>Ga0182024_10005661_pt1 | contig 27876 bp, 31 predicted proteins | sample P32metaG_FD_120480 | JGI IMG/M metagenome (GOLD analysis project Ga0182024, IMG submission 120480) | Permafrost microbial communities from Stordalen Mire, Sweden - P3-2 metaG (Illumina Assembly) | ecosystem: Environmental > Terrestrial > Soil > Wetlands > Permafrost | place: Sweden: Stordalen...
AATTTCTTACGGTCAGCGCAGTTCGAACCGGGCGCGACCTATCGGGTGTTGCGCGGATCAAGTGACGGCAAGCTCGGTCTGTACCATGTGCTGCTCGCCGGCGGACGCCTCGATTCGGAAATGTTCCCGGAGAGCATGGCCATGTACAACTTCACCGCGGCCAGCTACGAGCAGTTGCTGTGCGCACGTCACATCGACTTCGTGATCGCCTACGACAGCTACACCACGTCGCGGCGCACCAACGAACTCGGTCTGTTGGCCCGGCTCGCGGCCGACTCCACACGACGTCACGGCAACGTCCCGGCGGTGCGAGTCCGGCCGATCGAACGTGGCGCGGACCATGTCGTGTACGAGATCACGCGTACGGGCTGTCCGCCAGGTACGTCGTGAGCTCGACGAAGCGACCGGCGCGTCACCGAGCCGACCGCCGGTCCCGAGCCTGGATGGCGGCCGCTGTCCTGCCCGCCCGGAACCGCAACGTTCGAGCGCCGAGCGGCCTCGCCGGCCCGCACACCCGTCCGTCGTGCCGCCCGCCGGTCGTGACGACCGTGCCCGACCGGTGCACCTCGCACCGGACAGGACCGGCCCGCCCGCCGAACGGGATCCGAGGAGGTAGACGGCATTCGGCGGCCGTGATGAGACGCCGGTCTGGCGAACCCCTATTCTGGTGTGCGACGTGGTGCGCGATCAGTGCTCACCCAATGCGCAGAGAAGGTCAGTGAGTTGGCTACAGGAACAGTGAAATTTTTCAATGCCGAGAAGGGCTTCGGCTTTATCTCACTCGAGGGGCAAAAGGACGTCTTCGTCCACTACTCGAACATCCAAGGTGAGGGCTACAAGACCCTCGAAGAGGGCCAGCACGTCGAGTTCGACGTAGCCCCGGGCCGCAAGGGTGACGAAGCGCAGAACGTTCGCGTGATCTGACGTCGCACTCGCAACACGTTCGAAGCCGCCGGCCCAGTGCCGGCGGCTTCGTCGTTAACATCTGGGTGTGACGGAAACCCACATGCCGGCCGCGGTCTATCTCGGCGACGGCGACATCGCGGTGCGCGAGCTCGACGTCCCGGACCTCGAGCCCGACCAGGTGCTGGTCGAGGTTTCGCACTGCGGTATCTGCGGCACCGACCTGCACCTCGTCCTCGAACGTTACGCCCGTCCCAACAGCGTGCTCGGCCACGAGTGGGCCGGGACGATCGCGGCGGTCGGCGCCGACGTCCACGGATGGGAAATCGGTGCACGCGTCGTCCAGAACCCCACTCCGGGCTGCGGCGAATGTCGTGCGTGCCGGCGAGGACGTTCGTCGGTCTGTCTGCGACGCGAGCCCCCCGACCTGCTGGCGTGGACGAGCGGCGCGTTCTGCCGGTACAAGGTTGTGCCGTCGGCGCGGCTGCTGCGCGTCCCCGACGGCCTGACGACCCGCGCCGCGGCGCTCACCGAACCGACCGCGATCGCGATCCACACCGTGAATCTGTCGGGCGTCACAGCCGACGATCGTGTGTTGGTCACGGGCGCAGGTCCGGTCGGGTTGCTCACCACCGCGGTGCTCAAGGCGCGCGGCATCGACGACGTCACCGTCTCCGAACCTGCGCCCCGTCGACGCGAACGCGCCCGGGCGGTCGGTGCCGCACGCGTCATCACACCGGACGAACTGGCCCGTCCGCCGATGGGCCGGCCGGTCCCCGAGCCGTACACGACCGCGTTCGAATGCTCCGGGAACGCAGCCGCGGCCGAGGCCGCGTTCGATCACCTCGACTACGCGGGGACGCTCGTGTTCGTCGGAACCGGCCACGACATGCCCCGCATCAACCACAACCGGGCGATCGTGCTCGAACTCTCGATCATTGCCGCGTACAACTACGACATTGAAGGCTTCGGGCCGGCGCTCGAACTTCTCGCGTCGGGCAAACTTCCCCTCGACGCGCTGATCGAACCCGACGACGTGCTCCTCGACGACCTGTTGGACACCATGCATCGCCTCGCGGCCGGCGAGCTGCCCGGCAAGGTGATGGTGCGGCCCGAAACCAGATCGTGAGACCGCCATGACGGAGGCCGACTTCGCTCCTCGCCTCAACCACGTCGCGATCAGCATGGATCCGACGCTGCTCGACGATCGGGGACGCGCCGAACTGTTGGACTTTTACGGCGACGTGTTCGGCTGGACCGAGGGTGACAACACCGGCGAGGTCGGCGATCCGCTCATCATGTATACCGGCGCGTTCGGCCAGTTCGTGTATCTCCTGCCGGGCGACCCGTACCTGCAGGCGCCGGCGATGGACCACTTCGGCGTCCAGGTCGCAACCCGGGACCAGCTCGTCGGGATCGTCGATCGGGCGAAACAACGTCGACAGGCAGACGAACGCGTGACCGTGATCGACGTGCACGCACGAACGACGCATGGCCCGACGTACGACTACACGCTCACGAGCGCCTACATCGGGTTCGTGATACCCCTCCTCGTCGAACTCCAGCATCTCGAACGGCACGACCGGGCGGCCGGCTGACGTCGCCGTCGCCGTACACTTCCGGCGTGGCTCGCATCGACATTCCCGACGGTCCGGGTGGCGAGGCCGCGATGGTGTGGTCGCTGCGCCCCGAGATGGCCGGCATGGTCGACCGCATGATCACCACCGCCTACCGGCGTTCCAAACTGCCCGCGATCGAACGGGAGATGGCACGCATGCGGATCGCGGAGCTGAACGACTGCGCGGCGTGCTCGACGTTCCGGGCGCCGTCGGTGCTCGAGGCGGGCGTCCCTGCCGAGCACTACACCCATCTCGGCGAGTATGCGACATATCCCGGCTATTCCGACCGCCAACGACTCGCGATCGAGTATGCGGAACGGTTCGCGGTCGACCACCGCAACATCGACGACGAGTTGTTCACGCGGCTGCGCGCCCGCTTCGCCGACGACGAGATCCTCGACCTCACGTTGTGCTGTGCGGTGTTCGTCGGCCTCGGCCGCACGCTCGAAGTGCTCCAGATCACCGACCACTGCCCCGTCGACCTGTAGGACGGCCGCCCTCGCGCCTCGGCCCGCCCGTTCGGCTGGACGGTACGGCCGCACCGACGGGCCGGTCTGAGTACAGTTCGGTGATGGTCGACACCCGTTTCGACGACCCGCTCGAGTTCGATCACTTCCACCGCGACGTGCTCCCGGCCCGGCTCGGGGCCGGCAACGGGGCGCTCGCCGTCGACGATGCCCGCAAGATCGGGTCGCTCGCGATCCGAACTCCGGCCGGCGCGTTCACGTACGTCCCGGCGGGCGACACGATCGAGATCGTTGCCGGAGACGACGACGCCAAGACGGTGATCGTGCTCGACGACGAATCGTGGCACGGACTCGCCGGCGATCTCGACACGCCGCCCGGCTTGTTGTACGGCGGCCGGGTCGAAACGGTGCGCGGCAACCCGTTGCGGTTCGTGCGGTGGGAACCTGCACTGCGCGCCATGTACCACGGCCGCCCGGTGTACGACGCGGCCCGCGTCGACCTGCACGGCATCGACCCGACGGCGACGTTCGCGATGTCGGATGTCAACACCCAACCTGACATGGTCCGTGACTTCCTCGACACGTGCGGATACCTCGTTGTCCGTCAGGTGTTCACAGCCGGCGAGATCGTCGGCTTCCTCGACGACGCCGACGTCGTGTCCGACGAGGCCCGCGAGGGCGACAAGATGTCGTGGTGGGGCCGCGACCGCCACGGTCAGACGGTGTTGTGCAGGGTGTTGCGGGCAGGGTCGCGCCCGCGTCTGCGGGCACTGCACGACGATCCCCGCGTGCTCGCCATCGCCGATGTGGCGCCGGTCCCCGTCTCGTCGAAACGCAAAACCGACGACGACGGCGTCACCGTGCTGTGGAAGCGGCCCGACGTGACCGAAGGCCTCGCCGATCTTCCCTGGCATCGCGACTGCGGGATGGGCGGACACGCGTTGAACTGTCCGGGGTTCGTGATGACGATCTGTCTCACCGACGGATCCGCGGCGGCCGGCGAACTGCGTGCGCTTCCCGGGTCGCATCACATGACGCATCCCACGATCGACGGTACGGAAGCGGACGCGCCACGCGGCGTGTCGTTCGCGGTGTCGGCCGGCGACGTCTCCTTCCATTATTCCGACGTGCTCCACGCGTCGATGCCGCCGACCGGCGGCCAGGGCCGGTACCGGATCAGCGTGCTGCTCGGGTTCTCGCCCGAGGGTGCGGGCCACCACCGAGGTGAACGTCACTACAACGACGTCCTGCTCTCCCGCGATGACGGGCTCGTCCCCCATCTCGTCGACCATGTCGGACGACGCCGCGAGCCGACCTAGCGCCGCGACCGACAACGATTGCGCTGATTGACCGTCCCCGTTGAGAGGCGAGGAAACGCTTCGAACGCCGAGTGCGACGCCGCTCCGACTCGTACGGAAGCGATCCGTCGTCACACATGTCAGCGGACGTCGGACATGCCCCGACCTTGGCTACCGGTAAGCGTCGATGGCGTCGCTGATCCTCTGCAGGCAGCGACGACCGAGGGCTGTGTGGCCAACCACGGCGACGGCAGCCAGGTACGCGTGAAGTCGCCACAGTTCGCGCCGTGCAGCGAAACCGGAATCGATCGGTATTTCTTCGTTGTACCTGTCGAAGAGCACGACGGGCACCGGCTCGATCCAGTCGACCAGGGCCAAGTCGGCTTCCGGGTGGCCGAAGTACGGGGCGGCGTCGACAAGAACTGCACCAGCGTCGGTGCTGACGCAGTTGTTCGGCTGGGGGTCTCCGTGCAAGAGGGTCGGTTGCGGTTCAGGCCCAGACAAGGTGGAACAGCGGCGGATGATGTGTTCGACGCCGTCGGCCAACGTCATCGGCAGGGAACCCGAGTCGACTGCGTCTCGTAACCGGGGGGCGAGGCGCCGCTCGGCGTAAAAGTCCGCCCAGCGGGCGGAGCTGGTCGGTCGGTTGTCCTGCGGCAACGGCCCGAAGAATCCGTCGAAATCGTCGAGCCCGAAGTGGTGTCCTCGGGTGTGGTGAAGCGTGGCGAGGGCGTGGCCCATCGCAGACCAATCTTGTGGCGTTCGCGAGTCGCCGTGACGCCCGAACAATCCCTCAGACAACAAGACGAAGGTGCCGTGGCCGACGGCGAACCGCCCTGTTCCTATCGGCGTGGGCGTTCGAGCCTTCGCCGCCGCGCGCAGGAACGCCAACCCCTTCAACTCCGCCTCGAAGAGCTCCATCCCACCGGGATCAGTGCTGAGCTTGGCGAAGACCGACACGACACGGCTTCGGAAGATGCCGCAGGGGTGAGATGCCCGGTCGGTCAGGTCGACGAAGTCGTCCCAGTCCCACGGTTTGCCGATGTAGTCCGATGTCGCCCTCTTGACCGCTAGGACGATGTCGGCTTGCAGCAGCGCATTCGCCACCACGGCAACGCTACTCGTCGGGGCGTCGCTCGGCATCGGTGAGACGCTTTCGGGTCGCCAGCGATCCAGAAACGATCGCTGTGTTGCGACAATTCAGATGTCTTCCGAACCATGGCTGCAGCACCGAAGGCATCGGGCTCGGCGGAAAGCAAGCAAACGTTGCCGGTCGCGGCACGAGCTGAGACGAGATTCACGCGTCGTAAAAGAATGGCCCGTGCAGGCCGACGAGCGTTCGGGCACGGTCGGTGTCGGCACGTGCGATCGCGTCGACGCTGAGCTGGTTGACGACGTCGGTCGTGCGGATACGTTGCGCGACATCACGTCGTGCGTAGTGCACCTGGAGAAAGTATCGTCCGTGCCCGCCTTGCGCGGGCAGTCCCCGGTGCCACGAGTCGGACACGAACAACGACACGTCTCCCGCGGTGCCTTCGAGGATCACGGCCGGTCGACCGTCGTAGGACAGGTCCGAGTCGCCCATGCGATCGAACGGTGCGAGCCGGCCCGAACGATGACTTCCCGGCACGACCGCGGTCGGACCGTCGGCGAGGGTGCAGTCTTGTAGCAGGATGTGGGCGCCGATCGCGAACACCGGGTATGGGATCCGGTCGTCCCATGGCACATCCTGGGGGCGGGGAACGTGCGGGCCGGCATCTGAATGCCAGAAGCCGCCCGGAAACTCGGGTGGGTTCCGCCAGGCGGTGTTGGCGATGACATGGCAGTCGTCGCCGAGCAACGGTTCGATCGCCTCGAGGATCCGCGGATGTGCAAGCGCGCGCTGGCATGCCGCGCTGCGGTTGAGCATCTCGTAACGGAACTCTTCTTTGTCGTCGCGTGCCCGTTCCGGCGGGACGGACTCGAACACTGCGTCGATCTCGACCCGCAGCTCGGCGACCTCGCGGTCGGTGAACACGCCGCCCAAGACGGTGTATCCGTCGCGTTCGAGCTGCTCGCTGGCTTGTGGTGCGTCTCCTGTGTACACCGTCAGGTTCTTGCCGAGCCGTCGGATCACACACGTGACGCTAGAGCGTGCCTCGGTGGACGTCGACCCCGGCTCGAGTCTTCGGCCATGATCTGGGGATGGCGGATGACGAAACCATCTCGTTCGACCCGGGTTACGGGCCGTTGGTACCGACCCGGGTGAGGATCGTTTCTTGGAACCTGTGGGGACGGTACGGGCCGTGGGAACGGCGGCTGGCGGTGATCGTCGAGAACCTCGGAGCGATCAACGCCGACATCCTCGCGTTGCAAGAGGTGTGGGAGGACGACACGCGCAGCCAAGCTCACGAGATCGCCGCGGCGCTGGGCTGCACCGAGCCGGTGTTCGCGGCCAACCTCGAACGCGACGGCGCACGTTCGGGGAACGCCGTGCTGTCACGCTGGCCGATCACCCGTCACGAGGTACGCACGCTGCCTCGCCGCGGCGTGTACGACGCGATCGACGAAGAGGGCGAAGAACGGCTGTGCCTGTTCGCTGATGTCGCAGGTCCCCGCGGCCCGATCCAAGTGTTCTGCGCGCATCTCAGCTGGTCCGATGACCACAGTGCGATCCGGCAAGCCCAGGTCGGCGAGATCTGTCGTTTTGTCCGCGAGACCCGACCTCGGCCGTTCCCGGCGGTACTGTGCGGCGACCTGAACGCCGATCCGTCCAGCGACGAGATCCGCATGCTGACCGGCCGCGCCGCGTCGCCTGTCCCCCGGGTCGTGTTCCGCGACGCGTGGGAGGCGGCCGGCAACCACGAACCGGGCTACACGTGGTCGAACACGAACCCGTTCGCGGCGGCCGGCCTCGATCTCGACCGTCGCATCGATCACGTGATGGTCGGACATCCGAAACTCGGTGGGGTCGGACACGTGATGAGCGCGCAGGTCGCCGGCGATGTTCCCGTCGACGGGCTCTGGGGCTCCGACCATCTCGCGGTCGTCGCCGAACTGCGATATTGAACCGGGCTACGACGGGCCGCGTTGCGCCTGACTTTTCCTGACCGTCCGGTCCATCACTTTCGCGACCAGGCCGGGCGCGACGCCGACAAGCTTGGCTAATCCTTTCGTCGACCGGTCGGGCACGATCGCGAAACGTTCGGCTTCGATACCGTCGACGATGCTCTTCGCGACACGCTCCGCGGAGAGGGGTTTGATCGTGCCCGAGATTGCTTTCGTCTCGCGGGGCTTGAAACGGTTTTCGTCGGCGAGCTGCGGTGTGTCGGTGTCCGGCGGGAACGAGCAGCCGACATGGATGCCGTACGGCAACAGCTCGGCGCGCAGCGACTCGAGGAACCCGCGCACTGCGAACTTCGTCGGCGCGTACGCGGTGTAGCCGAACACGCCGACCAGTCCCGCCGCCGACGACACGCCGACGATGCTGCCGCGGCGCCGTTCGATCATTGCCGGCACCACCGCGCGCACGACGTTCACCGTTCCGAAATAGTTGACGTCCATCATCTGGCGGAACAGGCCAGGATCGAGCTGTTCGAAGTAGCCGGGCCGAGCCTGACCGGCGGAGCAGATCACGACGTCGACCGGACCGAGTGCCGCGGTGAGCGCCGTCGTTGCAACCCCGACCTGCGCGGCGTCGGCGACGTCGGCCGCCGCGACCGAAACCTGCCCTCCCGCGGCGCGCAGCGACGCGGCGGCCTCGTCGAGCACGTCGATGCGGCGTGCGACGAGCGAGACGCGCGCCCCACGGTCGACTGCGAGGCGGGCGGTCGCGAGGCCGATGCCGCTCGATCCGCCCGTGACCAGCACGTGGGCATCTCGCACCGTCGCCATCGCGGGAGCGTACGCCGGACCGGACGGTCGTGGAATGGCGGCCGGGCCGATCGTTCGACGCGCCGTCCAGGCGACGATCTTCACGTCCGGTCGGTTCGTCCCGGCTGGCCCCGCCACGCCGTCTTCGGACGCGGGCCGCTGGGCCGGGTGTGCTGCGTCGGCGACGTTCGCAGCCGCGGACCGTGTTCGAGCGGTTCGACCCGATCCGGTGAGGCGAGGCGGAGATCGACGGTTCGCGGCGGGGTTACGGCTGCAGGAGTCGACCGATTCGGCGCGCCGCGGTCCGCAAACCGAATGCCCCCATGAGGGCGAGGTAGGCGGCGTGGACGAGCAGCGTCCATTGCAGGTCGCCGAGCACCAGTGACCGTTCGAGCACCACACCTTGATAGAGCGGCGTGATCCGGATCACCGCCTGCAAACCTGCCGGATACTGGCTGAGCGGAAAGAACGTCGCCGAGAACAAGAACAGGGGGACCAGCGCGAGGGTCACGTAGTCGAAATCGACCCACGACCGCATGAATGTGGTGGCGGCCAGCCCGGCGCCTGCGAACGCGAAGCCGATCAGGACAGCGACCGGCACGACGGCCAGCGCCCACCACGACCGAACGAGTCCGAACGCGACCATCGTCACGAGAAACGCGCTCGAGTAGATCGCGCCGCGCATGAGCGCCCAGACCACCTCGCCGGTCGCGACGTCGCCGGTTCCGACCGGGGTCGCGAGGATGGCGTCGTAGGTATGCGAGTACTTGAACTTTATGAAGAAGTTGAACGTGGTGTCGAGCAACGAGCCGTTCATCGCCGCCGACGCGAGCAGCCCTGGCGCGACGAACAGCTTGTAGTCGACGGGGTGACCGTCGAAGGGCAACTTGCCGACCAGTTTGCCGACGCCGATCCCGATCGACAACAAGAACAGGACCGGCTCGAGGAACCCGCTCAGGAACACCACCCAGGTTCGCCGGTACGCGAGCGCGTTGCGTTCGACCAGCCGCCACGGCCGTTGGCGTCCGGTGAGCGGAGGAATGACACGAAACACGTCGAGACGGCCGTTCACGACGTGAGCCTCCGGGTGAACGTGCGGCGCGCCCACACCAGCCCGGCTGCGACACATCCGACAAGCACCGCGATGTGCACGAGGTCGGCGCCGACGTGCAGGGTGCCGGTCGTCGCGTCGCGGGCCAACTGCACGCCGTGCCACAGCGGCGACACCGCAGCCAGCGGGCGCAGCCAAGCTGGCAGCTGCGAGATCGGAAAGAACGTTCCTGAGAACAAGAACAACGGCAGGACCGCGACCCGCATGATCACCGGGAACGAGATGTCACTGTCGAGTCTCACCGAATACGCGGCCAGGGGAGCACTGAACGCAGCCGCGCACAACGCGGCCGCCGGGATCGCGAGCAGCCCCCACACCGAAGGCACCGCGCCGAGCAACGCGGCGACGATCAAGAACACGGTCGACGCTCCGATCGCCCGGATGACGATCCAAAGCAGGTAGCCGACTGCGAGCTCACCGGGCGAGATCGACGTCGCGACGGTGGCGTGAAAGTTTTTCACCCATTTCACCGCGCCGAGGACCGGCCACATCGCCTCATTGGCCGCGATCTGCATCGCGCTGGCGACCATCAGCCCGGGCGCGACGAAGTCGAGGTAGCTCAACCCTGCGACCTTGCCGGTATGGGCCTTGACCAGGCCGCCGAGGCCCAACCCCATCGCGGCGAGGAACAGGACCGGACTCACGACCGTCGAGAACACCATGCCGCGCCACAGACGTGCGAACACGCGAGCTTCGCGTTCGACCACTCGGATCACCGGAGGTGTCGACATGTGCCTATTCCTCGAGGGTGCGGCCGGTCAGGATGAGGAACACGTCTTCGAGACTGGCGCGGCGCACCAGCATCGACGCCGCGCCGACGCCGTCACCGTTCACCGCCGCCGCGGTGGCGTCACCGTCGTCGGTGTAGACGAGCAGCCGGTCCGCGACGGGCTCTACCCGCGGCGCCAGCTCCCGCACCCGTGCCAACGCGTGTTGTTGGTCTGCGGCACGTGCGAAGCGAAGCTCGACGACCTCGCGTGTCGCGTGCGTGGCGACCAGCTCGCGAGGTGATCCTTCGGCGACGATGCGGCCGCCGTCCATGATGACGAGCCGATCACAGAGCTGTTCGGCTTCGTCCATGTAGTGGGTTGTCAGCACGAGCGTGACCCCGTCCTGTTTGAGACGATAGAGGCGTTCCCACAACATGTGTCGGGCTTGGGGATCGAGACCGGTGGTCGGTTCGTCGAGCAGCAACACTTCCGGACGGTTGATCAACGCGCGCGCGATCGTGAGCCGCCGCTTCATCCCGCCCGAAAGCGGATCGACTCGCGAGTCGCGCCGGTCGGCCAGCTGCACGAACTCGAGGAGCTCCTGGGCTCGTCGTCGGATCTCCGGGCGCGCCAGATCGAAATAGCGGCCGTAGATCATCAAGTTGTCCCAGACCGTCAGCTCAGTGTCGAGATTGTCTTCTTGGGGAACGACGCCGAGCCGGCTGCGGATCCGTGTCCCGTCGGAGGCCGGGTCCAGACCCAGCACCCGCAGCATGCCGCCGCTGGCCGGCGACACACAGCCGATCATCCGCATCGTCGAGCTCTTGCCCGCCCCGTTGGGGCCGAGGAACCCGAACGCTTCGCCGGGATGGATGACGAAGTCGATGCCGTCGACCGCGACGAACGCGCCGAACCGCTTGGTGAGCGCCCGAGCTTCGATGAGCGGATCTGCCACGGCCGCCGACGCTAGCCAGACCTGCCGCGCCGGCCCCGACAGTTTCGACGCCCGCCGCGCACGGTCGGGCCACGACTCGCGCCCGCGACCGGACCGCCAGACGGACCCGGCGACAACGAACCGCGGCTACCGCCCCAAGAAACGGTTCCCGGCGACGCTGACGTCGGTCGTGCAGCGCAGACAGAGCTCCAGTTCGAGGTGGATTTCGCGGTCGATCGCGAATCGGAAGGGCGGATCGCCGGGACGCGGGTCTTCGAGATCGAGCTCGAAGCGGAGGGTGCCGCTCGGCATCGTCACCCGACGGGTCACGACGGCATGGAACACACCGTGCAGGGGCGTCGGGTCGTGATAGATGACCCGGTCCCCCACCTCGCAGTCGCTGCTCAACAGGCCCCCGCTCGATACATCCCCCTGGACCGGCCCTGCACAGAGTGTCGGACGCCGACGGACCAAAGCTTGAGTGTTCGCATCAAGGCCTGCGGGGTTTCGCGCCGATCCTTTACGGGCAACGGACTGCGACCGCGATGCGAGGGACGGCAATGAGCGAGCTTTCGACACGACTTCTCGACAGTGACGGCGAGGTGCAGGCCTCGCTTGTGATCGCGCAGCTCGAGCGCCGACGGCCGCACGCGTTCGCGCACTCGTGCCGGGTCGCGGCGCTCGCGGTCGAAGTCGCGCAGCTCGCACGGCTGCCCGCGCCCGAAGTCCGTCAGGTCTATTGGGGTGCGTTGGTGCACGACATCGGCGAGCTCGACGTCCCGGAGGCGATCTTCGCGATCCCGGGCCCGCTCGCGACGGTCGAACGCGAGGCGGTCCACGAACATACGGCGATCGGCGCCCGCTGGCTGGCGTCGACGCCCGGACTGTCGTCGCTGGTGCCGTACGCCCGCTGGCATCACGAACGTTTCGACGGCAAGGGCTACCCCGACCAGCGCGGCGGCCATGAGGTCCCGCTCACCGTCGCGTTGGTGACGGTCTGCGACTGCTGGGACGCGATGACCGAACCTCGGCCGTACCGAAGCCTGTGCTCGGCCGGCGACGCGGCCGAAGAGATGCGCAAAAGCGCGGGCCGTCAGTGGAGCCGGGTGCTGGTCGAGTGGCTGCTCGAAACGGTCGAGGCCCGGACCATAGACCAGGCCCAAGCCGGTTAGTCGTCTCGCCGTTCAGTGTGACGTGTAGTCGATCGGCGGCGCGCCGTTGACCGCGACCGCGAAGCAGAAGCAGTGGATCGCGCCCCCACCGGTCGGCCGCAAACTGTGGACGGTGTCGGGCGGAATGTAGACGAGATCCCCCGGGCCGACGGGCCGCTCCTCGTCGGCGACGATCATGACGCCTCGCCCGGACATCACGAAATAGAACTCGTGGGTCGGGTGCTCGTGCGGGTAGACCGCGCTTCCCGGCGCGACCTCGAACTCGTTCACCAGCTCGAGCGAGCCGCCGTCGGTGAGATCGTGCATTTCCCGGGGTTTGACCAGGTACCACACGGGCACCGTCCCGTTGTGCTCGACCTGGGGTTCGACGCTGACGATCGACCGCACGTCCATGACCACTCCCGTTGTTCGCAACGCGTGTGCCGTCAACAGTACGCGAGCGCACCCGCGACGATCTTGCCGACGGTTTCGTGCTCGGTGAGGAACGCATCGTGGCCTGACATCGAGTCGATGACGTGCACGCCCGAGTTGTTGGGGATCAGTTCGGCCAGCTCTTCTTGGAGACGCAACGGGTACAGCCGGTCCGAGGAGATGCCGGCCAGCGTGACCTGGGCTGTGATCCGGCCCAGCGCGGCCCGCACGCCGCTGCGGCCCCGGCCGACGTCGTGATGGTTCATCACCTGAGACAGCACAACATAGGTGTTGGCGTCGAAACGGCGGGCCAACTTCTCGCCGTGGTACTCGAGGTATGACTCGACGGTGTACTGGCCGCCCGCGAACGGATGTTCGTCGTTTTGATGGCCTCGGTTGAAGCGCTGCGCGAACTCGAGCTCCGTTCGGTAGCTGACCTGGCCGATGCCGCGCGCCAACGAGAGGCCACGCCACGGTCCGACGTCGGCGTCGTAGTAGTCGCCGCCCGAATAGTTGGGGTCGTTTTCGATGGCCCGGACATGCAGGGCGCACAGGCCGATCTCCTCGGCGGTCGCGGCCGCGCCGCACGCGATGATCACCGCGTGCGGGACCCGTTCGGGGTAGGTCACCGCCCACTCGAGCGCGCGCTGGCCGCCCATCGAACCACCCACGACCGAAGCCCACCGTGCGATCCCCAAACGGTCGGCGAGCAGCGCCTCGACCGCGATCTGATCGCGGATCGTGATCGTCGGGAACCGCGGCCCGTACGGTCGGCCCGTCGCCGGATCGATCGAAGCAGGCCCGGTCGTTCCTTGGCATCCGCCCAACACGTTGGGGCACACGACGAAGAACTGGTCGGTGTCGATCGCGCGTCCGGGTCCGATGAGCGCGTCCCAGAATCCGACTTCGTGATGGCCGGGTTCGACACCGCCCGCCGCGTGGCTGTCGCCGGTGAGTGCGTGCAACACCAACACCGCGTTGGCGTGGTCGGCGGCGAGCGTCCCCCACGTTTCGTACGCGACGGTGATCGGGGCGAGACGTCCGCCGGCGCGTAGGGCGAGCGGCCGATCGGCCGCGACGGTCGCGAACTGCCGCCGTCCGGGCGGGTCGCCGGGACGCCACGCGCCCGTGACCGGCATCGGCATCGGCGCCGAATCGGTCACGCAGACTTGGCGGCGCGGAATCCGGCGTCGAGATCGGCGAGGATGTCGTCGAGGGTTTCGATCCCGATCGACAGACGTACGAGTCCTGGCGTCACGCCGGTCAGGAGCTGCTCGGCAGCGTCGAGCTGGCTGTGGGTGGTACTCGCCGGATGAATCGCCAGGCTGCGCACGTCACCGACGTTGGCGAGGTGGCTGAACAGTTCGAGGCTGTCGATGAAGTTCCGGCCGGCGTCGAGGCCGCCTTTCAGCTCGAACGCCAGGATCGCACCCTGACCGCGGGGCGCGTACCGTTGGGCGCGGTCGTACCATCTGCTCGAACGCAGACCCGGATAGGCGACCCAATCGACCTCGGCGCGCGCTTCGAGCCAGGTTGCGACCGCGAGCGCGTTCTGGGAGTGGCGTTCCATCCGGATGCTCAACGTCTGCAGACCCTGCAAGAACAAGAATGCATTGAACGGCGAGATGGCAGGGCCGATGTCGCGTTGGTACTGCAGGCGCGCCTTGAGGATGTACTGCGCGGGCCGCAACGGCTCGGGCAGCTGTGAGAACACCAGCCCGTGGTAGCTCGGGTCGGGTTCGGTGAAGCCGGGGAAGCGGCCGCTTGCGACGTAGTCGAAGGAACCGCCGTCGACGATGACACCGCCGATCGAGGTGCCGTGCCCGCCGATGAACTTCGTCGCCGAATGCACGACGATGTTGGCGCCGTGACGCAACGGCTGGATCAGGTACGGGCTCGCCAACGTGTTGTCGATGACGAGCGGGATCCCGTTGTCGGCGGCGATCTTGGCGACGCCCTCGAAATCGAAGACGTCACCTTTGGGGTTGCCGATGCTCTCACCGTAGAACGCTTTCGTGTTCGGGCGGACCGCGGCCTCCCACGCCGCGAGATCGTCGGGATCGACGAAACTCACCTCGACGCCGAGCTTCGGGAACGTGTAGTGGAGCTGGTTGTAGGTGCCGCCGTACAGCGACGTGCTCGACACGATATGGCCGCCGTTCTCGGCGAGGTTCAACAGCGCGACCGTCTGCGCGGCCTGCCCGCTCGCGACGGCCAGCGCGCCGACCCCGCCTTCGAGCGCGACCATCCGCTGCTCGAACGCGTCCTGGGTCGGGTTCATGATCCGCGTGTAGATGTTGCCCAACTCGGCGAGGCCGAACAGTGCCGCCGCGTGATCGGTGTCGCGGAACACGAACGACGACGTCTGGTAGATCGGTGTCACCCGGGCGCCGGTCGCGTCCGGTTCGGTCCCTGCGTGCACCTGACGGGTTTCGAAACCCCAGTCGGCCATCGGTCGCTCCTCACGCTCGCTCGGTGTCCGAACGCTACGAACCGAAATCCGACCGGTCAAGTCGGGATTCCGGTTCGTCCATACTCGTCCCGTGCGACGTCGGTTTCTGGGAGCTCCGCGCGTCGACCCGCGCTCGCGTGCGGTGCGGACCGGCGCCCGCTACGACATCGGCGTGTACGAATACGGCGACCCGGACGGCCGGCCCGTGTTCGCGTTGCACGGGACGCCGTCGTGCGGGGCGGGGTTCGACTGGGCCGACGGGCCCGCACGTCGGCTCGGCCTGCGGATCATCGCACCGGACCGGCCCGGGATCGGCCACTCCGATCCCGTCCCGCTCGCGTCGGTCGTCGAATACGCCACCGAACTCGAACGTCTCGCCGACGCACTGTCGATCGACCGGTTCGTCGTGCTCGGCTACTCGGGCGGCGGTCCGTACGGCCTGGCGGCCGCGTCCCGGCTCGGCGATCGGGTCGTGTCGGCCGCCATCGTGTCCAGCGCCGGGGAGATCGGCGCGTGGGCGACGTGGAAAGACCTGTCGCGCAGCGACCGTCAGCTCACGTGGCTGTCGTTGCACGCGCCTCCGACCGCGCGGGTCTTGTTGCGTCTCGCCGACCTCGGTGTGCGGATCGTGCCGCGGGTCGCGATGTGGTCAGCCGAAGCCGAAATGTCGAAGTGTGACCGCCAGGTGATGCGACAGCTCGGCACGGGCGCCGCGCTCGCCCTGTTCAGCCAGGCGCTCGCCGGAAGCGCGGCCGGTGCGGTGGACGACTACGCGCTGTTGGCGCGCCCGTGGCACGTCCGGCTCGGCGATATCTCCGTGCCGGTCCATTGCTGGCACGGCACCGACGACACGCTCGTCCCGCTCGCGCACACCGAGGCGCTCCTGGCGCGACTTTCGAACGCCCGGCTGACGACATGGCCGGGAGAAGGTCACCTGGCGCTGATCACCCATGTCGACCAGGTGCTCGACGATATCGCCGCCGGGTTCGCCTGACCGGTCCGGTCGCGTCGATCTCAGCCGATCACGTCGCTCGGGACACGCGCGCCGGTGGTCAGCGCGAACGCGTTCGGGACCGGATACTGGCCGAGGACGAAGTTGAGGATGGCCGCGTGCTGGAGCTCGACCGGTTGGATCGACGCGGCGGTCTGGATGCCCGCGACGCCCTGGATCAAACCGATGCCGTTGAGGTAGGTCGCGGCCGCGACGTTCTCGAGCGCGAGCGCCAGGTTCGCCAAGCCGGCAACGTCGGTGACCTTCGCGAACGCGGGGTCGACGACGCCGGTCTTGACGGTCTTGTCGACACCGGTGACCGCAGGTTTGTCGGCCTGGCGGAGCACCGCGTTCCATGCGGCGGCGTGGGCGGTGTGGTGCGACTGGGCCGTCGTCGCGAAATTCACGACTGCCGGTGGGACCGTCCCCAACTTGCCGGCTTTCGCGGCGGCGATACCGGCCCCGTAGGTGCCGACCGCGAGGTTCTCGAGACCGGCGGCGAGCGCCACGATCGCGAGATCGCCGGTGAGCTTGCCCGCACCGGAGCTGACCGCGGTGGTGGGCGCGTTCGTCGCGGTTGTCGTCGACGACGTCTTCGAACTGCTGGCGCACGCGGCGAGCGCGAGTCCGCCGAGCACGACGCCCGATCCGAACAGGAACTGGCGCCGGCTCGCGGCGGTCTTGGCGCCGTCGCCCGCCGCGTGTGAGCGGAGATCGTCGGCCAACTGTTTGAACTCGTCGACTGCGTCGCGCAGTGCGGGAAGGCTGGCATGGTGCATGTCGTCCATGTCGGCGGTCATCGCGTTGAGCTCGGCTTCGCTGATCTGGATCGGTGTGTCGTTCGCGCGACGATCGTCGGTCATTTGAGCACCCCTTCGGTGGCCGGGCGAGCCATGTCGGTCTTGTAGAAGGCGTTCGGGAAACCGACGCTGCCCGCGGCCGCGGGCAGCTGCGCAAGCGGCGGCGGCAACGTGATCAGGTCCGGGTGGCCCGCCGCGATGAGGGCCTGCACGGCGAGGAGCACCGCGACGTGTTGCGCCTCGATACCCATGATGCTGGCCGTGACTTTGCGGGCGTTGAGGTTCGACAGTGCGCTCGTGTACGCGACGTAGGTTTCGGCCGCGCCGGTTTCGAGTTCGATCGCGAGCGCGACGACCGGTGCCGGGCCGTTGAGGGTGGGTTTCGCCTTGTTCACGACGGCCAGCAAGGTCGGGTCAGGATTGTTCTGCGCCTTGCCACCCAGTGTGATGCACGCCGCGTTGAACGCCTTGGCGTGGTCGGCGTGTTGGTTCATCGTGGTCGTGACGAAGGTCTTCACGACCGGTAACGCCGACGCACCTCCGATGAACGGGAGCGTCAACGCGACCTGGTATGTCGCAACCGCAAGGTTTTCGATCGCAGCCGATGTCTGCAACATCTGCACGTCGGTTGTCTGGCTCGCGAACGCGGGCGAGCCGACGAGTGCGACGAGGGCCGCGCCGAATCCGGCGGCCGCGAGTGCGCCGCCGCCCATCACACCGCCGGAAAGCAACCGGCTCGTCTCGGACGCGAGCTGGTGTCCCTCGTCGGGATCCACGCCGCCCGCGATCCGTTCGTGGCCGACGTCGACCATTTCGTCGAGCGCGGCGTGGGTGTCGCGCATCGAGTCGGAATGGAGGTCTTTCGACTCCTCGACGCGCTCGGCAAGCGTCCGTTGATCGATAGACATGGGACTCCTCGATGATGATGACGGGGCGCTGATGTGGGGGGAGACCGTTGACCGGCTGGACCGGCCGTGGGCGTCGATGTCGACGGAATCGGGCCGCGTCCAGTGTTCGGAGTCAACCGGTGACCTGGATGGTGGCCGTCATGTAGTTGTGGATGTTGCAGTGATACGGGAACGTCCCGGCCTTCGCCACGGTGAAGGTCGCCGACTTGCCGCCCGGGATCGGGCCGGTGTTGAACGAGCCGTCGAGTGCGGTCACGGTGTGATCGGTGTCGTCAGAATTTTTTACCGTGATGGTCGTTCCCGCTTTCACGGTCAGCGTCGGCGGATGGAACGAGAAGTTGTGGATCGTGATGGTGGTCGCAGCGGCTGTGCTGGCCGTCTTGGCGGCGCCGCTCGAACTGCACGCACCGAGCGACACCGCCAAGGCCAAGATGGCCACTGCGAGCGCGAACTGTGTCGGGACGCGTTTCATCGTGTCTGCTTTCGTCGGCGAGGATCTCGACATCTTCGGAGCGGACGCTCGGGTGGATGACCGGCGACGCGAACCCGGCCCGGCGGTCAGTATCTCGAGGCGACGAGGAGGGCGCCGACCACCGCGCTGACCGCCAACAGGGTGAGCGCATCTCGCCAACCGAAGGTCCCGTCGTCGTTCGCGCTGATCGCGCCGATGCCGCCCCGTGCGGTGATCGCGTCGGCGAGGTCGTGCGCCCGCCGGAGCGACACGATGATCGCGGTCGAAACGAGATCGTGCAGTTCGATCACCGATCGGCGCGCGTTGCGTCGCGTCTGCGCGTCGCGATGTCGGAGCCGGCGTGCCGCGGCGAGGGTGCGCATCTCGTCGACGATGAGCGGAAGGCATCGCAACGAGAGCGCGAGGGCGACGATCCACTCGTCGACCGGGAGACGCAGCATGCGCAGTGGGCGAGCGAGACGTAACAGTGCTGGCGCGACCGCGCCGAGTTCGGTCGTCCAGCCGACGAGTGCGGCCGACACGACCAGCACGACCGCCAGCCCGAGGAAGCGTGCGGCTTCGGCGAGCGCGCCGAGGCTGATCGGCAGGGGGCCGAGATGCACGACGGTCGGGGTCGTGGAGATCGCGTCGAGGCCGAGACCGAACAACAACAGCAGGTACAGGGCGCGCGGCAGGCGAGGAAACGCGCCGAGCGGTATCTGCGCGACGAGCAGACCGATACCGACAACGCACGCGACGACCGCGAGCGTCAGCCACGTCGGTGCGATCGACGCGACGAGGGCCAGCTCGCCGGCCGCGAGCAGTTTCGTACCCGGCCAGAGGCGGTGCACGACCGAATCGCCGGGAACGAGCCGCAGGAACGTCAGTTCGGCTTCGCGCCGTTTTCGCACGCGGGTTTCGGTGACGGTCATGGCAGGTTCCCGCGTGCGACGTTGTGATCGTTCGCACGGCCCGGTCCGTCGTAGGTGATCCGGCCGCCGGTCAGCTCGACCTCGCGGTCGACGACCGCGGCCGGCAGATCGCTGTCGTGCGACACGCACACCAACGTCATCTCATGCTCGGCGCGCAGCCGAGTCAGTGCTGCGCTCAGCTCGGTCCGGGCACGTTCGTCGAGGCCGGCGAACGGCTCGTCGAGCACGAGGGCGCGGGGTCGACGTGCGAGCGCTCCGGCGAGCACGACCCGACGTGCCTCCCCGCCGCTCAACTCGTCGACTCGGCGCGGGCCGATCTCGCCCGGATCGAAGCCGACGTCGGTGAGCGAACGCCACACGACGAGCTGCGTCGCGCCCGACGCCGCGGTCACTTCGGCCAACACGGTGGGTCGCAGCAGCTGAAGCCGTGGATGTTGGAACGCGACGCCGACTTGTCCGACGACACGGCTGAGTGGCCGACCCTCGACCCGCGCGTCGCCTTCGCTCGGTTCGAGCAGCCCTGCGAGTATCCACGCCAACGTCGACTTCCCCGACCCGTTGTGCCCGACGACGAGCACCGCCTCACCGCGATCGATGCGCAGATTGACGTCGGCCAGGGCGCGGTGCGCCCACGGCGTTCCCCGGGAGTACACGTGGCCGACGTCGCGCAGCATGAACAGTGGGTCGCCGCGGCGACGGGTCGTCGTCGCCGGCGGGTCCGGAGCGGTTGTCGGTGCCGGGACCGCAACGACGTGTCCGCCGTCGAACGCGATCGTACGATCCGCGGCTGAACTTTCCGACCTTCGGTGCGTGATGTGCACCACCGCCATCTGGTCTTCGGTGACCAGTGTGCGCAGCAACGCGACAAGTTGGGCGCGGCCGCCCGAGTCGACCATGGCGGTCGACTCGTCCGAGATGAACAGTTGCGGCCGGCGCGCGAGCGCGGCCGCGACCGCGAGGCGCTGCAGCTCCCCTCCCGACAACGTCGACGTTTCGCGGTTGGCGAACGCCCGCAGGCCGACCCGTGCGAGCAGCGCGTCGACGTTCACGGCGGACGGTTCCGCCAAACCCCACACGACGTCGTCGCGGACGCGAACGCCGAGCACCTGCAGTTCGGGTCGCTGGAACACGATCGCAGTTCCGCCGATCTCGCCCAGGCCGGTCGGGCCGGGACGGGTGACGGTACCGGTGCTCGAGCGTCGTCCGGCGAGGATGCGGGCCAGCGTTGACTTGCCGGACCCGTTGGGTCCGACGATCGCGACCAGTTCTTTGGCGCCGATTTCGAGCGACACGTCGCACAGCACATCGGTGTCGCAGCCGGGGTAGCGGTACCCCACGTCGGACAGGACGACCGGGACCGGCGCCGGTTCGACCGGGCCGAAGCGTTGACGGCCGACACGGTCGTCGGCGCTGTCGAGCTCCGCCGAGGCATCGGCCGCGAACGCGGCTCTGACCCGACGCAACGTCGGTCCGGTGATGCGTTGGGCGAGCGCGGCCGCGACGACCACGGCGACGAGCAGTCCGGCCGGAACGGTCAGCCACCAGGCTCGCAGCAGTTGCGTGACGACGTCGTCACCTCGGTTCGCGACCGCGGTGACCGGAGCGACGTGCAGGTTGTGTAACGCCCGGCTCAGTCCACTCCAGGCGTTGCGGACTTGCGCGAGGACCAGCTTGCGGTACGCGGAGAACACGAAGAGCGCCACGTCGACACCGGTCGCGGCCAACGGCCACAACACGACCGCCGCGAAACCGACCGTGCGGGCGAGGCTGAACCCCCGTCGAGCCGCGGAGCCGACGACCGCGCCCAGGGCGCCGCACGCGACGACGGAGGTGACCACGGGCGTTCCGAGCACCAAAAAACCGACGGTCGAGGCCGCGACGGTACCGACGATCACCGCCCGCAGCCGGTTGCGGGCCGCGACCGCAGCCATCGGGACGACCGCGACCACGAGCAGCGCCCCACCGAACGGAAGGATCTGGCTCGCGACGGAAAGTACGAGCGTCAGGTCGGCGAGGACGGCCGTCTCGGCGAGCTCTGCGGCGCTCAGCGGACCTCGTCGCGACCGCCACGCGTGCATCGTTGCAGCCTCACGCGTGCCCATACGACCGCCTTAGGGACCGCGGGGAGAGGCGCGCAGCACACTGAACCCGAGCAGCACGGCGATGACGGGCGGCGCAACCCACCAGGCCGACCGGTTGGCGTGCGCGAGGCCGCCTGCGAGCCCGAGCGCGGCGAGCGCGCCGGCGGCGAGACGCCAATCGTCGCCGATCACGAAGTCATACCAGAACCGTCCGAACTGTCGCAGTTGGCTCACGGGCCTCCGTTCACACCGAACCTGGCGCGACGGAACTTCCACGCCGCCGCAAGACTTCGACCAATCCGAACGCGAGCGCCGCGTAGAACGCCAACACACCGAGGATCATCAGGTCCGAACCCGGCCAGTGCACGCCGGCACCTTCGGCGCCCCAGAACGTCCCGAACGTCGTGAGCATCAAGCCGACGCCGAGCTTCATGGTGTTTTCCGGGACGCGACTCAACGGACGGTGCACGACGACACCCGCGACCGCGACGACGACCACCGCCGCGGCCGCCGCGCCGATCGCGAGGGCGAAGTTGCCGTGGGCGGCACCGATCGTGACGACGATGAACGCGACCTCGAGCCCTTCGAGGAAGACGCCCTTGAACGACAGCGTGAACGCGTAGGCGTCGAAGCCGGCCTTGATCGGCGCTCCCGAGGCCGCGAACTTGGCGACGTCTCGCTCGAAGATCTTGTCCTCGTCGTGCAGCGCGAGGATGCCCGCAGCGCGCAGCAGCGCCTTGCGCAGCCATTGCAGCCCGAGGCTCAACAGCAAAAATCCGACGACGACGCGCAACGCGTCGAGCGGGAGCAACGTGAGCGCGGGCCCGAGCAGCGCGACGACCGCGGCGAGGACGACGAGCGCGGCGACGATCCCGAGCCGAACCGAATGCCATCCGCGGGTCATGGCCGCCGCGAGCACGATGGTCAGCGCCTCGACCATCTCGACCGAACACGCCAAGAAGGTTGCGGCCACCAGGATCACGCTGCGCACCGGCCAAGGCTATGCAGGACCGGCACCTGCCCGTGGCAGATCGGGCCGCGACGTGGTTGGATCGTGTCATGGCCCGAAACGTGCTGGGTGGCGACCTCGAACCGTGCAGCTACGAACCCCTCACCGGGTTCTACCGCGACGGCTGCTGCGAGAGCGGCGGCGACGACGACGGGGTGCATTCCGTATGCGTGGTCGTGACCGGCGAGTTCCTCCAGTTTTCACGCGCGCAGGGCAACGATTTGAGCACCCCGATGCCGGATCACGGGTTCCCCGGACTGGTGCCCGGCGACCGGTGGTGCCTGTGTGCGTCGCGCTGGCAGGAGGCGTACGAGGCGGGAATGGCCCCGGCGGTGGTCCTCGAAGCAACGCACGCCCGCACGCTCGAGTGGTGCTCGCTGTCGGCGCTGCAAGCGCACGCGGCCCCCGCGTAACGCTCGCCCGGCCCCGACCGGCCGCATACGACGACGTGATCGCACCGCTCGGCGCGGCGCGTGGCGTCTGGCCGCACGGTTCGGTCTGTCCATCGGGTCGCCTGGATAGCATCCGCGTTTCATGAGCGCGTCGGGTTCGACTCCCAACGAGACTGCAACCCGGGGTCGTGTACGTCTGGAGCCGGGACCCAAACGCGTCCGCGCGTACCTGGACGGGGTAGCGGTCGTCGACTCGACGCACGTCCAGCTGGTGTGGGAGCAGCCCAACTATCCCGTCTACTACTTCCCGATGGCCGATGTCCGCACTGACCTCCTGCACGCGACGGGACAGACACGACGATCGCCGAGTCGCGGTGACGCACAGCTGTACGACGTGCGCGTCGGCGAGCGGGTCGCGGCGGACGCCGCGTATCGTCACATCGGCTCGCCGCTCGAAGCGATCCGCGATCTGATCGCCTTGGCGTGGAATGCCATGGACCACTGGTTCGAAGAAGACGAAGAGGTGTACGTCCATCCCCGCAGTCCCTATACCCGTGTCGACGTGCTGGCCAGCTCACGCCCGGTTCGGGTCGAGATCGACGGCGTCGTCGTCGCCGAGTCGGACCATCCGACCATGCTGTTCGAGACTGGCCTGCCGACGCGTTACTACTTCGCCAAACCCGACGTTCGCCTCGATCTGCTGGTCGAGACCGACACCTCGAGCGGCTGTCCCTACAAGGGCAGGGCCCGGTACTGGTCGGTCGTCATCGGCGACAACGTCTACCCCGACTACGCGTGGGCGTACGACTACCCGTTGGCGGAGAGCGTCCGTATCGCCGGTCTCATCTGCTTCTACAACGAGCGGGTCGACCTCTACGTCGACGGCGAACACCGGGACCGGCCGAAAACCAAATTCTCCTGAGACGCCGAGATGCCCGACGTCCAACCGAGGTGAGACACTCCCACCATGCCTGTCACGAATCGCATTCTCGACCCTGAACCTGTCGTCTCGCTCGCCGCATACCTCGACGGCGGCGGCGGCAAAGGTCTCGCCGCCGCCCGCGCGCTCGGAGCGCAGGCCACCATCGACGAAGTGTTGGCCGCGGGAATCCGTGGCCGCGGCGGCGCAGGTTTTCCGACCGGCATCAAGTGGCGCACCGTTGCCGCCAACGCGTCGCCGGTGGAACGCTCCACCGTCGTCGTGAACGCCGCCGAAGGCGAACCCGGTTCGTTCAAGGACCGTGAACTCCTCGACCGCAATCCGTACCGGGTGCTCGAAGGTGCCCTGATCGGCGCGCTCGCAATCGGCGCCGATCAGGTGGTCGTCGGGATGAAACGCACCGCAACCCGACAGATCGGCCGGGTCCGCGCCGCGATCGCCGAGGTGCAAGCGTCGGACCTCGCAGCCGGTGTGCAGCTCGATCTCGTCGAAGGCCCACCCGAATACCTGCTCGGCGAGGAGACCGCGCTCCTCGAAGCGATCGACGGTCGTTACCCATTTCCGCGGATCGCGCCGCCGTACCGGCGCGGCGTCGACGAGATGGTCGAAACCCCGGCCGATCTCACCTCGGAGTCAGGGCTGTCGGCCCACGTCGAGATGGCCGGCGCAGGCTCCGACACCGACGCGCCGCCGACACTGGTCGACAACGCAGAGACGCTCGCCCACGTCGCGGTCGCGCTCGCCGAAGGCGCCGACTGGTTCCGCGAAGTCGGCACCGACGAGTCGCCCGGCACGGTGTTGTGCACGGTCAGCGGATGCGTCACCCACGCCGGCGTCGGCGAGTTCACGATGGGAACACCGCTGCGGGAGATCATCGAAACGCTCGGCGGCGGCGCCCGGCCGGGACGCACGATCCGCGCGGTGCTTCAAGGTGCCGCCGCCGCGATCATCACCGACGATCAGCTCGACACCCCCGCGAGCTGGGAGGCGATGGCGGCCATCGGTTCGGGGCTCGGAGCTGGTGCGTTCATCGTCCTCGACGACACGACCGACATCGCTGCGGTCGCCGCGAGCGTGTCACGATTCTTGGCGGTCGAGTCGTGCGGTCAATGCTTGCCGTGCAAGCAGGACGGCCTGCTGATCACCGACGCACTCAACCATGTCGCAACGTCCCAAGGCACCGAAGAAGACCTCGATGTGGTCCGCCGCCGCATCGACACGGTCGCGTTCGGGGCGCGCTGTTCGTTGGCGACACAACAACAAGTCGTGGTGGCCAGCTTCCTCGCAGCGTTCGGCGACGAGCTCGAAGCGCGTGTCGAACATACCGCGCACCGCGGGACGGCGCTTGCGATCGTGCCCATGATCGATCTCCACGACGGGGTCGCGGTCCTCGACGACGAACACGCACGCAAGCAGCCCGACTGGACCTTCAACGAACACTGGTCGGGCAAAGCGCCCGCCGACCGTCTCGACGACCACCGTTCGCATCACGAAGAGCTCTGACCCGACGCCGCCCATGATCGAGCGGCTCGAAACCGACCGACTTGCGCTCCGGGCGATCGCCGCAGACGACATCGACCAACTGGTCGCGCTCGACGCCGACCCGGCGGTGATGCGGTTCATCAACGGCGGCAAACCCAGACCGCGCGCCGAGGTCGAAGACACCCTGCGGCGCGCGCTCGGCCACCGTTGGATGGCGTTCGAGACGTCCAGCTCCGAATTCGTCGGATGGTTCGGTCTGCGTCCGTCCGACGTCGGCGTCCGCGAGCTCGGATACCGGCTGCGAAGGCCGACATGGGGCAAAGGGTTCGCGACGGAAGCATCGAAGGCGTTGATCGTCGCCGCGTTCACACGTCTGGGTGCCGGGCGGGTCTGGGCGCAGACGATGACGGTCAACACGGCGTCGCGGGCGGTGATGCAACGTTGCGGCCTGCGCTATGTGCGCACCTTTTTCGCCGACTGGGGAGATCCGATCGAAGGATCCGAATTCGGTGACGTCGAGTACGAACTGACGAGGCACGACTGGGAGCATCGCCGCGGTTGAACGCGACCGCGACGTCGCGCCAACGTCGACTCGTGGCCGTCGTCGTGGCCCGCGCCGGGATTGCTCGCCGACCCACGGTCGCCGCCGCGGCAGGTCCCCACCCAACCGGACGGGTGCGACCGGCGCGAGACTGCAACGGTGACCGCTGTCGGTGTTCCGTTCGCGGCTGGTTCGGTCTCGCTGCGCATCTATCCGCATCTCGACCTCGCCGCGCCGCAGATCGTCGAAGAGCTGCGGGTGCAGGCCGCGCTCGCGGTCGCCCACGGGTTCGACGGGGTGATGACCAGCGAACACCATGGCGGATTCGCCGGCTACCTGCCCAATCCGTTGCAGGCCGCGGGGTTCGCCCTCGACGCGATGGCGACCGGGTGGGCGGCGCCGTGTCCGCTGCTGTTGTTGTTACGTCCGACCGCGCTCGTGATCGAAGAGACGGCATGGCTCGCGGCCCGCCATCCCGGACGGGTCGGTCTCGGCGTCGCGGCCGGCGCACTCCCCGCCGACTTCGAGACGATGGACACGACGATGGACAACCTCGCTGCGCGCTACACGCGAGCGTTGGAACATGTCGCGTCGGTCCTCGGCGGCGGTGACGCCGGCCCGCTCGGTGGCGATCCGGCGATCGGACGCTGTCGTGAACATCCGGTCCCGGTGCTGAGCGCGGCGGCGACGCCGACCGCGGCCCGACGGGCCGCCGCGGCCGGCGTCGGCCTGATGTTCGATTCGCTGACCGCTCCCGAACGTTGCCGCGAACTCGTCGACGTCTACCACGACGCGGGCGGTTCCGGCCCGTGTGTGCTGATCCGGCGGGCGTGGGTCGGAACGGAACCACCGTTGCAACACACCGAACGCCAGGTCGCCACCTACCGCAGCTACGCGCCCGCCGGCGCGGCGGCGCACTGGGGTGCCGCCGAGATGATCGCCGCATCGGACGCCGCCACCGTCGCGGCCCGCCTTACGGCCGCGTTGGCCGTCGCCGGCGCCGACGCCTTGAACGTGCGGGTGCACGTGCCGGGCGTGACGCCGGCCCACGCGCGGGCTCAGATCGAGCGTCTCGCGGCCGACGTTGCACCCATGGTTCGAGACGCGCTGTACCGTGACGGCGTCACCAGCACCTGAGGGGCATGTATGCAGCTCTCCGACATCGACCTGCTCGACCGGGACCGCTTCACGAAAGGCATCCCGCACGAATGGTTCACGTTCTTGCGGAACGAAGCACCGGTGTACAAGCATCCCGAGCCCGACGGGCCGGGCTTTTGGGTGGTCACCAAGTACGCCGACGTGGTCACCGTCGGCCGGGACGGAACGACCTACTCCTCCGACCAAAAGCGCGGCGGCGTCGTGGTGCTGGAAGGCGGACCCGAGAACTACGAGTTCGAGCAGGGCGGCAACCTGATGCTCACGATGGACGCGCCCGAACACACGCGCTACCGCAAACTCGTCAACCGTGGTTTCACGCCCCGTCAGATCGGCGCGCTCGAGGTACATATCCGCGAGATGACCAATCAGATCCTCGACACGGTGATCGAACGCGGCGAGTGCGACTTCGTCGTCGACGTCGCGGCTGAGCTGCCCCTGCAGGTGATCGCCGAAATGCTCGGAGTGCCGCAAGAAGACCGGCACAAGCTGTTCGAGTGGAGCAACCGGATGATCGGCAGCGAAGACCCCGAGTACATCGTGTCGCAAGAAGAGGTCCAGACCGCGCAGATCGAGATGTTCATGTACGCCAACGAGCTCGGAGCCGAACGCCGCGCCCATCCCCGCGACGACATCGTCACGACACTGCTCGGCGCCGAGATCGACGGCGACACGCTGTCGGAGATGGACTTCAACCTGTTCTTCTTGTTGATCGCCGTCGCGGGCAACGAAACGACACGCAACTCGATCTCGCATGGCATCCGGGCGTTCTGCGACAACCCGGATCAATACCAGCTGCTCGTCGACGACCCGAAACGTGCGGTACCGGCCACCGAAGAGATCGTCCGTTGGGCGTCGCCGGTCATGTACTTCCGGCGCAACGTCACCGTCGACACCGAACTCCGCGGCCAGCAGCTCAAAGCCGGCGACAAGGTGAGCATCTGGTATGTCAGCGCGAACCGCGACGAAGACGTCTTCGACGACCCCTTCATGTTCGACATCCAACGTTCCCCCAACGAGCATGTCGGCTTCGGCGGCGGCGGACCGCACCACTGCCTCGGCGCCAATCTGGCCCGCATGGAGATCCGCGTCCTCCTCGAAGAGATGGCGCGCCGCATGCCGAACCTCGAGCTGAACGGCGACGTCCAGCCGTTGCGTTCCAACTTCATCGGCGGCATCAAGCACATGCCCGTCAAATTCCCCAAAGGCGTCCGCGAGGGCTAACGGGGGGCGGCGAGCTGGCGGGACGCTTCCCAGGTCAGGCC
>Ga0182024_10005662_pt1 | contig 27867 bp, 20 predicted proteins | sample P32metaG_FD_120480 | JGI IMG/M metagenome (GOLD analysis project Ga0182024, IMG submission 120480) | Permafrost microbial communities from Stordalen Mire, Sweden - P3-2 metaG (Illumina Assembly) | ecosystem: Environmental > Terrestrial > Soil > Wetlands > Permafrost | place: Sweden: Stordalen...
CGCGCCGTGCTCGGCCACGAACTTCTCGACCGGCTCTCGCTGCCCGAGCAACTCGCGCGCCACCGCTCGCCGTCCCATGAGCCAGGTAACGGCGGTCAGCGAGATGACGGCGGCGATGGCAAGCGGCAGCCACGCCCCGTCCATGAACTTGTGCAGACCGGCAAGAACAAAGGTTGCATCGAGCAGCGCGAAAGCGCCGGCTACCGCCAAGGCCGCTAAGGGCTTCCAGCGCAGCGCGCGGGTCGCGACAACGTAAAATACGATATCGGTCGCGAGCATCGTTGCGGAGACGGCGAGACCGTACATCGCCGCGAGCCGGTCGCTGCTGCGGAACGTGACGACGAGCAGAATGCAAACGATTGCCAGGATCGCGTTAACGAACGGCGCGTAGACCTGCCCGCGCTGATCCTTGGATGTATGCAGCACCTTCATGTTGGGACAGAGATTGAGCGCTATGGCCTGCTCGGTCAGAGTAAATGCGCCCGATATCAACGACTGGGATGCGATGATTGTCGCGGCAGTGGCCAAGACTACCGCTGGGAACAGCGTCCAGCCCGGCGTGAGTGCGTAGAATGGCGAATCGAGCGCTCTGGGATCGGCGGCGATGACCGCACCCTGGCCGGCATAGTTCAAAATGAGCGCCGGGAAGACGAACCCGTACCATGCGAGCGTGATGGGAATGCGACCGAAGTGCGACATGTCGGCATAGAGTGCTTCGGCGCCCGTCATTCCGAGAATGATCGCGCCGAAGATGAGAAACCCGAAGATACCATGATGCGTTACGAAGCGCACAGCGTGTAGCGGATTGAGCGCCGCAAGAATCGCAGGATGGGCGGCGATCGCAATCAGGCCGGCCGCCGCGATCGCGACAAACCACAAGGCCATGATCGGGCCGAAGACGACTCCAACGCTCTGCGTTCCCCGCCATTGAATGGCAAACAGGCCCAGCAAGATTCCGGCCGAGATCGGAACGATAAGGGATTGGGCTGCCGGCGTGGCGATACTCAGTCCCTCGACCGCCGAGATAACCGAGATTGCGGGCGTGATCATGCCGTCGCCAATAATCATCGCTCCTCCGACAACGGCAACCCAGAGAAGCCAATCGGCATGCATCGGAACGCCGAATATCTTCGGAGGCTCGGCGCGCGCTAGCAAGGCGAGAATTCCGCCCTCGCCGTCGTGATCGACGCGCATCAAAACGGTGACGTACTTAATGCAAACGACGAAGAAAAGCGCCCAAACGAGCAACGAGACTATGCCGACCGCATTCTCTACCGTCGGAGCAGCATTCGAACTCGTGAAGCAGGTCCTGATCGTGTAAAGCGGGCTGGTTCCGATGTCGCCGAAGACGACCCCGAGCGCCGCGATGGCAAGGCCCGCCGGCAGTTGTCGACGCAACGATCAGCTACCGACTCGCGCGATCTCGCGCGCGGCGCGCTCGCCCGAGATGACCGCGCCGTTAATGTACCCCATGTCGTTATACGATGTCTGTTCACCGGCAAAGAACACGTTGCGCTCCGGCACCGGCTCGATTCCGGCGAACTGCGTGTACTGCCCTACGCCGTAGTACGAATACGCCCCATGGTGCCACGGATCGTGCGCCCACACGTCGAGGTACGCGACGCCCGTGTAGAGTTTCGCGATTCCCGGATAGACGCGATCGAGTTCGCCGACGTACTTTTCTGCGATGGCTTTCGGCGCGGGACCGTGCGGGGCGGCGGGGAGCACCCCGCGTCGCCCACCCGGAAAGCCGACGAGAATTCCGTATTTGCCCGGCTGCGCCGCCGAGACGTCCCACGATTCATCGTAGGGAAACTGCACGTACGAGGAGCCGTCGTAGCGCTCTGCGTTCCATATTCGGCGACGGAATTGCATGTGCAGCTTCGCGTTCGTGCCGAGTTCGAGATTTTCGATCGCAATGCGCTTGAGCGGCGAGAATCGTACGCGCCGCAGATCCACTTTACGCAGCGTCGTAAAGGGAATCGCAAGGCAGACGAAGTCGGCGGCGATATCGAAGAGGCGCTCCTCCGCCGCAAACGTGCAGATCAGCGACCCGTCCGAACGCTCGCGAAGTGCGACGAGCGCCGTGCTGGTCTCGACAGCGCCGGAGGGAAGTGCTGTCGCCATCCGCGTCGCGAGTTGATCGTTGCCGCCCTCAACGTGTAACGCCTCGTCCGTCCCGTCAACGTTGAAATCGCCAGGCCCCTCGAAGCCGAGCAGATAAATCAAATTCAGCGCGCTTTGCTGCGAGGGATCGGCTCCGAACTCGCCGACACACCCGTTCGCGAGCAGGGCACCGATCTTCGAGCTGTGACCACCGGGTACGTTCGACTCGATCCAATCGGCAACGCTCGTGCGATCGAGTGCCCGGCCCGCAGGCGTCGAACGATCGTACTTTGTCGGATACCCGGCCGCACGCGCCGCGGCATGAAGCGGTTTGCGAACGTGCGCGAGATAGTCAGCCTTCGCCTCGTCGACCGTATAGCGAACGCCGTTAAAAAAGTACGTGTCGTGTCCCGGCTCGTGACGATTGACGTTGATCAGCCGCAGGTCGAGCTCGCGCGCAAGCCGTTGGACCTCCAGCTGGCCGAGCGAGATAAACTCTCCGCCATGTTCGGCAATCTGGCCCTCCGCGAAATAGTTGCGCAGCGTCCACGTGCGTCCGCCGACACGATCGCTCGCCTCGAAGACGCGGCTCGCGATGCCGGCTTGTCGCAGACGGTACGCGCACGTGAGCCCGGCAACACCCGCCCCCACGATGACCACACGCCGGTCCTTCACGCTAGCCGGAAGAAAAACTCCCGGGATCTGATGCACTCCCGGAAGTTCCGTGCATGCCGCAAGCGCGCTTGCAGCGCCGGCGAGGAACGCATGGCGCGTGTAACGCATCGCCGGCTATAGATGCAATGCCCGCGCTGGAATGCCTCCAACGATCGCAAGATGGTGGGATATCGTGCGACCCTTAACCAAGAAGGGCAAATGGCCACGATAGAACGGCGTAAGTTCTTATTTGCTCTTGGCGCATCGGGGCTCGCACCGTCCTTGTTGGGGATCTCGGACAGCGACGCGCCGGCAGTAGAACCGCTCGATCGCGCCCTCGTGCTTAGCGGCGGCGGCGCGCGCGGCGCTTACGAGGCCGGCCTCGTCGGCGCGCTGGCGACTGGCGGTGCCGTGAGTGACGGGTCACCGCTCCTCCCGTACGAGATCGTTTGCGGGACGTCGATCGGAGCGCTCAACGGCTGGTTCGTTGCAACCGGCCAATACACCAAACTTCACGACCTTTGGTACGGCATCAGCGCCGAGAACATCATGCGTCTGAAACCGGAGTATGAAGCCTTGCGCGATTCGCAAAGCGGGCTTCTCGACAGGGGCGCGTCGGTAGTTCAGCTGGCCAGGCTCGCAAAAAACCAGACCGGGATCATGCAAAGCAAACCAGCCTACGACTGGATCGCCCGCCACGTCGATCCCACGACGCCGCTGGTGATGCTGATGGTATGGGCGGTAACGAACCTCACGTTGCAGCGCCCCGAGTACTTTTTTCTGCGCCCGCAAGGCGCGGGGACGGAACTGCCCGAGAAGGTCGTCCACGCGCTGCGGCTCTCTCTGGGGTCGCAAACCGTCGTGCGCGAGGCGACGCCGGATCTGTTGCATCGCGCGATCTTCGCTTCGGCGGCGCTTCCAATTGTGTTCGATCCGGTGCTTATCCCGGGACCAGACGGTACGATCAATGAGTACTGCGACGGCGGCGTCGCAAGCAACTCGCCGGTGGGCATCGCGCATGCAGTTTCAAAGGCGGCCGACGTCGTCTTACTGGACCCGCCGTTCCAACCGGACGTAGACATTCGAGACGCCATAGCGATTGCTTACAGCGTGTTCGGAACGATGCAGCGGAAGATTCTCGAGACCGAGATGCACAACGTGTATTTCCAATCGCTGGCCCGGCGAGCAATTGCCCGCCTGACGAGCAAAGAGTTTGCGCGCGCCGCCGGGGGCAACAAACTTCTTGAAAAGTTCGTGCGCACGCTTCCCGTGACCGACTTGCGCTATATTCGCCCGGCGGAGACTCTGCCGGTCACCGTCGCCGGCTTCCAGGATGAAGAGGGCATCGGTAAGGCCTACCGTATTGGCTGGCTCGATGTCCAACGCGGTTTCACCCCATACGACTGGTCGACGTTCGAACTCTGACTGGAGCTCGGCCGGCGGGCAAAGCACCCGCTCATCGAAAAATAATACGCAAACGCGCGAGTTTTGAAGGCTAAAAAAGCGGCCTCGCCGTAGCGAGACCTCTTTATATACGGAAGTGTTTTTATGAGTAGGGTCGATCGTCGGTTCCTAACGCTCGCCATCGCCCTTGGCGTGGTCTCCTGCACGCCCAACTATTACATGCCAAACGTGATCCGGATAACTCCCAACGGAACGACATCGAGCCCAGCGGGAGAATCGATCAAGTCGTCGTTCACGTTGATCGCGGTCGAAGACGGCTACACGGGCCTATTTACTGCCCAGACGATCGTCGGAGAATGTTGGGTCGTGCAAACGCCGATCACGACGAGTGGCGCGTGGATCGTGGTTCCGCAAGGGCTCACGTGCAGCAAGCTCGATACCGAGCAGATCCAAGTCAAAGATACCAACGGCCATTCGGCAGTCACCTACATTCGTTCGACGAAGTAGCTTCGGCTCAAAGTCACAGCTTCAGGCCAAAGACGGTTCCGCATCCTCCTTGGCTGCCCGAGCAATCTCCGCTGCCTCCCTGATAAGTCGTGCCGTAGATTTTGTGTTTTAGCGCAACGACGGGCGCCTCTGGATCCGACCCGTCGGCGCCCCCCGCGAAGCTGTAGAGCACGCTCTCCTCGCCTTGCGGCGTCACCTTGAAAACGCTACCGAGGCCGTGCGTGCCTCCCCCGACGGTCGTGCCGTAAAAGGCGCCCTTCGAAAGCAACAGATTTGCTCCGGGTAGATTTCCGTCAGGAATGTCTTGGAAGCTGTAGAGCAGGCTTTCTTTGCCTGCCGTGGTCACCGCAAAGAACGTCCCGGAACTTTTCGTGCCGCCGCCTTCCGTCGTGCCAAAAAGCACGCCGTTGTCGGCGGTCAAGCCGTTCGGAAAGGAACCGTCCGTGGCGCCGCCCGCAAACGTGTAGAGCGTACGCTTCTTACCCGATTTACTGATCTCAAAGATCGTTCCGCACCCAGTGGTGCCGCAACCCGCGCCGCCCTCTAACGTGGTGCCGTAAAGTTTGCCCTTGAGGAGCGTTAGACCCGAATATAACCGCGCGCCGTCCGAGCCGCCTTTGAACGGGTAGAGCACGCGCTCCCCGCCGGATGCGTCGACCTCAAAAACGGTCCCGCAGCCGGCGCCGCCGCATCCCGAGCCGCCGCCAACTACAGTCGTGCCGTACAGCTTGCCGTTTGCCACCGTCAATCCCGCAGCCGGAAAGCCGCCGTCGGCACCGCCGGCAAACCGGTACAGCACGCCTTCCGTGCCGGATGTACTCACGACGAAAACGGTCCCATGGTCGCCCGTGCCACCTCCACCCGTGGTGCCGTAGAGCATCCCGTTGTGCGCTAGCAGGCCTGCATATGGCCACGCGCCGTCTGTGCCGCTGTTGAAACCGCCGGAGAAATTGTAGATGACGTCCTCGGCGCCGGAGGCGCTCACTTTGTAAACCGTGCCGCAGCCGAGGTAGCAGTCGTTGCTTCCGCAGCTGGAAGAGCAATAGTTGACCGAACCATGCAACGTCGTCCCGTACAAGACGCCTTTTAGCGCCGTCAAGCCCGCCAACGGGCTTGCGCCATCCGGCGTGCCCTCGAAGCTGTAGAGCGACTTGTACTCGCTGCGCAAGGGGCGCGGCTGCGCAACCACCGTTGGCGGCGACGTAGAAATGGCGCTGTTGCCTGCGCAGCCGAAGAGCGCCGCGGTGACGAAGATTCCGACGATGCGTGAGCGTTTCATGAGCCCCCCTCTTGGTACGCCTAGCGATTCAGACCCTCTTCATCGGCCTGGGGGAAGACCCTCGGCATGAAGTCACATTCGTGGATTGCGAAACGCTCCACGCTAGAGGGTTTTCTTTACACGACTGGAGGCCGGGACAAGTGGCACGCGATTTCGGGCGTCATGCGTACGGTGCGGCGGCTGTTATTTATGGGGCGCTGACGCTATACTGGCACGATGTGAACACCTGGCCGCAGCTTGCGGCGCTTGCGAAAACCCCCTATCGTGAGTCCGTCGTCTATATTGTTGCTGCGGCCCTAGTTGCAGGCGGAATTGCGATTCAATGGCGCCGAACGGCGGAGCTCGGCGCGGTCGTGCTGGGGGTCTTCTACCTCCTAGTTGCGGTGCTTTGTATACCGGGCATCGTTGCGGCTCCGCTGATCTACAATAACTGGGGAAACTTCTTCGAGCAATTTTCTATTGCCTCGGGAGCGCTAATCGCTTATGCAAGCTTAGCCTCGGGCAGGCTGCCTTCGGCGGCGCGCGCAGCCGGGATCGGGCGCATATTTTTTGGCATCTGCGTTGTCTCGTTCACGCTCGAACAGGCCTTCTATTTGGACGCCACGGCAGGCTTTGTTCCAAAGTGGCTCCCTCCCGGGCAAATGTTCTGGGCGATAGCCACCACGATTGCCTTCGCGCTCGCCGCCATCGCTATTGTGTCGGGGCGCCAAGCTCTTCTGGCTTCTCGACTCCTCACGGCAATGTTGGTGCTCTTCGGATTCCTGATATGGCTTCCGGCGCTTCTCGCAAATCCCCACAGTCACTTCAACTGGGCCGAAAGCACGGAAAACCTGGCGATTGCCGCAGTCGCGTGGATCCTCGTCGATTACTTGCGCTTACCGGATCGGGCAATGGTTCCTCGGCGGCGGTAGAACGGCATCTCTCTATTGCTGCGCCTGCGCAGCGTAGCGGAAGCGCCCAGGCATCCACACGCACCGGCTCCCATCGTTCATGATGAATGATTCAAAGCCATCGACTTCGGGGTTAAACTCCGCGTTATGCAGTTTGGTCGCGGGCCAATCCACGGCAGGTTCCTGACGTGCCGCAGCGCGGGCTTTGCTGTTTGAGAACTGCCGTAAGTTTACCAGCGCATTCAGAGCGGAAGCCAGCCTCTTTGCGTCGTTCATGGGAGTGAAGTTCTACCCACACGTCGTCGAGACCTCAGGGCACCAAGATACCGCATCCGAGACACTGGGAGCCTTGCTCGGGCTCGTGACCGGCGAGACCTAGGCCGTGCTGCCGCACCCAGCGAACATCAGCGCCGAGCGGATTGCGAAAATGAGTCCGCGTGTTCGCCTGCCGAAGGAACAGATCCATCAAGCTTTCTGACATTAGTCGCTGCGCTGCAGCCGTCTTTCCGGCCATTGAGCTTAAAACAACTGACGATTCCGGCAAGCCGAGCTTTCGGTCGACAATTACTAAGCCGATTCTTAGACGGCTGATAACGGCCATTGTCATCCCGGTTGCAGCTTGCGCGCGCGTTACCGCGCCCTTGTCTTCGTTCCCGACCTATCACGCCGCGAGCACCGTCGTCGATCGAAGTGTCGCTCTGTGTAGGGTAAGTTACGACGGAGTGATTTGGTATCGAATCCCTGCGCGCGAGTTTCCGCCGATCGATGTGCGCTTTGCGACATGTGGCTTCAAAGTGTTGGGTAGAAGCCCGTCGCCGCATCGTCCGTATTGGTCGATACCGTCCGCAGCGACGCAGACGCGCTTCGTCTTTACTTCTCTAGACGAGGTGATCTCGGTGAAAGGCACGCGTAACATCGAGCGAATGGCCGCCGCGCACCACGTGCCCGTATCTTGGATGGTGGGTGATATTCGTCACATGGCCTATGCCGCTGATTACAACGCGTTTCACCGTACCAACGGCGACGATGCCCAGGCTCAGTTTTGGGGTAACCTGCACGTCGCGATGTCGGCGAAGCTTCCGTGGTACGTTCCGCGCGTAAGTATTCTAACCGCGGGCGTCGAACGCGACGTGCGGCGCGCTCTTTCATTTGGCGAGCATGCGTTCTGGGGGATTACCTGGAACAGTCATGGTACCGACGGGACGTTCGACTACGGTGCGCCATGGGGGACCTATTGCGCCGACGTTCATTCTTACAAGCGGCCGCAGCCGGATGGCGGCTGCGCCTTTCTAGCGTTTGAGTGGACGGCGCGTGATCTGACGCGTGCGTACCTTAGCGGGCGTGAAGCGGCCTTCTCTACCGACCCCGACGATCTGTTGCGGCGCGGTGGATTTTCTCCGAAGAGCGCTGCCGCGTATGCGCGAAGAATTGTCGATGCGTATGCTGCGGCTGGCCAGACTCAGCCGATCGTCATGATCGTGCAGGAGGAGTCAATTGACGGCCTTATTGCGGCCAACGCGGTGGTCATGAATGCTTTGCTCGATGAGGCCGTGCGTGACGGAATGAAACTCGAAACGCTAAGTCAGGCGGCCCGCGACGCTCGCACGTTCTCTGCTGCGCCGCGCGCGGTTGCTTTCCCGTATATATTTGGAGGTAGGGAAGTTGAGTCAGACATGCTTCACGGCGACACGCTGTATCCGGCGACGATCGACTATCACGACTCCCGCGTCGGCATGACATTTCTTTCGGGGCACACGTTGCCGAGCCGGGTGTTCCGATACGCGGATTATCCGGTCTCGCGTTTCAATCGCCCGTTACCCGAAGTGCCTGGTTGGGAGATGCCGTCGCTTCTGCGCGCGAGCGTTAAGAACGGGTGGCTGAAGTTCGCGTTCGCAGCGCCGCGAGCGCTGCGTTTTGGAGTGGCGATCTGGAGCGATCCGTCGCAACTAAAGATTATCGGGCCCGGGGAGATCCGCGCCGGGCGTGTCGCTACGGTCTTGGTCTTTGACCTCAAGGCGGGCACGAGCAACGTTCGCTACCGCTGTAGGGGCTGTCGTAGCTCGACGTTTACCTACTCGCTGTAAGTAAGATATCGCTGTTCGATGATAAGCGTCTTGTTACGCGTCCTGCAGAAGCGACCTTTGCCAACTGTTCAGGGCTTTCAATAGCTGTATTGGCTCAGGGCTACTAATGCGGGTTACGCTCTACTATCCAAAAGCGCGGCGTGGCTATCGTTATGCTCGCGGGTTGCGCCGAATCGCAGGCGCCGACCGGCGCGTCGAGCATATTGGGTGTGAATGAGCGTGGACGACGGGAAGGCGCCTGGGATTGGGTTGAATACCGAACGCTTGCCTGTTCATAGTTTGGAGTGGCGCGATCGCTGGCTCTGGGTCGGGCTAGCGCTGCTCCTGGCCGGTGTGGTCATCCGGATTGCGCTCTACTTTCCGCTGGCAATGTTTCAGTTCGACTCAGATGCCGTTCTTGCAGGGTTGTGCGCGTTTCGTATCGCGGAAGGTCATTTGCCGGCATTCTTTCCCGGCGGCAGCCGTTTGAGCGCGGCCAGTTGCTACGTTACTGCGGCCTGGTTTCATTTGTTTAGACCTGGCCGCGTTGCTTTGGCACTGACTGGATTGACCTGGAGCACGCTCTACCTCGTTTTCACGCTGCTTTTCCTACGGGCGACGCTATCAGCACGACTCGCGTGCGTGGCATACCTCTTCGCCGTCGTTCCGTCCGAACAGTTCATGACGGTGACGTACGCACCTTGGGCATACGGCGAAATCATGGCGTCGTGCGCGGCCACGCTCTGGCTCGCGGCGCGCTGGCGTAACGACGGCTCACTCTGGCAGCGCGTAGGATTCGGATTCAGTGTCGGCATTGGCCTTTGGTTTTCGCTGGAGACACTGATGATAGCGCTGCCCGCGGTTGGCTGGATCGGGCTAAAGCGAGGTAAACGCATGATTAATGAAGCCGTCGCGGTGGTACCGGCCGTGATGGTCGGTGCTGTACCGTTGCTGCTTGGAAATGCTGCGTCAGGATTCGCGACATTTACGCAAAACTGGGCTTCCCGTCCGGTTCCGAATACCACGCAGTTTTTTAGCAACCTTGCTTGGGTGCTTTCCTACAACCTGCCGAATTTGCTCTTTCGTTCGTCAGGCTGGTGGTCCGAGACAACCCTGCTCATAGCAGCGTATGCCGTTGCGGGCATCGGGTTTGCTATCGCGGTACGTCGAAATCGTGGTGACCGATCGAGTGCAAATGGCAAGCGCGAAGTGGCGCAGTTGTTAGCCCTCGCCTTTGCGGCAACGGTTTTGATCTTCAGCCTGGCGAACGCCGGCTCAGTACGCGGCTGGACGGACCGTTACGTCGCGCCCTTCTATGTCGTCGTTCCTCTGTTTCTCGGCATCGGGGTGGCGGCGTTGTGGGCCTGGAGCCGCATAATCGCCGTCGTTTGCGCTGCGGCGCTGCTCATTCCCAACCTGCTGCTCTACGGGCTCCCCGGTACCGCGCTACGTAGCCAGCTTACGAGCGAACTGCGCGACGACGAACGCTTACGCGTATTGCTGGCGCAGCGCGATGTGCGTCTGGTATACGGAAGTTACGTCTGGGCTTACCATTTGAATTTCGACACGCATACCCGCATCGCCGCTGTTTCAAGATTCGCAGGTGACGATTACCTCAACTATGGTGTTGCGCTGGGAACAACGCCAGTACGCTGGGCGGGAATCGGAAATCTGGATGAGGTACACACTTGGGCGCGCGTCGCGCACGCACACGGCTCGATCAAGATGGACGGTCCCCTATACGTGTTTATCGCAGATCGTCCGGCACAAAACGCGGCTCGCCTATTGACACAGCTGCGAAGTGCAGAGCGATAGCGAAAGATTAGTCCACTACCCACTCCCCAATCTGCCGCGGTTTGCGCTACGCTCGCGTTGCCGTTGAAGCCCAGAACGCAGGCTCGCACATAATCTCTCCATAACTCGCATGGAACGTATGTTCACTTCGATATGTTCCGCCGCTCTACGTCGTCGTGCCTATTTTCTTAGGCATAGGGATAGAAGGACTATGGTCCGCTGCCAGGGCGCTTTCAATCATTACCGCGGCTGCGTTGCTGATCCCAAATCTTCTTTGCTATGGCTTGCCGGGTAGCCAGTTACGGTCTCAACTTACAGCGGAACTCTCCGACTACATGCGTTTGGAACGAGCACTCATTCTCCAAAAGTCCAACTCGTCTACGGAGACTACACGTGGGTTTATGATTTGAACTTCGATACGCACGAGCGCGTCACGGCGGTTCCCAAGGCGCCGACCGCGGACTGCTTCGATTATGGCGGCAAACTCAGACACTCGCCGGTGCGGTGGGCGGCGGTGGGGCTCTTACGATGAAGTCGAGCGTGAGGCGAAAGTTGTCGGCGCGAGCGGAACGCCTCAGCCGTACGGTCAGCTCTGGCTTCTCATCGCTGATTACCCCTCGCCAGACGCCGCAGGTCTGCTGACCGCGCTCCGAGCGAGCGGAATTTAGAGCATGGCCGCTTTACCCCTAGCACGGCGCTCGGGCTCGCGAGGGCGTTATGCTTAGCAGCCTAGATCGGCGCGCGCAGCTCGCATTGCAGCTGGGATCGCGGCGTCGCTGATCACGCGGGTTAATCAACGCAACGGTGGCGCCGTCGGTATCGGAATGAGAGACGAGGCCTGCGGCGTCGGTGCTGCCGGCATCAATGCTCGCGGCATCGGTCCAGGCGATTGCGGCTCCGATGATAGTGCCATCGCTGCAACGATCGTGACGATCGGCAGCAACGGTATGCACGCCATCGCAAGCCGCACCTTCTTCATTCCCCGCGTCATCCACGAGGCGGCGATCGAGATGACGCACGCAACGGGAAACGTAACGAAGCCAAAAACGATCGCCCACACCAGCGGATTTGAATCCGACCCCGGCGCATCGAACGCCATCGGTGCCCCGACCGCGGCTATCAGGAAGCCGGGCACCGCCAGAACTCCCCAGACCACCGATACGACGATCGCCAGAATCGGCCGAGGCCTGCGATTATCCGGCACCATCGCGCTTCTTTGAGAGGCCCTTCCAGCCGAAAAGTCCCGCGACCAGCAAGGCCACGCCAACGAACCCGACTAGTCCGCAAACCTGTCCGACCTCTTGCATCATGCCGCTCGGGTCGCTCGAACGCGCCATCTGACCCGCCATGACCCAAAAGAATGCCCCGGAACCGGCCATAAAAATCAGACCCCCGATGATTAAGCGCCGATTTTTTTGTCGCACGAAATACTCTCCTCTCCCATTGCAAACGTAGTAGCTTCGGTCGAGCCGAGCTCATGCCCCAATCTAACATTCCGATCGTTCGGAAGCGTCCGGGCTGCGGGGAAGGTCGATGCCAAGAACGATCGGTTGCCAATCGCTCCAGCCATGAGAAGGGCCAAAGATACGAATCCGTCGCGGTAACGCTCGTCGCTCGCTAGCCGGGACTCAAGTTGTGTGCAAAGAAGAGCCCGAGATCTCTAAACCCCAAGCGTTCCCTTCAAAGCGTGAGGAGACCATCTATGGCGCGCCCTGAGCGAATCAACGCTCTCGACCACGTTGTCGTGATAATGTTCGAGAACCGCTCGCTCGACAATCTGCTCGGACGCCTGTACGAACCAGGCGAAGTGCAGTCTTTCGAAGGCGTTGCTGGTAAGGATCTGAGCAACCCGATTCCGGAATGGGCCGATCATAGCGCGGATCGGAAAACCGTGCCCTATGGTGTTGCGAAGACTATGGACACGCCAAACCCCGATTCCGGCGAGGAGTATCCTCACGTCAACACCCAGGTGTTCGGCTTAATCGAGCCAGCCGGTAACCGCGGGATTTCATACGCAAAGATGGCCGCTCCATACAACGCGCCTACCGATCCCAACGCGCGCCCCACAATGGACGGTTTCCTCGCCGACTACATCAGCGCGTTTACTGCTGAAACCGGCAGGCAACCTACCTACGACGAATACGCGCAGATTATGACCGGTTATACGCCGAAACAAGTGCCGGTCGTTTCGGCGCTCGCGCGAGGCTTTGCGACATTCGACCATTGGTTCTGCGAGGTGCCATCGCAGACGTTTCCCAATCGCTCGTTCTTTCATGCAGCCACTTCGTCGGGTTACGTCGTCAACACGTCTCCGCCCGACTCTTTTCCGGTACACAACACAGCCGAGACCATCTTCGAACGTCTTGAATCGAAGGGGCTAACTTGGCGCGTTTACTGCGATCCGCCTACCCCCCTGTCGATGACGGCTCTGATTCATGCTTCTCGCCTCCGCGGCCGCTTTGCGACGAACTTCGTCACCACGGACCAGTTCCTCGAGGATGCCGCAAAGGGGCAACTCCCAAACTACTCGTTCATCGAGCCCAACTTCTTGCACGGCCACAACGATATGCATCCAGCATTCAACGCGATGGCCCCCGGAATGAACTTTGATCCGCCATCATCGCTGTTGGGCGGAGAAGCCTTGTTAGCGAAAATCTACAACGCGATCCGTTCCTCCGCCTCCGATCGCGGGTCGAACGCTTTCAACACGCTAATGATGGTCAACTTCGACGAGCACGGTGGCACCTACGATCATGTCACTCCACCAGCCGCACCACCACCCGACCCCGCAGCTCCGGTTGGCCAGATGGATTTCACGTTTAATCGGTCGGGCATCCGAGTACCGGCGATCGCGATCTCGCCCTGGATCGCGGAGCGCACCGTCGTGAATGATGAATATCGCCACACGTCCGTAATCCGCACCCTACGCGAACGCTGGTCCCTTGGAGCGCCCTTCACGGCTCGCGACGCGGCGGCGCGTGACATCACTCCAATCCTCTCGCTCGATTATCCCAGGGTCCCGGAGAGTTGGCCCGATGTCATTCCGTTACCGGTCGCAAAGTTCGACGTCGCGCTCTTGCCGTCGGACGACCCATTGGGGCCGTTGCCAAAAGCAATTTTCTTAGCGTGCTTGGGGCTAGGGAAAGCTCTTGGCCAGTCCGTTCCGGACATGGGACCGGATGCCGACATAAGGGGAGGAGCTGCCGTTACGATGATCCGCGATATGTTTTTCGAGGTATTCCCCAGGCTAGCGCTACCATAGCCGCAGACTCATTGCCTCGCCATGATCATATTGAGCACTTCCTCGCGATTCAGCAGATGGTCGGAGCTCTCGCCGCTGGTTTCAATAACTACCACCTGCACCGTGCCATTGAATGCGCTCTTCTCAGGGGGCATATCCGGCGTCATCGGAGAGCCACGCTTGATGCCGACGTCGGAAGTCTCGTCAGCCGAGAACACCATTGGAACGGTCTCGTTTAAGCGACCGTTGCCAACCGCCTTGCCGTCGATGTAGAGCGTAACGTTACCACCCTTTGCAAGGCCGCCGCCATCGTAGGCAAACTCCACTCTGACCTGATGCTGGCCGGCGGTTAGCGTCTGCGTGGACTCAATCACGGTTTGACGAAGCCCGACGAAATTATAGAGATACACCAGCTTTCCGTCACTGACGTAGAACATCCAACCCCCGCCGATCCCGCCCTGCGACAGGATCACGCCGTTCGCAGGTTTGTCCTCAGGAATGACGAGCTGAGCCGTAACCGAGTGGCTCTTATTCTTGATATTGATGACACCGTTTTCGTTGAGCGCACCCATGCCGTTAGCGAGGACCTGAGAGTTGCCTCGCACCAATACCGGCCTACCCGCTACGTCGGAATTAAACCGCTCCGCAGTGCGATCGTCCATCGGCAACACGTTGTTCCGCGTGGCCTCGATGAGCCAAAGGCGCTGAAGCTCGTGAAGTTTATCGGGCATCTCTTTTGAGAGATCGTGTGCCTGCGACCAATCCTTGTTCGTATCGTAGAGTTCCCACACGTCATCGCTGAACGCCGGCCGGGCGGTCATGAGCCAGGGCGTGCTGTGCCGCGTTACCGCGGTCCAGCCTTTGTGATAAATTCCTCGATTGCCGAACATTTCGAAGTACTGTGTTTCGTGGCGTTCGGCCGCGGCGGCATCGTCGAAGCTGTAGAGCATGCTGACGCCCTGCATCGGAACCTGTCCTACGCTATTGACCATGTAGGGCTCAGGAAGCTGCGCGGCCTCGAGAACCGTGGGCGCCAGGTCGATGACGTGATGGAATTGCGGCCGTACTTCGCCCTTGGCCTTGATGCCCTTTGGCCATCGCACGATCGTGCCGTTTCGCGTGCCGCCCCAATGAGAAGCGACCTGTTTGGTCCACTGGTAGGGCGTATCCATGGCGTGGGCCCAACCGACCGCGTAATGGTTGTACGACTCCGGTCCCCCTAACTTATCGATACGCGCTGTGAGGAACTCGGCCGTTTCAAGGGCGTTCAAACCGTTGAAAGGGATGCATTCATTAAATGTGCCTTGGGGCGTGCCCTCGGCGGATGCGCCGTTGTCGCCAATAATATAGTAGATCAGCGTATCGTCGAGAGCCTCGATTTGATCGAGCGCGTCGATGAGGCGGCCGATGTGATAATCGGCGAATGAAAAGAATCCGGCATAGACTTCCATCTCGCGCGCGAGGACGCGTTGGAACTCCGGCGTTTGGGAATCCCACGACGGAATCTCCTTCGGGCGCGCCGTCAGCTCGCAGTCCTGCGGAATGACTCCGAGTTTTTTTTGACGCGCAAAGGTCTCTTCGCGCAGTTTGTCCCAGCCTTGATCGAATTTGCCTTTGTATTTGTCCGCCCATTCCTTCGGCACGTGGTGGGGTGCATGCGTAGCGCCGGGCGCGAAATACATGAAGAACGGCTTATCTCCGGCGAGCAGCCGCTGCTGGCGCACCCATGCAATCGCGCGATCCGTCATGTCCTCCATGAAATGATAGCCCTCTTCGGGCGTCTTCGCTGGCTCCACGGCTTTCGTGCCCTCGTGAATCGCCGGATACCATTGATTGGTCTCGCCCGCAACAAAACCGTAGAAGTATTCGAAACCGGATCCAGTCGGCCAGCGATCGAAGGGTCCAACGGGACTGGCTTCCCAGACCGGGACCTCGTGGCATTTGCCGAACTGTGCGGTCGAGTAGCCATTGAGCCGAAGAATTTCGGGGAGCGGCGCCATCGAGTTAGGCCGCACTGAACTATAACCCGGCGCCGAGGTTGCGATCTCCGTGATGCCGCCCATTGCGACCGTGTGGTGATTGCGCCCGCTTAGCAGCGCGGCACGTGTCGGCGAGCATAGCGCGGTCGTGTGAAAGCGGGTGTACCGCAGCCCGTCCTTCGCGACTCGTTCGGCGGTTGGTGCCTGGCATGGGCCACCGAAGACGCTCGACGCACCGAAGCCGACGTCGTCGATCAGCACGATAAGTACGTTCGGAGCATCCTTTGGCGGACGCAAGGGCTCGATCGGTGGAAACTTTGAGTCGGGATCCTTGGCGTCGTAGGCTATGAAGCCGGCGTACGGCTGGTCCGGAATCGGTAGGATTTCACGCTGCACGCGTTTCGAGGAACTCGGTGAACCGTTTGAACTCGACATTAAAAGCCTCCAGGATGATTCAGCATTGGCCGGCGAGATTGATGATCGGCTGCTGAGGGATACTACGCGGGGCGCTCGGCGTATCCCGCACAGACTATCACACAGTTTCCGACACACCCCCGATTGTATGATTACGGCCCGGTTTTACCGTGATAGGCTTCGTCGCAAGCGGCAAGGGGCGTCGCGCATGGAGATTCCTCCCCGTTAGCGGACCCCTGCCGTTACTAAGAGCTTCTTCAGGAGAACAGTCGAGTGATTAAATCCAATTTTTCGCCCCGGAATCTCTCCTTTGGTCTTGCAGCCGCGGTGGCCGCCGCGCTGCTGGCCGGCTGCGGAGGGTCGCAGGCGCTCGGCCCAGCCTCTTCCCAGGGCGTATCTTCACAAATCAGTCATTCGCCGATGCTTAACCCCGACGTAAAGGGACGCTGCACGGCGCATGGTGGGGTTCGCGTTACTCCTTGCAGCGTCGATTTCACGGCGTCGAGCGCGGGTCCCGATACGGTGACCGTTCGCACGCCGAAAGACAAAAAGGGCACGCTCAGCGAGACCGATAACTGTGGCGGCGCCTCAGGCATTGCCACCGTCACCCAGGGCTCGGGTGACGATTGGACCGTAACTGCCGGAGCGACCACCGGTTCTTGCACGGCTGTGTTCGATTACACGAACAAGCACGGCAAGGTGATCGGGCACGCCGACCTTAGCATTACGAACTCCATCTAATTCGTCCGGAGCTTCGCGATGTGCTCGCCTCGCATCTTTTTCTCGGAAGATGCGGGGCGGGCACGTTTTACTAGGGTTAACGTCGCGCCCTTTGGAAAGTATAGAGGCTATGCAAATTCGCATCGTTCACCAATTCTCGCTCGGCACTCTCGCGTTGCTGACCGTACTAAGCGGTTGCAACAGCGGCTCCAGTGCGGGCGTACCGTCACCCGCCAAGGGCGGCGCGCCGGTTTCGATGGCGGGCGCCTCTCGCGACAACAACGGCAAAGGCCACGGCGGAAAGTGTGGCAAGGGCGGCGGCAGCAGCCTGAGCTATACCGCGCAGCTTTTCGGCGATGACGTCAAGGTTTATTCCGGCAGCGGAAGCGGGTTCATGCTCGAGTGTACGTTGACACAAGGTTTAATGGAACCCGATGGGATCGTCGCGACGCCCAACGGCTGGGTGTACGTTGCGAATGAAGGCGCCTCGAACGTGCTGGTCTATCAAACGAAGCATGGAATGCCGAAGGGTCCGGTCTCATCCCTCAGCGATTATGATCAGCTTCCCGTTAACGTCGATGCGAATCCGAGCCGTAAGCTGGTCGCGGTTTCGAACAACAGCTCGACAAGTGGCGCAACCGGGAGCGTCAGCGTCTACCTGAACCGTCAAGCCGTGCCGTCTCGCAGGCTCACGTACGGAAGCGATATTCTCGAAGGGCAGGGCGTTGCCATCAGCCATTCAGGCGACTGCTACTGGAGCTTCTACGATTCTACGGTCGGAAGCGGTTCGATCGTCGAGTTTAGCGGCTGTACTGGAAGCGGTGCCGCCATCGTGTCGTCGATTACGGCTCCCGGCGGGATGGCGTTTGACCGGGGCGGCAACTTGTACTACGTCGATAGCTCCACGGGAATATACAAGTGCAAGAAAACGTCGAGTTGCGCCCTGTTTGCAACTGGTTTTGTCGATCCGGTGAACATCAACTTCGATCAACACTACAAGAATTTGTGGGTCGCCGACGCTGCCGGCTATATCGACGTCGTCTCCCCGAAGAGCGGGCAGATCGAATACCAATATTCGGTCGGTGGTTCGAGCGATGCGCCCTTCGGAATCGCGCCGGAGCCCGGAAGCTAAGCGGCCCGGTAGGGCGCGTGGACTAGCCGGTCTTTGGAATCGTCAAGAAGCGCGCCGGATGAAAGATCGGCTGCGCTCGAGTTAGCGGCGCTGCTCAAGACCCTTCGACTGCAGGCCGGTCTGTCTCAGCAGATGCTTGCGGATAAGGCGCTGGTTAGCGTGCAGGCCGTCAGCGCGTTGGAACGCGGCTATCGTAAGGTGCCGTATCCCAAGACGCTGGAGCGTTTGGCCGACGCCCTCGCTCTGCCCGCCGATGCTCGTGCGGCTTTAGAGGAAGCCGCGAACCGCGCACGTGGTTTGCGGTTTCAAGAGCAAGAAGCCGCCCCCACTCACAATTTACCGCGCCAGCTCACCTCATTCTTAGGGCGCGACCTCGTCGTGAGGGAAATTCGGGGGCTGGCTAAGACGGCGCCGCTGGTCAGCGTCGTCGGAACGGGCGGTGTCGGAAAGACGCGCGTTGCCATCGAAGTCGCAAGCCAGCTTCTCAACGAGTTTCCCGATGGCGTCTGGTTCATCGAGCTTGCGCCGCTCAACGACCCAGAGCTTGTGGCTCACGCTCTTGCAGGCGCGCTAGGCGTGCAAGAATCGCCGCGGATGCCTCTCCTTGGAACGCTCATCGGACATCTTTCCCAGAAGCAGGCGTTGATCGTCCTGGATAACTGCGAGCACGTCATCGATCAGACACGCAGAGTCGTAGGATCGCTAATGCGCGAATGCTCAAAAGTCACGTTTTTAACGACCAGCCGCGAGGCGCTGAGCGTTGCAGGCGAGCGCGTGTATCGAATTCCTTCGCTGGCAGTTCCGGAGCAACGAAATATTCTACCGGAGGACGCGCTGAAGTTCGGCGCCGTTGCGCTTTTCGCCGAACGCGTGCGAGCGGCGGACGCATCCTTCGCGGTGACGCGGGAAAATATCGCACCGATCATCGAAATCTGTCGCCGGCTGGATGGCCTCCCTCTAGCCATCGAGCTTGCAGCCGCCCGCGCGACGGTTCTATCACCCCGGCAAATTGCGGACCGCCTCGATCGAATTTTCGATCTGCTCATCCCTAACGACGACGGCACCGTTCCTCGGCATCAAACGATGCGCGCGGTCATTGAGTGGAGCTACGTGTTGCTTTCGTCGCAGATGCGCTTGTTGTTTGATCGACTCTCGATTTTCGCAAGTAGTTTCTCCATAGAGACTGCAATGACTGTCTGTGCCGACCCAAGCCTTGCGGGTGAAGACGTGTTGGAGTTGCTTTCTTCACTGATCTCACGGTCCATGGTTATGGTAGACTTCTCGCGAGGTGAGGCCCGCTATCACATAATCGAGGCAACTCGGCAATACGCGCTGGAGAAACTTGCCGAGCGCGGTGAGCGCCACGCGATTTCGCAACGCTACGCGCTCAGCTGCCTACAAGTTGCGCAGCGGCTCGACCGCGACTGGTACGCTGCCGACGAACGCGCTTGGTTCCGCGAAGCGTCAGCCGAGTTAGACAACTGCCGCGCGGCTCTCGACTGGTCTCTCGTGGAGAAGCAAGACCTCAAGACTGGATCCCTTATCGCTGGCGCACTCGCTCGGGCTTGGTACTCGCTGGCGGCGGTCGAAGGTCGGAACTGGGTCCGCTTGGCGCTTTCGTTGCTTGATCCACAGGTCTCCGCGGCGGCCGTTAATCATCTCAATATTGCCGACGCCGAGCTCTGTGGCGCTCTCGGTGAGTACGCGGGATCGTTCGCCGCAGCCGAACGCGTATTAAACGCACAAGACGTTGACGACGTGCAGATGGCGCGGGCCAGGAAGGCCGCGGGAAGCGCTTTGGGAGGTCTTGGGCGCACTCGCGAGGCTGAAGCTCTTCTTCAGCAAGCGCTCGATGGCGCGCGCCAGCTCGATAATCGCCGATTGCAAGCGCTGACTTTGAGTGACCTCGGCACACTTCGTTCTCGTTGTGGCGACGTTGACGATGCTCGACTGTTTTACGCGGAGGCGATTACCTACTACATCGCCTTGAACCTCGAACGACCGGCAGCGTCGGTCGCAGGGAACTTAGCCGAGATCGAGTTCGCAGCCGGCGACGTTGCCGCTGCGCTGCAACGCGCTGAAGAGTCGCTTGCCGGGCACGAAGCCTGGCACAACCGCCGCTCGGCCGCGAATGTTTTGAGCAACATGGCGGCCTATCTCGTGGCGATGGACTGCTTCGATGATGCTCGCGCGCACGCAACCGACGCGCTGAGCGCCGCCAAAGAGGTTAAGGCGACCGTGCTGACGGCGTACGTCCTCCAGCACTTTGCTGCAATCGGGGCTTTGCAGCATTACCCGGATGCTCATGACGAAAAGCTCAATCGCGAACGCGCGGCGATGCTCCTCGGCTACGTGGACTCTCGGCTTACCGCCCTTGAGGCAAGGAGAGAATACACCGAACAGCAAGAATACGATCGGATCAAGCTGTCCCTTCGCGACGGACTCAGAAACAAACTCGACACCATCATGGAGCTGGGCGCCGATTGGCGGAAGACGAAGCGGTCAAAATCGCGCTCGGGCACTGATAAGAAAGGTCTGAAGCGTGAAAGGACGGCTCGTCGACTCCTAGGCGCACGCTGCTGGGATAGCGCCGCGTCGTAAGCGAACGTACACAGCCACCGCGGAGGCTTCAGGAGGCGGGCGATGAGGATTTCAGGATTTACCCGTTGGGCGCTAAGCATTTGCGTGGCTGCGGCAATGCCGGCGGGGTGCGGGCGATTGCAGCTGCCGATCGGCGCGCCCGGCGCGATGACGCAAGCCTTTGGAAACGCAACGCACGCCGCCCGTGACACGTCGTGGATGCTGCCAGGGGCGAAGAGCGCCGACCTGCTGTACGCGTCTCTCAGCCGCGATGACGAGCTTGACGTGTTCTCTTATCCGCAGGGGAAACTCATGGGAACGCTGACGGGCGTTGAAGCGCCAAGCGGATTGTGCACCGATAGCGCAGGCGACGTTTGGGTCGCAATCCTCCATGGGGACTACGGTGGCGGCATGCTCGAATATGCGCACGGCGGCACGAGCCCGATAGCATTGTTGAAAGACCCTCGCTACCCTCGCGGATGCGCTGTCGACCCAACGACCGGGAATCTGGCAGTCACAAACAACGCGTTCTCAGGCCCAGGGGATGTCGCAATCTATAAGCACGCCCGAGGGAAAGCGACGCTCTACTCCGTTCCCAACATGTACGGTTACAATTTCTGCGGCTACGATAATAAAGGGAACCTGTTCGTGGATGGCCTCGGGGAGCTTTCCGAACTTCCCAAGGGTAGCACGACCTTTAAGAACATCACGGTGGACAAGGGCGTTCCAGGTGGTCAGGTCCAGTGGGACGGTAAATTCATAACCTTCGCAACATTCGATCTAAGCGTAATTTATCGCGTAAAAGTATCGGGAAAGACCGGAACCGTGGTAGGCGTTACGCACTTAAGAAGTGTAGGTACGCAAAACATTTCGTCGTCTTGGATTCAGGCTACAACCGCGCTCGCTCCCATAGGGAAGAGATCCGACGGCATTGGGTTCTGGGAATACCCCGCTGGGGGGAAGTCGTACGCACTTCTTCACCTCGGAAAGCACGCCGATATATTCGGAGCGGCTGTCAGCCTCGCGCCGTCCCTATGGGACGACGGAGTACGGCGGCATGGGGCCCAACTTCGGAGATGGGACGGTACTTAAGATTGAACGCTGAACGATTTGCGCCGTCGCTCGCGTTACTACTCGCGGTCGCCGGCTGCAGCGGCATCTCGCCGAGCACGACACTGCCGGCATCTCCTAACAGCGCCGTGCGCTTAGGCGAAGCGCCGACTTGGCAAGAAACCGTTTTGCACAGCTTTGGCGGTCTCGATGGGGCCGCCGCCAGCGACGGCCTGATCGCAGGCAAGGCGGCCGCTTTCTACGGTACCACGCTCTTCGGCGGCGGCAGCAGCGGCGGCGACGGAACGGTCTTCAAACTCGCGCCGCAAGGTTCAGGATATACCGAAAGCGTTCTCTACAGTTTCAAGGGCGGCTACGACGGGTCCACGCCAGAGGGTATCGTTTTGCGCGACGGCGTGTTATACGGCGTAACGTTCGCCGGAGGTGATCCTTCCGGCAACGGCGGTCTCGGCTGGGGAACGATCTTCAAGGTGTCGCCGGGAAAATCGGGTTACACCGAAAGCGTACTCTACCGTTTCCGCGGCGGGCTCGATGCGTGGGAACCGCTCGGCCCGATCGTCCTCGACAAAGCGGGAAACATCTACGGCGCTTCGGCGTTCGGCGGCTCGCGGAATGACGGTGCCGTCTTCAAATTGACGCCAGGCAAGTCCGGCTACACCGAAAGTTTACTCTACTCGTTTCCGGGTGGCTCGGGCGGGATTTTGCCCGAAGCCGGCGTGACGATCGATAAGCATGGTTCGATTTACGGCACGACTATGTACGGCGGCAGCTATGCGGGCTTCTGCGACGGCGGTTGCGGCACGGTCTACAAATTGGTGCTCGAGAAATCCGGCTACTCCGAGAGCGTGATCTTCACGTTTGACGGTTTGAATGGCGACCTCCCAGACGGAGCGGTAACCGTCGACGAGCGATCCGGAGCCGTTTTTGGAACGACGTTCTGGGGCGGCACGAAGCGCGTTGGTACGTTCTTCAAGCTCACCCCGAACGGCTCGTCCTATACCGAACGCATCCTCCATAGTTTTACGGCTGGAGCGGATGGCTTCTTACCGGAGGGGACGCCGTTACTCGAACCCGACGGCACGCTGTACGGCACGGCCGCACTTGGCGGCGGAGGCTGTCACGGCATCGGCTGCGGCGTCGTCTTCGAGCTGACGCCATCTGGCGCGCACTATTCGTTCCACGTCGTTTACGATTTCCACCGGCCGATCCACGGCGCGGAACCGGAACAGACAAACCTGCTTTCGGACGAAAGCGGCGCGATCTACGGAGCAACGCGCTCGGGTGGAACGGAGACGAACTGCGCCGACGGCGGTCCCGGCGGCGCCAAAGGTTGCGGTGTGGTCTTCAGGATAGGGCCGCAATAGCGAGGCCAATGATATGGGAGAAGTTCTTTTACAGCTAGAGTGTGAACGGAGGCCCTTCGATAGTCGGCGTAGCTTTCGCCACGGGGTGATAGTTAAGGAACGACGACAATCCTGTAGGTGCCATCTGTCGATGCGGTCCAACCTTCCGAGATCGACGAAAGCGGCACCGTTTTGGTCGGGACGTCGACGCTACGGTCTGCGATAAGCTGCATGTAGACGGCGACTTCGGCCATGATATCGGCAATTTGCGCGGAACCCGCTCCGCTGCCGGAGATGCGAATGCGGCGGCTTCGTAAGAGCGCCGCCGGCACGCCTGCCTCGGGACCGGCCGTCGCGCCAATTTGCACGTAGGCAATGTCGGCAGTGTCTTCTTCAAGCCCGCGCCTTGCAAGCGACGCGAAGGCGGTCTCGGCTGCCGACGCCCACAGAAAATCGAGCACGATGCTCGGTGTCGTACCGCCTTGAGCGTCGACGATTGCCGCGGCATCGGCCTCGCGATTGCCGCTCAGGGCCACGGTTGCAGCCCCAAGCGCCGCCGCGCGCGCAAGACGCGCCGGATTGCGCCCCACGCCGACGACGCGGTTTGCGCCAAGGAGCCGCGCGTGTTGCACGGCGAGGTATCCGGCCATACCGGTCACGCCGAGAACCAAGACCGTTGCGAGCGAGCCGATCTCGCGAACGCGCGTCTTGAGCGGCAACCACGATGCGAGGGCCGGATTCAATCCGCCAGCGACCTTCACGGGATCGGCTCCGGAGGGTAGCGAGATGCGCATCGTTTTGGGTACCGCTATTCGTTCCGCGAACGTGCCGTGCGGGGGACGCACAAAGCCCGTGTAGATGAAATCGCCGGCCGCGGTACGAGCGACGACGTCGACGCCGGGGACGAGGGGCCACGACTGCGTGCTTCCGTAATGCCGCCCGGCTGCCAGCGATCGTACGATAGGATGGAGCCCTGCAGCTACCAGCTCTACAAGTTCGTAGCCGTCGTCAACCTCGGGTTCGGAAAATTCGCCGTATTCCGGGGTGGCGTCGGGAGCGGTAACGACAGCAGCTTTCATAAGATTTCCTTCACACGCGATTTTCGGACTTTAACGCGGTCATCCTAGTTAGTGTGTCCGCGCCGATGCACCACCCATAACCAAGCATCGTTCCCCGGTGATCCAGCCGGATTGGCGGACCGTCGGCGTACCGCGGACTAGCGAATCTGAGCCAGAGCGGTCTCCTCGATTTCGGCTCCCAAGGCGTTCGCCGCATCCCTGCCTAATGGCTCAAAGCACGCTACCCTTGTTCGACGCATTCCGGGGTAGGGAGGATTGTTTTTTGCGTTGCATCACCGCGGTACTCGCTCTCGTGCTTCTCGCCGCGTCTGCGCCGTCGCCCGATATCAGCGGCACGTGGCAAGGAACGATAAGCGTGCCCGGCCACGGCAAGCTACCTCGGGTCATGCGCATCACCAAGGCCGCCATCGGCTACGATGTGAAGATTTACAGCACCCTGGAGAGCGAAGTTCCCATAGCAACGCGCAACGTCAAAGTCGACGGATCGACAGTAACGATGGCGTTCGATATGAATAGCGATCCTTGGCTCAACTACCACCGCACCTATCAGGCTACGCTTTCCAGCGATGGGAAATCACTTAGTGGTACGTGGGGAGTACCCGGCGGGCTCAACGTACCGATGGTGTATTACCGAACGCCGCCGGTGACGCTGTACATGCTGCAGCCAACGCGCGACCTCTACATCGACGTTGCGGAGGGCGTCAAAGACGAAGTCCTTGACTGGGGCGGCAGCGGCCGGCCCATGGTGTTACTCGCCGGTCAAGGAGTCACGGCCCGCGGTTGGCGGTCGATCATTCCCGACCTCGTGACGAAATATCACGTGTACTCGATAACACGTCGCGGCTACGGCAACTCAAGTAAACCACCTGCAACCGCGCAGAACTACAGCGCCGAGCGGCTCGGCCAAGATGTCCTCGTGATCCTCGACAAGCTGCAGATTGCTAAGCCGATTCTCGTCGGTCACTCAATCGCCGGCGAATAACTCAGCTACATCGGAACGCAGGCACCGCAGAAAGCCGCCGCGCTTATCTACCTAGATGCGGCATATTACTACGCATATGACGGGGGTATTCCCACGCCGCCGCCACCCAGTCCACCGCCCGGTTTTCCGAAAGAGTCGCCGATTGATGATGCGATTGATAACAACACAGGGCACTTCACGACGCCAATCGACCTGCCGATCCTTGCGATCTTCGCCAATCCCGATAACCACCAGCCCGGTCCTGGGTTGTCGGCGGCGTTCATAGCGGAAATGAATGCGTTCACGACAAATCAGATCGCGGCGTTCAAGAAAGGCCAGCCCAAGGCTCAAGTCATCGTCATACCCAATGCCAACCACTTCGTCTACAGATCGAATAAGGACGAAGTTCTTCGCGCTATCGACACCTTTGTCGCGAACCTGCCAACATAGGCCGCTCAGCAGTCTTCTTCTTCGTGGTACGCCCTACGCGTTCGCTCTATATTTTTCGGCACCGATCGATGAGCTCGCGATCGCAACAGAAAACGGAACTATAACCGTCGGGCGACCGTCTAGTGCGGCGCGGGCGATCCGTCGGACCACGTGAGCACCGGTACCATAACCAGCGTCGACAGATATGGACCGCGATCGACGGACTGCGTCGGCGAATTGTCTACGTTGGGGCCCCAACTGGCGACTTGATCTCGTGGAATGAAAAACATCACGTGGGGATACCATGCTCCGTGGGCATGGTTAAGATACCCCTTCTTAGAGAGCATAAAGCCAAATGCACCAGGCTCCGGTGGCTTAAGGCTACGATCGTCGAAAGCAGCTTTCGTTCTTTCCGCCATTTGCTGCCTACTGAGCCCGGCCAGGGCCCATTGCGCCTCCTGAAGTAGCTGCGGTATCTCGGTGCGCGCCGCGGGAGGATTGTAACAATCGGGCCCGCGCTCTTTCGGATTCCAAAACTCGGTATCGTTAAATGGCGCAGTCCAAGAACGTTCGACGAGGCACACGAAGCCGTTCGTTCCTTTCACCGCCGTCTCGAAGCCGTGGGAGGTAAGCACAAGTACCTCGGCGTTCGCAGCGATCGATGGCGGAGCGGCGCTCCGCGCCAAGGCAACTTCAGCTTGACGATCGGGCATAAGGTATGGAGCGATTGGGCCCCTCGTTGGCAATCCTTCGCTGGTGGCGGCTCGCGCCACAAATGGCAGAACCGTAGCGGCCAGGAGCAGCACGAGCGCTCGACGCAATCGAGAAAGAACCACGATCGGTACCTCAGTTTTCAGCAGCGTACACGTTAAACACGCGGCTCCCGGGCATTGTGACGACAAAAAAAAGATGCCCTCTCCGCCTTCTTCAACTTTGGCGCCGCCCGTGAAGGGCTTGCCTCATTCTCGCCAAGGAACTCCCACGGGTCGCTCACAGTCACGGTAACAAGGCGGCCGTCCCTCGCACACGTTAAGCTGCAAAGCAACAGCGGCCTCAGTTTCGCGAAGCCGTGCAGAGGGGCCCGCGAGTTAACAGGCGTTCGACCAGTCATGCACCTTCCACTCCATTAACGTCCAATCCGTGTGAAAGAAGAATCTGTAGGCCTTTCCGCCGCTAATGCAAAATGTTTCGGCATCGGTGAACCACACATCCAGGGCACCGTCTGAGCGCCAATCGTAGGGCGGCTGCTCTTTAACTAGGCCTGAGTAAAACGGCCCCGTGCCTCCGTACTTCTCGGCAATTTGTATTATTCTGGCGCGGCGCGTACGTCTTTAAAACCGTCGGCGACGCCTTCTGCGCAGCGTTCGCAACCGCGCTCGATCCGGCAAAGTTTTGGGAACGATTAAGGTGGGAGCTCAAGGCGCGTGCTCAGACGTCAACGGCAACGTGTACTTAGCTGCTTACAAAGCGGTCTACGAATACGCTCACGGAGGCACGGCGCCAATGCCGGTCGAAAACCCAAAGGACACCAGTATTGCTATTCGGCGTGTTGATTGGTAACTAAGCCTCACATTGCAAGAAGCCGAGTGCGACGCCTGATATCTACTTCAAAGGAGCAAGGTTAATGAAAACCCCCGGTTTACTCAAGTGCGGCGCCGCTGTCGTTGCACTCGTAATTGTTTCGGCGTGCGGGAGCAGCTCGACGGTCGCGCCGTCAGCCGCTACGCTCAATGCGACCTACGTGGGTAGGACGCTGTTCGTGAATGGGAGGCCGGTAGCGGCGGCAAGGCTGAACCCACTGCCGCGTTACGCAGAGCTTGTACCGGATAAATCGAAGTCAAAAAACTACGAGTACATTTTCAACGACTACGGCACGTACGCCAGCATTTTCAACTATCCGAAGAGCGTTCAGCAGATCGGTACGATTAATGGCGCCGGCGGCCAAGGATGCACCAACGTTTTGTACGGCTATGGGAAGAAGATCGTCTGGAACGCCGGGCGTACGAACGACCTGATTGACGAATACAAGGTTCCAAACAAGCTGCTCAAGACGCTGTCTCTCAACTACTCGTTCACATCCAGCTGCGCCATGAATACCAGCGGCGATCTTGCAGTCGGAATCCTATTGGGTAATTCTTACGGTCCCGGCGGTCAGGTCGTGATCTTCAAGAACGCCACCGGCTCGGGTACGGTGTACAATACGCCGTTGACCAAAGAGTAC
>Ga0182024_10005663_pt1 | contig 27864 bp, 28 predicted proteins | sample P32metaG_FD_120480 | JGI IMG/M metagenome (GOLD analysis project Ga0182024, IMG submission 120480) | Permafrost microbial communities from Stordalen Mire, Sweden - P3-2 metaG (Illumina Assembly) | ecosystem: Environmental > Terrestrial > Soil > Wetlands > Permafrost | place: Sweden: Stordalen...
GCGCGGTGCGTAAACCGGAAAGGACGGGGGAGGGTTTTACAGAAGGGCGCAAAGGGCGCAAAGGGGAGAGATGAGATGGGCTTCGCGGAAGGAATGGCGAGGCGGGAGATTTTGAGCAGAAGGGAACAAAGAGAGTCAGAGGTGGCGGATCGCAAAATGGAAAGGGGATTATTTGGGGTGAATGCGGGGGCGCGGACTTTTTCCCTTGCATCGGGGAGGGTTGGGATTCAAAAAAACTGGCCCGCGCGCGGTGCGATTGCGGCGAGAACATCAACGAGTGAAAACCCCCGCACTTCAGCCGCGACAATGGACGGGGGACGAGCATGCGATGGCGGCTTTGAGGATGGGAAAGGGGTGCTTGTGAAATTTTTCACAAAATGCGCTTGCGTCTGTTTCGGGGCAAAAAATAAGGTGGCTGCTCTCACCCGTATTTGCCGCCCAGTGTCCGCTTTTTGTCTCAACTGCATTGACCGCCAATATCCCAGGCTCCACGCTGGCGAAGGGTGGGGACGGTAAAACGCCATGGCGAATTTTTTTCCAAAATGGACGAACTGGATACCGCTGAAGGTGGTGGTGATCCTGTGCGTGATGGGGACGGCGGCGACGGCCGGGGTGTGGTATTATTTTACGCCGAAGTATACGCGGGTGGGGTATCAGCCGGTGCAGCCGGTGCCGTTCTCGCATGAGATCCACGCGGGGCAACTGGGGATGGATTGCAGGTATTGCCACTCGTTTGTGGAGGTGTCGTACCACTCGAATGTGCCGAATACGCAGGTGTGCATGAATTGCCACACGCAGATCCAGAAGGATAACCCGAAGCTGGCGCCGGTGCGGCAGAGCTGGGCGACGGGGCAGCCGGTGACGTGGATCCAGGTGCACAAGACGCCGGATTACGCGTATTACAATCACTCCGTGCATGTGAACCGGGGGATCTCGTGCGTGTCGTGCCACGGGCAGGTGAATCACATGTCGGTGGTGTACCACGACCAGCCGCTGTCGATGTCGTGGTGCCTGGAGTGCCACCGGCACCCGGAGAATGCGCTGCGGCCGAGGGAGGATGTGTATAACCTGGATTGGAAGCCGTCGGATGTGAATGCGAAGGCGTTCGTGGCGAAGTATGGGAAGCCGCCGGGGGAAGAGGATCGCGATTTTTCCAAGGATGATGTGAAGCTGACGCAGCTTGAGATCGGCACGACGCTGAAACACGCCTGGTATGTGAACCCGCCTGAGAATTGCGCAGGCTGCCACCGCTGATGAAACGAGTCTTCCACCACCCACCGGCGCCGCGGGGCGGCAAGAAGTACTGGCGCAGCCTGGATGAGCTGGCCGGGACGGAGGGATTTGCCGAGGTGCTGAAGCGGGAGTTCCCGCAAGGGGCGGCGGAGTTTGACGGCGGGGAGGTGTCGCGGAGGCACTTCATGAAGATCATGGGAGCCTCGACGGCGCTGGCTGGGATAGGGCTGGCGGGATGCCGGAGGCCGGAGATGCACCTGGTGCCGTTCACGAAGAGCGCGGAGTGGAGCATCCCTGGGAAGTTTCTTTTTTACACGAGCGCGATGCCCGCGGCGAACGGGTATGTGCCGTTGATCGTCACGACGTATGAGGGGCGGCCGACGAAGATCGAGGGGAACCCGTATCACCCGATGAATGACGGGCACGGGGGGACGGACCTGTACGCGCAGGCGTCGGTGCTGAATCTTTATGACCCGGACCGGGCGCGGTCGTTCCTGAACCAGGGGGTGGAGACGGATGAGGCGGCGTTTGGGAAGTACCTGGACGGGTTGATCGCGGCGTACGGGGGGAAGCAGGGGGATGGGCTGGCGATCCTGATGGAGGACGATCCCTCGCCGACGCGGGAGCGGCTGCGGGCGGCGGTGACGGCGAAGCTGCCGCTGACGCGCTGGTGCGTGTATGAGCCGCTGGGCGGGAGCAAGGGCGCGGCGGAGGAGACGGCATTCGGGACGGGGGTGCGGGTGCGGCCGCTGCTGGAGAAGGCGGATGTGGTGCTGTCGCTGGATTGCGACTTCCTGGGGAGCGCGGAGGGGACGATCGAGGGGGTGAAGGGATTTTCCAAACGGCGGCGGATCGACCAGCCGACGGAGAAGCTGAGCAGGCTGTACGCGGTGGAGAACCGGTACACGATCACGGGTGGAATGGCGGATCACCGGCTGCGGATCGCGGCGAGCCAGGTGGGGGTATTCGCGGTGCAACTGGCGGCGGAGATCGGGACGGCAACCGGGGATGCGACGCTGACGGGGGTGACGCAGACGCTGGGGAAGACCAAGGCGACGGGGAGCTTCCCGGCGGGATGGGTGGAGGAGCTTGCGAAGGATCTGGTGGCGAACCGGGGACGGGCGCTGGTGCTGGCTGGGGCGCAGCAGCCGGCGGCGGTGCATCTGCTGGCGGCGGCGATGAATGCGGCGCTGGGAGCGCCGGGGAATACGCTGGCGGGGATCGCGACGGTCTCGAAGCCGGCGGCGGCGATTGGGGACTTGGCGAAGGATATCGCGGACAAGAAAGTCTCGACGCTGATTATCCTGGGCGGGAATCCGATTTATGACGCGCCGGCGGACCTGGACTGGCCGAAGCTGCAGGTATCGATCCCGAATGTGGTGCGGGTGGGATCGCACGTGGATGAGACGGCGACGTTTGCGACGTGGTTCGCGCCGCGGGCGCATTACCTGGAGTACTGGGGGGATGGGCGGAGCGCGGACGGGACTTATGTGGCGGTGCAGCCGATGATCCTGCCGCTCTTCGGCGGATGGTCGGATAACGATGTGCTGGCGAGGTTCGCGGGGCTGCCGAAGCCGGCGGGGCCGGAGCTGGTGCAGGAGACCTTCCGGGAGATGGGGCCGGCGGGGGATTTCGACGCGGCGTGGAACAAGTTTTTGCATGACGGCTTCCTGGCGGGGAGCGACACGGGGACGAGCAAGACGCTGTTCTTTCTCTCGGCGGCGGCAGGGGCGTCGATCGGGGAAGGGGCGAGCCTGACGGCGCTCTCCGGGGGGGGGGATTACGAGATCGTGTTTACGCCGGATTTTCATGTTTACGATGGGCGGTACAATAATAACGGGTGGCTGCAGGAGACACCGGACCCGATCACGAAGCTGACGTGGGATAACGCGGCGCTGATCTCGCCGGCGACGGCGAAGGAGCTGGGGGTGGAGAATCACGAGGCGTCTGGGGACATGATCGAGATCACGCTGGAGAACGGGGCGAAACTGGAGGTGCCGATCCTGATCGCGCCGGGGCACGCGGACCGGTCGATCTCGATTTCCGTGGGGTACGGGCGGACGGAGACGGGGCGGGTGGGGAGCGGGGCGGGTTATAATGTGTACCCGCTGCGGAGCTCGCAGGCGCCGTATTATGTGTTTACGCAAAAGGTGCGTGCGACGGGCGGGCGCGGGGTGCTGGCGATCACGCAGGAGCATTTTTCCATGGAAGGGCGGGCGCAAATCCGCGAGGGGACGATGGAGACATTCGCGGAGAATCCGACGTTCGCGAAGGTCATGGGGCTGGATGAGGAATTGCCGAAGGCGGGGAATCCGTCGCTGTACTCGCACCCGCCGCTGACGGCGCAGGAGCAGTGGGGGATGGCGATTGACTTGAACACGTGCACGGGATGCAACGCGTGCGTGGTGGCGTGCCAGGCGGAGAATAACTCGCCGATCGTGGGCAAGGAGCAGGTGATCAACGGACGCGAGATGCACTGGATGCGGATCGACCGGTATTTTGCGAGCACGGATGAGACGGACCCGGACCCGGAGATGCTCTTCGAGCCGCTGCTCTGCCAGCAGTGCGAGAATGCGCCGTGCGAGACGGTGTGCCCGGTGAACGCGACCGTGCATACGCCGGACGGGCTGAATTCCATGGCTTACAACCGGTGCATCGGCACGCGGTATTGCGCGAATAACTGCCCGTACAAAGTGCGGCGGTTCAACTTCTTCGATTACAACCAGAGGCCGATCCAGAACCATCAATTGTATTACGGACCGCTGACGACCAAGGCGAGCCCGGACACGATCAAGATGCAGAAGAACCCGAACGTGACGGTGCGGATGCGCGGCGTCATGGAGAAGTGCACGTTTTGCGTGCAGCGGATCGAGGAGGCGCGGATCGCGACGAAAGTGAAGGCGGGGGCATCGGACAACGTGAAGATCCCGGTGGACGCGTTCCAATCGGCGTGCCAGCAGGCGTGCCCGAACGAGGCGATTGCGTTTGGGGACATCACGGAGCCGGAGAGCAAGGTGTCCAAGCTGCGGGCGAGCCCGCGGGGCTACCGGCTGCTGGAGTACCTGAATACGAGCCCGCGGGTGCTGTATCTGGCGAAGCTGCGGAACCCGAATCCGCGGATGCCCGGAGCGGAAAAGCTGGCGGCTTTTGAGAAAGAAGAGAAGAAAGGGGGAGCCTCTCCGATGACCAATGGCGCAGGTGACGCCTCCGGAGGGCCGAAGTAATGGAAACATCCCTTGATCCTCAACTGGCGGTGCGAAAGACGCCGCTGGTGGCGAATGGGCGGAGCCTGGATTGGGTGACCGAGAAAGTCTCGACGATAGTCGAGGCGCGGACGCCGTTCTGGTGGTGGGTGGCGTTCATGATCACCTCGCCGGTGGCGCTGTTCGGGCTGATCTGCATTGCGTACCAGATCTCCACGGGGGTGGGTGTGTGGGGAGAGAATCACCCGGTGGGGTGGGCGTGGGACATCACGAACTTCGTGTTCTGGATCGGCATCGGCCACGCGGGGACGCTGATCTCGGCGATTTTGTTCCTGACGCGGCAGAAGTGGCGGACATCGATCAACCGGGCGTCCGAGGCGATGACGCTGTTCGCGGTGGTGTGCGCGGGCATCTTCCCTGGCATCCACGTGGGACGGGTGTGGATGGCGTGGTTCCTGGCGCCGGTGCCGTGGTATGAGGGGATCTGGCCGAACTTCCGGAGCCCGCTGCTGTGGGACGTGTTCGCGGTATCGACGTATTTCACCGTGTCGGTGCTGTTTTGGTACACGGGGCTGGTGCCGGACCTGGCGACCTTGCGGGACCGGACGACCTCGCGGGTGAAGAAGTTTTTCTTTACGCTGTTTGCGCTGGGGTGGCGGGGATCGAACCGGAACTGGCGGCATTATGAGATGGCGTATTTGATCCTGGCGGGCATCTCGACGCCGCTGGTGCTATCGGTGCACTCGGTCGTGTCGTTCGACTTCGCGACGTCGGTGATCCCGGGGTGGCATACCACGATTTTCCCGCCGTACTTTGTCGCGGGGGCGATCTTTGGCGGATTCGCGATGGTGCTGACGATCTTGCTTCCGGCGCGGATTTTGTATCCGCAACTGAAGGATCTGATCACGCCGCAGCACATCGACCGGATGTGCAAGATCATCCTGCTGACGGGATCGATAGTGGGGTACGCGTATGCGATGGAGTTCTTCATCGCGTGGTACGGGGGGAATCCGTACGAGCAATGGGCCTTCCTGCACAACCGGCTGGCGGACCCGTATTTGATCGGGCCTGCGCTGCACATTGCTCCGGCGCCGTACTGGTGGGCGTACTGGGCGATGATCACGTGCAACGTGCTTTCGCCGCAGGTGTTCTGGTTCAAGAAGAACCGATACAACCTGTGGGTGGTGTTCATCATCGTGAACTTCGTGAACATGGGGATGTGGTTTGAGCGGTTTGTCATCATCGTGACGTCGCTTGAGCAGGATTTTCTCCCCTCGATGTGGCATCTGTACCACCCGAGCTGGGTGGAGGTGGGGACGTTTGTCGGGACGTTCGGGATTTTTCTTTCGCTGTTCCTGTTGTTCATGCGGTACCTGCCGATGATCGCGATGTCCGAGATCAAGATCGTGCTGCCGGAGTCCGACCCGCATTATGTGGCGCCGGGGGCCCACGGGACGCATGGCGAGGATGCGCATAACCCAGTACCGCACTGATGAGCACCACGACCACACAACAACCGAAGGTGTACGGGATGGGGGCGGAGTTTCCGAGCGCATCCGCGCTGTACCATGCGGCGGAGCAGATCCGCGACGCGGGGTTCAAGCGGTGGGATGTGTACACGCCCTTCCCGGTACACGGGATGGACAAGGCGATGGGGCTGGGAAAATCGTGGCTGAGCGCGGTGGTGCTGGTGGGGGGGGTGAGCGGATTGCTGACGGCGGTGGCGCTGGAGTCGTATCCATCGCTGATCGAGTACCAGACCGTGGTGCATGGGAAGCCGACGGATTGGGCGACGGTGCCGGCGTTCGTGCCGATTTTCTTCGAGCTGACGATTCTGTTCTCCGCGTTCGCGTGCGTGATCGCGCTGATGGTGATGAGCCAGTTGCCGCGGTGGAACCACCCGATGTTCAACTGGGAGCGGTTCTCGCGGGTGGGAGACAATGGATTCTTCCTGGCGATCGAGGCGCGGGACCCGAAGTTTTCCGAGGAGAAAACGCGTGCGCTGCTCGAGAGCATCGGGGGGCATCACGTAACGCTGATCCACGACTGAGCCATGTTGCGCGCCTTTTTCCTCATTTTTATTTTTGCGGCCATCGCGGTGATCTCGCTGGCGGGATTGCGCGGAATCCACAGTGCGAAACCGCCGATAGAAATCTTTGTCGATATGGTGCGCAACCCGCGGTATGACCCGCAGCACGAGAGCGACTTTTACGCGGACACGCGGGCGGCGCGGGCGCCGATCCCGGGGACGGTGCCGCTGGGGTACAATGTGCCGAATGCATTCCTCTCGACGGGGGCGAACAACAACAAGCTGGACCAGGAGCCGGGCGGGTTCTCGAACGCGACGGATTATTATAATACGGGGCGGCTCGGCGGCATGTACGGCGACGGCATCCCGCTGAAGGTGGACCATGAGGTGGTGGCGCGCGGGCAGGAGCGGTTCAATATCAACTGCGCGGTGTGCCACGGGCCGGTGGGGCTGGGGAACGGGATTACGTCGCAATTCGGGCTGGTGGGGATCGCGAATTTTCATGATTCGCGAATCCGGAAGATGCCGGACGGCCAGATTTTCAACACCATCACGTGGGGCAAGAATACGATGGGGGCGTACGGATCGAACATCACGGTGGAAGACCGGTGGGCGATCATCAGTTACATCCGCGCGCTGGAGCGTGCGGACGGGGCAACGATCAACGACGTGCCGGCCGATCAGCGGGCGCAACTGGAGCAGGCAACGAAATGAGCGAGCACGCACCCATCGCGGCGAAACCCGAGGTATTTAATTCCGCGGACGCGGGGATCTGGTTTGCGGTGTTCGCGGGGGCGGGATTGATCGGGCTGGTGGTGAGCGTCATCGGGGCGTTTGTGAACGTGCAGCAGTTCGGATTTTCGTGGCTGGTGGCGTTCATGTATTATTTCACGCTGGCGGTGGGGGCGCTCTTCTGGGTGCTGGTGCATCATGCGACGGATGCGGAGTGGTCGGTGGTGGTGCGGAGGGTGCTGGAGAACGTGGCGAGCCTGGTGCCGGTGACGCTGCTGTTTTTCATCCCGGCGCTGCTGTGCGCGGGGCATATCTGGAGCTGGTGGAACATCCCGGTGGGAGCGGAGGCGGTGCTGGACAAGAAGCGGTGGTGGCTGAGCCACGGGTTCTTCATCGTGCGGTTCCTGATTTACTTTGGCGGGCTCTCAGCGGTGGCGCTGGCGCTGCGGGCGAATTCCGTGGGGCAGGATATCGACGGGAGCCTTGTGCGGACGCTGAAGATGCGGAAGCTGGGGATCGCGGGGATCCCGATCCTGGCGCTGTCGCTGACCTTCAGCGCGGTGGATTGGCTGATGGGGCTGGACTACAAGTGGAGCTCGACGATGTGGGGCGTGTATATCTTCGCCGGGGCGGCAGGGAGTTCCATGTCGCTGCTGGTGCTGCTGGTGACGTGGCTGCGGAACAGGGGTTACCTGAAGGGGGTGACGCTGGAGCACTACCATGTGATGGGCAAGCTGATGCTGGCGTTCTGCATTTTCTGGGCGTACATCGGCTTCAGCCAGTACATGCTGATCTGGTACGCGAACATCCCGGAGGAGACGGAGTACTTCATCCGGCGGAACATCGCCTCGTGGCATACGCTGAGCACGCTGCTGGTGGTGGGACGTTTCTTCCTGCCGCTGCCGCTGCTGCTGCTGCAGTGGACGAAAAAGACGGTGCGGATGATCTGCTCGGTGGCCGGGTGGATGCTGGTGATGCAGTACCTGGACCTTTACGTCATCATCATGCCGATGCTGCACAAGACGGGGTTCGCGCCTTCGATCCTGGACCTGTTTACCCTGATGGGGATTGGGGGGACGCTGGGGGCGATCTTCTTGTGGCTGCTACCGAAAACGAACCTATTCCCGCTGAAGGACCCGCGCCTGCCGGAGTCGCTGCGGCTGAGCAACTGACATGGCAAACGGACGACCCAAGACAGCAACCATCGGCCCGGGATTCGTGGGAGTGATCCTGCTTTTCTGCGGATTCGCGGTCGTGGCGTGGATTTTCTTCCGGTTCGCCTCGCCGATGCCGACGTATGAGGAGAAACGGGCGCAGGCGCGCAGGGACAAAGTGGCGGTGATCGACAAGGAGGCGCAGGAGAAGCTTTACGGGCCGGCGCAGTGGATCGACAAGACGAAGGGGACGATCCAGTTGCCGATCGACGTGGCGATGAATATTGTCGTCAACGATTACCAGAGCAAGCCGGTGCAGGCATCCGCGGTGAAGGTGGACGATCCTTACCCGGCCGGGTTGCAAGCGCCTGCGGCGGCGGCGGCCACGGGGACCGCAGCGCCGGTGGCATCGGGCACGGCAGCACCGGCGGCGGCAGTGAGCCCGACACCAACCGCGGCAGCGAGTCCGGCTCCCGCCGCGGCAGCAAAATAAATGGCCATGACGCGCAAACCATTTCACCCCTTCAGCAATGGGAGATCAGCCATCAGCCAACCCTAGAGCATGCCCGAATCCCTGATAACCAGTTCGCGGACGGAGAGGCCGGCGGCGGAAATGAGCGCCGCGGAGATCGAGTGGATCGACCGTTCGCTGATCGATGCGTCGGTGCGGACGCCGGTGATGTTCTTCTTCACGACGGCGCAGACGTGGCTGCTGGCGGCGACGCTGATCGGGTTTGTGTGCTCGATCAAGCTGCACTGGCCGGGGTTCCTGGGGAACTGGAGTTTCCTGACGTACGGGCGGCTGTGGCCGGCGTACACGAACATCCTGGTGTATGGATGGGGATTGCCCGCGGGGATCGGGTCCTCGATCTGGATCACGGCGCGGCTGTGCAGGGTGGTGCTGCGGGCGCCGTGGATACCGATCATTAGCGGGATCTTCTGGAATATCGGGGTGACCGTGGGGGTGATCGCGGTGCTGGCGGGGAATATGCAGCCGTATGAGCTGCTGGAGTTTCCGCGGCAGGCGTCGGTGCTGCTGTTTATCGCGTATGCGCTGATCGGGGTGTGGGGGGTGATCATGTTCCAGAACCGGCGGCCTGGGCATATCTATATTTCGCTGTGGTACTTCGTGGGGGCGTTCTTCTGGTTTCCGTGGCTGTACGCCTCGGCGAACCTGATGGTGGGGAGCCCTCATGTGCATGGGGTCGTGAATGCGGCAGTGGCGGCGTGGTATGCGCAGGGGTTGTTCGGGTACTTCTTCGCGTCGGTGGGGCTGGGGACGATTTACTATTTGATCCCGAAGGTGATCGGGAAGCCGATCCACTCGTATAACCTGGCGCAACTGGGGTTCTGGTCGTTCGCGCTCTTCTGGGGATTGACGGGGATGGTGCGGTACACGGGGGGGCCGTTGCCGGTGTGGTACTCATCGCTGAGCATCGCGGCGCTGATCCTTCTGCTGATCCCGGTGGGGACGGTGGGTGTGAACATCCTGATGACCATGAAGGATGACACGCACATGGTTTATCACAGCCCGACGATCCGGTTTACCATGTACGGGATCGTGGCGTGGCTGGTGGGGATGGTGATCACGATCCTGGGCTCGGTGCGGGAGATGGATCCATACACGCATTTCACCCAGTTCTCGGTGGGGACGTTTCACCTGCTCATATACGCGTTCTTCTCGATGACCATGTTTGGGGCGATGTATTACATCGTGCCGCGGCTGGTGGGGTGTGAGTGGCTCTCGGCGAGTTTCATCCGGCTGCACTTCTGGGGGTCGGGGTACGGGATCGGGTTCATGATATTGATGCTGATCGTGGCGGGGTTCGTGCAGGGGGGGGCGTGGAATGACCCGGGGAGTTTCCCGCATGCGACGGAGGTGACGGATGAGATCATGCCGTATTTCCGGGGCCTGAGCCTTGCGTGGATACCGCTGATCATCGCGCACCTGCTATTCTTCGTGCACTTCATCGCGATGCTGCTGCGGCTGGGCCAGCCGAGCGGCGAGGCGACGCTCTTTGCCCCGATCCAGGAAGGAGAACATCACCCTTGAAGCAACCGCCTCCCATATTCACCGGCATCCTGGCCGTGTTCGCGATTTCGTTTGCGGTGCTCGCGATGGCGCCGGCGATCCAGTTGGGCGGGTTGCAGCCATTCGTGGATGAGGATGTGGGGGATATCTATCCCATCGACGTCTCCGGGGTGCAGGCGGAGGGGCGCGCGGTGTATGTGTCGCAGGGTTGCGTGGCGTGCCATACGGAGCAGGTGCGGGACCCGAGCGAGGGTGCGGACATCGAGCGTGGCTGGGGCGTGCGGAGGACCGTGGCGCGGGATTACATTTATGAGCAGCCGGTGCTGCTGGGCTCCATGAGAAATGGGCCGGACCTGGCGAATATCGGGACGCGCAAGGACCCGGACAACCCGGACAAGTACACCGTGGCGTGGCATTACCTGCATCTTTACAACCCGCAGGGGGTGGTGCCGGGATCGATCATGCCGAGCTACCGGTTTTTGTTTGAGAAGCGGAAGATCGCGGGCCAGGTGGATGCGGAGGCGCTGAAGCTGACTGGCGCGGACGCGCCGCCGGCGGGATACCAGATCGTGCCGACGTCCGAGGCGCGGGACCTGGTTGCGTATTTGACGACGCTCGACCACAGCCATCCCTTGAAGGAGGCGGGTCCGAATGTGCAGCCGCCGAAGACGAGCGGCGCGGGAGGGACAGCGAAATGAATCAGAACCCGGATGACCTGCAAACGGCGGGGCTCCACAGGGGGCCGAACCACATCGATTACCGCGAGACCGAGGACCTGACGAGCGTGCACGCGGCGGTGCAGCGGGAGCACTCCGTGGGGACGCCGGGGGCGGTGCCGATGCCGCTGTGGCTGATGGCGCTGTGCGGGGTGGCGATCTTCTGGGCGGGGACGAGTTTCAGCGGGGGGTTCGGGGCATCGTATTTCAGCCCGGACAATTACAGCGTACACCCGGGCGAGGGAGTGGCGGCAAAGGCGGGCGGCGAAGCAGGGGCGGCGGGGGGTGCGCCATCGATCGCGGACCAGGGGAAGGCGTACTTTTCGCAGAATTGCGCGGTGTGCCACCAGCCGACTGGGGTGGGGGTGCCGAATATGTATCCGCCGCTGGCGGGATCCGAGTATGTGAACGGGGGCTCGAAGCGGCTGGGGATGATCCTCCTGAAGGGGTTGCAAGGGCCGGTGACGGTGGAAGGGAAGGTGTACCCGGGCAGCGCGGCGATGCCGCCTTGGCAGGCGCTGCCGGATAAGAAGATCGCGGCGATATTGACGTATATCCGGGGGGACTTCGGGAACCACGGGGGGCCGATCGCGCCGGAGCAGATCGCGGATGCGCGGAAGGAATTCGCAGGGCACCCGGACTCGTGGACCGAGGCGGACCTGAAGGCGGTGCCGCCGAATGCGGAGCTGCCGGGGGGCGAAGCGGCGGCGCCAGCGCCAGCGCCAGCGGCGGGAGGGAATAAATGAGCGCGCCCAGCAGAGCCGGTTTTACAGAATCCGTTGCAACCTTTGCGTTCCCGAAACGTAAATGTTAAGTAAGTAGCAGTCCCCTTTTTCCATGGAAACATCCACCGCCATCCATTCGCATGATCCGCACGACCCGCACGGGCATGGCGGGCATGATGACCATCATGAGCTGGGGTTCCTGCAAAAGTATGTGTTTTCGACCGATCACAAGGTGATCGGGATCCAGTACGGGATCATGGGGCTGGCGTTTCTGTTCTTCGGGTTTTGCCTGATGATGCTGATGCGGTGGCAACTGGCGTACCCTGGGCATGCGCTGCCGGGGATCGGGCCCTTCCTGGCGCGGATCATCAAGAACGACGGGATGAACGCGGGCGGGGTGCCTGGGGTGATGAGCCCGGATTTCTACAACTCGCTGGGGGCGATGCACGGGACGATCATGGTGTTCCTGGGGATTGTGCCGGTGGCGTTCGCGGCGTTTGGCAATTACGTGGTGCCGCTGCAGATCGGGGCGCCGGACATGACGTTCCCGAAGATCAACATGGCGAGCTTCCACTCGTTCTGGGTGGGCGGGATGATCATGCTGGTGAGTTTCTTTTGCCCGACGGGGCCGGCGAAGAGTGGGTGGACATCGTACTCGCCGCTGGCGGATCTGGCGGACCAGGGGTCGGGGCATGTGATCTTCAACGGGCAGACGATGTGGATCCTGGGGATGGTGTTCCTGATAACGTCGTCGCTGCTGGGGGCGGTGAATTTCATCACCACGATCATCCAATTGCGGGCGCCGGGGCTGACGTGGATGCGGATGCCGTTCTTCTGCTGGGTGCAGTTGATCACGGCGTTTATCTTGCTGCTGGCGTTTCCGCCGCTGGAGGCGGCGTCGTTCATGCAATTGATGGACCGGGTGTTCGGGACGAGCTTCTTCCTCCCGCACGGGGTGACGCTGGGGAATAAGCTGGTGAATGTGGCGGGGGGCGGGAGTCCGCTGCTGTGGCAGCACCTGTTCTGGTTCCTGGCGCATCCGGAGGTGTATGTGCTGATCCTGCCTGGGCTGGGGATCATCGCGGAGGTGCTGACGAATAATACGCGGCGGCCGATGTGGGGCTACAAGGCGGCGGTGTACGCGGCGCTGGGGATCGGGTTCCTGTCGTTCATCGTGTGGGCGCACCACATGTACCTGACGGGGATGGGGGCGGCGGTGAGCACCTTCTTCCAGACGACGACGATTTTGATTTCGGTGCCATCGGTGATCATCCTGACGTGTTTGCTGCTCTCGCTGTGGGGAGGGTCGATCCGGTTCACGGTGCCGATGCTGTTCGCGACGGCGTTCCTGCCGGAGTTCGGGATCGGCGGGCTGACGGGGATCCCGCTGGCGTTCAACTCGACGGATCTATACCTGCACGACACGTATTACATCATCGCGCACTTCCATTACATCGTGGCGCCGGGGACGATCTTCGCGATATTCGCGGGGGTGTATTATTGGTTCCCGAAGGCGTCGGGGCGGATGATGAACGAGTTTCTGGGGAAGATCCATTTTTGGGGGTCGCTGGTGTCGATCAACATCGTGTTCTTCCCGATGTTCCTGCAAGGGATGGCTGGGATGCACCGGCGGGGATTCGACGGCGGGCTGGCGTATGACTTGAACAAGCCGGTGATCCACTGGAACGAGACGATCTCGCATGCGGCGTGGACGCTGGGGCTGTTTCAGTTGCCGTTTATTTTCAATTTTTTCTGGAGCATGAAGTTCGGGCGGAAGGTGGGGAAGAATCCCTGGAACGCGACGACGCTCGAGTGGTCGGCGCCATCGCCGCCGCCGCACGGGAATTTCGCGGAGCCGGTGGCGGTGTACCGCGGGCCGTATGAATACAGCGTGCCGGGCCATCCGGTGGATTTTGTGCCGCAGGCGGACCCGCAAGGGCCGCGGACAGACGCCGGAGCACACGGCCACTGATCGATTCTCATGGAAATACCTTATACAGTATCGGCCCGGCCGGACACGGGCCTCTATAACGCGAAGATCGGCATCTGGCTCTTCCTGGCGTCGGAGGTCATGCTTTTTGGCGGCTTGTTTTCGGCGTATGTTTTTTTGCGGATCGGGGCGGCGCCGGGCTATTGGCCGCACGGGCTGCTGAATGTGCCGGTGGGTACGTTCAACACGGCGGTGCTGATCGCGTCATCGGTGACCGTGGTGCTGGCGTGGGCGTCGCTGAAGATGCGGCAGTTCACGCAATACAAGATATGGATGGGGATCACGATTTTGTGCGGGATCCTGTTCCTGGTGGTGAAGCTGACGTATGAGTGGCCGGCGAAATATCATCACTTCGGCGCGTACATCAAGAAGGACGCGCTGGCGAAGTATGAGCCGTATCTCGGGAATAATTATCTGGCGGCGAAGGGGCTGCCGCCACGGGTGGAGATCACCGGCGACCTGACGAAAGAGAGTGAAGCGTCGATGGATGATGCGAATACGAAGACTTATGTCTTCAAGGCGCTGGACGTGGTCAATGCGAAGCCGACGGACCCGGAGAGTGACCGGCCGACGTTCTGGCTGCGCGAGCCGATTGAAAGGACGCTGGTCCTGGACAAGGCGGACGTGGATTACGCGAGCATGTTCGTGCCGAGGCACAGCGCATATTTTCAGACGTACTTCCTGATCACGGGGCTGCACGGGCTGCACGTGCTGGGAGGGTTGATCGTGTTCACGTACTTCTGGCTGCCGGCGGGGGCGAACATGTACAAGCGCAACCCTGAGCACCTTGCGAACCGGATCGAGGTGGCGGGGCTGTTCTGGCACTTCGTCGACCTGGTGTGGATATTTGTATTCCCGCTTTTTTACCTTCTCTAAACGCCATGGAACAGACTCACGATCAAACGCACGCGGCGGAGCACGATGTGGCGCACCACGTCAACAAGCATGTGAAGGGCTACCTGATGGTGGGGGGATTGCTGCTGTTTTGCACGATGCTGACGGTGGCGCTCTCGTATGTGAACTTCGGGACGCAGAAGGCGAATATCGTGGTGGCGATGGCGCTGGCGACCTTCAAGGCTGGGTGCGTGGCGGCGATTTTCATGCATTTAAAGTCCGAGAAGTGGACGATCTACCGGTTTCTGCTGATCACGGTGGTATTCGCGATTGGGCTCTTTTTCCTGACGGGCCTGGCGATGATGGACCCTATCAAGCTGAACTGAACAATGTCCCTGCGCGGCTTCCATATCTTCTTCATCAGCCTGGTGACGCTGCTGTCGTTCGTGATCGCGGCGGCGGTGTACGGGCTGGGATTCGATCCGCTATTCGGGGGGCTGTGCGCGGCGTTTGGGGTGGTGATCGCGATGTATGGGGTGTGGTTCATCCGGAAGTCCCGCAAGCTGATCCTGTGACGATGAAAACGAGAATTATGCAACTCGCGGTGTGCGCGCTGGCGGCGATGCCGGCGATGGCGCGGGCGTGCGATCAATGCATGGGGGGGAAGGACCCGAACATCCGGCCGGCGGTGAACGGGGCGATTTTTTTCATGCTGGGGATGGTGGGGGTGATGGCGACGGGGGTGGGATTTTTCATGCGATACCTTGCGAAGCGGGCTCATGCGCCGATGGCGCCGCACCTTGAACTTGTGCAGATGATGACGATGCCGGAGGGACCGAATCATGTTTAGCCTGAACCGCCTGATGGGGATGCCGGATAACGCGTCCGAGCATGGATACACGATCGATCACACGCTGGAGTTTTGCCACTGGTTCATGCTGCTGCTGGCGGTGGGGTGGTCGATTTTCTTTGTGTACACGCTGTGGCGGTTCCGGGCGGGGAGATCGCCAAAGGCGGATTATTACGGGGTGAGGACGAAGGCCTCGACGCACGTGGAGTTCATGGTGGTGCTGATCGACGTGCTGCTGTTGATCGGGTTCGCGGTGCCGCTTTGGTCGAAGCGGGTGCTGCACTTCCCGCTGGGAGACGCGGTGACGGTGAAGGTGGTGGGGCAGCAGTTCCTCTGGAATTTTCATTACGCGGGAGCGGACGGGGTGTTCGGGAGGCAGGACCCGTCGTACATCTCGACTGGGAACCAATTGGGGCTGGACCCGAACGATCCGCACGGGCGGGATGACATTGTCTCGCCGAACGAAATGCACATTCCGGTGAACAAGAACGTGATCCTGGAGATTACGTCGAAGGATGTGATCCACAGCGTGGCGATCCAGGCGATGCGGATCGGGCAGGATGCGATCCCGGGCTCGGAAATCCCGATCTGGTTCAAGCCGGTGAAGGTGGGGACATATGAGATCGTGTGCGCGCAGCTTTGCGGGTCGGGGCACTCCGGGATGAAGGCGACGGTCGTTGTCGATACGCAGACGGATTATGATCAGTGGCTGGATGACATGGGGAAATTGAACGCTCCGGCGCCTGAGGCAACGCCTGCGCCTGAGGCAACGCCTGCGCCGCCAGCCACGCCCGCGGCGGCAGCGGCAACGCCGACGACTGTTACGACTCCGGCCCTTTCCGCGCCTGATTCGCAACCCGCGCCGGCGGCGGGAGGGCAAAAATAGCAGGGCGACCCGTTTTTTTCCCGGTTTCGCCGCAAGTGAGCGAAGGCGGGTGTTGAAGCCCGGCGAGACGCGGGAGGCAGAAAAGCAATCCATGCAACCGATCAATCCCTGGCTGTCGCGCTTCGCCAAGCTGCTGGTGGCGGCGACATTCTGCCTGATATTCCTGGGAGGGATGGTGACGAGCAGGGACGCGGGGCTCTCGGTGCCGGATTGGCCGACGAGCTACGGGTACAGCATGTTCACGTTCCCGATCTCGCAATGGGTGGGGGGCGTTTTTTTTGAGCACACGCACCGGCTGCTGGCGACGTGCGTGGGGATGCTGACGGCGGTGCTGGTGGCGTGGATCTGGCGGAACCGGCTGGCGCTGCCGGTGGGGCTGGGGGTATGCGCGGCGGCGACGGCGGTGGTGGGGATTGGCGTGGGGCACATCGGCGCGCTGGCGGGGCCGGAGCATGCGCTGACGCGGGGGCTGATCATCATGCATGTGAATATCTGGTCGTTCGCGGCGGCGTTTGTGGCGGTGCTGCTGACGACGGAGCGGGACCGGTGGCGATATGGGGAGGGGTGGCTGCAGTGGCTGGCGTTCGGGGCCTTCCTGCTGGTGTGCGTGCAGGGGACGCTGGGGGGGCTGCGGGTGACGGAGGTGTCGATCGTGCTGGCGATGATCCATGCGTGCACGGCGCAGGTGTTCCTCTGCCTGACGGTGGCGATGGCCGCGGGGCTCTCGCCGCGCTGGAATGAGAGGGCGGTGGCCAGTGGGACTTCGGGGGAAGGATTGGCGGCGGTGAAGGCGCTGGCGTGGACGCTGGTGGGGGCGGTGTTTTGCCAATTGATGATGGGGGCGGTGGTGCGGCATTTGCACGCGGGGCTTTCGATCCCGGATTTTCCGATGGCGTTCGGGCGAATGATCCCGCCGATGCTCAATGAGCGGGTGGCGATCCACTTCGCGCATCGCGTGGGGGCGCTGGTGGTGACGGTGCTGGCGATTGCGCTGACGATGACGATATACGGGAAGGCGCGGGGGCAGGTGCGGCTGAGGCGCCCGGCGATTGGATTGCTGGGGGCGCTGGCGGTGCAGATCGCGCTGGGGGCGAGCGTGATCTGGCTGCGGCGGGAGCCGGTGATGACGAGCCTGCACGTGGTGAACGGCGCGGTGGTGCTGGGGAAGGCGCTGCTGCTGGCGATGCGGGCGGGGAGATTGGATGCGGGCACGCAGCCGCACGCGGAAAGAATCGGAGAGGCGAAGTACCAGGAAGCGCACGCATGAAACCGACTGAAGCAACCGCAGTAGCAGCCGCAGCCGAGGCGCCGCCGATCGCGGTGGTGGCGGAGCCGCAAACGTACACGCTGCTCAATGACCTGGTGATGCTGACGAAGGCGCGGCTGACGACGCTGGTGCTGATGACGACGGCGTTCGGGTTCGCGTTTGGATCGGGGCGCGGGATGGACTGGTTTTTGTTTTTCCGGGTGATGTTCGGGACGGCGTTCGTGGCGGCGAGCGCCTCGGTGTTAAATCAATTTATCGAGCGGAAGGTGGACCGGCTGATGGGGCGGACCAAGGACCGGCCGCTGCCGGCGGGGCGGATGTACCCGGGGACGGCGCTGGGGCTGGGGGTGCTGCTGGGGGTGGCGGGGCTGATTTATCTGCAAAACCGGGTGAGCCCGCTGTGCGCGGGGCTGGCGGGCGGGACGCTGGCGACTTATGTGGGGCTGTACACGCCGCTGAAGAGGAAGAGCGCGTGGTGCGTGACGCTGGGGGCGATCTCCGGGGCGATCCCGCCGGTGATCGGCTGGGCGGCGGCGACGGGGTCGCTGGGGAGGGGGGCGTGGATTTTGTTCGGGATTCTTTTCTTCTGGCAGATGCCGCACTTCCTCTCGCTGGCGTGGATGTACCGGGATGAATACGCGCAGGCGGGATTTTGCATGCTGCGGCGCGGGGATGTGGCGGGGATCAAGGCGGCGACGGAGAGCGTGTTGTGCGCGGTGGCGCTGACGGCGGTGACCGTGCTGCCGGCATTCCTGGGGATGGCGCATCCGATTTACGCGGCGGCGGCGCTGGGGTGCGACGGGTGGCTGCTGGTGTGCGCGGTGCAGTTTCTCCTGGACCGGCACCGGGCGTCCGCGCGGAGGCTGTTCCTGGCGTCGATCCTTTACCTGCCGCTGGTGATGGCGCTGCTGGTGGTGTGCCGCAGGAACTGATGTTCACGAAAGGGCAGGCGGGGTTGCTGTATATGGCGGGGGCATTGTCGATGGCGTTCGCGGCGGTGGTGATCTACCTGGAGCTGCGGCCGGAGCCGAAGGAACTGCAGCGCTACCGGGAGCTGCCGGCATTCGCGCTGACGAACCAGGATGGGAAGCGGGTGACGCGCGACGATTTCAAGGGGAAGGTCTGGGTGGCGGATTTTGTGTATACGACGTGCCCGGGGCCGTGCCCGATGATCACGGCGCACATGGCGCACCTGCAGCGGCTGCTGCCGGAGGGGGCGGGGGTGGCGCTGGCGTCGTTCTCGACCGATCCGAAGAATGACACGCCGGCGGTATTGAAGGCGTACGCGAAGAAGTTCGGGGCCGGGGAGCGGTGGACCTTCCTGACGGGGCCGGCGGATGAGGAGTATGATTTGATCAATCACGGGTTCATGCTCGCGGCTACGGCGCCGCCGGGGGCGCCGATCATCCACAGCACGAAGATCGCGCTGGTGGACAAGGGGGGGACTGTGCGCGCGTATTATGACGGGACGACGGAAGCGGCGGATGCGGATATCGTCGCGGACGTGCGACGGCTGCTGGAGGAATGAGAATGAGCGATTGCAAGTCCACGCCAGGCTGGTATCGGAAGGGCGGCGATGTTTAACGCGATGCTGGCATTCAATCTCCCGCTGATGAACGCGACGCTGAATGGAATCAGCGGGGTGTTCCTGTTCATCGGGTGGCTTTGCATCCGGTCGAACCGGGTGCGGCCGCACATCGTGATGATGAGCTGCGCGCTGGTGAGCTCGACGCTGTTCCTGGCGGGGTATGTGACAAACCACATTTTGCGGCACGGGCTGGTGACGCGATTCACGGCGCAGGGGGTGATCCGGCCGTTCTATTTCACGCTGCTGATTTCGCACACTTTCCTGGCGGTGGTGACGGTGCCGATGGTGATCTGCACGGTGACGCCGGCGTTGCAGGCGCGGTATGACAGGCATCGGAGCATCGCGCGGTGGACGCTGCCGATCTGGATTTATGTCTCGGTGACCGGGGTGATTGTTTACATGATGCTGTACCGGTGGTATCCGCCAGGGACGCCGTGAGCGGCGGCGACCGGGGGCTGATCCGGGCCGGAAGCAGGAGCGAGGAATGCGGCGCGTGACTTTTTACCTGCTGGCTTGGCGAAGGTTGCGAGGAAACGCGGGGACGGTTCCCGCGCGTGCGTCGCTATTATCCCGCGGATGGGGATCGTCAGGCTATTGAGAGGCGCCGCTTCCGCCAGAGCCGGAAGCCGGCGAAGCATACGAGCCCAAATGGCATCCAGGCGGCGCCGCACTCCGGCACGGGGATGAGTGGCACGACGCCGGGATCGAGAACCAACTGGGCCTGGTATTGAAGCTCGCCGGGGGTGCCGATATTGAGGACGTTGACGCCATAACCGCCGGGATCGATGGCCTCGGCATCGGCGAGGGAGGTGAGGCCGAGGCCGCCATCCGCGGTGTCGGTCGTGAGAAGATCGAGAAATTTGTTGGAGGATCCGCCAGCATCGGCAAAGGCCTGGCCTAGATCGTTGGGGTACTGGCCCTCGAGATACCAGATGGCGGCTTGGAGGGCGGCGGCATCCTGGCCGCGCAGGCTGGTCCAGCCGACGGGGCCGAACGCCGCGGCGGCACCCAGGTAATTGTATCCGGTGAGAGTTCCCGAGGCGAATTGTGAGTAAAGCCACGCGGTGCCGAGGGTGATCTGCTCGCCCGGGTTGTTGAGAATGCCGGGGAGGACCTGGGAGTTGATGGGGCCGACGGGGAGATTGGTGGGATAGCCGACATTGAGCTCGAGGCAAAACGACTCGAGGCCGACCTGATTGGAGAGATTGGGATCCTGGACGAGCGCGAGGGAATTGTAATTGGCCAGGAGGCTGGTGTCCGCAGGGATGATGGTGAACTCGCCGCCATCAGCGGAATCCGTGTAGCCTGGGAGGCCGCCGTAAATGCTCCCGCTGGGTTGATGTTGATCGACCCTATCAATGACGACCAAGTCGCCAAGGGACGAAAGTCCGGATGCCATAAACAGGCATGAACCCACCACGCCAACTAAAATGCTGCCTCTCATCCGGTGAAAAAAGGAGATTGTTTATGAAAGAGATAAAAAATCAAGAGTGTTTAGCACTTATTTACATGCGTAAGAGCGCAAATTTGCCGACCTGGGGTGGCCCGCAAGCTGTATTTCCGAAAATCTCATGGCGGCTGTTATCCGCCTTCAAAGCGTCGTTGGCTGCGGCAATAAACGCGTTATATTCGCGGTGCCATGAGAAAACGCATCATTGTTTCGTCTCCAACATCCATCCCCCTGGAAGACAGGGTCTGGCTGGATCTTGAGAGGACGGCCGAGGTTGAAATTACTTCTGAAACCCCAGCCAATCCCGTTGACTTGGCATTGATCGCAGGGCCGGACTCGGGGTGGATGGCTGCACAGTCCGGGGAGCAGACTTTACGGCTTCTTTTTGACGAACCTCAAAAGCTCAAGCACATCCGGCTGGTGTTCAATGAGAACAACGACAAGCGGACGCAGGAATTCCTTTTACGCTGGTCAAAGGACGGGGTGGTTTTCAGCGATATTGTGCGGCAGCAGTTTAATTTCAATCCGCCATGCACCGAGGTGGAGGAATATGATGTGAACCTGGATGGGGTGAAGGCGCTCGAACTAAAAATCATTCCGGACATCAGCGGGGGTGCCGCGATTGCTTCGTTGGCGGAATTGCGCGTGGCCTGACGGTTTTCCCATGGAGCCGCAGCATAAACCTGTCCCTGAAGATAAGCAGGCGACCGAGTTTCTTGCCAATGAACGAACTTTCCTGGCGTGGATTCGGACCAGTGTTTCAATTATAAGCCTGGGATTTGTGATCGCGAAATTTCGGATCTGGCTCGAAGACCTGGCAAGAGCAGGCTCTACGTCGATGCCCCGTGAAAAATTAGGGGCATCGTTCGCGATTGGCATAGGGATGATGGCATTGGGCGGATTGCTGACCGGGCTGGCTGCGTGGCGTTATCATGTGGTGAATCGCCAGATCGAAGAAGGTAAAGTGACTGCTGACCGTGGGTTAATCGTGTTTGTTACCATATTGGTCGCGGTGCTGGCTGGGGTGATGATTTTGACGATGATATCCACCGCCAGACAGTGAGAGTATTTCCCCGGTCCGTGGCGTGCCCGGGCACCGAGACTTCCGGGCATCGCCCGGGAGTCTTCCCTTGCCGAGCGGGGCACGCGCAAACAAAAGGGCGTCCGGAAAAACCGGACGCCCTTTTGTTTGAATCTTGGCCGGGTTCTTTACACTGACCGCGCCCGGCGGCGCTGGGCGACAAGAAGGATTGCAGCACCGAAGACCATCGCGGCCCAAGTCGCCGGCTCGGGAACGGGGGTGATGAGGCTCAGGTTGGAAACGGACCCGAGGACTTCTCCCGCGTTCCTGACATCGCCGTAAACGCCAATGTCGGTTCCGATCGTACTGCCTGCTTCATACGTACCCGTGGTCAATGGAAATTGAGTGGTTCCCTCGATGTATCCAAAGGAGAATACATCCTGATTGCCTCCAACTCCGCCGGTGTTTGAAAGCCAATCTATGTAGACCGCGTTGACAAACCCCGTGCTGCCGATGCCGACATCAGAAGGGCTGGTTAGCGTGCCGTTAATGCTCGTTGACACAATAGCGGCGTTCCCGGATGACCTCAGGGAGACGTCGGCATAGTCGAAGAGGAGGCGTGAATTATAACCGTTGCCCGCGTTCTCCGCGACTGGATTGGCGGCGCTGATCGCGAGACCGATATCTTCCGTGGGCTGGCCAGCAGCTACATTTGTGTCAAGGAAGAGAGTGTCTCCTACGGCAAAGGTTTTAGAAAAGTCGGTGGCAGGCGCCAAATAGAGGGCTTGTTCCGCGACATTGGTGGATCCAACAAAATTAACCGTCAGCGATCCACTGGTCTCAACGAAAGCTACGCTATCGGCACCGGTGCTGCCATTGTCCAGAGTGTGGAAGGTCGTATAATCCGAGGTGAGGGTATTGTTGAGAGGATCAAGAACGGTCACTACTTGAGCCTTGGCTGCCGAGGCGAGAGCGAGGAGGGCAACAGCGGACGTTAAAAATATTTTATATAGGGGCTTAATCATTTTTAGGGCTTTCTTTTTCTACGCGGGGGGGTTCTCGGCTGTCTCCATTATTCGTGGGAGGGTCATTAGGGGGCGGTGTAGACTTTCTCCCCGAACAGACTGGTTGGCAAGAAAAATTTATTCCCTAGCATAATTTAATTTGGGGTTTTCATTCGCTCCCCCGGAGGTTCCTGGATGGCTTCATGGCCCTAAACAGGATGGGCGCGCCCAAGTAGAGGAATGAGGGACGCCAGGTCAGGCGTCAATGCCAGCCGAATCGATTAAAAGGAAGGGCACCGTTCTTCGGCTTCGGCGAACATCAAAACGCGGGAAGCCTGATGGATACAGGATTGGAGCGGGTGACGAGACTCGAACTCGCGACATCTTCCTTGGCAAGGAAGTGCTCTACCAACTGAGCTACACCCGCGAACAATGCCAGGGGGCGAACGATCCCCCCCGACTGGCGAAGCGGCTCGAAAATTAGAGGAAATCTTTTGGGTTGCAAGAGATTTTCTTTCCGGGCAGGTTTTGGGGCGTTCCCACTCCCAGGGCCCATATGTAGTGGAGAAAGGCGATTCCGAAGGGATATCGGCACTCTGAAATGTATGGGAAGTGTTGGACTTGACAGAGGCGCCGCGAGTTTGAGAAGAGCTCGGGCGCTGTAAGCGCGGGCGGCTCGCGATTTTTGAGAACAAATCGCCGGCTTTTTTGAACAGGGAGACAGGGAACCATGCTGCAAAGGAGAAAAGACGGGAGTGGAATGGATGCGGGCGATGCCGGCGCGGCGCTGGCGCTGGACGCGACCCCTGGCCTTCTGGAGGCGGAGCGGCTTGGCCGGTGGCGGACGAGCACTGGGGAGCGGAAGGATACGAACCTGGCGGAGCGGCTGCTGCTGACGGCGCTGGCGTGCGATACGGTGGTGGTGGCGTATGCGCTGCTGGCGGCGTTCTGGATGCGATTCCGGACGCCGCTGAGCCTGATCGGGACGCGAGGGAACCTGTCGCTGCGGGATTATACGGGGTATATCGCGTTTGGGGTGTTCTCGCTGGTGTGCACGATGACGTACCTGAAGGTGTACGACCGGCGGACGCTGTTGCATTACCGGCTGACGGGGGAGCGGATTGTGAAGGCGTGCGTGGTGTGGTTTCTGGGGTTCCTGGGGGTGTCGCTGATGTTCGAATTCCGGCCGCAGATTTCGCGGATATTCGTGGTGGTGTGCGCGGTGAATGTGGTGACGGCGCTGACGGTGTGGAGGTATGTGTTTCACCGCTTCCTGCAGCACTCGAAGGCGGCGGCGAGCCTGCGGCAGCGGGTGCTGTTTGTGGGATGGAATGAGGAGGCGGACAAGCTGGCGAGGAGTTTCGAGGCGGATACGGTGCATCCGTATGATGTGGCGGGATGCGTGCCGTCGCCGGGGTCGCGGTTTGAGAGGAAGCCGACGGTGCCGGTGCTGGGGGATTATGCGGAGATGCAGCGGGTATTCCAGGAGAAGGGGATCGATATGGTGATGCTGGCGGATGTGAGCTGTGTGAAGGGGGAGATCGTGGGCCTGGCGAACTTGTGCGAGCGGGAGATGGTGCAGTTCAAGATCGTGCCGTCGTATTTCCAGATCCTGGTCTCGGGGTTGCAACTGGAGACGGTGAGCGGGGTGCCGGTGCTGGGGGTATCGCACCTGCCGCTGGATATGCCGGTGAATTTCCTGCTGAAGCGGATGGTGGATATCGTGGGAGGGGTGGTGGGGCTGCTGGTATCCGCGCCGCTGCTGGTGGTGTTCGGGCTGCTGGTGCGGATGGAATCGCCGGGGCCGGTGTTTTACCGGCAGCGGCGGATGGGGCGGAACGGGCAGCCGTTTACGATCATCAAGATACGGAGCATGCGGCTGGATGCGGAGCCGGACCGGAAGGCGGGGTGGACGGTGAAGGAGGACCCGCGGCGGCTGCGGGTGGGGGTGTTTATGCGGCGGTGGAATATCGACGAGGTGCCGCAGTTCTGGAATGTGCTGAAGGGGGAGATGAGCCTGGTGGGGCCGCGTCCGGAGCGGCCGGAGCTGATTGTGAATTTCCGGGATGAGATTCCGCATTATAATGCGCGGCACAATGCGAAGCCGGGGATTACGGGGTGGGCGCAGATCAAGGGGCTGCGGGGGGATACGGACCTGGGGGAGCGGATCCGGGCGGATTTGTATTACCTGGAGAATTGGAATTTGCTGCTGGATTTCCAGATCATGGCGCTGACTTTTCTGCGGCGGAAGGGGGCGGGGTAGGGGGTATCCGCGGATTGCGGAGATTTGCGCAGATTTTTTTTTGGGATGGGCCTCACGCGGACGGAAAGGGGGAGATGGAAAAGTATCATCTTCCTGCTCAAGCGGGAATCCCAGGGCGAGCCGGGGCCTGAAACCGACCCTCAACTCCTTGGCCCCCCCCTCTCCTCTCCGCTTTGCGTCTTTCCGCCTTCGCGTAAGGCCTCTTCCCTATAGGGGCAGCCATCCTCGCCCATCGATTTTGGCTGTTTTCTTTGAGAGAAATTATGGGCAGCCTATGTCGCTCCGCTCCGTTCTGATTTCGATTTTCGAATTTCTATTTCCCACCCCCCCTCCCTTCCTTCATCCTAGCTCCCTTCCCCATGGATTCTCCCATCGCCGATCTCTCCGTCAGCATCCTCATCCCCGCCTACAACGAGGAGGGTGCGATCGCCGAAACCGTGGAGACCATCCGCAAGCAGGCCGTTTACTTCAAGGAGCTCGAGATCGTCGTCATCAATGATGGCTCCCGGGACCGCACCAGCGAGATCGCGCGCACCCTCCCGGTCACCCTCATCGAGCATACTGTTAATCGCGGCTATGGCGCCGCGCTCAAGACCGGGCTCCAGCGCGCCCGCTTCGAGTTCATCCTCATCGCCGATGCGGATGGCACCTACCCGCTCGAGGATATCCCGAAGCTCATGGCGGATGCTCCTGCGTATGACATGGTTGTCGGCGCCCGCACGGGCGAGGTCGTGGAAGTCCCCCTCGTCCGGCGCCCCGCCAAGTGGATCATCACCCGCCTCGCGGAGTACCTCAGCCAGCAGACCATCCCCGATCTCAACTCCGGCCTCCGCGTCTTCCGCAAGGAGGTGGCCCTCCGCTTCCTGACCCTCTACCCGGACGGCTTCTCCTTCACCACCACGATCACCCTCGCGATGCTGACCAATCATTACCGGGTCAAGTTCATCCCCATCAATTACCGCAAGCGCATCGGCAAATCCTCCATCCATCCGATCCGGGATTTCACGAACTTCACCATCCTCATCATCCGCATCTGCGCTTACTTCAAGCCGCTGAATGTATTCGTCCCGCCCGCCCTGGTAATGATCGTCCTCGGCGTGTTGAAAGGCATCAAGGATTACTCGGGGGAGCACCACATCGGCCTCCTCGCCGCCGTGCTCGCCCTCACGGGCATCCAGATGCTCTTCATCGGCCTGCTTGCGGATTTGATCGACCAGCGAATGAAGCTTTGAGCCCCTCCGCCGCCGAGTCGTCCCGCCGGCTCCTCCTGCTGGCACTGAGCGCGGTGCTCCTCTTCGGAGCCACCCTGGCTGTCGATTCGCGCCAGAATAGCTTCCCCTTCTTCTACCACCCCGATGAGCCCGACAAGGTCGACCAGCTCATCACCGGGAAGTGGAATTTCCATCACCCCCTGCTGATGCTCGGCACCGCGGAGACCGCCCGGCGCGCCCTTGGCATCCCCGATCAGGAGCAATCGCTCGTCATTCTCGGCCGCTGGTGCTCCGCGACCTTCGCCGCCGGGGCCGTCCTCTGCTTCGGCCTCCTCGCCTGGCGCGTCCGCGGCCTGCCGGCATTCTGGCTCGCGGGCCTCCTGCTGCTCACGCAGCACCAGGTCTATGAGCTCGCGCATTATTTCAAGGAGGACACCGCGCTCCTCTTTGCAATGGCCCTGGCCTTCCTCGCCCTGCACATCTACCACCGCCGCCCAGGCATATCCGCCGCCCTCTTCGCCGGCGCCGCCTGCGGCCTGTGCCTCTCCGCCAAGTACCTGGGCGCCGTCATGCTTGTGCCCGCCGTCGCCATCCTCGGCGCCGCCCACCGCCGCAAGCAGTCGAGCGCGGCCCGCTGGGTCGTCTTCCTCGCGGCCTTCCTGGCCGTCGCCGCCGCTGTCAATTTCCCCGTCTTCACCCACGTCGATATCTTCACCCACTCCTTCGGCCGCGAGACCGATCTCGTCGCCCACGGCGAGCGCGGCTACACCGGGGGCCAGGTCGCAATCTTCGAGTACCTGCGTATTTTCGTCATCAATACCAACCCAGCCGTCTGGCTCCTCGTGATCGCGGAGCTTCTGTGGGTCAAGGCCCGCGGCGACGGCTTCGACCGGCTCATGGCCATCTTCCCCTTCGCCTTCACCCTGCTCCTCTCCTGCTCCACCAAGACCAACGACCGCTACTTCCTCCCCGCCACCGCCGGCTTCTACTACCTCGCCGCCCTCGGCGCCGTCGATCTCGCCACACTTCTCCCCGCCAGGTATCCCCAACGCCTCACCCCTGCCCTCGCGGCCGCCCTCGCGCTGCTGCTGAATCTCTTTTACATCCCCGCCGGGCTCTTCTCCTACATCACTGCATTTGCCCACGATGACCGCACGGAGATGCTTGCGTGGATTCGCGCCAGCGTCCCCCCGACCGCTGTCATCGCCGGCGAAGACCGGGCCGATCTCCCCGTCCCGCGCCGGGAGGAGCGCCTCGCCGTCGAGCCTCTGCTCCCGCAGCAGGTCATCGAGACCAAATACGCCGCCGATCTCGCCCCCACCCCCGCCGCCCTCGCCGCCCGGGGCATCGCGTGGATCGTCATCTCGGAGAGCGACTACGGCATCTTCTTCCGCAAAGCAGCCGCGAGCCACCTGACCCCGGAGCTGCAGCGAAAGCGCGCGTTTTACGAAACCCTCTTCCGCGACTACCAGCCTCTCTGGCAGCGTCCCCGCGGGACCGGCATCTACCTCCACCCCGGCCTGCGCGTCTACGATCTTACGCGCCCCAAGCCCGCCTAGAGCAGTTTCGCTTTAATTTGCCGCATGCTGTGGGGCGGCGCGGGCCGTTGCGAAGCCTTTCAAGCTTGGCCTGTATTGATCAATACAGGCGCTGCGCTTAAAAGTCTCCGCACCAAC
>Ga0182024_10005664_pt1 | contig 27862 bp, 21 predicted proteins | sample P32metaG_FD_120480 | JGI IMG/M metagenome (GOLD analysis project Ga0182024, IMG submission 120480) | Permafrost microbial communities from Stordalen Mire, Sweden - P3-2 metaG (Illumina Assembly) | ecosystem: Environmental > Terrestrial > Soil > Wetlands > Permafrost | place: Sweden: Stordalen...
CCGCCGGGCCGGGTGGCACCGCCGGCGTGGACGAGCCCGCCGGGCCGGGTGGCACCGCCGGCGTGGACGAGCCCGCCGGGCCGGGTGGCACCGCCGGCGTGGACGAGCCCGCCGGGCCGGGTGAACAGTCCGGTGCCGATCCTGCGAGCTCGGCCGATCGGGAGGGCGCAGTCGAAGGTCTTGGATTGGTCGAGCCGGCTGACCGCGTCGTCGGAGAGTCTCTCGAGAGCGCGCCGGCGACCGACGACCTCGGGGCGGCGCCAGGAGACAGTGACCGGCAGCTGCTGCGAGCTGGGACGGGGCTCGGCCGGCCCACACTCTTCATGGCCGGCGGAACGCTTCTCTCGCGGCTGACCGGCCTGCTGCGCCTGCTCGTGGCCGCGTACGCGCTCGGTGGTAACCGCCTCTCTGACGCTTTCAACCTCGCCAACAACACTCCGAACATCGTCCACGATCTCGTGCTGGGCGGAGTCCTCTCGGCGACGTTCGTGCCGCAGTTCATCGACCGGCTCACCAACCGTCCCGACCGGGAGGCGACCGAGTCGATCTCCGCTGTCATCACGGCGTCGACGCTGCTGCTCGTGGTGGCGACGGCGGTCTTCGTCCTCGTCTCGCCTTATGTGATCGACCTCTACTCGATCGGTACCCATGGCCCCGGCGTGGCTCTCGAGCGCCAAATCGCCACCGAACTGCTGAGGCTCTTCGCGGTCCAATTGCTCGGCTACGGCGCCATCAGCCTCATGACCGCCGTGCTCAACACCGTGCGGCGGTTCGTGCTGGTGGCCTATGTCCCGGTGGTCAACAACCTCGTCGCCATCGCGGTCCTGTTGGAATTCGCCTCGATCGCCGGTCACCGTCCCAGTCTCGAGACGCTCCAACACGACCATGCCCTTCTCCTGCTGCTCGGTCTCGGCACGACGGCAGGTGTGCTGATCCAGGCCGCTCTCCTGGTGCCGGCGGTGCTCCGCTCGGGGCTTCGGCTGCATTTCGTGTGGCGGCTCCGTGACCCGGCGATTCGGGAGATCCTTTCGCTGTCGAGCTGGACGTTCGGGTTCGTCCTGGCCAATCAAGTGGCGCTCTTTGTCGTGCTCGCCTTGGCGGTTCATCTCGGCGCCTCGAGGGTGACCGATTACGCCTACGCGTTCCAGTTCTTCCAGTTGCCATTTGGCATCATCGCCGTGTCGGTGATGAGCACGGTGATCCCTGAGCTCGCCTACCGCTACAGCTCGAATGACTTCCCGGAGATGGCGCACCAATTCGGGTTGGGGCTTCGCAGGATGATGGCCGGGATCCTGCCCGCCACTGCGGGCTATCTCTTGCTCGCCGGCCCTCTGATCGCGCTCCTGCTCCACCACGGAGCGTTCCGCAGCGGGTCGAGCACCCTGACCGGTCAACTTCTCGCATTGCTGGCCATCGGCTTGCCGGGGTACTGCGTCTACCTGCTGTGCATCAGCGCCCTCCAGTCCATGCGCGACACCAGGACAGCCTTCTTCTTGTACCTGCTGGAGAATTCCCTCAACGTGGGACTCGCCTTCCTTCTCATCCGCGTCATCGGAGCCCGCGGCCTGTCGCTGTCCCTCGCCGCCGCCTACACCATCTCGGCAGTGGTGGCGCTCCTCATCGTCCGGCGCAAGATGGGCGGCATCGACGGGCGCAGCGTCCGTCGCTACGTTTCCCGTTCGTTGATGCTCAGCATCGGCATGGGACTCGTCGTGGCCCTTGTCACCACCGCAGTCGGTTCAGCGACAGGATTCGGGCTGATCGTCCGAGTAGTCGCCGGCGTCATGAGCGGCATCGTCGCCTATGTCGCCGGCGCAGCATTCGCCGCCACGTTCGCCGACTGGCAGACTCAGAGGCGGCCGCACAGTGCTGCCGAAAGGGGGATGCATGGCTCCGATCAGAGTCGTCACTGACAGCGCCGCCGACATAGGGCCGGCGATCGCAGAGAAGCACGGCATCGGCATAGTCCCGCTCGACGTCAGACTGGGCGAGATCGGGCCTGAGGTGACCCGCACATGGTCGTCGGAGGAGTTTTGGCAGCAGTGCGCCAACAGTTCGGCTTTCCCCGAGACTTCGGCTCCGTCTCCGGGCGCCTTCAGCGCGGCATTCTCCGCCGCGGCGGACGATGGCGCCACCGGCGTCGTCTGTGTCACGTTGTCGTCCAAGCTCTCGGCTACCTATCAGGCGGCCCTCGCCGGTGCCGAGGACGTGAAGGACCGGCTCCCGGTCCGGGTGGTCGACTCGCTCACGGTCACGATGGGGGAGGGGATCTTGGTCGTCATGGCCGCCGAGGCGGCCGGCGCCGGAGCGGATCTCGACGAGGTCGTTGCACTGGTGGAAGGAGCGCGCGACAAGGTCCAGGTCTACGGCAGCCTCGACACATTGGACAATCTCCGCTACGGCGGCCGAATCGGCAAAGCGAAGGCCTTCTTCGGCTCGCTTCTCTCCATCAAGCCGATCATCGAGGTACGTGACGGCGTCGTCGAAGCCGAATCTCAGCCACGGACGAGAACGCGCTCACTCGAGCACCTCGCCTCCAAAGTCATCGAAGCCGGCGAGGTCGACCAGGTTGCCGTGGTCCACGCCGCCGCCACGACCGACGCGGACAAGGTCGCCGACATGATCGCGCGCGAGTTCCCTCGGGAGCGCATCCTCATCAGCCACATCGGCCCGGTGATCGGGAGCCACGCCGGTCCGCGGGCAGTGGGGGTCTGCTTCAAGTTGAAGTGAGCGTCGCTTCGCTCGACCCGATCCTCTGGGAAGCAGGGCGAGCACCCCTGGGAAAGAAAGCGGCCAAGGCCGTGAGACTCAGCACTAGTCTGCCGGCATGTCTTCGGAGCCCGGCCCTCCGAGTAGCGCCGTAAGCGCTCGCGAGGGCCAATCCGCCGGCGGCGGCAACGACTGGGCAGCACAGGTCACTGGCAAGGTCGAAGAGCTCGTCGCTCTGGTACGGGATCGAACCCTCACACCGGTCGTCAAGATCGTCCGTTTCGTCATTCTCGGCCTGATCGCGATCTTCATCGGGGGCATGACAACGGTGCTGTTGGCCGTAGGGGTGATCCGGGTACTGGACACCGAGGTGTTCCATCGGCGGGTGTGGGCCAGTTACCTCGTCGTCGGTGGAATCTTCTCCCTCACCGGGCTGTTGTTCTCAAGGATGCGGAACCGCCGCGTTTGAGGGCTTCAGGAGGGCGACACACCGAGTCATGGACACGGGCAGCACTGGCAGCACGCGTGACGTCGTCGTCTTGGGTTCGGGGCCGGCCGGCCTGACCGCGGCCATCTACGCGGCCCGCGCCGACCTGAATCCTCTCGTCGTTGAAGGTGAGCCGTCTTCCACGAGTGACCAGCCCGGCGGCCAGTTGATGCTCACGACGGAGGTGGAGAACTACCCGGGCTTCCCCGAGGCCGTGCTTGGCCCGATGCTGATGACGAGCATGCGGGCGCAGGCCGAGCGATTCGGCGCCGAGGTCGTCACGCAGAAGGCCACCAAGGTCGACCTCTCCGTCTCTCCGGTTGCGATCTGGTTGGGCGGCGACGAGGACGGCGAGCCCACCGTCCGGGCAAGGGCGCTCATCATCGCCACCGGGGCCCAGTCGCTCATGCTCGGCGTGCCGAACGAGGCCCGGCTGCTCGGCTATGGCGTCTCGACCTGTGCCACCTGTGACGGCTTCTTCTTCCGTGACAAGCAGATCGCCGTCGTCGGCGGCGGTGACTCCGCGCTCGAGGAGGCCCTCTTCTTGACCAAGTTCGGGGACACAGTCACCGTGGTGCACCGGCGCAAGGAGCTGAGGGCATCGAAGATCATGCAGGACCGAGCCTTTCGCAACGAGAAGATCCATTTCATCTGGGACTCGGTGGTTACCGGGGTTCTCGGGGAGGACCGGGTCACCGGCGTGCAGATTCGGGACGTCATCTCGGGTGAAGAGCAGACCCTGGCCGTGGACGGGCTCTTCGTCGCCATCGGGCACGCTCCGAACACCGACTTGTTCAAGGGCCAGCTCGAGATGGACGAGGCGGGCTATCTCGTCACCGTTGGCGGGACTAAGACGGCCGTTCCCGGTGTTTTTGCTTGTGGAGATGTGCAGGATCACGAATACCGGCAAGCCGTGACCGCGGCCGGGTCGGGATGCATGGCGGCGATCGACACCGAGCGCTACCTCGCGGATCTGGCGCACGACTGAGCCGACAAGGAGACAAGCAAAATGTCCGAGAACATCACCGCAGTGAGCGACGACAGTTTCGAAGAGGAGGTATCTCTCGCCGATCTGCCGGTGCTCGTCGATTTCTGGGCGGAGTGGTGTGGGCCGTGCAAGATGGTGGCGCCCGTGCTGGAGGAGATTGCCGGCGACAAAGCCGGCGTGCTCCGCATCGTCAAGATGAACGTCGACGACAATCCCCGGACGGCTCAACGGTTCCAGGTGATGAGCATCCCCACCCTGATGCTGTTCAAGAACGGCGAGCTGCAGAGCCGCATCGTGGGTGCACGGCCGAAGAGCCAGATCCTGTCCGAGGTTGAACCTCACCTGGTCTGACGGACCTGAGCCCCGGACCGCCACAGGTCCGGGGCCAAGCCGAACGTCGCCGACACGTAGCTCAGGTTCGGCGCGTCCCTTCTGCGAAAGGCGAACACGCCCGCTTACCCAACAGTCTGCGACCCCCTCCCGCCCCGGGACGTCTTACGATGAGTCGAATGTCGACGGCGCCTCAGGCCCCCTCGTCATCGCGAGCCCCCGACGGCGAGTCAGCGGCGCAGCCCACATCAGGCCATGGCCTGCCGCTCGCTCTCGGCTCGTCCGGTGAGTCGGTGACCGATCTCCAACTGCGTCTCCAGCGTCTAGGTTTCGCCGTCAACGACGAGACCGTGGGGACTTTCGACCCGCGGACCGAGCAGTCGGTCCGCCGGTTCCAGCGCCAGCGGGGCCTCCGGTCCGACGGCATATGCGGACGCCAGACTTGGTCGGCCGTTGTCGAGGCCGGCTTCCGGCTCGGCGATCGCATCCTCTATCGACGTTGGCCGATGCTGCACGGTGACGACGTCGCCGAGCTGCAACGCCGGTTGAGCGCCCTCGGTTTTGATCCTGGTGGCGTCGACGGGATCTATGGCGACGGCACTGTGCAGGCTCTCGGGGAGTTTCAGCGCAACGTGGGCGTTGGGAGCGACGGCATCTGCGGACCCCGCACCCTCACCGAGCTGGAACGTCTGAGCCCTCGCGCAGGCGGTGAGGACCTCGTCAGTCAGATACGGGAACGTCTCGATGCCGCCTCGCGAGCGGCCACCCTGATAGGCAAGCGGATCGCCGTAGGCGAAGGGGGCGGATTCTCGGCCGGGGTCGGCGCCGTCTGCAGAGCGCTGGCGGCGATGGGAGCCGAGCCCATTGGACTCCATCACCCGGAGGAATCCGAGCAGGCCGTCGAAGCCAACGCCGCACGCGTTGACTGTTACGTCGGGCTTCGGCTGGAGCCGGATCACGCCCTCGTGAGGACGATGCACTACAAGGGCTACCGGTACGAGTCAGAGACGAGCCGCCGCCTCGCTGAGCTTCTCCGCCACGCCATACTCTGCAGGCTGAGCCTGGACGACGGCGGCAGCGCGGGAATGGCCCTCCCCATCCTCCGCGAGACTCAGATGCCGGCCGTGGTCGTGGAGCTGGGAGCTCCGAGCACGGTCGCAATGCATACGACAGACGTGGCAGCGGCTGTCGTGGCAGCTCTCGAGCAGTGGCTGAGACTGGACTGGGAGAGCATCTGATCATCCACAACCTGTGCATCAGGTTGTGGATCACTTTCGACCATCGGTCGAGGTAGCAGGTCAAGGGCACCCGGTGTTGCTCTGGTCCAGGTTGAGTGCGACGTCCCGCCCGTCAGCGGGCGGCTGGCCTCAGGCCTCGCCGATCATCACGCGGTAGATCCGCTCGAGATCGTCCAGGTTGGCGAATTCGATGATGACCCGCCCCCGTTTGCCGCCCATGTCAACGGTCACCCGCGTATTCAGGTGGTCCCCGAGCAGCTCTTCCAGGTCGAGAACACCGGGCGGCCGAAGGCGGCCGTGACGTGGCGCGGCAGAGGAGTAGCCGTCCTCTGCTTCCTCGAGGGCGGTCGCATCCCCTCTGTCGTCGTGGCCTTCGGAGGTGGGCCCGGCCGGGTCAGCGGCCTGGCCGACCCGGGCAGGCTGCCGGCCGTTGGCGGCCGCCGGGCCGATGTCGGGAGGGACAGCCTCCTGCGGCCCGGAGGCTGCCTCGTCGTCCGGCCACCCCGAAGCCCGGACCATCTCCTCGAGTGTCCGCACCGAGAGCCCGCGCTGCACGGCCTCGTGTGCCAAGTCCTCCTGTCGGGTTCGATCCGGTGTGCCCAGCAATGTTCGGCCGTGGCCTGCGGTGAGCAGCCCGTCCCGAATGTGGCGCTGCACATTGGGCGGGAGCTGGAAGAGCCGGAGAGCGTTGGTCACAGCTGTCCGGCTCTTGCCCACCCGCTTCGCAACTTCGTCGTGGGTCAGGCCGAAGTCTTCGATCAGCTGCTGGTAGGCGCCCGCCTCGTCGAGCGGGTTCAAATCCTCCCTGTGGAGGTTCTCGACGAGCGCCTGCTCCAGGCTCCCGGCGTCGTCTGCTCCCCGCACCAGTGCCGGCAACGTCGCGAGGCCGGCGCGACGAGCGGCGCGGAGGCGACGTTCCCCGGCGATGAGCTCGTAGTCGCCGCTCGGCGTCCGTCGGACGAGAACCGGCTGCAGGATGCCGACTGCCTTGATGGAGTCGACTAGCGACGCCAGGGCTTCCTCGTCGAAGTGCTTGCGCGGCTGAAGCCGGTTCGGTCGAATCCGGTCAAGTGGCAACTGCTGGAGGTCCGACCCGGCCGACGACTCCGGGCTGGCGGACGGGATGAGGGATCCGAGCCCTCTTCCGAGGCCACTACGACGCGACACCGGCAACCTCCTTCGCCAGCTCCCTATAGGCGATCGCCCCCCGCGACGTCGGATCATGCACTGTGATCGGCTCGCCGAAGGAGGGGGCCTCTGAGATTCGCACCGTCCGGGGGATGACGTTCTTGCAGACAACCCGCCCGAAGTGGGAGCGGACCTCCTGTGCGACCGAATCCGCCAGGCGCGTCCGGGCGTCGTACATCGTGAGCACGATCGTGGTCACCGAGAGCGTCGGGTTCAAGTTCGACCGCACGAGCTCAACGTTCCGGGTCAACTGCGACACGCCCTCTAGGGCGTAGAACTCGCACTGGATGGGGACGAGCACCTCGGTGGCGGCCGTCAGCCCATTGAGCGTGATCAGCCCGAGCGATGGGGGGCAGTCGATGAAGACGTAGGCGAAGTCCTCCCGCACCGGCTCGAGAGCGCGGCGGAGGCGGTACTCGCGGCTCATCGCCGGCACAAGCTCGATCTCGGCCCCGGCGAGGTCGAGCGTCGATGGGGCGATGAAGAGGTTCTTGATGCTGGTGGCTTCGATGCAGTCCTCGAGAGGGACGTCGTGGAGGAGGACGTCGTACATCGAGTGATCGAAGTTGCGCGGGTCGATCCCGAGGCCGGTGGATGCGTTGCCCTGCGGATCCATGTCGACGATGAGGACCCGGTGGCCGAGATCGGCGAGCGCCGCACCGAGGTTCACCGCAGTGGTGGTCTTGCCCACGCCACCCTTCTGATTGGCCACAGCAATGATCCGCGCCATGCCCGTGCCGGCCGGCTCTTGAGCCGGACGATCTGGGTCCCGCTCCCCGGCGCTCGCACCGTCATGCACGCCGCTGCGTGAGCCGGCGCCGGCTTCGTTGTGCTGATGTGGCGCGGGAGCGCCGTCGGCGGAGCCGGTCGTCTCTTCTCTCAGCAGTTCCGACATCGGCCTCCTGTCAGCGCCGTCTTCATCTTCTCGGCGGTCGGTCCGCGACCCGACTTTTCGTACGGTATCCCATCAAGCCGGCGGCGGCACGCCCGTATTCGGAGCCTGCGACGGGCCGACCCGACCCATGACGGTGCGAATGTTTCCCGTGAAACATCAGAAGAGCGGTCGCTTGGCCGGGATTCCAGTCCGCCGCGGGTACCGGTCGCCGCTCGCCGCTATCCGGCTGATCGTGACGAATCCGTATCCACGCGAGGTGTGCCGCCTGACCTCTCCGAGCCCGAGTTCGGCCAGGCCCTCTGCAGGCCAGCGAGTCGCCCACTCTGTCGCGGTGTCACCTTTCCACGGACGATCGTATAGGGGGTGGTCTCCATGGCCGCTCGGCACCGGCTCGGACACGATCAGTGTGCCGCCGTCAGCGAGAAGCGGGGCGGCGCACTCGGCGGTCACGGCGGGCCGACCGAACAGCCGTGCCACCACCACACCGAAGCCATGCCGCCAGCGCTTCGAATGACCGGCGACCTCTGCACGCTCGGCGATGATCTCGACCGACGCCGTCAGCCCGAGACGATCAGCCGCTGTCGCCAGCCAGGCGCTCCGCCGGGAGGAACCTTCGAGGAGCGCCGTGGGAAGAGGCCGGCGCATGCTGGCGATGACCAAGCCGGGGATGCCCCCACCGGATCCGAGATCGAGGACAGGTCGCTGAAGGACGCCAGCAGGAAAAGACGCCAGCAACTCGACGAACCCCAAGGAGTGCTCGAGGTGTCGCCCAACGGACACCGGTCCGAGAAAACCAAGGCGCTGGGCCTCTTCGATTATCGGCGTCAGATCAGCCGGCGCATCCAAGCCGATTCAGCGCCGCCCAATTGTCGGCGACGGCATGTCCGGAGACAGCCCGGTGGCTGTCCGGCGCGCCCCGGCGCCAGTTGCGCAGCAGAACCTGCTCGCCCACCTGTTCAGGAGTCGTCGTCCTCGGACTGGGACCCCTCCGGCGCCTCCGTCTCACCGGAGGGAATCTCCATTGAAGGACCACCATCGCCGACGTCAGACCGGGTGACCTCAGAGGGGGTGTCCTCAGCCGCCATCGATTCCGCTGCGTCGCCATCGCCCGGATCGGCTCGATCGGCATCTCTCCCGGCTGCGGGCCGGATGACCACGTAGCGACGCGGGTCCTCGCCCTCGGAGCTCGTCGACACGCCGGCGATGTCCGTAATGGCGTCGTGGACCACCTTGCGGTCGGGCGCACTCATCGGCTCGAGCGCTTGCAGCTCGCCGGTCGTGAGAACCTCTTCTGCCAGGCGCTGAGCGAACTGCTGCAATGCCGCCGCCCGCCGGGCCCGGTAGCCGCCGACGTCCACGTGGATCCGGGTGGGGTATTCGTCGCTGGCACGGTGGACTGCGGTCCTGGTCAGCTCTTGCAGGGCGTCGATCGTGGAGCCTCTCGATCCGATCAGGATCCCGACGCCCGTCCCTTCCACCGTGACGTGGACGGCGTCGTCCCTGATGCTGCTGCTCGTCGAGGCTGTGATCCCGAAGCAGCGCACCAGCTCTCGCACGAAGTTCTCCGCCAAGTCGGCCTGCGCTTCGATGGTCATCTCTTCCTCCTTCGGTGTCCTCGACACACGATCGTCGTTGCCGCCGGCCGGGCCGTTCTCGGCTCGCGAGCGGTCTCTCGCCTTCCGGCGGCGGGCGGAGCGCGACGGCGGTCGGGACGCCGACTGCTCTCCCCCCCGGCGGGGGTCATCGGCTGCCGGCACATTCCCACCGGCTTGAACCGCCGCCTCACCGGCACCTCCGTCCCGACCCCGCCCGGCGTCTCCGGGGGAACGGCCCCGACCTTGCGCCTGGCGCTCCGCCCCGCCTCCGGCCGGGCCGGCCCGCCTGCTGCCGGCGCCGGCCTTCTGGTCCGGCCGACCGTTCCCGCGACCTTGGCCGTCCCTGGTTCCGCCCGGGCTTGGGCGGCCGCCGGGATGACGTGAACGGTTCTCGGACGAGCCGCTTGGTTGCCGCCGCAGCGGGCGCTTGGCGCGGGCTTGGACAGGGCGTACCCTCGCCCGCAGCCGCGCCCCGGACTTGCGCAGCCCGAACATCCCGCTCCGGGGCTCTTCCAGAACGACGACCTCGGCGTCTGATTCCGCGACCCCCAGCCGGTCAAGTGCGGCTTCCAGCGCCTCGGCCATGGTCTTACCGGTTGTCTCGACCCACTCCATGCTCAAGCCGGCCTTCGCGGCCGCCGTGGTTCTCGACCTGCGTTGGAGCCGGAGTCATTGCTCGATCCGTTGCGATCCGGGCGCCCGCCGGACGAACCGCCGTCGCTGCGGCCGTCCCGGTCCCGCGGCCGCCGGCCGTCATCGCCCGCCACCGAACCCGACGGCGCCTGGCCGGAGCCCGCCGGCCGCCGGGGGCGGTCGTTTCGTGAATTCCCGTCTGAGCGTCCCTTCCGGCGGGGCTGGCTCGAGGAAGGGCTGCCATCCGGGTGGCCGCCGGACGAACCGGCCTGCGCCTCACCTCCGGTGATGCCGTTGCCGTTCGGCGCCTTGCCGGTCGACGGGCGGGGAGGACGGGTACCTCCCTGCGGCGGCCTCCGTCCCGCGCCCTGACCGGCGCCCTGGGTCCTGCCCGCAGCAGACGCCGATTTGCCGGAGCGGTTGGCCGCCGCGGTCCCACCGGACGGGCGGCCCTTGCCGGGCTGGCCGTTCCGGGCGGGCTGCCCGCTGCGCGCGGGCTGCCCGCTGCGAGGCTGGCCACCCTTTGCGGACGGCCGGCCGTTGCCGGACGAGATCGCCGGGCGAGCGCCCTTTCCCGCAGGCTTGGTGCTTCCGCCCGCACGGGGGTTGCTCTCGAGCGACGACCGTGACGCCCCCTCCCCGGCGGCCTCCCGCAGCATCTGGCGAATCCCCTTCCGCGGCGCCGGCGGGGTGGGGTCTGAGGCCTTCCGCTGCTTCAACTGCTTCACGGCCTCGACGATGTGCGGGTCGTGCTTGTACATGTACTCCTGCTGAGCAACCCGGAAGAGGCTGGACACGATGAAGTAGATCCCGACGCCGGCGGGCAGCACGATGTAGAAGACGACGAAGATGAGCGGCATGAACTTCTGGGCCGCCTGCATCTGGGGGTTGGCCTGGGCGGCGGCTGGGTTCCGATTGGTTATCTGCCAGATCGAGACGTACTGGAGTGCCACCGCCGCGAGGATCACCACCACGTAGGGGATGACGTCGACCCAGGAGTGCTGGTGGGTTCGCACCGAGTCGGCCAGATTGAGGCCGAAGGAATTCAACTTCCCCGCACTGTGGGTGAGCGAGTGGTAGAGGGCGGTCTTCTTGTTGATGTACTGCGGTGTGGAGACCAATGTCTTGTGGGCAAGCTCGGTCTTGGTCATGCCACGGATGGTGTCGTAGAGGACTATGAAGATCGGGAACTGCAGGAACATCGGCAGGCAGCCACCTGTCGGGCTGACGCCGTTCTCCCGGTAGAGCGCCATCATCTCTTCCTGCTGCTTCTGGCGCACCTCTTGCTTTTCTGGGGCCGACATCCCCGGCTGCACCTTGTGCTTGTTCCGCATCTTCAGCAGCTCCGGCTGGAGGAGCTGCATCTGCATCATCGAGCGGGTGCCTTTGCGCGTCAGCGGGAAGACGACGACCATCGTCACCAGCGTCAGCAGGATGATGGAGACCCCGTAGCTGTGGCTGAAGCTGTAGAAGGCGGCGAGCAGCCACCCGAAGATCGTCGCGAAGGGGTTGATCACGCCGCTCAGGACGTTGGCAAGCATCATGTTCGGCTCACTTCACCGGGACCGGGTCGGAGCCCCAGCCCCCGAGGGGATGGCACCGGGCGAGCCGGCGCGCACTCAACCACGATCCACGGAGGGCCCCGTAGCTCTCGAGAGCCTCGATGGCGTACTCGGAGCAGGAAGGGACGAAGCGGCACGGAGACAAGCGTCCGCTGCGGGCCGACCGATAAGCGCGCACGAGGTAGACGAGGATGCGGGCGGAGGCGCTCACGAGCCGGCCTCGCCGCTCGCTCGTTCCATGGCTTCGATCACTCGGCTCCTCAGTTCCTGGAAAGAGACGCCGCGTACACCGGGTTCGACCCCGATGAGATACGCCCCAGGTGGCAGGCTGGGCGCCGCTTCATATGCCACCGCTCGCAGGCGCCGTCGGCAGCGGTTGCGGTCTACCGCCGAACCGACCCGCCGGGGGACCGAGTACGAGATTCGCGGGACCCCGTCGACTGGTGGCGCAGGGACGTAGTGTACTGCGACCGGGCCTGAACGGGCACGTCGTCGCGTGCGTCGCAGCGCGAGAAATTCGCTCCGCCCACGGACGGGAGCGAGTCGCTTCGCTACCCGACCAGCTCGAGCCCGGTTCATATTCTTGCCGACCAAAATAGCGCGCCGCCGGCTCGGACGACGATCAGGCCGACAGCCTTGCTCGGCCCCGCCTCCGGCGCGCTTTTATAACCGCCCGGCCGGCACGGGTTGACATGCGGTGCCGGAACCCGTGCCTGCGGGCGCGCTTTCGATTATTTGGTTGGAAGGTGCGCTTCATCTCCGGTCTTTCTCCATCGTTTTTGGTGCCTGGAGCGGGACTGACAGGTCGATCCATCCCGCGGCCACGAGGACGCGAAAAAACCAAGCGTCGCGCAAGGACAGGAGCGAGGATAATGCCAAAGCTGCGGGCGGTTCAACAACCCGCCCAGCTCCGCCGGTCCGATCAGCACCAGCCCCCTCGAGGCTACCGGGCTCGAACAAGCCTGCCGGTGGCGGGTCGGAGGGGCCCGAAGAGTGTCCTGAGCAGGAACTTCAGTCCACGCCATAGCACCATTGGAACGGTCCGAGCAGCCCTCGCAAGCTTCTGAGGTGCGCTTTCTCGTCGATGCAGGAGTTGTTGCTCCCGAGGCACGTCGACAGGAGGCGAAGTACTATGCCCGCGATTCGTGTCGATTCACACACCGTCCACACCTGTGGACCCGGTGTGGAGAACATCTCGTCCCGAGAGCCGGAGCTGGTGACAGAGGCCCAACAATTGTGGAACGACTGCTCGGACGGCCTGCGCTCGCAGGTGTCCGATGCCGCCTGGAAGACATGGTTCTCAGATGTGAGACCGATGGCTGTCGTAAACGGCACGCTGGTCCTCTCGGTGCCGAGTGCGGTCGTGCGCGACCGTCTCGAGGGACGGTTCGGGGTGTTGCTGCGCGAAGCGCTCCGGGACGCCTCCGGCAAGGAGTATCCGATTCGATTCGACGTCGAGGTCTCTGACCAGCCGGAAGGCGATCTCTGGCACACCGGTGCTACCACCCAGTCGAACGGCTTGGACCCGCCGGCCACTCCGAGCGCCCCTCCTCGGTACAGCGCCGGCACGCGGACCTTGACGTTGAACCAGGCCGAGACCGTGGCCCGGTTGGATGCTGCCTTCAGCCCGCGCTACACCTTCGACGCCTTCGTGATCGGCCCTTCGAACCGCTTTGCCCACGCGGCGGCGCTCTCGGTCGCCGAGGCACCTGCTCGTTCCTACAACCCGCTCTTCGTCTACGGCAGCGCCGGGCTCGGCAAGACCCACCTCCTCCAAGCGATCGGGAACTACGTCAGGGAGAATTTTTCCCGGCTCCGCGTCCGTTACGTCTCCACAGAGACATTCATGAACGAGTTCGTCGAGACGCTCCGGGCGAAGGACGACATGGGCGCCTTCCGGAGGCGCTACCGGGAATGCGATGTGCTCCTCATCGACGACGTGCAGTTCATGGACAAGAAGGAGGCGCTCCAAGAGGAGCTTTTCCACACCTTCAACTCGCTCTACGGCGCCTCCAAGCAGATCGTCCTCACCTCTGACAGGCCCCCGAAAGCCATCGCCACGCTCGAGGACCGGTTGCGCAGCCGGCTCCTCGCCGGCCTGACCACCGACATCCAGCCGCCGGAGCTCGAGACCCGCATCGCCATCCTGCGCACGAAGGCGGAGCACGAGGGTGCCGTTGTCGGAGACGATGTGCTCGACTTCATCGCCTCGAACGTCAAGGACAACATCCGCGAGCTCGAGGGTGCTCTCATCCGCGTGACCGCCTTTGCCAGCCTCAACCGCCAGCCGCTCACCCGCGAGACCGCCGAGGTCGTGCTGGCCGACATTGTCGCCGCCAGCCAGCCGCGCCGGATCACCGCCCAACAAATCCTCGATACAAGCGCCCACCACTTCGGCTTCTCTGTCGACGACCTTTGCGGACCGAGCCGCCGGCGGCCTCTCGTGATCGCCAGACAGATCGCCATGTACTTGTTCCGGGACCTCACCGATTACAGCTATCCCGCCATCGGCCGCGAGTTCGGCGGCCGTGATCACACGACAGTCATCCATGCCTTTGAGAAGATCTCCTCTCTCATGAAGGAGCGCCGGCAGGTCTACGACACCGTGACGGAACTGATCGTGCGACTACGCCAGAACAGCGGGTGAGGAGTCCACACCGCCCATGAGGCCAACGGGGGATGACGCTGGGGATCGTCGGGGCTGTGCTTGTGGAAGGCTGGCCCGGATCCGTGGAAGAGGAGGCGGTCGGTCCCCAGGCCCGCTGCCCGAAGGGCCGCCCGCTGTTGACACCGGGCGGCCCCTGGGGACGAGCCGAAGGGCTGTGATCAGGGAAAGTGTGGGTTTTTCAACAATCCACACCCCTTACTACTGACACCAATTTTATTCAATTAAAAGGAGTCATCGGCTGTGAGATTTCGAGCGGACCGCGACACCCTCCTCGAGGCACTCGTCACGGCTGGGCGGGCCGCCACCGCCCGGGGCGGGCTTTCCGGGGGAATCGCCGGCTTGCAGCTCACCCTGCGGGCCAATCGCTTCGAGGTGGTGGGATCTGATCCCGACCTAGTCATCGAGGCGCATTGTGAGGTCGCCGGGGAGGCCGACGGTTCTGCTCTCGTGCCGAGCCGGCTCGTCACCGACATCGTCAGGTCGTTCGATGCCGGCTCTGTGGCCATCGCCGCCGGCGAGGAGGAAGTGCGTTTCACCTGCGGGCGGGCGGAATTCGTGGTGCGGGTGGCCGTCGGCGCCGAGATAACCCGTCTCGGCACTCCAGAGGTGGAAGGGATCAAGCTGCCGGCGGCCACGTTCGCCGACGGGCTGCGCCAGGTCATTCGGGCCGCCCTCGTCGACGATTCCCGCGCCCCCCAGCTGACAGGCGTCCTCATGAAGTCGACCGATAAAGGGCTGCGGCTCATCGCGACCGACTCCTACAGATTGGCTTTCCGCGACTTCGAGGGGCTCAGCGTGCTCGACTCCGAGGGGAGCGTGCTCGTGCCGGCGAAAGCCCTCGGGGAGGTGCAACGCCTTGTTGGGTCGGTCAAGGAGGACAAAGTAAAGGAGGGCAAAGACGGCGACGACGGCTCCGACATCGTCTTTCGCCACAGTGACCTCGATGCCGTCTTCGACCTCGGGGGCGTTCGTATCACCACCCGCCTGCTGCGCGGCCAGTTCCCCGACGTCGAGCGACTGGTGCCGGACTCGTTCACCCACCACGTCAACTTGGACAGGGAGGAGTTCACGTCCGCCCTCCGACGCGTGAGGTTGCTCGTGCGCGACAGCAAGGACATCACCACCCCGGTGCGGCTCACGTTCAAAGAGGGGACAGTGGAGCTGGCGGTGCTCACCCCCGAGAGCGGCCGGGCGGTGGAGTCGGTGGAGAGCGACTTCCGCGGCGAGGAGGCGATGGTGGCCTTCAATCCGACCTATCTGCTCGAAGGGGCGGAGGCGGTCCACGCCGACACGCTCATGCTCGGGATCAACGACGCCGGCCATCCCGCCCTCCTCAGTGCCGAGGGCGAGGAGGAGTTCCGATACCTGCTGATGCCGGTGAAGGTGTCCTGAGCGGCGCCGCCGCAGTCAGCACCGTCGTCACCCGGGTCAGGACGGACCACTTCAGGAACCTCTCCGCTCTCGAGTTGCGGCCCTCGTCGAACGGCCTCACGGTGATCCGCGGTGACAACGGCAGCGGCAAGACGAGCTTGCTGGAGGCGATCGTGTACTGCTCGGTGCTGCGCTCCTTTCGCCGTGTCCCGAGGGAGGCGCTCGTGCAGACAGGTGCCTCACAGGCCCGCCTTCGTTGCGACTTGGCCCTGGGCCCGCGCGCCATCGAGATCGGCGTGGACATCGAACCGCCCGGCCGGGACCGCGCCTTTTGTAACGGCAAGCGGGTGAACGGGCCGAAGGCTCTGCTCGAGGTGCTCCGGACGACGCTGTTCACCCCTGATGACCTCGAACTGGCCAAGGGCGGACCGGCCTTTCGGCGCGATCTCCTCGACGACGTCATCGAGGGCACCCGGCCCCGGCTGGCCGGGGAGCGGGCCAACCTGGAGCGCATTCTCCGGCAACGGAACACGCTTCTCAGGCAGCTCGGCGGCCGTCTCGACCGGGAGGCGACGCTCACCCTCGACGTGTGGGACGAGCGGCTCGCCGAGACAGGCGAGCGCGTCGCCGTGGCCAGGGAGGAGGTCACAGCAGAGCTCGAAAAGTTGACCCAGGAGGCCTTCGGAGCCCTTGCCCTTCACGCCGGCCACCTCCGGTTGCGTTACGCCCGGTCCTTCGCCTGCCCGTTGATAGGTGCTCTCCGCGCCGCCCGCAAGGAGGATCTTCGCCGTCAGCTCACCACCGTCGGACCGCAGCGGGACGACCTCGAGATACACGCCGGGAACCTCGACGCCCGCACGCGGCTCTCCCAGGGACGGCAGCGTTGCGTGGCGCTCGCGCTCCGGCTCGCGACCCACCGCTACATCACCGGCGTGACCGGGGCGAGGCCGGTCCTGCTGCTCGACGACGCCTTCTCCGAGCTCGACGAGGGGACGGCGAGGGCGCTCGTGAACGAGCTGCCCCTCGGTCCGGCGCTGCTCACCACGGCCGGGCCGCTCCCGCCCGGCGCGGAACCGGATCTAGTGCTCGAGTTGAGCGATGGTGCTCTCCTGTGACCGGCCCGCTCCGCCCCCGCCGCCGGTCCCGGCCGCCCCACCCCGACCTCGAGCCGGCGGGCGATACGCCCGTGCCCATCAGCGCCGCCGTCGACCACCTCCTGTCAGCTCGCGGCCTCGAGGCCGCCGGCTCCCTCGCCGACATCGCAGCCGCCTGGGAGGGAATCGTCGGGCGAGAGGTCTCCCGTCACGTCGTCCCGAGCGCCGTCCGGGACGCCGAGCTCGTCGTGGACGTGGACACGCCGGCGTGGTCGACAGAGGTGCAATTCCAGGAGGCGCTCATCCTCACGCGCTGCCGGGAGCAGCTCGGCGAGGCGGCCCCGGACAAGCTACGAGTGCGCGTCCGCCGGCCCGGCAGCCTCCCTCTCCTGCCGGATTGAACCGAGCCGCCGAAGGCCACCGGGTGGGTGCCCCTTCGGCGTCGTTCACGGGCGGGGAGCACAGCCCGGAGGGCCATCTCCGCTCGCCCCGGGTCGGCCCCCGGGGACGCCCCGATCGCCCAGCTGACCACGACGAACCGGTAGAATGGAGCTATCGCCGGAGGCCCGACCCGTAGGGAATCGGAGCCGTGCCCGGTCGCTTCAACTCACCCACACCGAAAGGCCGCGCCCCAATTGTTGGACACGAAGAACGAGGATCGAAAAGCCGGACGAGGTGCGGCCGGCTCCTACGGCGCCTCGGACATAGTCGTTCTCGAGGGCCTCGAGCCTGTCCGCCTGCGGCCGGGGATGTACATCGGCTCGACAGGGCCGAGCGGCCTCCACCACCTCGTCCAGGAGGTGGTCGACAACGCCGTCGACGAAGCCATGGCCGGCTACGGCACGCGGATCGACGTCACGCTCCTGCCCGATGGCGGGGTGCGGGTCTCCGACAACGGACGCGGCTTCCCCGTCGGTGCCCACCCGCAGTTCCCCGACAAGTCGGCGGCCGAGGTCGCCCTCACAATGCTGCACGCCGGGGGCAAGTTCGGCGGCGACAGCTACAAGATCTCGGGCGGCCTGCACGGCGTCGGCGTGTCGGTCGTGAACGCCCTCTCCGCCCGTCTCCTGCTCGAGGTAGACCAGGCCGGCAAGCGGCACAGGATGGAGTTCCGCGACGGCGGCACACCGGTGACGCCGCTCAAGGTCGTCGGCGACTCCCCCCGGGGCCGCACCGGCTCGTCGGTCACCTTCTGGCCGGACGCCACGATCTTCGAGGAGACGGAGTTCCGGGCCCAGACCCTCATCGAGCGCCTGCAGGTGATGGCGTTCCTCAACCGCGGGCTCGAGATCCGCTTCAAGGACGAGCGGGTCGACCCGGTCCACGAGGAGACCTTCAAGTACTCCGGCGGGATCGTCGACTACGTGAAGCACCTGAACAGCTCAAAGGAGCCGCTCTTCCGCAAGGTGGCGTCCTACTCGCAGGCCGAGGCCGACCAAGAGGTCGAGGTGGCCCTCCAGTGGAACACCGCCTACTACGCGAGCATCCACTCCTTTGCCAACGGGATCGCCACGATCGAAGGCGGCATGCACGAGGACGGCTTCAAACGCGCCGTCACGGCGGTCGTCAACAAGTACGCCCGGCAGCGCAACCTCGTCAGAGAGACGGGCGAGAACCTCGACGGCGACGACATCAGGGAGGGCCTGACGGCCATCGTCTCGGTGCGCCTGAAGGAACCGCAATTCGAGGGCCAGACGAAGGCGAAGCTCGGCAACCTCTCCATCCGCTCCCTCGTCGAGAGGGCGACCAACGCCAAGCTGGCCGAGTGGTTCGATGAGAACCCGAAAGAGGGCAACCAGGTCATCCAGAAGGCCATCCAGGCGCACCGGGCCAACACGGCGGCCAAGCAGGCCCGTGACCTCACGCGGCGCAAGAGCGCTCTCGACGGGGCCGGACTGCCGGGCAAGCTGTACGACTGCTCGTCCCGCAATGCCGCCGAGTCGGAGCTTTTCATCGTGGAGGGCAACTCCGCCGCCGGGTCGGCCGTGAAGGCGCGCGATCCCCGCACCCAGGCAGTGCTGCCGATCCGGGGCAAGATCCTGAACGTCGAGAAGGCCCGCGTCGACAAGATGCTGAAGAACGCCGAGATCCAGGCGCTCATCATGGCGATCGGCGCCGGCCTGTCGGAGGACTTCGACCTCGCCAAGATCCGCTACGACAAGATCATCATCCTGGCCGACGCCGATGTCGACGGCTCCCACATCCGCACCTTGCTTTTGACCTTCTTCCTCCGCCAGATGAAGCCCCTCGTGCAGGCGGGCCACGTGTACGCGGCCCAGCCGCCCCTGTACTCGGCCGAGGTGGGAACCTCGAAGACGTACCTGAAAGACGACGCCGCCCGGGCCCGATTCCTCGCCGAGCACCCGAACTACCACAAGGAGTTCCAGCGCCTGAAGGGCCTCGGGGAGATGAACTGGCAGGAGCTGAAGGAGACGACCATCGACGCCACGAAGCGGTCGCTCTTCCAGGTGACGATGGAGGAGGCGAGCGTCGCCGACGAGATCTGCTCGATCCTCATGGGCGAGAACGTCGAACAGCGACGCAACTTCATTCAGCAGAACGCGAAGGACATCCGCTTCCTCGACATCTGATCGAGGGCGACCGGCGCGTCAAGGGAGCCACCTGCTCTGAGGGAGCTGCCGGCGCCGGGCAGCAGTGACATCGGAGGGATTTGGCAATGGCAGACGGTGCGACACCCGGCAGCGGAGGCCGGCCCGACGCGGCCGGCTCGGATGACGGCGCCGGCGGGGGTGGGGGATCCTTCGTCGGGGTGATGCCGATCGAGATCCAAGAGGAGATGGAGCGCTCGTTCCTCGAGTACTCCATGTCGGTCATCGTCCAACGGGCGCTACCCGATGTCCGGGACGGGCTGAAGCCGGTCCACCGGCGGATCCTCTATGCGATGCACGAGGAGAACCTCCGTCCCGACCGGCCCTTCGTCAAGTGCGCCGCCGTGGTCGGAGAGGTGATGAAGACGTTCCACCCCCACGGCGACCTGGCCATCTACGACGCCCTGGCCCGCATGGTGCAGGAGTTCAGCCTCCGGCATCCCCTCGTCGAGGGCCACGGCGACTTCGGCGCCCCCGGGCCAACGATGGGGCCGGCCGCCGCCCGCTACACAGAGTGCCGCCTCGAGCCGTTGGCGATGGAGATGCTCGCCGGCATCGACGAGAACACCGTCGACATGATGCCGAACTACGACGGCACCACCACCCAGCCCGTTGTGTTGCCCGCCCGCTTCCCCAACCTGCTCGTCAACGGGTCGCAGGGCATCGCCGTCGGAATGGCGACCAACGTCCCCCCGCACAATCTGGGCGAGGTGATCGACGCCGTGCTGCACGTGCTCGAGAACCCCGATGCCACCCCGGACGAGCTGATGCGATTCGTGAAAGGCCCCGACTTCCCCACGGGCGCCCTCATCCTCGGCCGGGCGGGCATCCTCGACGCCTACCGGACCGGACGGGGATCGGTGAAGATGCGGGCGGTGGCCGACATCGAGGAGGCACGAGGCGGCAAGAGCCAGATCGTCATCACCGAGATCCCCTACCAGACCTCTGCCGAGGTCATCCTGGAGCGGGTGGGTCAGGCGGTCGAGTCGGGCGACCTGCCCGGCATCGACGGCGCCGAGAACCTCTCGGCTGGCGACTCGACGAGGATCGTCATCACGGTGAAGCGCGACGCCAACGCCAACGTCGTGCTCAACAACCTCTACAAGTACACCCCCCTGCAGACGAGCTTCGGCGTCCACATGCTGGCCCTCGTCGACGGCGTCCCGCGCCTTTTGAACCTGGCCCAGGCGGTCAAGCACTACGTCGACCACCAGATCGAGGTGGTCACCCGTCGGTCGCAGGACCGGCTGGACAGGGCGCGCAAGCGGGCGCACATCGTCGAGGGTCTCTTGAAGGCTCTCGACATGCTCGACCAGGTGATCGCAACTATCCGGGCGTCCGACGACCGTCCGGCAGCCCGCGGCGCCCTCATGGCCGAGCCCTTCGCCTTCAGTGAGGAGCAGGCCAACCACATCCTCGACATGACCCTCGGCCGGCTGACCCGGCTCGGGCGCACAGAGCTCGACGAGGAGATGCGCCAGCTTCGCGAGACGATCGCCGAGCTCGAGGCGATCCTGGCAGACCCGGTCCGCCTCCGCGGGGTGATCGCCGGCGAGCTCACCGAGGTGCGAAGCCGCTTCGCCAACCCCCGCCGTACCCGGCTCACCCACGATCCGGGCGACCTCAACGTGGAGGATCTGATCGACGACGAGGAGATGGTCGTCACGGTGACCCAGGACAACTACCTGAAGGCCGTCTCAGCCGACGCCTTCCGGACCCAAGGCAGAGGTGGTCGGGGCGTGCAGGGCTCGCGCCTCAAGGAGGAGGACCTCGTCCGCGAGATCGTCCATACGACCGCCCATTCCCACCTGCTCTTCTTCTCGAACGTGGGCAAGGTGTACCGGCTGCGGGCCCACGAGATCCCGATCAAGGAGCGCAACGCCCGCGGCACGCCGGCGATCAACCTGCTCCCACTCGAGCCGGGGGAGTCGATCCAGGCGATCATCGACGCCGGCAGCTTCGCCGAGGACGAGTACCTCCTTTTCGCCACGAAGTCCGGGCGCGTGAAGAAGACGACGCTCAGCGAGTACGACAAGTCTCGCCGCGAAGGCTTCATCGCCATCGACTTGAACAGAGGTGACGAGCTCGTGCGGGTGGTGCGCACGAGCGGGGACGACGACCTCCTGCTCGTCAGCAAGGCCGGCATGGCCATCCGCTTCTCCGAGTCAGAGGTGCGCCCGATGGGCCGCGGGGCGGCCGGCGTGCGGGGCATGCGGCTCCGGGAGGACGACGAGCTCGTCTCGTGCGACGTGGCGCGCGAAGGTGTCGACCTGTTGATCGTGACCGAGGCCGGCTTCGGGAAGCGGACCAAGCTCGACCATTTCCACAGCCAGACCCGCGGCGGGCTCGGCGTGCGCGGCATCCGCCTCACGCGGGGCCGCGGCCGGGTGGTGGCAGCCCTCATGGCCGCCCTCGACGACGAGATCCTCGTCGTCGCTTCCGGCGGCGTCGTGATCCGCATCCCCGTCCGGGAGATCGCCGCCCAGGGTCGTGACGCCACCGGCGTCCGGATCATGAACCTCGATGCCGGCCAGACCGTGGCGGCGGTGGCGCCAGTCCCGGCCGGCGACGACGTCTAGGACACACTTTTACGGGAGGCGGGCGATGTTCACGACGACACGTGAAGTCCTGCGGGGCGAGCTCGAAAGGATCGAGGCCGACGGCTTCTACAAGCGCGAACGCGTCATCACGACGCCGCAGCAGCCGAGCATCGAGGTCGCCTCCGGGGAAGAAGTACTGAACCTGTGCGCCAACAATTACCTGGGTCTGGCCGATGATCCCCGCGTCGTCGCGGCCGCCAAGGACGCCCTCGACCGCTGGGGGTACGGCCTCGCGAGCGTGCGGTTCATCTGCGGAACCCAACAGATTCATCGTCAGCTCGAGGAGCGACTGTCGCAGTTCCTCGGCACGGAGGACACCATCTTGTACGGGTCGTGTTTCGACGCCAACGGTGGCCTGTTCGAGACGCTCCTCGGCGCCGAGGACGCCGTCATCAGCGACGAGCTGAACCACGCCTCGATCATCGACGGGGTCCGCCTCTGCCGGGCGCAGCGGCTTCGGTACCGCAACCGCGACATGGCCGATCTGGCCGAACAGCTCCGGGCGGCGACCGGCGCACGCCGGCGGCTCATCGCCACCGACGGGGTGTTCTCGATGGACGGTTACGTGGCGCCTCTCGGCGACATCTGTGATCTCGCCGAGGAGTTCGACGCCATGGTGATGGTGGACGACTCGCACGCCGTCGGCGTTGTCGGCGAGCGTGGCCGCGGCACGCCGGAGCTGCACGGGGTGGCAGACCGCGTCGACATCGTCACCGGGACGCTCGGCAAGGCCCTTGGTGGAGCGAGCGGCGGGTACACGAGTGGCCGGCGAGAGATCGTCGAGCTGCTGCGGCAGCGTTCCCGCCCCTATCTGTTCTCCAACTCGGTGGCACCGGCGGTCGTCGGGGCCTCCCTGGTCGTGCTGGACCTTCTCGAGCAGAGCGACGACTTAAGGGCCAGGCTGCGTGACAACACGAGCTGGTTCAGGGCAGAGATGACCGGGCTCGGCTTCGAGGTGCTCCCCGGCGACCATCCGATCGTGCCCATCATGATCGGCGACGCCGCCGCCGCCACCAAAATGGCGGACAGGCTGCTCGAGAAGGGCGTCTACGTGATCGGCTTCAGCTACCCGGTGGTCCCGATGGGGAAGGCTCGCATCCGCACCCAGGTCTCGGCTGCCCACACGAGAGCAGATCTCGAGCGGGCCACGGCGGCCTTTGCCGAGGTGCGGGACGAGCCCGGCGTGTCGCCGGCCTGACCAGTCGTCAGGACGTGCTGGCGCACACCGTGCCCGCCGGCGGTCGCTTCCCGGTGAGGAAGTAGTCGTCCACGTAGTGCTCGACGCAGCTGCTGGAGAAGTAACCGGTGTGGCCGTCACCTGTCCGGGTGAGCAGCTCTGAGCCGGCGAGCTGCGAGGTGAGCGCTTTTGCCCACGCATATGGCGTAGCCGGATCGCGGGTGGAGCCGACCACGAGGATCGGCAACGGCCGGCTGAGGTGGGCCGGGGCGAGGGCGGCTGACGACCGCACCGGCCACTCGAGGCATCCGACGGGGCCCCACGCCTCTGCCGGACCGAAGTCCGGAGCGTGCTCAGCCGCCGGCGCCGCAAAAGCGGGGTACTGGCTCAAGTGGGCAGGCACCGGATGGTCGAGACAGCCGATGGCGGCGTTCGCCTCGAGGAGGTTCGAGAACGTCCCGTTGGCGTTGACGTCGGCGTAGGAGAAGGCCAGAGCGGCGAGGTCCGTCCCGTCGCCCTGCATCGCCTCGCTGATGGCCTGGGCGAGGGAGGGCCAGAAGGACTCCGAGTAGAGGGCGGAGATGACGCCGAGGAGCCCGAGTCCGTAGTCGACAGGCTGCGATCCCCCGACCGCGGCCACCAGGTTGGCTGTCAGCGTGGAGCCGGCGGCGAGCCGCTTCATGACGGCGGAGTACTCCTTCTCGGCTCCTGAGGGCAGCTCCCGCGAGCAGGCGGAGTTGGTCGGGCACCAGGCGAAGAAGTCGTGCAGGTCGCCCTCGAAACCCTCCGCCTGCACGAGGTCGCCGGCCTCGGTGCTGAGAGCCGGGTCGATGGCGCCGTCGAGCACCATGGCGCCGACATGGGCGGGAAACATCTCGGCGTAGACGGTGCCGAGGTACGTTCCATAGGAGAAACCCAGATAATCCAACTTCGCCTGCCCGAGAGCGCCCCGGAGCCTGTCCATGTCGCGGGCGGTGTCGGCCGTGGAGACATTGGCGAGGAGGGCGCGGGACGTGTGGGCCGCGCAGTCGTCCGCGAAGCTCTTGTCGGCGGCGACCAGCTGTGCCACTGAGAAGCCCGCTGTCGGCACGGGCGGAAGCGAGAGGTAGCGGAGGTAAGCCGACAGACTGGTCACGCACCTCACCGGGTCGCTCTGTCCGACACCTCTCGGGTCGAAGCTGACGAGGTTGAAATGGTCGAGGACCACGGCGGGAAAGCTGCTGGCGGAGCCTTCGAGGAATTGGACGCCGGAGGCGCCCGGGCCGCCGGGGTTCATGACGATGTCCGGTGCTGTGGCCGGCTTGTCACGGGCCGGCAGCTCGACAACGGATACCTGCAACGTGCCTCCGGACGGCTGCGTGTACGAGACGGGTGCCGAGAGCGAGGCACAGCGGAACTGCCTGTCACAGGCGTGCCAGCTCAGCCTGCCGTCGGCCGGAGTGCCGGCGGCCGTCCCGGCCGGCGGCGCGGAGGTCGATGTCGAGGTCGAACCACCTGCCGCCGCCGTCGAACCGGCTGCGCCATGACCTGCAGGGGCGCAGGCGGCGAGTCCGAGGGCCGTTACCGCCAGCAGGAGAGCCGTGCGGGCCATCGGGCGGGTGGTCGTCACCCGGTAAGCCTAAGGCTCCGGCGGGCGGCCGAGTCTGCGGGCAGCCTAAAGTTGCAGGAGAGGGTCCTGCATGCGGGAGCGGAGCGAGGAGCAGAGCATGGGACGCCTGCCGCCGTATCACATCAGTCGCCCGCGTCTCAGCAAGAGGTGCCTGGACGAGCGCGTTGTCGTGGTCGAGGCGGGTGGCGGCTACGGAAAGAGCGTCCTCGGCGTCGAGCTGGTCGACGCGTGGCGGGCGGTCGGCATCGAGGTCGTGTTCCTCACTGAGGGGATCACGGGGCCGTTGTTCGCCGCCAGGCTCCGGGCGGCAGTGGCGAAAGCCGGCTTCAGCGAGGCCGCCGCGGCCATGGCGACGGCCGACGATCCGCAGGCCACCGTCGATACCGCTCTCGCCTCCCTGGCCGGAGAGCAGTGCGCCTTCGTCATCGACGATGCCCACTACGCGGACCGTGATGCGGCTCATCTCATCGAGCACCTCGCATCGCGGATCGACGGCGACCAGCGCCTCCTCGTTCTGGCACGGCGTCTCCCAGACGGTGCGGAGCGTCTGCGGCGGGCCGAGCACCTGCAGCTGAGCGCCGCAGACCTCCGTCTCCAGCCCGAAGAGACGCTGCGGCTCTGCCGGACGGGTTTCGGTCTCGGCGTCGACTCCGACGAATCCCGCGCCGTGGACGAGGCCACAGGCGGCTGGACGGCCGCCGCCGTGCTTGCCGTGGCCCGTGCCAAGAGAACCGGAGAAGGCCTGCATGCCATTGCCGACGTAGCCGCCCACCGCGGACGAGATTCGAGTGCCGTCGCGGCCATCCTCGAGGCCGCCGTCGCCGCACTCGCACCCGCCGACCGGGAGCGACTTGCTCAGGTGGGACGGCTGCCGTTTCTCGACCGGAGCTTCCTCGACGCTGCGATGGGTGCAGCCGGCTACTTCGACCGCTGCCTCCAAGCCGGAGTGCCTTTCACACAGGGCTCCGGTCCGTGGTGGGAATTGCCCGGACCTGTGCGGGACCATCTCACCTCGCTGGCCCCGGCCGATCCGCTCGTGCTCGAGCGAGCGGCGACCGAGTACGAGCGCCGTGGGGAGGTGAGGTCGGCGCTGCGTCTGCTGCTCACCTGCGGCTATGACATGGCGGCGGCGGAGCTGCTGGCGAGTGCCACCCCGGCGGCCCTCGAGAGCCTGGACGTGCTCGAGATCCAGAGCTTTGTACGCATGCTGGGCGACGAGGCGGTGAGAGCGCATCCGCTAGTTCTCCTCCACCTGGCCCGGAGCCTCAACTCGGCCACGCTCATGCACCAGCGCGACGCCACTCTCGAGCGGGTAGCGGCGATAGCCGCGGCTGCCGGCGACGCCGAGCTCGTACGGGCTGTCGCCGGTGAGCAGGCGAAGGACCTCGTCCGTGACGGCCGCTTTGACGAAGCCGCCGCGCAGGCGGCCGCCCTCCTCGAGATGACGACGCCTTCGGAGCTCCTCACGAGGGCCAGCGCATTGTCTGCTCTCGGGCGGGCGGTCTGCTGGCGGTTCGCCCCCGACGGCCGGCGGGACGAGGCGGCGCTCGGGGAGGCCGACGAGTACCTGGCCGAGGCGATGGAGATCTACGAGCGGCTCGGGATGCGGGCGGCCTCGGCGATGCTCGTGCTGTACAGGGCAATGTGGATCGACTTCGCTCGCGGGCACACAGCGGCCGCTCTCGACCGGATCAACGAGGGTCTGGCTCTCGTGGCGGACCGCCCACGGGTCTGGGCGCTCCTCCTCTGCCACAAGAGCGAGATCGAGCTCGAATTGGGGCTGTTCGACGAGACGGAGACGACTCTCGCAGCGACGATGCGCGTCGGCGAGCACCTCGACGACGAGTTGCTGCGGGCTTACACCTACTGGAACCGGGCCATCGTGTCCTCGCACCAGGGCGACCCGGCGGCGACCCTCGAGTTCGTCCAGCTCGTGCAGCGACACAAAGCCGACTGGTGGGACTATGCCGCGGCCGACTTCTACGCCAGCGCGGCGGACTGCCTTGCCCGAGTCGGCCACACCGCCCTCGCATGGGAGCTCCTCGGATTGGGGAACGAGAATCCGGGGGACGGCGAGCCCCTCCTCGCCATGACCGAAGGGGTCCTGCTGGCCCGCTCGGGCGACCCGGAGCTGGCGGAGGTTCGGCTACTGGAGGCGCCGACACACGGCGTCGACCCGCGAGAGTTCTGGCGGATCTCGTTGTTCCGTGCCCTGGCGGCCTTCCGGCGGGGCAGCCGCGAGGCCGGAGCCCTGGCGGCGAGGGCGTTCGAGGAGGCCTCCCGCCTCGGCCTCGGCCACCTTCCGCTCACAAAGGAACGAGATGTCACCGAGCAACTGCTCGGTCTCGCCATCGAGACCGGACAGCCCGCCGCCTTGGCGCTCGAGGTCGCCGCGCTCCCGACGGCAATCCGCGTGCTCGGCACGTTCAGCCTCACGAGCGGGGGCCACGAGGTGCACCTGTCGCCCGGGCAACCACGCCAGCTGCTGAAAGTTCTCGCCGTCTCGGGCGGCCGCCTAGTGAGCGACCAGATGATCGACGCCCTCTGGCCGGAAGCCGACTTCGACGCCGGGCGCAACCGCCTCCGGACCGTCCTCAACCGGCTGCGGGCCGAAGCAGGTGACGTCGTCGGGCGGGAGGGGGAGATGCTCGCCCTCCGCTCCGATGTGAGCGTGGACCTCGCCGAGTTCGAGGCAGACGCCCGCCGGGCGCTGGCTCTCGGCGGCGGCGAGCCGACGCTCTCGGTCGCCCGCGCCCATGCCGCCGTCGCCCGTTACCGCGGCGATGTCCTGCCAGAGGATCCGTACGAGGAGTGGGCCATCCGTCCGCGAGAGCGCGCCAGGCGCACCATGCTGCAGCTGCTGGACCTCTGTGCCGACGTGGCGGCGGCGCGGGGTGACCTCGACGAGATGCGGCGGGTGGTCGAGATGACGATCGACCTCGCCCCTTACGAGGACGAACGCTACCTGCGCGCGGCCTCCGCCCTCCTCCAGCAAGGCCGCCGGGGCGCCGCCCTCGCCGTCGTCCGGCGGGCGCGCTCGGCGCTGGCCGAGATCGGTCTCAAGCCGCCGCTCCACCTCCTGCGACTCGAGGAGGACATCAGCGCCTAG
>Ga0182024_10005665_pt1 | contig 27861 bp, 27 predicted proteins | sample P32metaG_FD_120480 | JGI IMG/M metagenome (GOLD analysis project Ga0182024, IMG submission 120480) | Permafrost microbial communities from Stordalen Mire, Sweden - P3-2 metaG (Illumina Assembly) | ecosystem: Environmental > Terrestrial > Soil > Wetlands > Permafrost | place: Sweden: Stordalen...
AAAGTTCCGCTTTTGGCCGAATAATCGCGGTGACAATCTGTCCAAACGGGTCAAAAACCGCACTGGCAGGGGTGAAAACGGAACTTCCAAACTTTGCCCGCGCCGGCGAGGGAAGTTCCAAAGTTCCAATGACTTTTGACAGCCCACTGCTACCAGTCCTACACTTTCCCCTTTTCCCGCAGTTGGCCGTTGCCGCGACTGGAGAGGCATCGGCCTGGCGGGAATGAACGCGGGAGTGCCAAGTGGAACAGGCGATCAGCGAAGCATCGGTCAAGGCGGAGGCCCTGGTGGAAGCGCTCTCCTACATCCAGCGCTTCCACCATAAGGTCGTCGTCGTCAAGGTGGGCGGCTCCATCATGGACGACGAGCTGGCCCTGTCGCAATTGCTCACCGACATCGTGTTCATGAACTACGTCGGCATGCAGCCGGTGCTGGTGCACGGCGGCGGCAAGGCGATCAACGACGCCATGAAGACGGCGGGCCTGCAGCCGCAATGGGTGCAGGGACGCCGCTATACCGACGAGCGCACGCTAGCGATCGCCGAGCACGTGCTGTGCAACCAGATCAACAAGTTCATCGTCAACTTCATGGAGGCGCAGGGCTGCGAGGCGATGGGGCTGCACTCGCTGACCAGCAACGTGCTGTTCGCCGAGAAGACTTACCTTCAGGGCCCGGACGGCCGGCGGATCGACCTGGGGATGGTGGGCGAGGTCAAGGAGGTCAACGCCCGGCTGCTGCACCTGCTGGTGCAGGCCGACGCGATCCCCTGCATCGCCACGATCGCCCGGGACAACGCGGGCGGGCGATTGAACGTGAACGCCGACACCGCCGCCGGCGCCGTCGCCGCGGCGATGAAGGCCGATAAGCTGGTGGTCGTCTCCGACACCCACGGCATCCGCACCAACGTCGAGGACCCCGCCAGCCGGGTCAGCCACCTCACCCTCGGTCAGATCGATGAGATGGTCAAGAGCGGCATCATCACCAGCGGAATGCTCCCCAAGGTCGAATCCTGCGTCGCCGCCCTCCGGGGCGGGGTCACCAAGACCCACATCATCGACGGGCGCATCCCGCATGCGTTGTTGCTGGAGATTTATACTGAGGCGGGGATTGGGACGGAGATTGTTCTTTGAGCAGATTGTCAGTCGTCAGTTGTCAGTGGTCAGTTGTTTTTGCGCAACTAACACCGCTGACAACGGACCACTGACAACTGACAACTGACCATGAAACACTTTGTTACCCTCGCAGAAGCATCCGTTGAGGAACTTGAACACTTGCTGGACGTCTCGGCCAGGCTGAAGAAGCAGTACAAGGAGACCGGCCGGAACGATCCGATCCTGGCGGGTAAGACGCTGGCGATGATCTTCGAGAAGCCGAGCTTGCGCACGCGGGTCAGCTTTGCCGTGGCGATGACCCACGTCGGCGGCAACGGCTTGCTGCTCCGCAACGAGGAGGTCGGCCTGGGAAGCCGCGAGCCGGTGCAGGACGTGGCCCGCGTGCTTTCCAGCATGTGCGACGGGATCATGGCCCGCACCTTCGAGCACCAGAAGGTCGTCGACCTGGCCAAATGGTCCACCGTCCCGGTGATCAACGGCCTGACCGATTACAGCCACCCCTGCCAGGCGATGGCCGACCTGATGACCCTTCGCGAGCGCTTCGGCGTTCTCGAAGGCCGGACGCTCGTCTTCGTCGGCGACGGGAACAACGTCGCCCGCTCCCTGGCGATGGGCTGCGGGAAGTTCGGCATGCGCTTTGTCCTGGCGTCGCCCTCGTCCTACCAATTGCCACAGGAAGACGTCGACTATGTGATGGAGCACTTGCCGGACATGGATTTCGAGATCATCTCCGATCCGATGGAGGCGGTGGGCAATGCCGACTGCATCTACACCGACACGTGGGTGAGCATGGGCCAGGAGGCCGAGAAGGCGCGCCGGGTGAAGGATTTCGCCGGATACCAGGTCGATGAGAAGCTGCTGGCCGCCGCCCCGAAGCACGCCGTCGTGCTGCACTGCCTGCCGGCTTATCGCGGCCTGGAGATCAGCGACGCTGCGATGGAAGGGCCGCAGTCGCTGATATTTCCCCAGGCCGAGAACCGGTTACACTTCCAGAAGGGTCTGCTGGCGGTGCTGATGGGCGGGATGTGAACTGTGGGGACCAACTGATGCAAACGAGTCGGATCAATTTCCGAAGCACCGCCGCCAACTCACCGGAGAGCCTTTCTGAATTGAGCACTCTGCTCACTCAATTGATCGGTGAGCCATTCCGGTTTTCACGCATTTCGTACGGTGATGAGCTGACCCTGCATTTTGGCGACCTGAGACCCGCGCAATCCGCAAAGTTGAAGGGTCATCTCTACGGAGCATACATCCTCGGGCTCCGGGCTTCGCCTTGGTTCCTTAAATCCGGGTCTGATCCGATGGCAATCATAACTGCAGGTATGAATCCGGACACGCCGCCCTTGGGGACCCCGATGACTAAGGAACAAATCGAAGCTGATCCGCTGATCCGACGTGACAGCCACGTCGTGGCAGTTACCCCATTTCTTTTCAAACAGTCAGACGCTATTGGGCTGCGCCTTACCACCGCCGACGGTAGCACGCTTTTCGTCCTGCCCAATGACACCGAACGGGACGAGGTTTCGGACGAATCGCTGCCACCAATCGCCGATTGGGAACTCATCACACCCAACGGCGTGATCGAAGCTGGTCCTGGCGTTCGCTGGTCCTTTAAGGAGCGGTCTGGTTAGGGAGTAGGCCATTGCTGCACTGCAAACCGCGCTCATCCGCGGCTCAAGCCAGAGCATCTTTGCAATATTGGACGCACTTGGCGACTTCGGCCACGGGGTTCGAGCCCTGCGGGACTTGGTATTCCAGCTCAATGTCGGCGTAAATCGGCCACTGCTCCTTCTTCAGCAGTTGCAGGACCTCCTTGATCGGCGTCTGACCCTGGCCCCAGGGCAGGTTCTTGCCGTCGGCGGTGCGGTCCTTGAGGTGCAGGCTGATGATCTTGTCGTGGTACTTCTCGATCACGGGGATCGGCGACTTGCCCTTGCTGCCGGCGACGTAGTGGCCGATGTCCAGGTTGAAGCCGATATAGTCGCCGATGTTCATGAGCGGGTCGACGTCGTCGATCGCCGGGAAGTTGTTGGTGTGGTTGTGGAACGCCACCCAGATCTTGTGCTTGTCGGCAAACGGGGCCAGCTTTTTGGCCAGGGAGTCCGAGCGCTCGGTGGTGATGGCTTTGCACCCCAGCGCCTTGGCCACCTCGAAGTTGAAATCGATCTCCTCGTCGGTCTTCCCGAAGGGGAACTTGTGGATGTGGATGTTGACGCCAGCGTCGTTGTACATCTTGCGGATCTCTGCGCACTTGGCCAGTTGCGATTCGCGGAACTTGTCGTGGTCGGCGTCGTTCGCCGGCCCGCGGCCGCCGACACCGGCGAAGGACCGGATCGGCCCGTCCATCAGTTCGGTCTCACTCAAGCCGTCCTTGAGCAGGCAATCGAGGGTGTACTCGGCGGTGTCAACGCCGCCGCGGTAGCTGTAGGTGATGCAGCCGATTTTAACGCCCTGGATCACGGAATTGGGTTTGTCTGCCTTTGGGGCTTCATCGGCCAGGCCGCGGGCATGTAGAAGAGCTGCGGCGCCTGCGGCTGCGGCGCCGCTCAGGAACTGGCGGCGGTTGAGGGTCCCAATCAAGTTGCTTGGCTTGGCCATTGATGCGTTCCTCCAAAGGGGTTTTCGGTCTTTCTTCTCAAACGCCGCGGCACCTGATGATGCAATCGCGAATGAATCGACGAGCGGTGGACGTCGAGATTGGCTGTAATTACCACATGCGCGGAGATCGGGCAAACCGCCTGGACGAGAAGTGGCCGGGAAGGGTTCTTGCTTTTTGAGAGTCAGGAACGTCGTCGTGGCCGGTTTTTCTCCCGCCCCCGGTACTCCGGGGGAGGGCGGGGGAGGGGGTTTGGACGGTGGACGTACGTCGGAAAACCCCCTCCCTAACCCTCCCCCGGAGTACCGGGGGCGGGAACCAGGGGGCCGACATTCTTCCAACTCCCAATAGCGGCTGCATGCTACCCCGCCCCATGCCGTCCGAGCTGGTTGAAGACGGCGCGAAAATCCTTCGGGGGCGGACATTCCAGGCGGACGCGTTCGCCGCCGTTGGGCGGGTCGAAGGCAAGGACTTCGGCATGAAGCGTGAGGCGTTCGATTAGAGGGAACTCTTCCTGGCCGCGATTGGGGCGGTAGTCGCTCTTGAAGGAGCTGAGGTAAATGCCGGGGCGCTTGCCGCCCAGGGCGGCCTTGTCCCTGCCGCGGGGTGGGTTGTAGAGGGGGTCGAAAGCCAGCGGCAGGCCGGCGTGTGCCAGGTGGAGGCGGAGCTGGTGGGTCTTGCCGGTTTTGGGGAAGACGCGGAGCAGTGCCAGGTTGGCCCGGCGGAAGCGTCGCTCGACCTTCCAAGCCGTCTTAGCGGGCCGGCCTCCGTGGGCGGCGATGGCCATGCGCTTGGGGTCGGAGGGGTGGCGAGCCAGCGGGGCGTCGACTTCGCCCTCGTCAGCCGCGGGCCGGCCCACGACTAGGGCCAGGTACTGCTTTTCGGCCGTGTTGTTCTGGAACTGGTGCGACAGGTACCGTTGGGCGGCACTGGACTTGGCGAAAAGCAGTACGCCGCTGGTTTCTTTGTCCAGCCGATGGACGACGCGAATGCGCGGGTCGGCGTTGCCGGTGGCCGGCAGGCCAAGTTGCCGTGCCAGGCGCTCCAGGACGGTATCGTCCTCGTCCCGGCCTGGGATGGTGGCAAGTCCTGCCGGCTTGGCGACCGCAACCCACTCGGGCGCGTCGCGGAGGATTTCCAATTTGGGGGTTGCGATGGCTCGTTTCTCCGAAAAAGCGTATACTAACCGGCATTCCCCGCACATCCCACTCAGCTTCAGCTCCCAACCATCGGTTGACCCTCATTTTCTGCCCCTCTACTATCAACGTCGGCAATTTGGTGGAGCATGATTCCGGAGGGACGCCCCTATTCCTGAACCATCTCAGGCCTGCACTTTGCTTGACCACGGGTCGTAATCGGATTTGGGACACTGAACCGGAGCGTGACGTGCGGTTGCTAATTGCCATCCCTGTCTACAACGAGCGGAAGTACGTCGAGCGGGTGCTGAACAAGATCCGGCTCTTCCACCCCGACCTGCTGGTCATCGACGACGGCAGCACCGACGGCACCGGCGCGATCCTGGACGGCCTCGCCGCCGCCGGCGACCTGCGCGTTATCCATCACCCCGGCAACCTCGGCTACGGGCAGAGCCTGATCGACGCGTTCCGCTTTGCCGACGAACAGGGCTACGACTGGGTCATCACCATGGACTGCGACGAACAGCATGAGCCGGAGATGATCCCCGAGTTCGTCCGCCAGATCCGCAAGGACCGCGAGGACATCATCAGCGGCTCGCGCTACCTGCGTCCCCGCGGTGACGACGACCTGCCCCCGGGCGATCGGCGGACGATCAATGCCCAGATCACCGCCACATTGAATGACCTTTTCCACTTCGGCATCACCGACGCGTTCTGCGGCTACAAGGCCCATCGCGTCTCATCGCTGTCGAAGCTGAACCTCACCGAAACCGGTTACGCCTTCCCCCTGCAACTGTGGCCGCAGGTCTGGCACGCCGGGCTTCGGCTCAAGGAGATCCCCGTTCGGCTCATCTACAACGACCCGAACCGCCATTTTGGCGGCAACCTCGACGATGCCGGCAACCGCCTCCGCCACTACCTGGCCGTGCTGAACCAGGAGATGGAGAAGTTGAGCGAGGGGCCTGCGGCGACCACCCCGCCCAGGAGGTGCGGCGTCGCCGCGCTTTGCAGTTGACGCTGCCGCTCACTTACTTCCCACGTACCGCAGCGCCAACTCCGCCACGTCGAACGCCGCTCGGGGCCTGGCGATCCTGCGGGCGTTGGCCTGCAGGGCCTCCAACTGCTTGCGGTCGGACAGGAGCTGGCCGAGCTTGAACGCCAGCGTGCCGGCGTTGTTGATCTTGATGGCGGCGCCATTTTCCAGGAGGAAATCGCTGTTGCGGCTCTCCTGGCCGGGGATGGGGTTGATGATGGCCATGGCCGCTCCGCGGGCCAGGACCTCGGAAGTGGTCAGGCCGCCGGGCTTGGAGAGGACGACGTCGGCCACCTGCATCAGCTCGTCGATCTGGTCGGTGAAGCCGAGGATTTTAGCGCGGTGGCGGTTGGGGACGAGCATGGTCTCAAGCTGCTGCTTGGCCTCGGCGTTCTTGCCGGCGACCACGACGACTTCGAGCGGCGTTTCCACTTCCAGCACGCTCTCGAAGAGCTTGCCGATAGGCCCGACGCCGAACCCGCCGGCCAGTTGCAGCACAATGGGGCGGTCGCCGGCGAGCCCCTGATTGGCCAGGCAGGCGGCACGGTCCTTGGGTGTGCTGAAGACGGGATGGATGGGGATGCCGGTGACGTGGAGCCGCTCGGCCTCGACGCCCCAGTGGCGCAGGTAGGCCGAGCCCTCGGCCGTGGCGGTGGTGTAGGCGTCGCAGGGCTGGTTGACCCAGAGCCGATGCGTTTCGAAATCGGTCGTGACGGTGATCTGCGGCAACGACACTTTTTTGTCGCGCAGCAGGCTGGCGATGATCTCGGCGGGAAGGAAGTGGGTGTTGACCACCACGTCCCATTGCCCATCGGCGATCATCTCGATGAACGGGCCGAGGTTGATCTTCTCCACCGCCAGCCGCAGCTTGTCCCGCTTGGATTCGGGTCCGCGCGGGCGGTCCAGCATGTCGTAAAGGTAACCCAGCACGTGGGGCGCGCGATTGACCAGGTCCAGATAAGCCGACCCGTACAACTTGCGGAAGGCGGCATTGGTCAGGCACAGCACATCGACATTTTTGACCAGTGCGTCCGGGGCGACCTGACGCAGGGCCAGCTCGACGGCCTGTGCCGCGCGCAAATGCCCAGCGCCCACTGAGGCAGAGAGGATCAGGATTCGAGCAGCCATGCGATCATGCTAACCTTGATGCACCGGTCCTGCACGGGATTCCTCACTCATCGGCAGGTCTCTTGTTGAAATGGAGAAATCCGCTGATTTCTCCATGTTCGCTGACTGTGATACAATTGCGTGCTGTTAACATGACGTTCAGCCGTGAGATCGGAGTATTTCACGGTTGGACACGACGAAGGATTGCAGGACTTGAACCCCACCTCATGGCCAAACGGGACTACTACGACGTGCTTGGCGTTTCGCGGACGGCGACCGCGGACGAGATCAAGAAGGCGCACCGCAAGCTCGCCCGCCAGTACCACCCGGACATGCAGTCCAACAAGAACAACAAGCAGGCTGAGGAGAAATTCAAGGAAGTGCAGGAGGCGTACGACATCCTGTCCGATGCGGAAAAACGGCAGAGCTACGATCAGTTCGGGCATGCCGGCGTCGGTGCCGGGCCCCCGCCGGGACGTGCGGGGAACGGCAGCCCGTTCGAGGAGGCGTTCCGCCGGGCAGGGGGAGCAGCCGGGGCGCGGCCAGGGCGATCGGGCTGGCGAGCCGGGCCGAACGTGACGGTCGAGGACCTGGACCCCAGCGATTTTTCCAATGCCGGGGATTTTTCCGACATTTTCGACCAGCTTTTCGGCGGCCGCGGAGGTGCCGCCGGGAAGGCAAGCCCGCGTGGCCGGGCCAAGCCCGAACCGCAGCGCGGGGCCGACGTCGAGCACCCGGTTACTCTGACATTCGAGCAGGCGGCGCGCGGGGTGACGCTGCCGCTGCAGATCAACCGCGACGGGAAACTTGAAACGATCGACATCAAGATCCCCCCGGGCGTCAAGGACGGCAGCAAAATCCGCATCCGCGGCCGCGGCCAGCAGACCGGCGGCGAGCCGGGGGATTTGTTCATCATCACGCAGGTGCTGCCGCACCCGTACTTCCGCCGGGAAGGGCTGGACATCCTGCTCGATTTGCCGCTGAGCCTCTACGAGGCCTTGCTCGGCGCCAAGGTGTCGGTGCCGACGCTCGATGGCCCGGTGACATTGACCATTCCGCCCGGTACCAGCAGCGGCGCCAAGCTGCGGATCAAGGGCCGCGGCGTTGAGCGCGGCGCTGAAAAGGGTGACGAACTGGTCGTCGTCAAGATCGTCGTCCCCAAGGAACTTGATGACGAAGACCGCCAGGCGGTAAAACGCCTGCAGGACAAGCACCCTATGGACGCACGGGCGGATGTGAAGTGGTAAGGATCGGCGCATCGAATGGCAGCGAACGATCAAAACCCGTTGGAGTACTCCGGGCCGCAACCGCCGAAGCCCGTGCAGTGGAACCGTTGGATCACCATCACCATCGTCGTTTGTGCCCTCATCGCCGAAACGCAGGTTATCCGCTGGATGTTCCGGTAGGTTACTCCAGGTTCCTGGACGTCACCAGGTCCTTTCAGGTCTCGGGCCTTCCGGTCATGCTGCGGGGAAAAAATGAGAAAGGCCGACAGTCAAACAAGCTCGTCTCCCAGCTTCCGCCGGGCGCTGATCGCCAGCGTGCTGTACCTGGCTGGGTTCGCCGGTGTGCTGCTGCTGGTCTGGTGGCTGTACCTGTTCCCCGCCATCAGGGCGGCGGCCAGTGCGATGGAGCGCCACGACCCGCAGGCACAGGTCGAGGCGCTGCGGCAGAAGAAGGAATTGGCGGCCACAGCGTCGCTGGTCCTGGTAGTAGTGCTGTTCGTGTTGTTTGCCGGCTTGCTGCTGACGTTCCGGATGGGCCGATTTTTCTTCCCCCGGCCGCAGCCCCCGCGCGCCAAGCCGACGCAATATGTTGACGCCTGGGAAGAATCGGGCCGGCGGATGAACGCCGCAGATCTGCCCCAGGATGACGATGAAGAATGATGTTCCTATGATCGTCGTATGAGTCATCCCCGTCCCGCCACTCTCGGGCAACTGAAGGAAACGAAATACCGCCCTTCCTCGGTGAAGGACGAGCTCCGCCGCAACGTCATCCGCAAGCTGCGCGACGGGGAAGAGCTGTTCCCCGGGATCATCGGCTATCGCGACAGCGTCATCCCGCAGATCGTCAACGGCATCCTCTCCAGGCACGACCTGCTCTTCCTGGGCCTGCGCGGGCAGGCCAAGACGCGGATCTTGCGCATGCTGCCGGACCTGCTCGACGAGTGGATGCCGGTCCTGGCCGGCACCGAGATCAACGACGACCCCATCCGCCCCACGACCAAGACCGGCAAACGGCTGGTGTCGGAGCACGGCGATGACGCCAAGATCGAATGGGTCCACCGCTCCGATCGTTACAAGGAGAAGCTGGCGACGCCGGACGTGACGATCGCCGACCTGATCGGCGAGATCGACCTGGTGAAGCACGCCGAGGGGCGCTATCTGTCCGATGAATCGACGATGCACTTCGGGTTGATCCCCCGCTCCAACCGTGGGATTTTCGCCATCAACGAGCTGCCGGACCTGGCCCCGCGCATCCAGGTGGGCTTGTTCAACGTCCTGGAAGAGCGCGACGTGCAAATCCGCGGGTATCCCATCCGGCTGGATCTGGACGTCTGCCTGGTCTTCAGCGCCAACCCCGAGGATTACACCAACCGGGGCCGCATCGTCACGCCGCTGAAGGACCGCATCGGCTCGGTCATTCGCACGCATTACCCCGAGTCAGTGGATGAGGGGATCCAGATCGCCGAGCAGAACGCCTGGCTCGACCGCGCCGGCGACGACGCCGCCGGGACTGCCGGCTCCGCCAGCGGCGTGACGGTTGACACGCCGCGCTTCCTGACCGAGGTCGTCGAAGAGGTGGTGCGGCTGGCCCGATCGAGCCCGCACGTCAGCCAGGCGTCGGGCGTGTCGGTGCGCACCAGCATCGCCAACCTCGAGACGGTGGTCAGCAATGCCGAGCGGCGGGCGATTCTCACCGGCGAGAAACGCGTCGTCCCGCGCATCTGCGACCTGAACTACCTCGTGGCAAGCTGCCGCGGCAAGATCGAGATGACGCTGGCCGAGGAAGAAGGCGCCGAGGACAAGCTCATCCGCTCGCTGGTCGGCGAGGCTGTCAAGGCGGTCTTCCTCCGCTACGACGACCCGGAAGGCCACGACAACATCACCGAGCAGTTCAAGGGCAACCTGACCTTCCCCGCCGGCGACGACCTCAGTGCCGAAGAGTTCGTAGCCAACATGAAGGCGGTGAAGGGCCTGCCCCAGGCGGCGACGGTCCTGGCCCGGGAAATGCAGTTGGAGGCCGGTGACCCCGCCACCCTCGCCAGCGTCGGCGAGTTTTTGCTCGAAGGCCTCTACGTCAACAACCGGCTGAGCAAGTACAACTCAAAAGGGAAGACGTTCTTCAAGAAGTAGTCATGGTGCGGTCAGGTTTCGGCGGAAGAAAACGCCAGATGGCCGCTTGCGGTTTCGCGATCGGCTGCGCCGAGGACTGCGAAACCGCAAGCGACTCCGGTCAGTTACCGAGCCACCGCTACAAATTTGCCCAAGCCCGGCCCACCCTATTGATCCCACCCGTCCGCGCCCTACTCTGTCCCGCATGCAAGAAATCCTGCTCCTGCACGTAACCGGCGACGATCGCCCCGGACTGACCGCTTCCCTTACTTCGGTCCTGGCGCAGCACGACATCCAGATCCTGGACCTGAACCAGACCGTCATCCACCGCTCGCTGCTCATGGGCATGCTGGTCCGCATCCCGGCCAGCGCCGAGTCAACAAACGTGCTGAAGGACCTCCTCTTCACGGCACACGGCCTGGGGCTTGCACTGCGGATGACGCCGGTGGAGGACGAGGAATACGACGCCTGGGTGGGGCGGGAGGGCAAACCGCGATACATCCTCTCGCTGCTGGCCAGAGAACTACATGCCGCGCATGTCTCGGCGGTCGCCAAAGTCATCGCCGACCAGGGGCTCAACATCGACATCATCACCCGGCTCTCGGGCCGGCCGCCACGCGTGTTGGCTGACGATGAAAAGCAGTCAGCCCAACCCCGCCGCGCCTGCGTCGAGTTTTCCCTGCGCGGCAAGCCGCGCGACGAGGACGCCCTGCGGGCCGATCTGATGGCCATCACTCACGCGCACCCGGTGGACATCGCCTGGCAGCGCGACAACGTCTACCGCCGGATGCGCCGGCTGGTGGCCTTCGACATGGATTCCACGCTCATCCAGCAGGAGGTAATCGACGAGCTGGCTCGCGAGGCCGGCGTCTATGCCGACGTGTCGGCCATCACCCATTCGGCCATGCTCGGGGAGATGGACTTCCGCACCTCGCTGGCCCGCCGGGTGGCGCTGTTGCGCGGCCTGGAGGAGTCGGTCATGCGCCGAGTGGCCGGCCGGCTCCAGCTCACCGAAGGCGCCGAACGCCTGGTGTCGGCATTGAAAAGCTTCGGCTACAAGACCGCCATCATCTCCGGCGGCTTCCGCTATTTCGGTCAGCACCTGCAAGAGCGCCTCGGCATCGACCATGTCCGCACCAACGACCTGGAAGTGGAGAACGGCCGGCTCACCGGGCGCGTCCTGGGCGAGATTGTGGATGCCCCGCGCAAGGCGGAACTGCTCCGCGAGATCGCGGCCATGGAGGACATCTCATTGCAGCAGACGATCGCCGTCGGCGACGGCGCCAACGACCTGCCGATGCTGGCCGCCGCAGGGCTGGGGATCGCCTTCCACGCCAAGCCGATGGTGGCCCAGTCCGCCCGGCACAAGATTTCAACGCTGGGGCTGGACGGGATCCTGTACCTCGTGGGTGTGCGGGACCGGGACTTGCTGCAGGAAGCGGCGGCGGGGGAGTGATAAATGCGCGTCGCGAGAAGGACCGCGGTCGACCTCCAAGTGATGCAGCAGGATTACGATTAGGATAGAGACCGAAGCGTGCACTTCCGGTCGTAATCCTAATCCTAATCTTAATCGTAATCGTGATGCTCCCCTGCATGACGAAGCTCCGCGGTTCGCCCTCCGGCGTGTGCGTCGGTGGGGCGTAAGAATTGTTTGTCGCTCCACGACTCCGCTGGGATTTATCTTCATCAAACCCTTACACAAACCGCTTCAGTTGACACCAAACGCGGCTTCCATGGCAGGTTATGAACGCCCCTCGATTTCATAATTGGGCACGCCCCTTCCCGCAGGCGATGACAGACGCGCGGCGAAACACAAACGCCGCGAAAGGGTCTTCCCATGAGCATCTTCCCTCGCGCGGCAATGGCAATCCTCCTCGCCGGTTTCCTGATCGGCGGCTGCAACAAGGAGCAGTCCTCAACGAGCGATTCGACGCCGACTGCCGATACGGCGTCGGTATCGCTGCCCGCCAACGCGGTCAAGCTGGATTTTGTTTACGGGTCGGAAAAGCAGAAGTAGGTCGAGGACGTGACTGCCGTCTTCAACACCAGCGGCGCGAAGCTGGCGGACGGCCGGGCTGTCTTCGTGCAGGCCACGCCGATGGGCTCGGGAGAGTGCATCGAGGAAGTGTCCTCGGGGCATACGCAGGCCCACCTCATCAGCCCGGCGTCGTCGCTGTTCATCTCCCAGGGCAACGCCAAATGGCGGGCCAGCAGCGGGGCGGACCTGATCGGGCCGACCGAGAACCTGGTGGTCTCGCCGGTGGTGATCGCCATGTGGAAGCCGATGGCCGAGGCGCTGGGCTGGCCGGGCAAGCCGATCGGTTGGTCGGATGTGCTGGCCCTGGCCCGAAATCCCCAAGGCTGGGCCGCCTACGGCCATCCGGAATGGGGAGCGTTCAAGCTCGGTCATACCCACCCCGAGCACAGCAACAGCGGGCTGATTTCGGTGCTGGCCGAGGTCTATGCCGCCGCCGGCAAGGCCCGCGATTTGACCGCGGCCGATTTGAACAATCCTCAAGTCAGCCTGGCCTTGGACGGCATCGAAGGCGCGGTCGTGCACTACGGCTCGTCCACCGGGTTTTTTGCCGACCGTATGTTCGACAGCGGGCCAAGCTATCTCAGTGCCGCGGTGCTTTATGAAAGCTCGGTGGTGGATTCATATTCCCGGCAGCCGCCGACCGATTTGCCGGTGGTGGCGGTCTATCCCAGGGAAGGGACTTTCTGGAGCGACCATCCGATCGGAATCGTCCAGCGCGACTGGGTGAAGGACGAGCACCGGGCGGCGGCCAAGCTCTACATCGACTATCTCCGTGCCGAGCCGCAACAACGCAAAGCGCTGCAGTACGGCTTCCGCCCCGGCGATACGAGCTTGCCGCTGGGCTCACCAATCGATCCGGCCCACGGCGTCAACCCGGACGAGCCCAAAACCACGCTCGCGGTGCCGCCGCCCGGCGTCGTGGATGGGGCGATCGAGTTGTGGCGGCACCACAAGAAGCACGCCAACGTCGTCCTCGTCCTGGACACGTCCGGGAGCATGAACGATGAGCAGAAGATGCCCAACGCCCGTGCCGGGGCGACCCAGTTGATCGACATGCTCGACGACGAAGACACGCTCTCGCTGCTGCCGTTCAGCACCCGTCTCAACTGGGCGGGACAGGGACTCACGATGAAGGACGACCGCGCCAAGGCCAAGGCGACCGTTACAGCGCTGGTTGCCGATGGAGAGACCGCGTTGTACGACTCCGTCGCCGCAGCGCGCCAGTACCTGCTCGACCATCCCGATCCGGGCAAGATCCCGGCCATCGTCGTGCTGACCGACGGCGAAGACAACAAGAGCAGCAACACGCTCGACCAATTGCTCGCCCGATTGCAGCAGGGGAGTGAAAGTGCATCGGCGGTGCGGGTCTTCACCATCGCCTATGGCTCAGACGCCCGCCAGGACGTGCTGGAAAAGATCGCCAAGCAGACCCGGGCCAAATTCTATACGGGCAAGCCGGAAAACATCCGGGCGGTGTTCAAGGAGATCGCGACGTTTTTTTGATGCGTTGGTTTGGGGTCATTTCGTTCCCCGGAGTACCGGCGAACGAAATGACCCCAAATCCCAAATCAAGCTTATGGTTCAACCATTGAAAGTATGTTACGGAGGTGTTCCATGACTCAATCCGACAATCCCAATGTCGACTATCTGGGAACCCCGAAGCGTTCTGTGGCCGTCCGTGTCGTCCTGCTGCTGGTCGCTGTCACCTGCATCGGTGCCGCCGTCACATTGGCGTTCATGCGCGGCCGCGGGACGGTCGCCGGCGGCAGCGCCGACGGCGGCGCGACGCCCAACGCTCCCACCGCGGCCGGTCCGGCGCCGGTTGCACCGGCCAGCCGGGTGACCATCGGCATCGCCTACGGCACCGAGAAGCGCACCTGGTTCGAACAGGCCGCGAAGGACTTCGCGGCCACGCCCGAGGGTCGGAACATCGATATCAACCTCATCCCCCTCGGCTCTCTGGAAGCCGCCCAGAAAATCGCTGCCAAGGACCAGACGATTGACGTCTGGTCCCCTGCCAGCGCGCTCTACAAAGATACATTGGTATCGCAGTGGCAGGGCCAATACGGCAACAGCCCGATCCTCCGCGAGGAGCAGCTCGCCCTGACGCCGATGGTGTTTGTCATGTGGAACGACCGGTACAAGCCGTTCCAGCAGAAGCTGGGCGAGCCGACGTTCAAGTCCATCAACCAGGCGATGCGCTTCAAAGACGGGGACAAGACCGGCTGGGCCGCCCTCGCGGGCCAGCCCGACTGGATGTTCTTCAAGTTCAGCCACACCCACCCCCAGAAGTCCAACAGCGGCCTGATGACCCTGGTCCTGATGGCCTACGACTTCTTCGGCAAGACCGACGGCCTCACCGGCGCCGACCTCACCCGCTCCGATTTCCAGGAATTCTTCGAATCCACCGAAACCGGCGTGGTCGCCCCCATCGGCACCCTCGTCGACAGCACCGGCAACCTGATGGACGACATGGTCCGCAAGGGCCCGAGCACCTACGACGCGATCTTCGTCTATGAAAGCGTCGCCATCGACCGCCTGCGCAACGCCGAGGGACGCTGGAAGGACAGCCTGCGGGTGGTCTACCCCAAGTTCAACATGTGGAACGACAACCCCTACTACATCCTCGACGTTCCCTGGAGCACCCCCGCGCAACGCAAGGCTGCCGCCGTATTCCTGGCCTACCTCACCAGCCCGGCCGTGCAGGCCAAAGCCATGGACCACGGATTCCGCCCGGCCAACATGAGCGTCCCGACCAACACTCCTGACAGCCCCTTCGTGAAGTACAAAGACTACGGCCTGAGGCTCGACCTCGGCGGCGGGATGTGCGCCCCGCCCAAAGCGGACGTCATCAATGGTCTGTTGACCCGATGGCAGGAAGTGCGCGGGTCGAGATAAATAGGCGAAGGCGCGCCCGCAAATGATCTTTTTTGGAACGCCCACCGGTGCTTGCACGGTGCTTGCACCGTGGGTTTTTTCGTCGGGTATCTCAGGATCCTTCACTTCGGTCACTCCATGTCGTCGCACAGCAGGATACCCAACGTGCAAGGACCAGTGCGCGTTCGCAAAGCTCTTCAAGTAGGGTCCGCACTGCGGACCGATTCTCTCGAATTCAAAAACAACGGTCCACAGTGCGGACACTACAAAACTACTTAACTCACACTACTTACGACTATTCCTTTTAGCGCCATCCCGAAGGGATGGGCTTTTTCTCGCCGTCCCGCAGGGACGACACGATACGGTGTGGCACAACTTTTTCCCGCGACATGCAGTCGCGTCCTCGCAGCGCGTTTGAGCAGGTTCATGATCTGCATGCAGACGTAATGAGTCGCGTTGGTGTGCATTCCAGGTCGTCCCTACGGGACGGCGAGAAAAAACCCATCCCTCGGGATGGCGCTAAAGGAGCTTCGTGAGGAGCGTGTGATCGTTGACCCCAATCAAATCCGATCCGTCGCGTAGCTCCGAATTCCGTGTGAAAACATCTCGCTGGATCGCGCTATTCAGTGCTGTCTGCATCCCCGAACAACCCGCCTTCCACCGGCTTAGGCGGCTTCCATTTCAACCCCAGATGCTCATACGCCAGCTTCGTTGCCCGGCGGCCCTGGCGAGTCCGGGTGACGAAGGCGTTCTGCAGCAGGAACGGCTCGATCACGTCTTCCAGCGTGTCGCGCTCTTCGCCCATGGTGGCGGCGACGGCTTCCACGCCGACGGGGCCGCCGTCGTAGACCTCGATCAGCGTTTTCAGGTAGATGCGGTCCTGGTCGTCGAGGCCGCGGTCGTCTATGCCGGCCAGCTCGAGGGCGGCTTTGGTGACCGGCATGGTGAGCTTGCCGTCGCCTTCCACGGCGGCGTAGTCGCGGACCCGGCGGAGGAGCCGGTTGGCGACGCGCGGCGTGCCGCGGCTGCGCCGCGCCAGCTCCCACAGGGCATCGCCTTGCACGTCCAGCTTCATGAGCTTTGCGTTGGCCAGCAGGATCTCGTGAAGGGCCTCGGGGGTGTAGAATTCGATGTGCTCGGAGATGCCGAACCGGCCACGCATCGGGCCGGTGAGCAGGCCGATGCGCGTCGTGGCGCCGACCAGCGTGAACGGCTGAAGGGGGATCGTCATCGTTCGGGCGTGGGCGCCCTGGTCGATGGTGACGTCCACTTTGTAATCCTCCATCGCCGGGTAGAGGTACTCCTCGACGATGGCGCTGAGGCGGTGGATTTCGTCGATGAACAGCACGTCGCCGAATTTGAGTTTTGTGAGGATGCCGACCAGGTCCGCGCCTTTGGTGAGGGCGGGGCCGTTGGTGACGTATACCTTGGCGCCGACCTCATTGGCGATGACGTGGGCCAGAGTGGTCTTGCCCAGGCCCGGGGGGCCATGCAGGAGCGTGTGATCGACCGGCTCCTTGCGGCCGCGGGCCGCCTCCACGGCGATGCGCAGCTTGCGGATCAGCGTGTCCTGGCCCACGTACTGCTCGAACTTCAACGGCCGCAGCGCGTAGTCGACCCGCTGCTCCTTCTCACCCGCCGACTCCGGCCCGACGATTCGATCACGCGCCATGGTGCTGTTGTCCTCGACGCGGCTACGCCAATGGCTCACCGCCACAGAGGGTAATGATTCTGTTCAAGAATGCCTTTAGCTCCGGGCAAGCGGCCGCCGAGACGCCAAGATCTTGACCTTGAAGGATTTTCGCCGCGTCGCGGGGTTTGACGTAAGCGCGTCCGCGGGAACCGATCCGAAAAATCTCGGCAATTCGGTATGAAGGAGGATTTTGGTGGTTCACCGATTCTGGTGCTCCTGCAGGCGCGGCCTTGTTATGCCCGGCCAGGTATTGAATTCTGGCCCAAAACGGGAGCAGCCATGCTTCGAAATCATGCTGCGAGGCATGTGGAAAGAAACTTGGATTGCCGCCAACCCATGATTGCATCTGTCGCTTCGCGTCGTCGGCGGCTGTGAAATCATGGGTGCCCGTATATACGTCAGTGAGGGCAATGACCGCGTCAGCCGGTTTCTTCCCCGGCCCGAGCAAGTTTTCCACCACCCGGCGCAACCTCGGCCCCTTCGGTATTCTTCCATCGTAGGGCACGAAATCGAGCTTCGGCATTTTGCCGGGCAGCTTCGTCTGGAGGAATGCAATCAAGCATCCCTTAAATCCCATCTCCGTTTTCCCCTCTACGAGAATCGATATTTTCACCGTCGCCCCCCGATGCGGCCGAGATGCCACAATTCGTCAAGGGAGTACTCGTCAAGCCACTTGTCGAGATCGAAGGTGTCGGCCCAGGTAAACGTAGTCAAGCCGTCTTCGCAGTCACAAACGAGAACGTCCTTGGGTGACAGGAAGCGAACCAGCAATTCCGATTGGGTCGCCACAATCAATTGCGTACGTTGCGACGCTTCACGCAAGAGATCGACCAGCAATCGAAGCAGATCGGGATGAAGGCTGACCTCAGCTTCATCGATCAAGGTGATGTCGGTCAAGCCCGGGCTTTGCAGAAGGGTGATGAGCCAGAGAAATCGAATAGTACCCTCTGACAGCTCATGCATGAAGATGGGCTGGGGGAAGCTGCGGTCTTTCCAGGTCATTGCCAGGGTTCCCGCAGCAACGGGCGGGAAACTAAGGCGTTCGAAACCGGGGAATGCCGCCGCAAGGGTGTCCTCGATCATTTCAAACCGATTGCGGTCCGCTTCGCGCAAATAGTAGAGGCAGGATACGAGGTTCTCGCCGGTCGCGCCGGGCAGCCTCGCAGGCCGCATCTGCTGTGGCAAGCGCACCGGACTTTTGGGCGAAGCATCAAAAGTCAGAGCCGCGTAATAGGCAAGGGAGGCGAGCTTCTTGCGCAGCCCCTCGGGCTGCCGGTATACTTTCGGAACCTGTGACAAAGAGGTCTCAAGCGGGTTGTAATCCCAATTGGGCCGCAGAAGTGCTTGCGTCGCGGTGTCGTAATATCGTATATCGTCGGGACGGGAATCAATGTGCTTAAACGGTTGCTGTTGGTCGGTGAAGTGCTGCACCAGTGTTTCTTCACCAATCCGGTAGGAGGATCCACCTGAATCCAACGAGAGATGGTATTTGAAAGCCGGCTCGAGCCCCAGCACCGGGTCCCAGCGCGGCGCCTCGGCAATGTCCGACGGCATGGAACGAGGCGTCCCGACGCTCATTTCCGCGTCGATGGATAATCCTTTCGCAAGTCCGCGAGTGAGAACCGACCCTAAGCCGCCAAGGTCGGATAGCTTCTGGTTAAGCTGCCCGGATGCCGAAGCCGCGAGTAAAGAAAATGTATCTAAAAAGGAGCTCTTGCCAACACCATTAGCACCGATGAGCACCGTGAGCGGTCGCAACTCCACGTCTTGGACCGACGCAAGGCGGCGAAAGCCGCCGATGGAAATTCGGTTTAACGCGCACATGTCGGCACTTCCAATTTGCCTAGATTCGGCACGACGAAAAACTCGTCGGAGCAATCAACCCATCTTATGATCGCACCTTCAACATTTCACGCAGGAGGCCATCCGCGGTTTTGAGGCTCGGACTGGCGCGGAGAACACCGTCTAAGAGGCGCTCAGCATCGATGCGTCGCTCGCCCAAAGCAACCAGGGCGGCTATTGCATCCTCCTCCACGGCCGAACGGCCGCCCGCGGCCGGGATGCCGGTCGTGCCGTCGGCACGGGGGATGGCGAAGCCGGCGACTTTGCCGGCCAGCTCGGCGACGATCTGCTCGGCCATGCGTTTGCCGATCTGGGGCAGGCCGACCAGGAAACGGGTGTCCTTGCTTTCGATCGCCTGGGCGATTTCGCCTGCCGGATGGATCAGGGCGCGCAGGGCTTTCTTGGGGCCGATGCCTTTCACGGTGATGAACTTCTCGAAGAATTTTTTGTCTTCGGGCCGGAGGAAGCCGATCAGGCGCGGCTCCATGGAGCCGCCGGTGCCGTCGCCTTCGAGGTAGAAGATGGTGTGGAAGGTCATCGATTCGCCGATGCCCGACTGGAGCAGCGGCACATCGGACGCCGGGACGAGCAGTTCGAACAGCATCGCTCCCGCCTGGAGGTGGACGCGATCGGGGTGGACGTGACGGAGTTCGCCGGTGAGTGCTGCGATCATGTGTGTGGGCCCTGAATAGCGGCGGTTGTGGCCGGGAGTTCCACTCCCTTCCACGGTGCTCCTTGTCATAACCGACATTTCGCGGCGACCGTCATGTGTTGCTGCCAGCGGGCGCCGCACCATCGATTCAGGCGCCTCACTCCCTCGCCCGGTACTCCGGGAGAGGGGCAGGGGTGAGGGCGCATTTCTCCGTCGGGGGCAGCGGCCCCTCTCCCGGAGTACCGGGCGAGGGAACAAGACCGACGCCCGCCCCTTCTACGCCTCTCATCCGCCTCTCGCCCGCTCCAGTTCCAACTGCAGCCCGCAGCAGACGGCGACCGCCAGGGCGTCGGCGACGTCCGGCGGCTCGGGAGGCGCGGGCAGCTTCCAGAAGGCCTGGATGGCCCGCTGCATCTGGCCCTTGCTGGCATGCCCGCGGCCAGTGACGGATTGCTTGACCCGGTTGGCGGCGAACTGCTCGATGCGGATGCCGCGACGCCGGGCGACAACCAGAATGACGCCCCGGGCATGGCCCATCAAGATGGCGGTGCGGGGGTGGGCGTAATGCCCGTAAAGCAGCTCGACCGCGCAGACGTCCGGCTTGTGCTCCTCGATCAGGCCCTGCAGCTCCACCTCCAGCTCGACGAGCCGGTCGGCCAGGGGGGTCTTGGGCGTCAGGCGGATCACGCCCCCGTCGACGAGCAGGGGGCGGGAGGCCGTCTGGTCGATGACGCCGTAACCGCAGAGCTTGAGGCCGGGGTCGATGCCGAGGATACGCATTTTGGGGACTTCGAAAAACAAGTGGCCGGTTCCGACGCTCGAAATCCGAAATTCGAAACTCGAAATCCGAAATGAATTCAAAGGCAAAAGAAGAAATGACTGAAACAGGATCGCATTGGCTGACCGCTGTTTTGAATTTGCATTTTTTTGTCCTTAGAATTTATTTCGAATTTCGGGTTTCGAATTTCGTGCTTCCCTGGTCCACGAGGTCCCATTCACAGCGGCGCTACTCTTTTCTCCACCTAGTCCCATCCGGCCCGTCCTCAATGGTGATCCCGATTTCGGTCAGGCCCTTGCGGATGGAGTCGGCAAGCTCGAAGTTCTTCTTCGCGCGGGCTTCCTGGCGGAGCCGGATGATCAAATCCATGAGCTGGCCGGGTAGGGCGTCGTTGGCGGCCGGGGCGGCGGGACGGTGCATGAATAGGCCGAGCACCTGGCCGAGTTGGCGGAGCGTCTGCACGCCGGCGGCGGCGGCTTCGGCCAGGTCGTCGTGCTTGCTGCGGTCCAGGTCGTTGCGCTCGATGAAGGCGTTGATCTCGCCGGCCATCTCGTGCAACGCGCCGATCGCGCCGGCGGTGTTGAAGTCGTCGTCCATCATCTCCAGGAACTTCAACTTCAGACCGAGCACGTTCTTGGCGTAACTGGCATGATCGGATTCCAGCAATGATGACGCGATGCGGTCCATGTCCTTGGTGCCATCGCTCAGCGGCTCGGCCAGAATGCGGTCGATGCGCTCGAACAGCCGGGCAAAGACCGCCGATGCCTTCTTGGCCACGGTCATGGCCGAATCGGAAAACTCGATCGGGCTGCGGTAGTGGGAACTGAGCAGGAGGTAGCGGATCACTTCCGGGCCGTGGATGGCGATCAGGTCCAGGGCGCGGACCTGGGCGGCGTTGCCGGTGGTCTCGTGGATGTCCACCGACTGCTCCGGCCCGTCGCCCCGGCCCTGCTTGGTGCGAATCTTGGTCAGACCGTTGTGGAGCCAATACTTCACGAACGTCTGCCCGGTGGCGCATTCGGACTGGGCCAGTTCGTTCTCGTGGTGGGGGAACTTCAGGTCCATCCCGCCGCCGTGGATATCGAAGGTGGGGCCCAGGATCTTCATGCTCATCGCTGAGCACTCGATGTGCCATCCCGGCCGGCCCTTCCCCCAGGGCGAGTCCCACGCCGGCTCGCCCGGCTTTTCCGCCTTCCAAAGGGCAAAATCGGCTGGGTTGCGCTTTCCGGCGGAATCCGCGTCCCGCGCACCGGCCTCCTGGTCCTCGGCTTTCTGATGCGAGAGTTTGCCATAATCCGGGTCCTTGGCGACGTCGAACCAGACATTACCAGCCACGGCATAGGCATGTCCGTTAGAAACCAGGTCCTGGCAAAGCTTGATGATCTCGGGAATGTGATCGGTCGCCTTGGGAAAATAATCGATGCCGTCCACGCCCAGGGCGGCCAGGGCGTCGAAATAGACCTTGGTGTGTTTCTCGGCCAGCGCCTCGACGGACGTGTTCAGCCGGTTGGCAGCCTCGATCAGCTTGTCGTCCACGTCGGTGATGTTGACCACCCACGTGACCTCGAAGCCCTTGTATTTGAGATACCGCTTCACCGCATCAAAAATCACCGGCCCGACCATGTGCCCGATGTGCGGCGACTTGTAAACCGTCGGCCCGCACAGGTAGATCCCCACCTTCCCCGGCCGCACGGGCTCGAACAGGTCCTTTTGCTTCGTCAGTGTGTTGTAAACGCGTAGGCTCATTATTGTCAGTGGTCCGTTGTCAGTTGTCAGTGGTCCGTTGTTACTTGCCACGTGTCCTTTGTCATTTGTCCTTGGTCCTTTGTCATTAGTAAAGGACTCGCGAGCTCTTTGCAAAGGACAAAGGACCAAGGACAAATGACATACACGGCAAAAGGACTATTTCAGTGACAGCAGCACAATAGCATGGGAGGCGATAGCTTCTCCCCGGCCGATGGCGTCGCAGCCTTCGTTGGTGCCGGCTTTCACGTTCACCTGGTCGGGCATTATCGAGAGCAAGGCGGCGATCGTTTCGGCCATCGGCCGCTTGAATGCCTTCAGCTTCGGACGCTCGGCCAGGATGGTTACATCCAGGTTCTGCACGACGTACCCGGCGGCGCGGACCTTGTCGAAGATCGTAGTCACGAAGACCCGGCTGGGTGCGTCCTTCCATTGCGGGTCATTATTGGGGAAATGCTCGCCGATGTCGCCCCAGCCCATCGCGCCGAGCATGGCGTCCACCAGGGCGTGCAGGACGACGTCGCCGTCGCTGTGGGCAACCGGGCTGATCCCCTCGGCGACCTCCAGGCCGCCCAGCATGAGCCGGCCGCCCGGCTGCACGCGGTGCAGATCGTAGCCGTGACCGATGCGCAAAGGCAGCCTGGACGCCGGTTGAGTCGTACGGTCGGCGGTCACAGACCGTACTCCTTGATCTTGCGGTACAGGGTGCGCTCGCCGATGCCCAAGATCTTGGCGGCCTGCTCGCGGTTGCCGCCGGTCTGCTTCAGCGTGTTGCGGATGAGTTCGCGCTCGGCCTGCTCGAGGCTGATGCCGACCAGGTTCCCCAGGCCGCCGATGGGATCGCTGGGGGCGGGGCGGATCTCCGGGGGCAGGTTGTCTACGGTGATTTTCAGCCCCGTGGCCAGCACCACCATTTGCTTGACGGTCTTCTGGAGTTGGCGGACGTTGCCCGGCCAGGAATAGCTCATCAGGTATTTCTGTGCCTCGGGGTCGATCCCCTCGATGGGCTTGCGGTCCTCCTCGGCCGAGCGCTGCAGGAAATAGTGCAGCAGCAGGGGGATGTCCTCGCGGCGCTCGCGCAGCGGCGGAATGCGGATGGTGACGCCGTTGATCCGGTAATAGAGGTCCTGGCGGAACTGCTTCTCGGCCACCATTTCGTCGAGGTTGCGGTTGGTGGCGCTGATAATCCGGGTATCGACCTGGATCGGATCGTTGGAGCCGAGCCGGACCACCTCGCCGTTCTCCAAGGCGCGCAAGAGCTTGGCTTGCATCTCGGCGGGCATGTCGCCGATCTCGTCGAGCATGAGCGTGCCGCCGTCGGCATGCTCGAAGCGGCCTTCACGGTCCGAGGCCGCGCCGGTGAACGCTCCCTTCACGTGCCCGAACAGTTCGTCCTCCAAAATCGTTGGGGCGAACCCGGCGCAATTCATGATGACCAGGTGGTTCTTACGCCGCTTGCTGTGGTTGTGGATCGCCTTGGCCACGAGTTCTTTGCCGGTGCCGTTCTCGCCCAGAATCAGAATGGGGATATCGCTGTTGGCCACCTGGCGGGCGGTCTGGACGACCTTCTGCATCGCCTGGCTGTTGCCGATCATCCCCTCGAAACCGGCAGTTTCGCCCAACTCCGAGAGCTGCTCGCGGAGCACTTCGTTCTGCTTCTGCAGGGCCGCCTGGGCGGCGGCGCGGTTTACCTGGGCGCGAAAATCGTCCAGGTCAAGGGGCTTTTCGATGAAATCGAAGGCCCCCAGGGTCATTGCCTCTTTGTACGTCCGGATGGCGCCGTGGGCCGTCACCAATATGACCGGAGGCGGGGGGTGTTGCTGTTTGGCCAGATTGAGCACTTCAAGCCCGTCGCGCCTGCCGTCCATCATCAGGTCGGTAACGACAACGTCATACTTGCGCCGGTCGAGCCGCGCCTTGGCTTCGGCAAGATTAAATGTCACGTCGCACTTGTGGCCCTGGCGAGTGAGGGCTTCGCACATCACCTGTGCGTGCTCCCGCTCGTCATCGACGACCAGGATGTTCGATTTGGCAATCTCGGTGTCGGGCATAGACAACGGTTCATTTCAGCGGCAACTCAATGGTAAAGACCGACCCTTTGCCGATCTCACTGGCCGCGTAAACGCGCCCGCCGTGTTCTTCGGCGATTCGCTTGGCGATGGCAAGGCCGAGCCCGGTGCCGCCTTTCTTGGTGGAATAATAGGCGTCGAAGATCTTGTCCAAGACCTCCGGCGCTATTCCGCGACCGGTATCGGTGACTTCGATCAGGGCGTTTGGCCCCGACTGTCGCGCCGACAGGATAATCTCACCGCCCTGTTCCGGCATCGCCTGCAGCGCATTAATCATCAGATTCAAAACGGATTGTTCGATCATGCGCTCATCGAGCGAAACCACCAGCGGCCTCGGTTCGCCCCCGCCGTCGCCGGGGGCAGGGGGCTTCACCCGCAACTGTACGCGCTGGAGTTGCGCCTGCGGGGTGAAGAAGTCGACCAGTTCTTCCAGCAGGCGATGGACGTCGGTGGGCTTCTTGTCCAGCTCGATCCGCCCGGCAAAGCGCAGGAAATCATCCACGATGTCGCGCAGCCGGCTCACTTCCTTGCGGACGGTGTCGAGCCGGCTGACCAGCCGGCTATAGGCCGGGCTCTCCGGCATGAGGTCTTCGCGCAGGAGTTGCAGGTTGAGTTGGATGGTGGAGAGAGGGTTCTTGATCTCGTGGGTCAGCCCGCCGGTGAGGGTGCCGAGTTCGGCCAGGCGCTCGGCCCGGCGGGCGCGCTCCTGGAGCCGTTCGTTGCGCGCACGCGCGAACGCCGCAACGAATGCGGTCAGGACCAGGCCAATCAGGCCGCCAACGAGCAATCCCCAGGCAAACGGAGGCATGGCGGCAAGTTAGAGGCGGCCGGCGGGTGAGGCAAGTCACCTGGCGCCAGTCACCTGACACCAGTGGCTGCCCGCGGTGGCCGGGACGGATTGGCCCTTTGGGCCTGATCGCTCTTGGCCTTCTCAAGCACGGCCGCCGTCAATCGCTTGACGTGCTGCGCCGACAGGCCTTTTTCACCGCGGGCCATGTCGTACTCGACCGTTTCCCCGTCTTTCAGCGAGCGGAACCCTTCCCCTTCGATGCTGCTGAAATGGACGAAGACATCTTCGCCCTCGGGACTCACGATGAAGCCGAACCCCTTTTTCGCATCAAACCACTTGACAGGTCCTGTAGGCATGACCCTTCTCCCAAAATGAAGAGAAACGACTAGAAATGACTCGGATCCCCTGAACAACCCCGGGCGTCGTCGGCCCGAGAGCGCACGACAGGCACTCGAGGCCCCCAAATGGCCTCGGGGCAGATATTTGCCGTGTTACACAACGCTTAGAAAAGACTTGGTACATCTATGCACATCTATCCATGCACACATCTTTTGCGCACAAAACTGCTGGAGGGAAGAATTGAGGTGCGAAACCGCGCGGAAATGCCGAATCTGCCCGTCTGACTTCGCCGATTCCCGCGTGCCACCAAAACCCGTTCCCCATGCGCCTTGCATTGGCGCCACAAAAAAGTTGCCCCGGAACATCCCCAGTCCCGGCATCGCAACGACCGATCCCTGCCGAAATCCACTCAAACGATGTGGCCGTCACAGAACGGACCAACAGATTTGTGCCAATGTATATTAGCAGCCCTTGGGAGTAAAGATTAATTGTCATATTTTTGGCAAATGGCATGCATTTACCACAAGCGACCAGAAGCATTTCATAGACAATTAGTTATATTTCCTGAGTTGCTGTTTCATCGGGTTTTGACCGGAAAAACCACAACAAGCAGCGCAACCGGCCTGACAGACGCGAACGCTACTAAGAGGAGGTAACCAGATTATCCCGGTGAATGACCTCGTCGTACGCTCCAGCAGCGAGGATCTCCCGGACTTCGCGGGTCTTTTTGCCGATGATCCGCCGGACATCGTCGGCGTTATAATTGCTTAGGCCGCGGGCGATTTGCCGCCCGTCACTCTTCTGGACGGCCACCACGTCGCCGCGCTGGAAATCACCTTCGACACGAACGATGCCCGCAGGCAGCAGGCTCTTGTTCTTCTCGGTCAGCGCCGCGGCGGCGCCGTCGTCGACGAACAGCGTGCCAACCGGACGCGCGGCGCCGATCCAGCGGCTGCGGCTCGACCATTTCCGCCCCGTTGGGATGAACAGCGTTCCCAGCGCCTCGCCGGCGAGCAATCGCGGCAGGACATCGGCCATCCGCCCGTGGGCCACGACCATCGCCTCGCCCGACCCGGTCACCATCCGTGCCGCTTCCAGCTTGGAATTGAAGCCGCCCTTGCCCAATGCTGATTTCTCCGCGCGCACCAGTTCACGGGCGGCATCCGCCTTCTCGACGATGCGGACAGGGTTGCCGCCGACGTCCAGGATCCCGTCAACCACGCTCAGCAGCACCAGAAGGTCCGCGCGAAGGGCGTGGGCCACCATGGCGGCGAGGATGTCGTTGTCGCCGAAGCTGATCCTCACCAGCTCGTCAGTGCTGACCGTGTCGTTTTCATTGATGATCGGCACCGCCCCCAGCTCGTGGACGGCGTGAATCGTGTTGCGCAGGTTGAGGAACCGCGTGCGGTCGTCGATGTCCTCGCGCGTCAGCAGGAGCTGCGCCACCGGCATGGCATGGGCGGCAAAGGCCGTCCCCCAGATGTTGATCAGCTTAGGTTGCCCCACAGCGGCAACGGCCTGTAGCCTGGCCAAGTCAGTGGGCCGTTTCGGCTGGTTCAGTTCGCGCAACCCGGCGCCGACAGCGCCGGAGCTGACCACAGTCACGCGGACGCCGCGAGAACGCAGCGCCGCCACCTGGCCGGCGACCGTGGCGATAAAGCCGGCATCCAGACGACCGTCCTTGTCGCTCAGCAATTGCGTGCCAAGCTTCACGACGATGCTACGAACGCCGGCCAGATACCGGCGGCGGGCTTCCTGAACGTCGGCCGGCTCCTTTTCAAGTTGCGGGGATTGCATGTGGTAGCGGGAGCTCAAAGTCCGGGGTGGGTCGAACTGTAGCGGAGGAAAAAGACAAAAAAGGCGATCATGATGACGGAGAGCAAGATGCTGACATAGCCGCAGATCAGGCCCGCCATCGCCATGCCGGCGCCGGCTTCTATCTCGCCGCGGCGAGCCTTGGCGCGGACTATATGGCCCAGAATGATCGCCACGATCGCACACGGCAGGCCGAGGCAATACATGAACGTCATGGGGATCGAAAGGATCCCCACGATCATGCTGGCGATGGCCATGCCGCTGGCAGGCGGCGTCGGGGTATAGCCGCCGTAGTAGGGCTGTGGCTGATACCCGGCCCCCGCCGGCGAATACGGTGCAGCCGGGTACGAGGGCACGTAGGCGGGTGCGGACGGGTAGGACGGCGCGGCGGCCGGGCCCTGCGAGTAAGGCGCAGGCGAAGGACCGGCTGACGCTCCAGCCGCGGAAATCCCCTGAAGCACCCACGCCAGCTCCGCCACGGAGTCAGCCCGCTGCCACTGGCTCATCCCTTCGCGCCACACCAGCGAATCGGGTTTGAGCCCCTGCGCGGGCAGCGATTCGATGGGGAACGGCCCTTTCTGCACGTCGCCATCGGCAAAAAAATACTGCACGCGTTCCTCCGGGACCTTTGCTTAAAACCATTCTTTCCGGTTCACCATGTACTCCTGGTAGAACTGATCGTCGTTCTTGGTCAGGTACATGATCCCCTCGATCAGGCCAATGATGTGCATGATCGGATAACCGATGCAAAGCAGCGACGACACCAGCATGATCACGCCGGAGGTGTTGCAACCGAGAATGAACTTGTGCACTCCAAACGCGCCCAAAAAGATGCCACACAGCCCCGCGACGAGTTTCTTTTCGCCCGGTTTGCCCAGGGGATAACCGCCGGGGTTCGCGTAATTG
>Ga0182024_10005666_pt1 | contig 27859 bp, 28 predicted proteins | sample P32metaG_FD_120480 | JGI IMG/M metagenome (GOLD analysis project Ga0182024, IMG submission 120480) | Permafrost microbial communities from Stordalen Mire, Sweden - P3-2 metaG (Illumina Assembly) | ecosystem: Environmental > Terrestrial > Soil > Wetlands > Permafrost | place: Sweden: Stordalen...
CGGTCGCGGACTTCCTCCCAAAGAGCGGCGCCGCGGAGGCTGCGCTCAACCGTTTCGTCGAGGCGGGCCTTGTCTTTGACGCCCTGAAGCCGGAGCCCATAAACGACATTTTCGTAGACCGATTTTGGGAACGGATTCGATTTCTGGAAGACCATGCCGACGCGCTTGCGCAGTTCGATGACATCGACGGAGGGGTCGTAGATGTCGACGCCGGAAATCTTGATGGAACCCGCACTAACGCGGGTGCCGTCGATGAGATCGTTCATGCGGTTGAGGCAGCGCAGGAGGGTCGATTTGCCGCAGCCGGATGGCCCGATGAACGCGGTGACAAGTTTTTCCTTGATCGGAAAGTTGATGCCGTGGAGGGCCTTGTTCGCACCGTAGTGGAAATCGACGTTGTTGATATCGATCACGGTCGGCGCATTCAGGCGCGCGACCTTGTCGGAGGTCTGCGAAGTGGGGGTGGAAGCAGGGGTAACCACAACTTCATCAGTTTGGGCGGCGGGAATCGATTCGTCCATAATAGTTGTGGGGGAGTTGGAGCTCATGGGCGGAACGTAGGGGACTGATTGAAGCAGCGAGGTTATTTTAAGAAAATGTGGAGTTTTAAAAAGCGTTTTACTTGGACCGGTTGGCGACCACGTGACTGACAATGTTTGTCACCAGGACAATGACGATGAGCACGAATGAAGCCGTCCAGGCCATATTAACCATGTTGTCGTAAGGAACACTGGAAAAATTATAAATGAGAACGGCCATGCTCGCAGTCGGTTCGTGGAGGCTGCTGATCCAATAACTGGTAAAGAGAGCGGTAAAGATAATCGGGGCGGTTTCTCCAGCCGCACGGGCCACAGCCAGCATGACCCCCGTGATAATGGTCGAGCCTGCGGCCGGAAGAGTGATATGCAACACCGTCTGCGTGCGATTGGCGCCCAGGGCAAGCGAGGCCTCGCGCAGGAAACGAGGCACCCGCAGGAGAGCCTCTTCGGTCGCGAGGATAATGATCGGCAGCATGAGAATGCTGAGAGCGAGCCCTCCCGCGATGACGGAAAACGACCGGGTGGTTGCCACGAGAACGCCAAAGATGAAGACGCCGGCGAGAATCGAGGGAAGCCCGCTCAGGATCTTGGCGCAAAAGCGAATAATCCGCGCGCTTTTGGAACCTTGAGAATACTCCGTCAGAAAAATGGCGGTCAGGATACCTCCGGGAACACTGACCAGTGCGCCGATGCAGACCAGAAGGAATGTGCCAACCAGGGCATTGCCAAACCCGCCTCCGTCCTCGCCAGCCGCGGGAGGTAATTGCCAAAGCATGGACCAGCGGAAGTTGCCCGCCCCCCGGCTTACGACCATGTAGAGGACGGAAACAAGCGGAACGAGCGCGGCGAAAGTGACGAGACCGACTAGGATGTCCATTGCCCGGCTGAAGATCACCCGCAACCGCGGCTTGCGGGTAAGATCCATGCCTTGCGGTCCCTTGGGCCGGAGCGTCGTAGGATTCGGTGTGGCCATGGTTTTAGAAATGTCGAACGGTGGCTCCCGTCCGTTCCAGGATGATTTCGGCCACGGCATTGATGCCCAGGGTGAGTGACATGAGGATGAAGGAAAGATACATCAGCGCGGCGACTTCCAGGCCGGTCGCCTCGCCAAAATGGTTGGCCAGGAGCGACGCAATTGTATTGGCCGGTGCGAAAAGCGAAGCGCTGATCTGGTTGTTATTACCGATCAGCATGGCCAGAGCCATCGTTTCGCCCATGGCGCGGCCCAGCGCCAAGACGCAGGCGCCAACAATGCCGCTCGCCGCAATCGGGAGGGAAATTTGCAGAATCACATTCCAACGCGTGGCGCCCAAGGCGGCGGCGCCTTCCTTGAGGGCCTGCGGGGTCGTCTTGAGCGCGGAACCGGCCAAGGCCGCGATGGTCGGCAGAATCATGATGGCCAGGACAAACGCGGCGGGCAAAAAGCCCGGGCCGGAGGAAGGGGTGGAGAAGAGGGGAATCCAGCCGAAATGCGCGTTGAGCCAATTGCCCAGCGGCGTCGTGATGGGGATGACAACATAGATGCCCCACAAGCCGTAAATGACGCTGGGAATGGCGGCAAGGAGTTCCACCAGGAATTTGAAAATACTCCGGATTTTCAAGGGCAGATAATCTTCCGTCAGGAAGATGGCGATGGCAACGCCAAGGGGCGTGGCGATCAACAAGGCCAGCGCGGAACTAACCAGCGTGCCATAGATGAGAGGGAGAGCCCCGTAGACGTCATTGTTCGTGTCCCATTGCGTTCCGACAATGAAACCGAGCCCATACTGTTTGACCGCAGGAAGCGCGGCGTAACCGACTTGAAAAGCGATCCAAACAAGCAACGCGACCGTACCCCAACCTGCGACGAAAGTGGCCCAGGCAAAAACCGCATCAAAGACTTTTGACCTTTGCGCTTTTTTATCGCCGATCCATTGCGTACTCGCCGCTGGCGGGGGTGCGGTCTCCGTTTGCATTGTACTATTTGATGGTGCTGACCGCCGCTTGAACCTTGGCCACGACACTGTCAGGCAGCGGGAGGTAACCGAGCTCAGGGGCCAATTTCTGGCCATCCGTCAGGCACCAGGTCGCCAGCGCCTTGATCGCATCGGCTGCGCCGGGCTTGGTGTACGTGGTGTGGCAGAGCCACCAGCTAAAGGTTACGATGGGGTAGGAAGCGTCACCCGTCGGATCGTGCACGAAAGCGCGCAGATTGGCGGGCAGGTCCACCTGGCTAAGCGCCGTCGAACCCGATTCAGGCGTGGGAGCGACAAACTTGCCGGCTTGATTCTGGAGAGCGGCCATAGGCAGCTTGATTTGCTGGGCGTAGCCATATTCGACGTAGCCGATGGTTCCCGCCGTTTGCTTGATCAGCGCAGAGACACCTTCATTCCCCTTGCCGCCGACTCCGACGGGCCATTTGACGGCTTTGCCGCTTCCGACCTTCGTCTTGAACTCGGGGCTGATGGCGGCCAGATGGTTGGAGAAGACAAAGGTGGTGCCGCTGCCGTCCGCACGATAGGCGACCGTGATGGGCAGATCGGGCAGCGTCAGGCCGGGGTTGGCCGCGACGATCTTCGGATCATTCCACTTCGTGATTTCACCGAGGAAAATCGCCGGATAAACGTCGCGAGGCAATTGCACCGTCCCAGTTACGCCAGGCAGATTATACGAGAGGACGATGCTGCCCGCCGTCATCGGCAGAAGAACGACGCCACCGTCCTTCACCGACGCAATATCCGCATCGGACATCGCCGCATCGCTCGCGCCGAAATCGGTCAGGCCGCCGACGAATGACTTGATGCCCTGGCCGCTACCCACAGACTGATAATTGATCTGTACGTCGGGATGAAGCTTATTGTATTCGGAAAACCACCGGCCATTGATCGGCGCAATAAATGTCGAGCCGGAAGAGTTGAGGGTGATGGTATCCGCCTGAACGGAACAGAGTGAGAGGACCGCTGCGATGGAGAGGGCGAGGAGTTTTTTCATTTTTAAGTTGGTTGATTCATTCTGGATCGAAGGGCCTTGAAACCCCAAGGCTTCGAGTCCCTAAATCCTTGGGTCAATACCGCGCCCGATTGATTATTCAAGAGCGCGACGGCAGTTGACCCGTTTCGGATGTCGCATTGGAGAGTGGGTGAGAATTGTTACAAACATGTGTCAATCGTGAAACGATTTGGGAGATATGCGTATAGTCCCCTTATGCAGAGCTCGCCCTTGGTTAATTTTGAAATAAGTTCTATATAACCTTATGAGTTCCAACCGAGAACAGGATGCCGCGTTACTGGGAGCGTTGCTTTCCACTCGCGGCCATTTGATTTCGCGGCAAGTCCTGGCCCGGACAGCCAAGCTGCCACCCAAGGACCTAGAGCAAAGACTCGCACCCTATATCCAGGCCGGCTATCCCATCGAATTTCACCCGCAAGGCAGTATCAGCCTCGGGGAACCGCCTGATATCTGGTGTGCGGAGGAAATCGTGGGACGCTGTCCCGTAGGGGAAAAATTGAAAAACTCCTCCGCACCGGCGTGGGACCCGGTTCTTTTGGCCGAGACTTCTTCAACGAATGATGTGGCGCGGAAACAGGCACGCAAGGGCGCGCGCAGCGGATTCCTCGTTGCGGCTTCGCGCCAAACGAAGGGACGCGGGCGATTAGGCCGGAGCTGGGAATCACCGCCGGACCGGGGACTCTATGTCTCCATTCTTTTACGGCCCGATTTACCGATGACGGAAGCGGGAAAACTGACGATTTTAAGCAGCGTGGCGACCGTCGACGCAGTGGAAGCGGCTTCAGGCCTACGCCCCAACATCAAGTGGCCCAACGACTTAATCATCGGCAAGCGCAAGCTGGCCGGTTTGTTGATCGAGACCGAGCCGAAGGGTAAACGCCTGGCCTTTGCGGTGATCGGGATTGGCCTGAATGTGCGGCAGGAGGCCAGGGATTTTTCGCCCGACGTGCGAAATATGGCCACCTCGCTCTATTTGGCCACGGGTCAGCTCTATCGCCGGGCTGATCTGCTCGTGGCTCTGCTGCACGCGTTGGAACGGCGGCTGAGCCGCCCTTTCGACGAAGCGCGCGAGGCTTGGACGGCGAGCAGCCTGACCCTCGGCCAGCGCGTGACCCTGACGACCGTACGAGGCCGAAAGCATGGTCAAGCGATGGGTCTGGACGAGTCGGGCGCGTTGCTGCTGCGAGGTGACTCGGGCGAAGTGGAAGCCGTGACGGCCGGCGATATGCAGGCGTGTTAGATCTCCGATCCTTACGCGATTACGCACCTCACAAATGCTACCTACGCACGTTTTGCGCTTGCCGGAGAATGATCCATCTCTCCGATGATATCGTTCCAACGGCATTTGAAAATCGTCGTCAGTTTCTCCACCACTTCAATTGTGATATTGGCTTCTCCATGCTCGATTTTTTGGATGTATCGTTTGCTTAGATCCACGAAGTCTGCCAATTCCGTCTGAGTCATTCCGGCACGCATCCTCAGGCGATAGACGTTTTGTCCAATAATCTTGCGCCTTTTCACAGCCTCAGTTGGCCAGAAATGCAACAAGCTAAGATGAACTATAGTTCACTTTTTCATTGTCGTGCTCGATGGCTCAAGGTATCAACTGCTCCGTGACCAGTGATCAGTCCCTCCAGCTTGGAAAAGCTCTCACGGCATGGGGCCACGGAGCGGCCCTGGAAGCTCGGAATGCCAAAGGTCCCGATAAATCTTGGTATCCGTTCACTCCCGAGGATTACGAGAAACTCAACGTCGAAAAGGGAATTGAGTGGAGGGTCTCGGTTTGCGCTCCGGCCATGAAGTCATCATGAGCCCAAACACAATCAATGAAATCATCTCGGCAAGTGGTTTTACCGAAACCGATTTTCTCGCCTACGGCATCATTTTGGGCGTTCCATTGGTTTGCGGAATGATCGTCGTAACAGTTGTATGGTTTAAAAAGCGCAGGCGTTGACTGTTTTTGCCGCAGAGGGGACAAGTCTGACCGTTAAATCCGAATAGTGGCTCCGATCTCGATCACCTGGCCGGGCGGAATATTGAGAGCTTCGGCAATGGGCCGGCTCGTCCCGGCGAGATAGCGATAGGCCTCGGCGAATAAATTAAACTTCCTTTTCAGGACAAGGCTTTCCCGTCCGAGCAGATAGTAAAGCCGGCGGTCGGGCGGAGCTTTCACGATTTTCCGCAGGGCGGGCTCGAGCTTGGAAACATTCACTTCCTCCATAAATCCGAAATCGGCTTCGACTCCAAAAAGATTGCTGTCATGCTCAACCACCCTCAGCCGATCTTTGTCGGGCACCCGTGGTTGAGCGGTCACGATCAAGGTGAGAACGATCACTTGCTCGTGGAGAACCTGCCCAATTTTGAGCCAATGCAGAAGGCTGGGCGGCGCGATCTTGGGACTGGCGGATAGGACAATTCCCGTATTGCGAACGCGATGCACATTTTTGGTCGCCGCGGCAAACTCCTCAAGAGACATGACCGTTTCCGCCAACTGAGCCCGAATCGCCCGGCGGGTATGATCCCAGGCGATCAAAATAAAGGCTACAACCGCTCCAACACCCACCGGGACATACCCTCCGGTTAAAAACTTCGTGCTGTTGGGAATGAAGAGAGACAAATCAAGAATGAGCAGGACTCCCGCAATCCAGGGAATACGCTTGGTCAGCGCGTAACTGATGGCGGAGTAAGCAATCGTCGTCGTGACCATGGTTCCGGTAACCGCAAGCCCGTAGGCATCGGCAAGGTTGTCGCTTCTCTTGAAGATCAAAACGAGACTGATGGAACCAACGGCCAGGAGGAAGCAGATGCCGGGAAGGTAAATCTGTCCCTCCTGCTCGGCACTGGTGTGCTTGACGGTGGTGCGCGGAAAGTAACCAAGATTGACCGCTTGCCGGGTGAGCGAAAAAGCTCCGCTGATCAGCGCCTGGGAGGCAATGACCGTCGCCGCAATGGAAAGCAGCGTCAGCAGAAACTGGAACCGAACCGGCGCCAGCGAGAAGAAAAGATTATCGACGTCGCCGGGAGTGCTGAGAGCATGCGCGCCCTGGCCGATGTAGTTCAACATCAGGCAGGGAGCGACAATACAATTCCAGCCGATCGATATGGCCGGTCTGCCAAAATGTCCGAGATCGGCATAAAGGGCTTCCGCGCCGGTGATTGCGAGAGTGACACTCGCCAGCATCGTCATCGCCCCGCCGGGATGCGACCAAAGAAAGGAGATGCCGGCAAGAGGGTTCAGGGAAAAAAGAATCGTGGGATTATGAAGGATAGGTAGAAGGCCAAGTCCGGCAATGGCCAGGAACCAGCCGAGCATGATGGGCGCAAACGCCTTTGATATCTTGTCGGTGCCAAACCGCTGAACAGCAAAAAGAATGGCAAGAATGAAAGAAGCGATCCACGGATTGGCCCACGCCTCGGGATTCACCACATTTTTAATCGTGGGAGGAGCCAGACCTTCCACCGCCGACAGAACTGAAATGGCCGGCGTGATGATGCCATCCCCATAAAGAAGCGCGGCCCCACCGATTAGAGTATAGACCAGCCATCTCTGTTTCGGGGCGTTTAGCTTGGCCAGGGCAAGAAGCGCAAAAACGCCGCCTTCTCCGTGGTTATCAAGTCTGAGCAGGAAGTAGACATACTTCAACGTGACGATGGCCAGCAGATACCAGACAACAAGACTGACGGCCCCGGAAATATGCGAGGCGTCCGGATGGCCCTGAATGCACTGCCTGAGCGTATAGATCGGCGAAGTTCCGATGTCTCCAAAGACCACGCCAAGGCTGCCAATCGCAAGCCAGCCTATGGGGGAAGTCTTTGTTTTCATCGTTTGGAGAGGAATGGAATACGCGAGAATGTAGTCCTCCCGCCATCGTTCAAGCTTTTCCCGGGCCAGTAAACTCTGGGCATACCGATCCGCATCCTGAAGTTGCAGATTAGGGCATGAAGCCCTGGGCCATGAGCCAATCGTAGGCTTTGTCGAGCCAGCCGGGGGGACTCGGATCGGGATTACGGCCATAACCGAAACCGTGGCCGCCATGGGGATATTCATGCAGGACGGACGGCACACCCGTTTTTTGCAAGGAGGCAAGCATGAGCCGGCTGTTTTCAATCGAAACCACAGAATCATCCTCAGTATGAACCAGGAGAGTGGGCGGCGTTTGAGGCGTGACCTGGGTATCATTCGAGAGAGATTCAACCAACACGGGATCTGGATTCGGACCGAGAAGGTTATTCTTGCAGCCTTGGACGGTGATGCCGTCCATCATGCTGATAACGGCATAGACGAGAACGGAAAAATCGGGACGGCAACTTTGCTTGTCGACCGGATCGGCGGCCTGCGGATTTCCGGCATCGAAGTGGGTATCCACAGTGGAAGCCAAATGTCCACCGGCGGAAAAGCCCATGACGCCGACCTTGGCCGTGTTGATGTTCCAATCGGCGGAGTGACAGCGGACGAGGCGGATCGCGCGCTGGACATCGAGCATCGGCACGGGATGACGGTAGTCGTTCACCGGCAGGCGATATTTGAGCACGAATGCCGCCACGCCCTTTTCCTGAAACCATTTGGCTTCGTTGATGCCTTCGTAGTCGAAGGCGAGCATGCCGTAGCCGCCGCCGGGACAGATCACAACCGCTGATGTCGGCGCAGACGCGTTCGGCGGAAGAAAAACCGTGAGAGTGGGGATGTCGTTCGGAGTCGTTCCGTGACTTTGCGGGGCGGGGCCGTCCCACAAGGGGACGACGGTCTGGGCCAAGGCCAGGCCGCTCGCGACGAGATGTTGCAGGGCAACAGCGACAAGCTCCTCCACGGAAGCATGCCCCGAGTCGAGGCAAAGGGCGTCAGGCGCACGGGTCAGGGGCGAAGTCGCGCGCTGCTGGTCGAGGCTGTCGCGCTGCTGGATAACGTCGTTTTCGCCTTGCCGGCTGCGGCGCAGGGCGCGGACCTCGGCATTGGCGTCGAGGTAAAATTTGTAAGGCGTTTGCGGGAAGACGACGGTGCCGATGTCGCGGCCTTCCATGACCAGCGGAGCCTGCCCGGCCAGGCGTTGTTGCTCGGCGACGAGGAGTTTGCGGACAGCGGCAACCTGCGCGACCAGGGAGACGCCTTCGTTGACCCGGCCTTCGCGGACATGCGGGAGGGGGTCGAGCCCGGCGATGCGGAAAACGAGTTCGCCATCCTGGAGGCGGGTTTCGATTCCGGCAGTCTGGACGACCCGCGCAACGGCCTCGGCATCCTGGAGCGGAATGTTCCTTTGCTGAAGGTACCAGGTGACCCCGCGGTACATGGCGCCGGTGTTGACGTAGACGTAACCGAGACGCTGGGCGAGCTGGCGCGAAAAGGTGCTTTTACCGGAGGCGGCGGTGCCATCAATGGCGATAACGGGATGAATCAGGTCGGACATGTGATATGGCCGATAAGAGAAGCGTGCCGCATGGATGTTGTGAATTAAAAAAGTAAGAGAGCAACAAAAAAGCCCCGACCGTAGTCGAGGCTTTTCAGTCAGCGCCGGTCCCAGACCACCGCTAGATGAAGACCTATTTCCTGCCAATCGGTTCGTCGAGGACAGGCTGGGCCGTTTTGCGCACATCGCCTTCGAGTTCAGTCAAGCGCAGGAACGAGAGCAGCGCGCTCCGCGTTTCCACGCCGTCGGCGGAAGTGGCGTCGATCGGGATGTGGAACTGGCCATCCGGGAAGACGAAGTGGTAGGAGAAGGTGCCGTCCTTGCCCAGGACGATGTCCTGGCCGTCGATGCGTACCTTCGCATCGGGCGTCGTGCCACCGTAGATGATGAGCTCGGCGTTGACGTGCATGTGGAAGCCGCGCTCCTGACCGAACGAGGCGCCAAACGGACTGCTGACGCTGGTCACCCACGCTCCGGCGCTGGAGGCCCATTGGCCGGAGGAGAGCATCGTCTCGAAACGCTTCTTCAGGATTTCGGTGATTTCGAAGGAGCCAACCATGCGGCGGCGGATTTCCTCGTCGCCGAGGTATTCCAGCAATTCCTCGCTCTCCTTTTCAGTGAGATCGCGCGGGACGCGGGCCTGGAAGGGCAGTTCGAAGTCGCTGCGCTGCAAGCGGGCCAGCGTTTCCGCCAGTTCCTCGCCGGGTTGCGCCTGCGCCGCGATCATGTCATAGAGTTCGCGGAACGAAACGTGGAAGGGAATCGTGACGAACCGGGCGTCGGTGTTGGGCGATAGCGTATCGCGCGGGGTACGCACTTCCGCGGAACGAGCCAAAACCTCGAAGCTGCCGTCGCCACGGTAATAGCCAAGCTGGGCGACAAAGTTGGTGTCGGGCCGATTGACCTGGAGGTACCAATTTTTGTGGCAGTCCCAGATGTGGATTTGCTGCACGCGGCCTTCGCCGGGCACGTAGACTTCCAGAAAAACTTTGCCGTCGTGGGCGGCGCGGGCCGCTTCCTGGTATTGGACCTGGTTTAAATCCCAGTAAGCAAAGAGGATGTGCGGGTCGCGCGCGACAAGGAATAATTTCTTCGTCCCATACGATTCGGGAAGATACCCGAGGAATTCGTACGCGGGAAGATCCTGAGGCTTCTTGACCGCAGGAGGAGGGGTTTGTGTGGCTGCCGGAACAACTGGAGCAGGCGAGGACGGAGAAGACTCCGCATTGGTAATAACCGGGCCGATACGCGGGGGCTTTCTGCGGGGCGCGGGTTGATCGTTAGTGGGCATATTATTATTCCTTATGATAAGCAGCGTGGTTTAGCACTTCTTGAGCCAATCTTTATTGAAGATCAGGTCAAGTTATCTTCGGTACAACAAGGTTACCTTAGCAGATCAATTTTACAAACAATTGTCCCAGTTTGTTTGGCTCAAACTGGGACAATTAGTCTATTTTGTGAGGTAATCACCTAGCAAGAAGAAAATTGTGACGACTGGATGAACGCTCCGGGCAAATACTTTCCGAGCTGCGGTCGCTACCGTTGCCATTTAGAAGCAAGAGACCGATTATTCTTGTGAGTCCTTTACAGCCTGCGCTTTTTGAGGCAGCCCCGTTGGGTCGGAATCCACCCAGGCACAAGAATTCCTGAGAGGGCAGGTGAAACGAAGCTTGTCACTGGCATGGCCAATGCTTAGAAATGTAACTTCGTATTCGCACGATAATTAACCCCTATATTGAACCCTTAAGGAGAATTTCAAATGTCCCTTCGTAAGCTCGAGGCCATCATCAAACCTTTTAAGTTGGAAGAAGTTAAAGAAGCACTGACCGAGTTAGGCATCGAAGGCCTCACCGTTAGCGAAGTCAAAGGCTTTGGCCGTCAAAAGGGCCATACCGAGATTTATCGCGGCAGCGAATATACGGTCGATTTTCTGCCCAAAGTGAAGATTGAAGTCGTGATGCGGGAAGACTTGGTCCAAAGGGCCATCGAAACCGTTCAAAAGGCGGCCAAGACCGGCAAGATCGGCGACGGCAAGATTTTCATTCTGCCGATCGAAGAAGCCGTTCGCATTCGCACCGAAGAACGCGGCGAAAAGGCGGTTTAGTTTTTCATGTAGCGGCGGTCTATGACCGCCGGTACTGCGCCAGCAATTTTTCTTGCGAAGCTTTATTGCCCTCCGCAGGAGCAAAACTCCTTGATGCTCAGCCAGCGGATGAGCTATGGTTCGCGGCTCGCGCAGACGTGTCTGCCAGACGGGTCGTTAGCTCAATGGTAGAGCAGGCGCCTTTTAAGCACTTGGTTGCTGGTTCGAGTCCAGCACGACCCACTTTTTCTCAGGAAAACCGTCATCCTGAGCGAGGCAAACGGAGAACGCACTTTTCCAGTTGCGGTGGGCTGAGCCGAGTCGAAGGACCTTGGTTGCATTTTCGGGGCGTCCGACATCAAGGTTGCGCTCCCGTCCAGGGCAACGCGGCGAAGCGGCCATTGGCGACGGAGCCTTATCCACTTTTGATCATCGGAGGTAAAAGCGACTGGGTCCTTCGACTGCGCGAATGCTTCGCATTCGCTCCGCTCAGGATGACGGATTTTAAAGAGAAGTTTTCGCAGAGGCCTCCTTTGGGGCTGGAATCCACAAATCCTGTTTTTCGTCATTCTGAGCTTTTGCCTTTGGGCTGGTTCATTCTATCCGGCAAGCTAAGACAATCTCATGCCTTTGTTTTACCATTATCTTTTTGCCTTCGCGTTAATTTCGCGCGCCAGTGACTTGCTTACAACTTGGCTGGTTTCCCCAACGTTGAAACTGGAAGCAAATCCCATCGCTCGCCGATTTCGTTGGCCCTTTGGATTCCTCACGCTTTTAGCCGCGTTCCTGGCCTACTGGTTTCCTGAAATGTGCGTGGCGTTGACAACTGCCAGCTTCTTGGTAGCTGGCAGCAATGCGATGAAAATTCCGCTGGCGCGAAGCCTGGGTGAAGAGGCCTATTACAAAATGACTCTGGAAAGCGTTGCGAAGGGACCGTTTTGGACCGGTTTACTGATTCGTCTGGCTCCAGCCCCGTTTTACGCTTTGTTAGCCGCTCTTATTTTCTTTACGAACGCATCTGATACGTGGGCTTATTGGATTGGAGTAGGTGTAGCCTGTTATGTTCTCGCTATATTAATTCATTGGCCGATCGCTTACGTCAGACTGTGGAAAATAGGCAAGGCTCTACCGAAGGTTAGCTAATCCAATAGCTCCCCATCTCGACATTCGTCGCGAAATCTGTAGTCTCCACGGATGGACCTGCTTTTACGTCTACTGGAGGAAAACGCTCTCGCCACGCACGAGACGCTGGCCGCCCAGTTGGACACCACGCCCGCCGAGATCAAGAAGCGCATCAAGCAGCTTGAGCACGACCGCGTCATCCTTGCCTACAAAGCCATCGTCGACGACGAGCGCGCCAAGCGCACCCACGTCAAGGCGGTGATCGAGGTCCGCATCACGCCCGAGCGCGAAGGCGGCTTCGACCGCGTGGCCCATCGGATCGCCCAGTACCGCGAAGTCCACTCGTGCTTCCTCATGAGCGGCGGCTTCGACCTGCTCGTTTTCATCGAGGGCAATACGCTTCAGGAGGTCGCCGGCTTCGTGTCGGAGAAGCTTTCCACCCTGCCCGGCGTTCTCTCGACCGCCACCCATTTCAATCTCAAGACCTACAAGATCCAGGGCGTCCTCCGCGAAGGCGTCGTGAACGAGGAACGCCTCAAGGTCAGCCCTTAAACGTAAGATTCGGCCATGAAACGCCGATCTTCTCAAGACATGCATCTTCCCCTTTCTTCTGTGAAACCATCCCCCGACTTCATTGCCGATCACGTGCGCGACATCCCGCGCTCCGGCATCCGCGATTTCTTCGAGATCGTCCAGTCGATGCAAGGCGTCATCTCGCTCGGCATCGGCGAACCCGATTTCGTCACGCCCTGGCATATCCGCGAAGCGGCCATCTACGCGCTCGAACGGGGCAAGACCGGTTACACCTCCAATCTCGGCCTGCTGCGTTTGCGCGAAGCCATCTCGGAATATATCTCCACGAACTACCGGCTTTCGTACGATCCGGCGACCGAAGTGCTCGTCACGGTCGGGGTTTCCGAGGCGCTCGATCTCGCCCTGCGCGCCGTGCTCAATCCCGGCGACGAAGTGCTTTATCACGAGCCATGCTACGTCTCCTACAGCCCGAGCATCGCGCTCGCGCATGGCAAGGCCGTCGCCATCGGCACGCGCGAAGAGGATGAATTCAAGCTGCGCCCCGCCGCGCTTCGGGCCGCGATCACGCCCAAGTCGAAGGTGCTGCTGCTCAACTTCCCCTGCAATCCCACCGGTGGCGTCATGACCGCCGCGGAGCTGGAAGAAATCGCGGCTATTTGTCGCGAACACAACCTGCTCGTCATCACCGACGAGATTTACTCGGAGCTTTCCTACGCGGAGGCGCACACTTCCATCGCGTCACTGCTGGACATGCGCGAGCGGACGATTTTCCTTCACGGCTTCTCGAAGGCTTTCGCCATGACCGGCTTTCGCATCGGTTACGCCTGCGCGCCCGCGCCGCTGGTCGACGCCATGATGCGCATCCACCAATACGGCATCCTGTGTGCGCCCATCGTCAGCCAGGAAGCCGCGCTGGAAGCGTTGCGCCACGGCCGCGGCGACATGCTCGACATGCGCGAGCAGTATCGCCTGCGCCGCAATTTTCTCGTCCACGCGTTCCGCAAAATGGGCCTGCCCTGCTTCGAGCCGCGCGGCGCTTTCTATCTTTTTCCCTCGATCAAATCGACCGGAAAATCGTCGCACGACTTCGCCTTTGGCCTGCTCAAGCAGCAGCAAGTCGCCGTCGTGCCCGGCACTGCGTTCGGGCCGAGCGGCGAGGGCTACGTTCGGTGCAGCTACGCCACCGGCATGGACCAGTTGCAGATCGCCGTCGAGCGGATCGCGGAGTTTGTCGGCAAAACTTGAGCCTGTCATCGGGCAGCTTGAATCGAAGCAGTAATTCGCTTAGGTTATCGATATGAGCCTCACCGAACTCATCCAGAAAATTCACGAGCTTTCACCCGAAGAGCAGGAGATTATCCGACGCGAACTCGACGGATTGCATGAGCAGGACTTCGAGGAAACGCCCGAAATGCTTGCCGCGATTGATGAAGGCCTTCGTTCTCTCCGCGAGGAACCCACCATAACTCTTGAAGAGTTACGAAAAGAAATGCGAACGTGGACTTTAGATTCAAAATAGCCTCGCACGCAAAACGCGACATCAAAAGTATCTGGCGGTACATCGCGCGGGACAATGAGTCAAAAGCCACTAATTTTTGCGATGAACTTCTCTTCGCGGCCGAATCCTTGAAAAGCTTTCCTCATCGGCATGGGAGCTTGGCGAAACGCCCGAATATCAGGAAAGTCGCCTACGAAGCCTACCTTATTTTTTACAAAATCGACGAAGACAACCGGACCGTCGAAATCCTCCGCTTCTGGCACAGTGCTCGGGATCAGGGCCGGTTGCGTTTGAAAGAGGAGCCTTCTCAAGCCTATTCCGCTTCTCCCGGCGCGGTTCCAGCGATGGCCAATTGACCCAAAGATGAGGCTTGACCCGCTTTGCGCGCCCGTTAGGCTTTCCAACTCCACACAACCCATTTAATCCCATGCGCGAACAAGTTATTTTGGAATGCACCGAAGCGGCCAAGGAAGGCAAGTCGGCTTCCCGTTATTTCACGACCAAGAACAAGAAGCTGCAGCAGGAGCGCATCGAACGGCTCAAGTACAATCCCGCCCTGCGCCGCCGCACGATCCACAAAGAGCGGAAATAGTCCTGCGGACGGCAGTAGTTTTGTCCCCCGCACCTCGTTCCCAAGTTGCACTTGGGAACGGTGCTGCGCACGGCAGTAACCCTTGTTCCTCGCGAAACTTCATTTCGCGCTAACTTTTGTCCCAAAAACCACTGAGCGCCGATCCTGCGGACGGCAACCATTTCATATTTTTCCGTTGAAAAGGCGGGGTGCGGATTCTTCCGCAAAGACAAGCGATTCGGCACGGGCGCGGCGGCGTTCGAAGACAAGCTTGTCGAGTTCCGGATTCACGGCAACGGGATATTTCTGGTTGAAGCAAGCCATGCAGAATTTGTTTTCGGCGCGACCGGTGGCGCGGACCATGCCCGCTTCGTCGAGATAGCCGAGCGAATCAGCCTGGAGATACTTGGCGATCTCCTGGAGGGAAAGCTGATTGGCGATGAGGTCCTTGGGATCGGGGAAATCGATGCCGTAATGACAGGGAAAACGGTGGGGCGGACAACTGATGCGGATATGGACTTCCTTCGCGCCGGCGTTGCGCAGGTTCAGCACGCGCGAGCGGGCGGTGGTGCCGCGGACGATGGAGTCGTCGACGACGACGACGCGCTTGCCCTTGACGCGCTCCTTGATGATGTTGAGTTTTACCTTCACGCCAAATTCGCGCGCCAGTTGCGAGGGATTGATGAAGGTGCGCCCGACATAATGGTTGCGCACGAAAGCCGCGTCGTACGGAATGCCCGATTCCTCGCTGAAGCCGAGCGCGGCGTAGTTGCCCGAGTCGGGCACGGGAATGATCAGGTCGGCTTCGACGGGGTGGAGGCGAGCCAGTTCGCGGCCCATGGCGGTGCGGACCGCGCTGACATTGACGCCTTCGAGCGTGCTGTCGGGCCGCGCGAAATAAACATATTCGAAGATGCAGAAACCGAGGTGGTCCTTCGCGACGAAGGGTTTGATCGAGCGCAATCCGTTTTCGTCGATGACGACGATTTCACCCGGTTCGACGTCGCGGACAAATTTCGCGCCGGGAATGATGTCGAAAGCGCAGCTTTCGCTGGAGAGCAGCCACGCGCCTTCGACCTTACCGATGCAGAGCGGCCGGAATCCGAGCGAGTCGCGCACGCCGATGATCTCGCGTTCGCTCAAAAGGACGAGCGAGAAAGCGCCCTTCACCTTGCAGAGCGCCTGGACGAGGCTGCTGTCGCCGGAGCTGTTCGCCGGCTGGGCCATGAGGTGAAGAATGACTTCGCTGTCGACCGTGGTTTTGAAGATGGCGCCCTCGGCTTCCAGTTCATCGCGCAGGATGTTGGCATTGACCAGGTTCCCGTTATGGCCGACCGCGACCTGGCCGCGCGAACAATCGACCACGATGGGCTGGGCGTTTTCGAGCGTGCTCGATCCGGTCGTCGAATAGCGGACATGCCCGATGGCCCGCGTGCCCGGCAGCTTGGCAATTTCCTGATCGTTGAAGACCTGCGAGACCAGCCCCATGCCATGATGACTCTTGAATTTACGATCCTTCTCGTCCGCGCCGTTGACGACAATGCCCGCGCTTTCCTGCCCGCGATGTTGCAGGGCATAGAGGCCGAAGAAGGTGATCTCCGCCGCGTGGGGATGGCCGAAGACGGCAAAAACCCCACACTCATCCTTGGGACGGTGTTGAAAAACAGCCTTCGCCGCGGATGATTCGTTCATGCTCTAGTTCTTTATACACCATCTGCCGGGAAGGAAAAGCGTTTCGGGCTTTTTTGACGCTTTTTTGTCATAAATCGATTTCTGGAGGGACGACCTCCCGGTCGTCCGCGGCCCGGCAGGAGCCAGGCCCTCCATGAAGAGATTAATTATGCCAGTCAAATTGGTGCATCTCACCTTGGTAGGGCCAGTCGTTTGAGTCCTTGACTTACCCATGTCGTACCGGATTAAACCTCACGTAGTCCCATTGGCTGGCATAATTCTCACCATGTCGCATTTGGGTATCCCAAAAGTCACGTTGCCAAAGCTGGCCTTTTTCGACATTCGGAAATCGCCGGGTCGCGAGTGATTTCCAATAGCGAATCCAAGATTCCATGTATCCCGGTCCAGGGTTAACTGGCGCACAAAATAGATGAATATGGTCGGGCATGACCACATAACGTCCAACCATGAAAGAATCGGCTGCCGACCAAGCCTCAAGAAGAATCTTGTGCATGAATTCAGATGCCAATAAGGCTCGACGATCTTTTGTACAAACAGTCACAAAATGGATAATGGGCTGATTGTGGCGATCTATACCGGGGTGATGGGTGGGGCGTCTGCGTTTGGGTAATGGGTTTTCCATCGAACGGTCTCATAGCATTCGAAAAGAGTGGGGACAAGATCGGCGGAATTCTGTTTACTTATGCGCGGACGACCAGGAGGTCGTCCCTCCAGGAAACCGGTTCTTCCATGAAACCCGACAATATCCTCTCCCTGCCCGCCCAACCGGCGCCTTACGCCGTTCTGGGCAGCCCGGTCAGTCATTCTCTGTCGCCGGTAATGCAGCAGGCCGCTTTCGATCACGCCGGTCTGGAGGCCCGCTATTTTCGCATTGAAGTGGATGATGCAGGCCTTGAAAAGGCCGTCACGCGAATGCGGCAGGTGCCGTTCGGTGGCTGGAACTGCACCATTCCCAACAAGGTGAAAATGTATGAGTTATGCGACCAGCGCACCGAATCAGCCGAGCAGTTTCGCGCGGTCAATACTGTGGTGAACGAAGGAGGCGTGCTGACGGGGCATAATACGGATGGCGTGGGCTGGAGCCGGGCGCTGCGGGACGCTTTTGGCCGAGGCCCGGACGAGTTGCGCATTCTCCTCCTCGGCGCGGGCGGCGCGGGACGGGCCATCGCGACCCAGGCGATCCTGGAAAAATGTCCGGAACTCATCGTGGCCAATCGCAATGCCCGGCGCGCCCAGGAACTGCTTGATCACTTGAACGCGCAATTCTCCTCCGGCCCACTGGCTCGCACGCCGCAGAATCTCCGCGCTGTCCGCTGGCATGAGCCGGACCTGGAGGCGGCGTTGCGCCAGGTCGATCTCGTCGTCAACGCGACCTCGGCGGGACTCGATGCGAAGGCGCCCGCGATCCTTCCCGCGCGGATTCTGCCCGCCAGCCTCCTTGTTTTCGATACGGTTTATGGGGCCGGTTGCGAGAAACTCCGGCGCGAGGTCGAGTCGGCTGGCGCCCGGTGGAGCGACGGCCTAGGGATGCTGCTTCACCAAGGCGCGGCGGCGTGGACGCTCTGGACGGGCCGGGAAGCGCCCCTGGAAATCATGCGGCAGGCGCTGCAAAACTCGCTTTCCGTATAGACTCCCTCATTTTTGAGAGATAAGGTCTTCGCTTTCGTTCATGGATCCCTTTTTACATCGTATTCTTGATGGTGCTTTCTCCTTTGTCGTGGGTGCCTGCATCGGCTCCTTTTTGAATGTCTGCGTTTATCGCATTCCGATGAACCGCTCGGTGATCCACCCCGGCTCGCACTGTTCCGCCTGCGGTGCGCCGATTCCCTGGTACAACAATCTGCCCATCATCAGTTGGCTGGTGCTGCGAGGACGCGCGACCTGCTGCGGCACGCGCATTGATCTGCGTTATTGGCTGGTGGAACTCGGCATGGCGCTGCTCTTCATGGCGATCTGGCTGAGGTATGGGCCGACCGACCCGGTGGCAGCGGTCATCTACGCGATCATGGTCAGCGGCCTGACCTGCGCCTGCCTGATCGATCTCGATCACTACATCATCCCGGATCGCTTCAGCCTGGGCGGATGCGTGGCGGGGTTCGTGGCCTGCGCAATTCACCCCTCGCTGATGGGACAGACCTCACCTTTGCAGGGATTTTCGTGGAGCCTGGCCGGAGCCATCATGGGCGCGCTCTCGCTCCTGGCCATTGCGTGGCTCGGGACGATGCTTTTCAAAAAAGAAGCCATGGGCATGGGCGACGTGAAGCTGCTCGCCGCGCTCTGCTCCTTCCTTGGCGCCACTTCCATCACCTGGATTCTTCCCCTCTCCTCCTTGATTGGCGCCATTCTGGGCATGATCCTTATCATCTGGCAACGCGGCGCCTGGGGCACGCGCATTCCCTACGGCCCGTTCCTCGGACTGGCCGCCATCCTGTGGATCTTCGGCGGCTCGGATATCACCTTTAGCTATTGGCACCACGTCGCGGCGGCGTGGAGCTCATCGACGGGGCCGATGATCGATGAGAAAATGATCAATCAGGGAAGGTAGCCTTTGCCAAATTCGAGTCTTGCCCTTTCGCTCGCGAGATTAGACCTTATCCCGTGCTCCGCCGGTATTCCCTACCCCTTTTAGCTCTTTTGTTCGTCGTTCTGGCGGGACAAGTGGGGTATCTTTACTGGCAAGAGCATCAGCCCAAGGAAAGCGTCTACGATCCGCTCATCGCCAGCATCGCCCGCAACGACGGGGTCGATCCGTTTCTCGTTCGCGCGCTGATCTGGCGCGAGAGCCGGTTCGATCCCCTCACCCACGGCGAGGCGGACGAACACGGTCTCATGCAGGTGACGCCCGAGGTGGGCCAAATGTGGGCCAAGGCGAACAAGGTCGAAGATTTTACCGACGACGATCTCTACGACCCGGAGACGAATATCCGCGCCGGCACCTGGTATCTCAACCGCGCGCTTAAACACTGGAGCCAGACGGACGATCCGGTCACTTTCGCCCTGGCCGAATATAATGCCGGACGCAGCAATGCGCTGAAATGGGTCGACCCGCTCGCTCCGCTCGATCATACCGCGTTCCTCGATCGCATCACCTTCCCCGGCACGCGGAAGTACGTGGAGGTCATCATGGCCAAGCGCGACCAGTATCGGGCCGTGTTTGGAAATAATCGTTGGTACAAGGACGATGCCGACGGATCGGTGACCCAGGCGCAGTGAAATCCGATTTCGGGTTACTTTTTATGACACCCGTTATCATCATATTATTTGTAGTTGTTCTATGCATCATGGGGCTGTTTCTCCTTTTGCAGTGCTTGATCAAACCGAGAAAAGTAGCGCAACCCTATATCCTCAACCCCAGCCTTTTTACGCCTGCGGAAAGATCGTTTCTGGGTTGTCTTGACTCCGTCCTGTCACCTGACGTTCGCGTATTTGCCAAGGTTCGGCTCGCCGATCTCTTTGATGTAGAAAAAACGCCGGATCGCTCAGCCTGGCAATCCGCCTTTAACAAAATAAACAGTAAGCACGTCGATTTTATTTTGTGCCGAGTCAGTGATTTATGCCCCCTGCTGGCGATCGAGCTGGACGATAAAACCCATGGCCGGGAAGACCGCCAAAAGAGGGATATCTTCCTTAATGAGATATTTGCCGCTTCCAATTTGCCTCTCATTCGATTCCCGGTGCAGAAAATCTACCGAACGGAAGACATCGCTAAACGATTGAATGAAGCGATGAGATAGATCGACCTCATCTATAGCCCTTGCGCCCGCCGTGGATGAGCTACATTAAGTCATGCCCGATACCATCCCCTTTGGATTGATTGTCTTCCTTGCGATAGTTCTTTTCCTGCTCTCGGGGATCCGCATCGCGCAGCAATATCAGCGCGCCGTCGTCTTCCGCCTCGGCTGGTACGTGGGCATGCGCGGGCCGGGCATTTACTACCTGATCCCGCTCATCGAATGGCAGCGGAAGATCGACACCCGCACGGTCACGATCGCCGTGGAGCAGCAGGAAACGATCACGCGCGACAGCGTAACGGTGAAAGTCAACGCGGTGCTCTGGTTCCGGGTCGTCGACCCGGCCAAAGCCGTCCTTTCCGTGGAGAATTACAACATGGCCATTTACCAGGTGGCCCTGACCGGCCTGCGCAATATCATCGGCCAGCACGATCTCGATGAGGTATTGAAGGAACGGGACAAAATCAACCGCATTCTCAAGGCCAGCCTCAACGAGCTTTCCGCGCCATGGGGGACGACGGTCGAAATCGTCGAGATGAAAGACGTCGAAATCCCGCCGAACATGCAACGCGTGATGGCAATGGAAGCCGAGGCGATGCGTGAAAAGCGGGCCCGCATCATCAAAGCCAGCGCCGAGTTGGAAGCGTCGGAGAAGCTCGCGCAAGCCGCCGAGCGCCTGATGAGCACGCCCGCCTCGCTCGAACTGCGGCGAATGCAGATGGTTTCCGAAGTCGGCGCGGAGAACAACTCCACCGTTGTCGTCGTAATGCCCGCCGAGTTCCAGGCGCTGGCCCGCAACTTCAATGAGCAGATCGTGCGGCAGAACAAGCGGGAGGGTCAGCCTCCCGCCTGACGCATTTATTGATGACGCTGTGATCAATAATCCGTGCCCCAACCGGGACGCTCGGCCGGGGTCAGCACTTTCGGCAGCAGCGGTTGTTTCGCCCGGTCGCCGCGATGGGCGGAAATAAACTCGCTCGGTCCCAGCCAGCCGGAGGCTCCGGCTTGAAACCCGGGCCCAACACCCATCCCCACCGTTTGCCGCACCTCCCAGTGCAAGTGCGCCTGGTAAGTTCCGTTCGCATTGCCGACCGTACCGATACGCTGGCCACGCTTCACCAACTGCCCCGCGTGAACGTCGATGGAATTGAGCTGCGCGTACATCACCTCCACGAATGGAGGCCAGCGGTTCTCGGGCATCCGGTAACAGATGAAGACCGCGTTGCCCCACGCGTTTTCAAAATCCTGCGCGACCGAAACCCAGCCGTCGGCCACGCTGTAGACCGGCTCGCCCATCGCGGCGTCGCCCTTCGCCGTCGTCCAGTCCTCACCGAGATGGCCCGCCTCCTGAAAAGGAAACGAAATGACCGCGCCCGCGCCGTCGGGCGGCCGCAGCGGCGTGTCGAATTCGTCCGCCACCGGCAGACTTGGCAGAATGTTCGCCGCAAAGAATTCGGGCCAATCGAGCTGCGTTGTCGGCACCGCGACGGGTGGCGCTTTCTGCCGTGCCGCGAAATCGAGTCCCCACCATAAGGCCGCGATCCAGGCAGCGAGAATCACAAGGTAGGAAATGCGGGAGGCCATGGCACGCGACGGCTATCTCCTGAATAATTTCTTCAAGCCCGCTTCGCTGGCGGCGCAGACGCCCTTTTCGGTGATGAGCGCCGTAACAAGCCGCGCCGGGGTGACGTCGAAGCCGTAATTGCCGGCGGGCGAGCCATCGGGCGTGACTTGGATTTCGGCCAGCGCGCCCTCCGCCGTTTTGCCACGCAGATGGGTGACTTCGGTCGCGCTCCGCTCCTCGATGGGGATTTCCTTCAGGCCGTCGCGGATCGTCCAGTCGATGGTGGAACTCGGCAGCGCGACATAAAACGGCACGTTGTTATCGCGCGCGGCAAGCGCCTTGAGATAGGTGCCGATCTTGTTGCAGACATCGCCCTGCGCGGTGGTGCGGTCGGTGCCGACGATGACGAGATCGACCAGCCCGTGCTGCATGAGGTGCCCGCCCGCGTTGTCGACGATGACGGTATGCGACACGCCATGCTGGTTGAGTTCCCAAGCGGTGAGAAACGCGCCCTGGTTACGGGGCCGTGTTTCATCAACCCAGACATGAGTGGGAAGCCCGGCATCGTGCGCCATGAAAATCGGCGCGAGCGCGGTGCCCCAATCGACACATGCGAGCCACCCGGCATTGCAGTGAGTGAGAATGTTAAGGCGCGCTTGCCCGCCCAACGCAGCTTTTTTCACAAGAATTTCGCGGAAGATTTTGAGGCCATGCTGTCCGATGGCTTCGCAGACCGCGACATCCTCGTCGCACAATTCGGCGGCTCTCGCGTAGGCGGCGGCGAGTCGCTTGGTTGGGGGTAATTGCGCAACGGCAACTTGCATCTGGTCGAGCGCCCACTTCAAATTAATCGCCGTGGGGCGCGTTTGGTGAAGCGTGGCGTAAGCAGCAGCCAGAGCCTCATCGCTCGGGTCGTCGCGCAGCGCGAAGCAAATGCCGTAAGCCGCCGTGGCCCCGATCAGCGGCGCGCCGCGGACGGTCATGTGGCGGATCGCCTCGGCGCAATCCTCCATCGTGCGCAACGTAAGCGTCCTGAATTCGTGCGGGAGGAAACGTTGATCGATCACGCCGACGGAGCCGGATGCGTCATTGTCATTGCGCCAGATTGTACGCCAGCGTTTGCCGTTGTAGTTCATTTTTAAAACTAATCCATCTTCGCCAGCTCGACGTTGATTTTTGTCCCGAGCGGCGAATGGGGATCGAGATTCAGCCCGCGTCGCCAGGCGTCCTTGGCCTGCGGATATTGCGAGAGATGTTTGAAGGTCAGTCCCGCGTAATAATAGATCGCCTGCTGCGTTTCGATATTGAGCACGTAGGGCGTTTTGATTTCGCCATCAACTTGCTTGAGCAGAATTTGAAAGTCGTCGCGCGCGGTCGGGCCCTTGCCGAAAAAGAAGGGAAGCTCGTAATAATCGATGGCGCGGACAAATCGCACGGCAGGATTATTCGGGTCCGCCGCGACGGCGCCGTCCATCAGCTTCCCGCCATTGCGGAGATAGGTCAGCTTGCCTGGACCGGGCCAGGCGTCGCGACTGTCGAGCGTGTAGACGCTGCCGAGATAGGCTTGCAGGAGATAATTCGTCGGCTGCTCCTTGGTCCATTTTTCCAAATCGGCGGTGAGCGCCTTGGTCTCATCCGTGTCGCCGTTCACCGCCTTTTCGTGCCGGGCCTCGACCTGCTTAATCAGCGGATCGTTGAAGGGATCGGTTTGAGCGGGCGCGGATGGTTGAACCGCCGTGTTGGGAACGGGCTCGAGCGGCATCGGCGCGGAATCGGTTTGGGCCTTGGCCATCGCAAAGGCACCCGCGAAGAATAGACATCGGATTATAAATAATTTCATGCGCGGAAAAATCCTCCCAAGCGCTGCCCCATCAAGCGCGAGCCGAGCAGCAGTCCGCCGCCAAGCAAGCCCATGGCCAGCACGCCGAGCGCACAGGCCAGTGCGGCGGAATCGGGACTGGGCCGGCCCATGATTTCATAGATACCGCGGGTGATGGGAGCAAATCGGGCCTCCATGGCAAGAATCAGGCTATCGCTGACCTCGAGCATGGCAAAGCAAAAGGTCAGGATGGTACCCGCGATCAGGCTCGGCGCGATAAGCGGCAGCGTGACGCGCCTGAACGTGCGCCAGCGTCCCGCGCCGAGATTATAGGAAGCCTCCTCGAGCGAAACGCTGGTCTGCTGATAACCGGCGTAGGCGGCGCGGACGATGTAGGGCAGGCGGCGCAGGGCGTAACTGATGACGAGCAGAAAAGTGGGGTTGGTGCGCGGATTGATCCACGCCCACCAACCGTGGAGATTGTAACTCATCAGCAGGGCGAAGGCGAGAACGAGGCCGGGCAGTGCGAGCGGCAGCATGGCCAGCGCATCGAGGAACGATTTACCGGGAAAGATTTCGCGCGCGAGCAGGTGCGCGATGACGAGGCCGAGGCCCAGGTCGAGAAACGCGCTGAGTCCCGAATAGAGCAGCGAATTGGTAACAAAGCGCGCGTTGGTCGCGTTGGTGAAAACGTCGGCGTAATACTGCGTAGAGTAGTGGCTGGGCAGGATGGTGAAGAACCACTTCTCGGCGAAGGAACTCAAGACAACGCCGATGTGGGGAAGGATCGCCACGAAAAGAAACGCGGCAACCGCCGCCGTGACGCATCCTCCGGCCCAAGGCGAAAGCGTTTCCTCGGTCGCGGCGTGGCTCGCGCGGGCGGGCATGGCGCTGGCGGCGCTTTCACCGAATCGGCGGACAAGCAGAAAGAAAATCATGACGAGGGCGAGCGTCGCGACGACGAACGCGTAACCGATTTGCTCGCTGTTGGCATCGACGGAGGCGTTGAAGATTTGCGTCGGGACGGTGGCCGAAAAATTGAGGATGAGCGGCGTACCGAGATCGGTGAACGCGCTGATGAAGACGATGCAGGCGCCGGCAAAGAGTCCGGGCCGGGCCAGCGGAAGCGTAACGGTCAGCAAACGACGCCACGCCGAAGCACCGAGATTCGCAGCGGCGTCGAGCAGCGAGGGATCGATGTTCGCCAGGGCCGCGCTGACGCTGAGGAAGAAAATCGGGAAAAGATGCAGGACTTCGAGAATGACGATGCCGGTGAAGCCGCTCGCGCCGAGCCAGTCAATCGGATGCGCCAGCGAGATGACACCAACCTTGGCCAGGAGCAGGTTGAGCGCACCGAACCGGGCGAAGATATGCTTGATACCAAGCGCACCGACGAAGGGCGGCAGAATGAGCGGCGCCAGCAGCGCGGGGCGGAGCAGTTCGCGGCCCGGAAAACGATAGCGGGTGAAAAGAACCGCAAGCGGGATGGAGACGAAGGCGGTGCAAGCCGTGGAAAGAAACGCGATCTCGAAGCTGTTGACCAAAGAGAGGCGATAGAGCCGGTTCTCGATGAGGAGCCGAAAGAAACTGAGCGTAAAAGTCTTGTGTCCCTGCGCATCGGCGATCAGGAAAGCGCCGCCGAGCAGCCCAATCAACGGATAGATGAGAAACGCCCCGAAAAACAGGGCGAGAAAAAGGAGAGCGAGTCGCTTCATGATCCGGCTAGCGATAAATCTCACGACGATGGCCCATCTGTACAACCAGGACGATCAGTTGCCTGTCTTGTATTTGATAAACAATTCGGTAATCACCGACCCGCACCCGATAAAGTTCCTCCTCGCCTTGCAACTTGACGCTATTGATCGGACGAGGATTTTCTTCGAGCGCGTCAAGTGCTTCGCGCAACCGTTGATAGAGCTTTTTATCGGTCAGCGCGCGCAAGAACTTTTCCGCAGGCCGACTAACCTTAACGATGTAACTCATCGAGCTCGGGCTTGAGAGTTTGCCACGGCACTGATTCCGGATGGGCTAAAACCTGCCTGGCCGCGATCAAATCTTCGGCGTTTTCCAAGGCTTCCAAGTCGGCCAAGTCTTCGATTAGTGAAAGGACACGCTGAGCCCGCTCTTCCGAGAGATTGGCCAGACGGGCATAGGCTTCGTTCAAGGTCACCATAGGCTATTAACGTAGCAGGAATACCAAGGGCAGGCGAGGCTCTTTTGCATGCGGAGAAATCAAGCGGTTCCTTCGACAAGCTCAGGATAACAATCCGTTTTTATTATCGGCTTACCGAAGTTCCCGGCGGCGAGGGCGGCTGAATGGGGCCCGGAACCGGGGGTGGTTTGCAGCCGGTCAGCGCAACGCAGAAGAGGAGCATGAGCCATCCGCAGATCGCAATGGGTTTGGTCATGAATCAACTAAAGCCGGAATTGGGTGCCTGTCCAGCGATGCCAAGAAGAACGCCGTCACTCGACCGAGACGACGGCCGACTTCAGCAATTCCCACTGCCAGGGGCACCAGCGGTTCTCGGCGATGAGGCGCGCGGCGGCGGTGTCGGGCTGGCGGGCGATGTCCTGAAGGATCGATTTCGGGGCGATGACGGTCGGGTCGATGGCAAGTTCTGCGGCAACGGCGTCGCGATGGACGCGGAGCTTTTCCATCCGGACCTCGGCGTCTTTGTCGCGCGCAGGACGTTCCCCTCGCGGCGGACGCGGCACGGGCGGGGCCTGGCGTCCCAGCTCAATGGCCGCGATGAGCCGCTCCGCCCGCGCTGGGGAACTGCGCTGGGGCCAGCGTGGCGCGCCCATGGGTGGCACGCGGGGATGTTCCGCACACCAGGCGGCGAGGTCGAGGAGCAGCTCGTTGTGGAGCACCTTGAAGACGGGAAGATCGACCGCCTCGGCCTCCTTTTCGCGCCAATGCCAAAGTTCCTTCACGATGGCCAAGGCCTGGGGCGACATGAGCGCGGAGCCGCTGATGCGCCAGTCGTTTTCGGGATCGTCCTCGCGCACCGATTTGCTGGCTTCAACGACGCGGGCGCACGATTGCTCGTGCCAGACGCGGCGGCCTTTCTCGTCGAGTTGCGCGCCGAGCGTCTCGGCAATCGGCTCCAGGTATTCGGTGTCCTGAACGGCGTAATCGATCATGGTTTGCGAGAGCGGACGGCGCGACCAGTCGGCCTTCTGGCTGCCTTTGTCGAGCGTGACGCCGCAAAATTGCTGCACGAGCGCGCCGTAACCGAAGGCTTTCAGGCCGAGCAATTGCGCGGCGAGCATGGTATCGAAAACGGCTTGTGGCTCGGGCGCTCCGGCGCGGCGAAGCATGCGCAGGTCGAAGTCAGCGCCGTGGAGAATCCAGGTGTGGCGGCTGGTCGGCGGCCAGAGTTCGTCGAGCGGAAAGGTGTGGAGCGGGTCGATGAGGAAGTGGCGGCTGTCGTGCGTGACCTGGATGAGGCAGACGCTCTCGCGATAGTGGTGGAGGCTGTCGGCCTCGGTATCGAGCGCGATGGGAAAGTATCCGCGCAGATTGGTGATGAAGGTATCGAGCGCCCGCGGCGTGTTGACCCAAAGGAACTCGACTTTGCGTTGTGACATAAAAGGCAGGAGACGATCATGCGGGTTTCGGCGGGAGGGTGCCAGTGGAAATGTCCGGAAAATCGATTCACCGACTTCCCGCCGGCACCGTGCAGCTCCTCCTTGGGCTCAGGCGGCTTTCTGCAAAGCGGTTTTGATGATCTCGGTGATTTTTCCCATGCTGTTCTTCAATTCCACATGAGTTCCCGGGATAACCTCGAACCGGGCCCCGGGGATAAACCTCCTCCAGTAGCCGACCTGCCCAGGGTCTTGACTTTCTCCCTCCCGGAGAATGATCCAGACCGGGTTGGATCCCAGGTAGGCCTGGGGCTCATAATCCGCCAGGATTTCAATATAATGGAAATTGAGCCTTGGCGCGGAGGGCGTCAGCGCGTTTTTTTGAAATTCCAAAAGACGTTTGAGCATCTTTAGGGTCCAACGAAACAATCTGCTCGAGAATTCGCGCAGCAAACGCAGAAGCCCATAGTACTGCCAGATCACGATGCCTTCAGCGATTCGCTGATAGGCGGCCCGCCCTTGGCGTTCAGGCAGGCCGATTCGCCCGCCCAGTTCGGTTATTCTCCGTCGCAAGAGAAACAGGTAAAGACCAGGAGGATCGAAAAGGACGAGTGCCGCCACGGTTTCTCCCGCACGGATCAGTAGCTGGGCCACTTCATACATGGTCACCGCCCCGTTACAAAAGCCGCCCAGGTGATAGGGGCCCTTCGGCTGGACGGAACGGATCA
>Ga0182024_10005667_pt1 | contig 27857 bp, 29 predicted proteins | sample P32metaG_FD_120480 | JGI IMG/M metagenome (GOLD analysis project Ga0182024, IMG submission 120480) | Permafrost microbial communities from Stordalen Mire, Sweden - P3-2 metaG (Illumina Assembly) | ecosystem: Environmental > Terrestrial > Soil > Wetlands > Permafrost | place: Sweden: Stordalen...
CTTGGGGTGCGGGCAGCGGGCAGCACGATGGGGACGTGATGGAAGTGGACGTTCGCTTCACTAAGTCGCAGGTACGCGTCGTGTTCGAAGGCCCAACCGGCCTCGGGCGAGAATCCTCCGACGCGAAAGAGCGTTTCGACGCGAAGGAGGGCGGGGCGACCCACGACGTTGTAGCTGAGCAACGTGTGCGGGGCGACGCTCGGACTCTTGAGGATCGGCGCGAATTCATTGGGTCCCGGTTCGTCGCCAAAGACAACGTCATCGTCTTTGGTCGCGTGCGCCAACAACTTCGCCACGCTGTAGCGGCGGCTTTCGTCGCTCAGCGACGCGTCAGCGAGAAAGAGCCACTCCGACGTCGTTTCGTTGAGCACGTCGTTGAGCTCGTTGATGACTTCGTTGGAAGGGGCCGTAGTCTCGTCGATCTCGACGATGGTGACGTCGTTGTCGTCGAAGGTAATAGTCGCCAGTTCGTGGGCGTAATCGATCGTGAGGGGTCGATAGTTGATCGGGAATATCGTTGCGGCCTTCGAGGCGATGACTCGAGTGACCTTGGCGACGTTCTTTCTCCGACGTAGGCGCAGAACTTTCAGCATCGGTCGAAAGATGAATCGCGCGAGGCGGTAGCGCCGGGTGTTCTCGCCGAGAATTCGTCCAGCGGTGCGTTGGAAGCGCGTGCCGGACATGAGGCGAATCTGTTTGTGAAACGCCACCCAGCGTTGCCTGATCTCTTCAGCGGTGATCGGCGGCGCGGCCTCGTCGTCGAATCGTTGCAGGAGTGCCAAGTTCTTGTCTCTCTCGTTACGCGCAGCCGGAATGACTTATTGGCGTCTCGGCCAATTTTAGTGGAGGTGGTACTCGTCCCTGTGCCCCGCCTGTCCCAGCCTCGTCGTTACTGGCATTTCGCGACGATTGGTTCGCATCGTCGTCGCTTGTCAAGCGCTTTGGGGGTAGTTCGAGGTGAAGAGGACGAGACCGAGTGAACATAATTTTCGAGGTTCCGAGTCCGACCCCGTATCTCAGCAAGTGCTACATTTCGGCACCTGTTTTTTTACGCTTGCTAAAGGAAATGGAGAGTTGCTGCCATGACGGACACCCTGGAGGCCCCTGGAGACGACACTGCAGGGAATAGCCTTCGCCCGGGCGTCCTCGGACTCTTCGACTCCGTCATCATGGGTGTCGCCGGGGTGGCGCCGGGTTACTCGATCGCCGCGACGACGGCGATCTTGTTCGGTGCGGTCTTACTAGGTGGCGCGGCGGCGCTGCTGTACTGCGGCGTGGCCATGTTCGGCATCGTGTTCGCGTTCAGCTATCTCGGCCGCGTCGAGTCAAACGCCGGGGCTAGTTACTCGTGGGTCCGTCGAGCGCTGCACCCGGTACTTGGTTTCATGTCGGGCTGGGCACTCATCGTGTCGGCCCTCATCTTCATGGTCATCGCGACCGTTCCGGCCGGCGCGAATATCTTGGGTCTGTTCTCGACGAGTGCCGCGAACAACAAGTTCGAAGTGACCCTCGTCGGTGCCGTCTTTTTTATGCTCATGGTCGCGGCGGTCGCGGCGGGTGTCACCATCACGGTGACCGTCCAGATCGTCATGTCGTGCGTGGAGATCTCCATCCTTCTCCTCTTCGCGGCGTTGGCGATCCTTCACGGACACCACGTCCACTCGTTCTCGTGGCACTGGTTCTCTCCGAGCATCTTTCACGGGCAGGCCGGATTCGTGAAGGGTGCGCTCGTCGCGGCCTTCTACTACTGGGGCTGGGACGTCACCGCGAACCTGAACGAAGAGACGAAGAGCGCGAAGAAGACGCCAGGGTTCGGCGCCATGATCGGCATCGTCTTCGTCTTCCTTCTCTTTGAGGTCTTCACGATCGCGACCAACATGGTGTTGACGGCAGGTCAGATCAATAGCAACTCGGCTGACGTCCTCAGCGTGTTGGGTCAGCAAGTGTGGCACGGCAACACGGGCAAGATCATCGTGCTGGCGGTAGTGTTGTCCACGGTCGCCACGCTCGAAACGACCCTCATCCAAGTCACGCGAACCCTCTTCGCGATGGGAAGAGACAATACGTTGCCCAAGCGTCTGGGCACGGTGCACCCCACGCGAAAGACGCCACTCTTCGCGACGGGCGTCGTCATGGTGCTGTCGTTGGCACTTTTCGTTGGTTCGCAGTCGTTTCATTCGATCAATTCGATTATGAACGACGGCGTCAACGCGATCGGACTTCAGATCTGCATCTACTACTGCTTGGCCGGGCTCGCCGTCGTCATGCTGTACCGCAAGCAACTGCTTCTTTCGATCTCGAACTTCATCTTCATGGGTCTGTGGCCCTTCATCGGGGCTCTCTTCATGGGGTACCTCTTCATTAAGTCGGTGCCGACTCTGTATTCATCGAATCCCGCGCAGGTCTGGATTGGGCTCGGGGCGATGGTGCTCGGGTTGATTCCGATGTTCTACTACTGGGCGAAGCACAATCCCTACTACAACATGCCCGCCAGAGAAGATCGAATCGCGGTCTTGGAAGAGTTCGAGCAGAATCTTTAGCCGCGAGGTTCAACGCATGTCTGCTTCGTCACTGTCGTGACAGCGTCCATGATGTGGTGGTGCGCATTGTTAGTTTGGTCCCTTCGGTAACCGAGACACTCACTACCTGGGGCCGCACGCCCGTCGCCTGCACCCGATTCTGTGAGCGCCCCGACCTCGAGCACGTTGGAGGGACCAAGGATCCCGATATCGCGCGGGTCGTCGAACTGAATCCCGACCTCGTGGTCGTCGACGCCGAGGAGAATCGGCGAGAAGACTACGACTCGCTACTCGCGAGCGGCGTCGAGGTCTTGGCCCTGCACGTTCGTTCGCTGCTCGACGTCGATCAAGCGATGATGGAACTTGCGGATCGTGTGGACGCTCGTTGGGTACCGCTGCAGATTGGCGAACCACGACCCGTTCGCGCGCGGGCCTTCATACCGATTTGGCGCCGTCCTTACATAGCTCTCGGCACGCCGGCGTACGGCGCGTCGCTGTTGGCGCATCTGGGCGTAGCCAACATCTTTGACGACGGCGAACCCTACCCCGAGGTTGAACTGGTGAACGTCGCCTCCATGGGTGCGGACGTCGTCCTTGCGCCGAGCGAGCCGTACCCGTTCTCGAAGCGCCAGCTCGTCGAACTGGAGACAGTCGCGCCGACCATGTTCATCGACGGAAAGGACCTCTTCTGGTGGGGGAGTCGAACACCCAGCGCGCTTCTTCGTTTGGCTGAACGCTTGACGCTCCTACCGTGAGCACGAGAGCAACCCGTCGTGTTCCATATGGCGACGTCTCTACGAGGCGAGTTGAATCGACGACGCGTCAAATCTCAGTAGTCCGTGGCGTTTTCTTCGGCGTCGGTCGTTGACCGGCTACCCGGTATGGCGGACTGCTCGCCAGTGAGTATCTAAAGTCCCGGGAACTCCCCGGGCGCGTCAAAGGCCATGGCCTTCGTGCCGTCGTCCGTGGAAACGTGAGCCTTTTCGCGCAACGGGATCTCCTTCATGAACCAACTGACGATGAATGCCACGACGGCAAAGGGCACCGCGAAGATAAAGACTGTCTGCAGCGTGTGGCTAAAGGCGTTAATGACAATCGTCCGATCGGCTAACGGCAACTTATGGATCTGGGCCGGGTTCTCCACGAGGTTGCCGCCCTGCAACAACTTCAGTATCGCCGGCGAGCCAGAGGCGCGAAGTTGACCGAGGAGGCGAGTGTTGAAGACCGCACCAAGCGCGGCGACGCCAAAGGCACCGCCAATGGTGCGAAAGAACGTTGCGGTCGCCGTTGCGGTACCGAGCTGGGAGTGGGGCACGGCGTTCTGCACGGCGACGACGAGGACCTGCATCACAAGACCTAGGCCCAGACCCACGACGAACATGCCAATCGCCGCGAAACCGAACGAACTGTGTGAACCCAACCGAGTCAAGAAGACCAATCCCACGGCCAACACCGCCGAGCCGACGATCGGAAAGATCTTGTAGCGACCAGTGCGCGACACGAGTTGTCCGCTCACGATGAACGTGATGAGCATACCCCCAACCATTGGCAACAGCTCGAGACCGGACAACGTGGGCGACGCGCCGTGCACTATCTGAAGGTAGAGAGGTAAGTACACGATGGAGCCGAACATCGTGAAACCGATGACGAAGCCCACCCCGGAAGCCGCTGTAAACGTCCGGTTACGAAAGAGGTTGAGGGGAATGATGGGCTCGGCGACCTTTGATTCGACGAAACAGAAGGCCACGAGCAGAATCGTGCTGAGCACGCCCAAACCAATGATGGTCGAAGAACCCCAGGCGTACTGCTGGCCGCCCCAGGTGGTCAAGAGGATCAGTCCCACGACGCCCGCGGAGAGCAGCGCCGTGCCCCACCAGTCAACCTTGTGGCGGACCAGCCGGGTCGGGACGTGGAGGACGAGGGCGATAGCGATCATCGCGATGATGCCGATTGGCACGTTGATATAAAAGATCCAGCGCCACGACGCGTGCTGAGTGAACCAGCCGCCCGCGAGCGGACCGAGAATGCTCGAAAGGCCAAAGACCGCGCCGAAGTAGCCCATGTAGCGGCCACGTTGACGAGGCGGGATGACGTCACCGATGATCGCTTGCGATCCGACCATCAAGCCGCCCGCCCCGGCGCCTTGGATGGCGCGGCACGCGATGAGTTCGAGCATGTTCTGTGAGAGGCCCGACAACATCGAACCAATCAAGAAGATGATGATCGCGATTTGGAAGAAGTTCTTGCGCCCGTAGAGGTCGCCGAACTTTCCCCACAGAGGCAACGAGATGGTGGAGGTGATTAAGTACGCGGTGACGACCCACGAGAGGTGGTTAAGACCTTTGAGGTCGCCCGCAATCGTGGGCAACGCAGTCGAAACAATGGTCTGGTCGAGCGCCGCCAAGAACATTCCCAACATGAGGGCGAAGAGAATGACGAGGATCTTGCGATGCTCTTCCTTCGAGAACTCGTGCTCCTCGGGTGCCTGGACGGCACTTTGAAGATCGTCAGTCACGGTACTTCTCCATATCCTTGGTTAACACTTCCGCAAATCTGCCCATCGAAGTACTGAAGCCCCGAAGTTCTTGGGCGGTCCAGTCGTCGAACAGTCGGGCGAGTCGTTTCTTATGGGCCTTTTGGACCAGTTTCAGCGTCGCTTCACCAGCACTCGTCAACCGGATTCGAGTGGCTCGCTTGTCTTCGAGGTCGGCGTCGCGTGACACGAACCCGAGTCGCTCGAGTTGTTGAACCTTGCGCGTCACCGCCGGGGCGTCGATGCCCAGACGTTCGGCGAGTTCGGAGACGCGAAACGAAGTGCCGGTGTCGGTGTGGAGTTTGTACAGCAACGCCGCTCCAGCGCGATCGAGTCGAACGCCAGCTTCTTGGAGGAGGTGTTCGTGGGCCCGCGCTTGATTAAACGATCGAGCCAGGACTTGCAAACTGGCGGCGATGCGGTCAAGGTCTTCGTTCGAAGGCTCTGGAGGATTACTCGAATCCTTCAAAGAAGTTGCTTTCATCACACAACTACTTTAGCGGAGGAGCGCTGACCCGCGAAACGGTTGCGCGAGACTACCTTCAGTACCTGATCGCCGCAGTGTTTGGTCCACGCGCGCCCGTAGTGGAACCGTAGGGTGTTGGCGTGACAAAGATCGTCGAAGAACCCCGTGACCTGAACCAGGTTGCGGCGAAGGATCACAAAATGAAGCGACGTGAAGACGTCCGAGTCGGGGGCGAGTAACGGATGCGCCGTGGTCTGTTTCTTCCACCCTTCGACGGCCTCGCCAATCCTGACCAACTCGTGGAACTTGCCGTGAAGGCCGAGTCGTCGGGTTGGGACGGCTTCTTTCTGTGGGACCACTTGCTCTACGCGCCACCGGTGCGCGACATCCTCGATACCTACCTGTGTCTCGCCGCGATCGCCGCGGCGACGTCGACAATCCAGTTGGGACCAATGGTGACACCCCTCATCCGGCGCCGTCCGGCCGTTGTCGCGCGTCAGGCCGTTACCTTGGATCTGCTGTCGCACGGTCGTCTCGTCCTTGGTTTTGGCATCGGCGACGACGGTGGTCAAGGTGAGCTCTCATCCTTTGGCGAGATCACCGACGCGCCGTCACGGGGACGCGCGTTGAGCGAGGGCCTCGACGTCCTCACGGGACTTCTCTCGGGAGAACTGGTGCACCACGTCGGAGAGTTCTACCGCGCCGACGGCGTCAACTTCCTTCCCGTGGCCGCGCGTCCATCGGGCATACCCATCTGGTTGGCCGCTCGGTGGCCAAATCCAGCGCCGATTCGTCGCGCCGCCAAGTACCAAGGCGTTGTCGTCATTCAGATGACGAGTCCCTCTGAGGTGCGTTCGTTGAAAGAGCAGCTGGTCGGCGCTGGAGCCGACCTCGAGAACTTCGACGTCGTGGTGCTCGGCGCCGCCGGCGACGATCCACGCGAATGGGCCGACGCGGGGGTGACGTGGCTCCTCACCCAACTCGGCCCCTACGAGTTGAAGTTTTCCGAGGCCTTCGATCGCGTGGCGGCCGGACCATCACCGCTCGGTGCCTAGCTCCACGTTGCAGTAAGGGTGACCGGTTTTCGCGTCGCTCCTTTGGCCGTCGAGGCGGAACTCGATTCGCCTCATTCCAACTCGCGCGCGACACCTTGTGAGAGGTGCCCGGGCAGAGTCCGATCGCCTCTCCGTGCGCGCCCAGGCGTCGTTCGCACGGACTGACACTTCGGGAATGGTCCGGTGCGCGGCGTCGTCGAACGTGCAATAGTAGGCAAGGTTTTGACTTGGATGTGAACGGCAGCGCTCGCGAGAATTCGCGTCAGGGGGAAGTGTGGTCGTAGTCGTTGAGCCCGCTAATAGGGCGCCAGAGAAGGGCTTAAAGACCGGCGCGCTCGGCCTCATCTCCAGCATCGTCATCGCCGTTGCCTCGACTGCTCCCGCGTACAGCATGGCGGCGACGCTCGGCTTCGTCGTCGTGGCGATCGGCCTCCAGGCTCCGGTCGTCACGATCCTCGCCTTCTTCCCGATGTGGTTCATCTCCATTGCCTTTCAGCAGATGAATAAGGCCGACCCCGACTGCGGAGCGTCGTTCACCTGGGCGACGAGAGCGTTCAACCCGCGCGTGGGCTGGATGGGTGGTTGGGGAGTCATCGCGGCGGACGTCATCGTGATGGCGAGCCTCGCCCAGATCGCGGGCCAGTACGTCTTCGATCTGTTCAACGCGAACGGAATTGGCAACAACGCCACGAGTCCTTGGGTCCTCACCGTCGGCATCGCCTGGATCGTCGCCATGACGTGGATCTGTTACGTCGGCATTGAGATTTCCGCCAACTTCCAAAAGGCCCTGCTCGGCATCGAACTCACGATGTTGACGGTGCTGTCGGTGTGGGCGCTCATCCGGGTGGGTAACGGCAGCGCCCCGGTCGGTCACGTCGTGCCCGCCGCTGCGTGGTTCGATCCCTTCAAGATCAAGCACTTCAGTAGTTTCGTCGTCGGACTCGCCGACATGCTCTTCATCTACTGGGGTTGGGACACGGCGCTTAACCTCAACGAAGAGACCAAGGACGCGGAGACGGTGCCTGGAAAGGCCGCCGTCATCTCGACGTTTATCCTGCTCGGCACCTACGTAATGGTGATCCTCGCCGTCGAGTCCTTTGCGGGAATCGGTTCGTCGGGAATCGGGCTCGGCAACTCGGGCCACACGAACGACGTGCTCTCCATTCTCGGTCCGGCGATCTTCGGGCACTCGACGTTGGCGTCGGTCCTCGATCACCTGTTGTTGTTGATGGTGTTGTCGTCGGCGGCCGCGTCGACCCAGACCACGATCTTGCCGACGGCTCGTACGCTCCTGTCGATGTCGGTGCACAAGGCCATTCCCCAGGCGTTCTCGAAGATGCACAAGCGCTTTCTTACGCCCACCGTTTCGACCGTGACCTTCGGAGTGGTGTCGATCGCTCTCTACGCGGTGATGAACTTCCTCTCCGCCGGACACGTGATCGCCGACTCCGTTTCCGCGCTCGGAGTGATGATCGCGTTCTACTACGGACTGACGGGATTCTCGTGCGTGTGGTACTACCGAAAGACGTTGACCGCGAGCATCCACAACTTCTTCATACAGGGCGTCTTGCCGTTGATCGGCGCCCTCATCTTGTACTTCATCCTCGGTTGGTCCTTCTGGTACTACTGGAACCCGGTGAACAGTTACACGCACTGGGGAATCTTCCATCGTCAGATTGGCGGGACGTTCATCCTCGACGTCGGGGCGCTCTTGATCGGTCTGGTCCTCATGTTCACGATGCAGGCCGTTCGACCGGCCTTCTTTCGTGGCGAGACGCTGACTCGTAACTCGCCCACCCTCGTCACCGAGGACTTTGTCACCAAGAGCGAACAGGCGCGTTAGGTTGAGGCGCCGTCGTACGTTCGAACTTCATTGGCCCCAAGGAGGCGTTGTCTCATGACCGATACTGTTCCACCTCGCGTGGTGGTCGGCGTCGACGGTTCGGCGCTGGCCGCCAACGCGCTCGAGTTCGCCATCGAGGAGGCTCAACTTCGAAAGGCCACGCTGCACGTCACGTACGCCTACACCGTCATGTCGTCACCGGTAACGGGCTCCACGGGCAAGGACTACTACGAGCAGGTCGAGCGAGTAGCGAAAGAGTTCCTCGAGGAGATAATGGCGAAGGCCCCCTCGACGGAGGGCCTCGACGTCGAATGGTTGGGCGTCCCGGGCAACCCCTCCGAAGTGCTCATCGAGGCCAGTCGTGGGGCCACGTTATTGGTCGTCGGTTCGAGAGGTCAAGGAGGATTCTTAGGACTCTTGATGGGCTCGGTTTCGACTCAATGCGTGCACTACTCACACTGTCCAGTACTCGTCGTTCGCGAGGGACACTAAGCCAAGCGGCGAACTGCGAACCTTAAGTCGCGATGATGGTCTCGACCACCGACGCTGCGAAGAACTCCGTCGGAGGGCTTGTAAGGTGAGCACTAATGACCCCTCTGGACGATTCGTACGACTTGAGTTTGGCGGCGGCGGCGTTGCGATCGAACAGTGCCGACGTCCACGCGCTCTTGAACGCGCTCTGCAGCGAGTTGTCTGACACGTTGGGCGATCGACTGCGCACGCAACGAGGTGGCGGCCGACGGCATAAGTCTGACGAAATTTCGTCGGTGCAGATCTCAATGGCGAACGATCAGTTCGAGGCAGTCATCAACGGGGGAGACCTTCGCTGCACGGTGGGGCACGTATCTGGTGGTATCCGCATTCGTAACGAAATCGTCGACATGGACCAGTGGATCACTCGACTGCTCCAGGCGTTACAGGCCGAGGCGGCCCACAGCGACGCAGCTCGCCTCGCTCTCGAAAACATTGTCATTGGAGGACATCAGTGAGCGAAGTAACGAACGATCTACCCGAAGCAACGGGACGGCGCCTCGAAGAGTTGGAAAAGGGACTCTTCACGTCCGACCTCTCGGTGAACGAATTCCTTCTTATCAAGGAAGTGGGTTTTCACCCGGTGGGCTTCGTCATGGGTTCGTCGATCTATCACACGGGCATTCAGACCCGTAAGTGGGGTCAGAGCCTCGAACTGACGAAACTCACCGAGGCCATGTACAACGCTCGCGAGCTCGCCATGACGCGGATGGAAGAAGAGGCCAGCGAACTCGGCGCTGACGGCGTCGTGGGCGTTCGTCTCGACGTCAACTACTACGAATGGGGTAAGGACGCGGCGGAGTTCATCGCCGTTGGTACCGCCGTCAAAGCCGAGGACGGCGTCTCACGACGAAACCAGCTCGGCAAGCCGTTCACCTCGGACCTGTCGGGACAGGATTTCTGGACGCTCCTCCAGACGGGCTACTTCCCTCAGGGCCTCGTCATGGGCACCTGCGTGTACCACATTGCCCATCGCGGCCTCGGCCAGACGCTCGGTACCACGGGGCAAAACGTGGAGTTGCCGAACTTTACCCAGGCCCTCTACGAAGCGCGCGAACTGGCGATGACGCGAATGCAAGATGAAGCGACGCAGCTCGGCGCCACGGGCATCGTTGGCGTGCGACTCGAGGAGAAATCGCACCAGTGGGGTTCGCACACCATTGAGTTCCTCTCGCTCGGCACGGCAGTGTTGAAGACCTCGAACGACGTCACGCTGGCCAAGCCGACCACGATCATCACGCTCGACAACTAATGGGCGAGTCGCCCCCCGATCTACCCGAGGCGGCCGAGCGTCGACTGGCCGGGGGCGCCTTCTCCTCCGGGCTCAGCGTGTCGGATTTTGGCGCGTGTCTAGAGATGGGCTTCGAACCCGTGGGCCTAGTGCAAGGGTTTTGTGCCATGCACCAGGGCTCTTACGCCATGGGTGGGGCTCTCTCGAGAAGTCTTTCGCCGTACGGGGGGTCGGGGAGTGGCTACGTGCAGAACTACCAGTGTCCCCACGGCATGATCTCCAACGAACACCGAATGTGGGGTCAGAACTACGAGCAGACTTGGGTGCAGGACGCCTGGAACCAAGGTTTCACCAGTGCGTACGAGCGCATGCTCGAAGAAGCGGCGACGCTCGGTGCCCACGGCGTCGTCGGAGTGATCGATACCCAGATGCCTCTCGGCGACGTGGGCGTCGTTGAGTTCCACGTACGAGGAACCGCGGTCAAGGTGCTCGACACACCCGCGCCCACGTCGAGTCCTTGGACCACGTACCTGGCCGGTCAGCGACTCGCGAAGGTTTTCGAAGCGGGCTACGTGCCGGTGTCCATCGTCGCCGCGGTCTCGTCAGTGCGGGTGTGGGCCTACTGCATCACCGAGTACCTCATGGAGGGTTTCGCCGGATCGATGTGGTCCAACGCCACGAGCTCCTCGAGCGCGGTCGAGATTGAACAGATCGTCACCGCCCAGACGTGGTCTCGGCAGCGAGTGCGCTCGCTCGCCCGCGCGCAACTGCACGGCGACGCGTTACACGGGGCCGACCTACGTTCCTCGGAGCGAGAGTTCGAGAAGGGTGACCTCGAGATTGAGGCCGTGCTGCGCGGAAACCGGATTCGACGGTTCAAGGACTTCGACCCTCTGCCCGTTCCTCAACCAACGGTTCGTCTCTCGTGACGAACGGGGACGTGGCGAAGAGTCCGATCGACACGAAAGCGGAAGTTCGACGGGCCGTGGCGTCGCTCGCCGGTAAGGCACCGAAGACGGAGTCGACGACGTCGGATCTCTCGATCGACGAGGAACTCAATCTCCACTCGATTGGTTGGGAGCCCGTGGAACTCGTGAGTGGCGTGTCGCTCTTCTCGACGCCCGTGGGCCTTTGGAACTGGGGCGAGGGGGAGATCACGTCTGCGTCGGAGGCGCACGCGCTGGCCTTCAAGTACGCCATTGGACGAATCCATCGGGAAGCCGCGGACGCGGGCGGCCACGGGGTCGTGGGCGTGCACGTCGAACGTCGCGTGTACTCGACGCACATTGAAGTCTCGCTGCTCGGCACGGCCGTTCGTCCAGTGGGCGCCAAGAGCGTTGAGCCGAGCAACGTCTTCGTCTCGGACCTTTCGGCGCGTGACTTCACGTTGTTGATGGTGGCGGGTTGGGAGCCCCTCGGTCTCGCGACGGGCGCCAGCTTCGTCTACGCGCCACGAAGGTCGATGGGCACGGTGCTCCAACAACAGTCCCAGAACGTGGAACTGAAGAACTACACCGACGCCATGTACTCTTCTCGAGAATCGGCCATGGAACGGATGCAACAGGTCGCCCTCGAACTGAAGGGAACCGGCGTCGTGGGGGTCAAGGTGGTCGAAGGACCGATGAGTTTTGCCGCGCACGCAGTGGGCTTCGCCGCCTGGGGCACCGTCGTGCGGCTCGTGAGTGACGCCCATCATTTCGTTCGACCCACGATGGTGGTGTCACTCAACGATTCCGGCGTGGCCTTCGACGCTCAGTCCCTGCAATGAATTGGCCAACAATTGCCCAATTTTGAGTAAACATCTCCACGGTCTTCCGGCGAGAGCCCTATCGTTCGTCTTGTGAAACTTGACGTCTATCGGAGTTGCACTCGCCAAGAGAAGCGAGAGGTTCTCGACGCCTTCTGGCGCTCTGGCGGACAACCGTCGGCGCGCATTCACGAGGCCGCGTTTCAGTACGGTCCCTTCGCGGCCATCTCCCTGGTCGCCGTAGCCCTCGAACTCGCCTTCGTTTTCTTCGTATCGATTCATCGAGTCGCCGTCGTGGGCTGGCTCGCTGTCGTCTTCGAAGCCGTCGTTCTGCTCTCTTTGTGGTGGTCCCTCGTTCGATGCCGCGCTATACGAAGTCACCCCAACGAATTGATGTAAGTCTTTTCGCGTGACGGCGCCACGCTTAACTGGCGCCGTCGAGAAGTCCCGCGTCGGTAGCCCAGTCCCAGTGGAGGTGCGCGTGACGAGCGTTGGCGCCGAGGACGCCACCGATTGTTCCGTCGCCCCACGGCGCTCCGTCGAGTCGTTCGTCTAACTGAGCGTCCGAGAGTTCAGAGAGTAGACGGAGCGTCTCGCCACGCGCGCTGGCCGTCAGGGCCACGACGTCGGAAAGTGATTCGCCGTGGTGTTCGCGCTGAAACGCTTCGGTTCTCTCATTCACGATCTTCATGATTTGCTCTCGAGTGCGGACTTCGCCCTTGTCGTCGGCGAGCAGTCCTACGGGATTCGAGTCACCCGCTAACTGACGACGGATCATCTGCACGAAGTCCCTTTCAACCAAAGCAAGGTGAGCGAAGTGGTCGAGCGCGCACCAGGTGTTCGACGGGTCGTGCTCACTCTTCGTAAGGGGTCGGCGCAACTGCTCCTGCGATAGGCCCTCGAAGGTTGCGAGAAGCCACGTGCGACTTTCGTTAAGTGCCGCCTCGACGTCGATCCTCTTCACGTGACCTCCACTACCGAAACTGTATGCGTCGGGTTTTCGTTACTGCGTAGCGGCGTCGCGCCAGAGATCGATACTGCCTTCGACGGCGTGTTCATCAATGCGCGACAACTCATCGTCGCTGAAGGACAGTGAGTTGAGGGCGTCAAGGTTCTCGTCCAATTGACCGACACTGCTCGCGCCGATCAACACGGACGTGACGCGCGGGTCGCGAAGAGCCCAGGCAAGCGCCAGTTGGGAGAGTTTCTGACCGCGTTCTTGGGCGATGGCGTTTAACGCACGTACGTGGCCGAGATTCTCTTCACTCAACATTGACTTTTCGAGCGTCGTGCCAGCCTTCGAGGCTCGCGACCCTTCTGGCACCCCTTGCAGGTAGCGGTCAGTGAGGAGGCCCTGCGCGAGAGGAGAGAAGGCAATACAACCCACTCCCTCTTCGTCGAGGACGTCGAGCAGTCTCTCCTCGATCCATCGATTGAACATCGAATACGAGGGCTGGTGGATGAGCAGTGGCGTACCAAGACGACGCAAGATGGAGACAGCCTCCTTCGTACGTTCGTCCGAGTACGAAGAGATGCCCACGTAGAGCGCCTTACCTTGGCGAACGGCGTGGTCGAGTGCGCCCATGGTCTCTTCGAGCGGTGTTGTCGCGTCGAAGTGGTGGTGGTAGAAGATGTCGACGTAGTCGAGACCCATGCGCGTGAGACTCTGATCGAGACTCGCGAGGAGGTACTTTCGCGAACCCAGGTCGCCGTAGGGGCCGGGCCACATGTCCCAACCGGCTTTGGACGAGATGATCAGTTCATCGCGCAGTGAACCGAAGTCTTCACGCAGTAGTCGTCCGAAGTTCGTCTCGGCGCTGCCGTAGGGCGGCCCGTAGTTGTTCGCGAGATCGAAGTGCGTAACCCCTCGATCGAAGGCTCGCCGCAGCGTCGCGCGCTGGGTGTCGATCGACACGTCGTCACCGAAGTTGTGCCAGAGGCCGAGCGAAATGGCGGGAAGCAGTATGCCGCTTCGACCACATCGTCGGTACGTCATGGTGTCGTAGCGGCCGGGGGACGCAAGATAGTTCGTCATACTTTGAGGGTACCTTTCTTGCTCGAAAACTTCAATACGTTGACCGAGCGATTCCCTCTCAATGGCGCGCGAGAAGCGGTTCTCTTTACTCGGCGCTCACGTCGATGAGAATCTTGCCAACGGCGCCGCCTTCGACTCGGTCGTGAGCGTCGGCGGTGCGTTCGAGCGCGAAGCGAATCACGGGCAGTCCGGTGGCCGCTCCGACCGTGAGCGCGCCGTCGGCCACGGCCGCCGAGACGGCGGCGATGGCCTCGTCCTTGGCCGGGGTCGGAACGGTGTAAAGAAGAACGAACTGGAACCTCGTGTTTCGCGTCATGTGATCGCGCACTTTAAGCGTCACCTCGTCTCCACCGTTGGTGGCGTAGACCGCTACGGTCGCGCCCGGCGCGCACACTTCTTTGTCGAGTTCTTGATTGACGCCCACGGCAACTTCTACGACGACGTCAACACCCAGAGGAGCGAACGAACGGATAGTCGACGACGCGTCCTGCTCTTTGTAGTTGACGACGTGGTCGGCGCCGGCCAATCGCGCAAGGTCGCCCTTCGCCGCACCACTCACCGTGGCGATCACCGTGGCGCCGGCCCACTTCGCGAGTTGAATCGCCGCGTGACCCACCGCTCCGGCTCCCCCAGCCACGAGGATCGTGCGACCGACCAACGCGCCAGGGGAGAGTTTCGACGGAAAACTCTCGGCAACGGTCAAACATCGGTGCGCCGTGATCGCTGGAACGCCGAGACTGGCGCCGAGGTCCATAGACGCGTTGTCGGGTAGTGCCACGACATGGCGCAGTGGCAAGACGACTTGCTCTTCGGCCGTTCCGTTGGCGCGTTGCCAGGCGGCCTCCCACAGCCACACTCGTTGACCGACGCGCAGTGAGTCAACGCCCTCGCCGAGGGCTTCGACGACGCCCGCGCCGTCTTGGTTGGGGACGACCTCGGGAAAGGCCAAAGCCTGGCCCGGGGCCGATCCGCGTCGCGACTTCCAGTCGGTTGGATTCACGCCGGAGACCACCACGCGCACCCGGACCTCGTCCGGACCCGGTTCTGGAGTGGGGAACTCGACGAGCTGCAAGACGTCGGAATCACCAGTGAGCGAGTGTGCGATTGCTTTCATGGTTCAAGAGTATGCCGGCACGGTCACGAACCCGTCGTTGGAACTTTCGTCGACAAAGTGTCGAGCGCTCACGGTGCGAGAGATCCCGACGGCTCTACCGTGGCAACGCTAAACGTGAACAGATCGAATCGCCAGCGGCGAGACGATCTGACGGTGAATCGTCAGTCGTTCGACTGCATGACGACCTTGTCCGCGTGGACGCGGTACTTGACACGCACTTCGCCTTCGCGGCGCATGGGGTAGCTGTCGACACCGAGGTACTTCTTCGCCAGTGTGTCGATGTGCGCGTCGGCGCCCTCTTCGGAGGGCTCCGCCGTTCCGCGAACCACGACCACGTTGTAGGGATCGTCCGGATCGACGATCGAGATCGCGACCTGACTGTTCTTCGTAAGGTTCACAGCCTTCACTCGACCCTTGGCGGTATTGAAGACAAGATCATCGCCCTCGAGATCGATCCACACTGGCGTCACCTGGGGACCTCCGTCGGCGTCGACCGTCGCGACGTTGGCGATGACGGGACGTTGAACGAGGGCTCGGGCCTTGTTACTGAGTTGAGTGGTCATGTACTGTTCCTCCTTGGAATAAGGGGCCCCCGGCGGCGCTCTCGCGAGCGATCGCGCGTCAAATGCCCGTGACTCGATGCTACCGACCTAGCGAACCGTGCGTTTCGGGGTTATGGGTGAGATCGAACCGTCAGGCTCAGACTCGCGACAATGCAGAACCGATCGCCGCAATGTTCAAATCGGCCATCGTGGCGATTAGGTCTCTGTCACTGCACGTGCCTTGTCGCGCCGCTTTTTTCAAACCCACGCCCTGTCCAAGGGTTCGATCGCTTTCGGGCGACTTGACAACGCGCACAACGAGCGAATCCACTGTCGAAACCAACGTATTTCCATTACCGCACTAGCCTGGTCCTATCGTCCGCTGAGCTAATCATCCGGCGAAATATCTAAGGTCCGGCACATGACTCAGACCAGCATCGTTCCCGAGCCAAGAGTCCCGTGGCTAATCCAAGGTGGCATGGGTATCGCGATATCTGGGTGGCCACTTGCCCGCGCCGTCGCGAGCGCCGGCCAACTCGGCGTGGTGTCGGGTACGGCGATTGACAACGTGTTCGTTCGTCGGCTTCAGGAGAACGGCGTCGACGCCGACCTGCAAGCCGTCCTCGACCAATTTCCCCTACAGAGCGTCGTCGATGACGTTCTTAATGACTTCGCCTCGCGTGAGCGAAGCGCCTCAGAACCTTTTCGCACGCTGCCGATGTTGACGCATCGAAGCACGGACCGATCGATCGACATCGTGGTGCTGGCGTCATTCGTCGAAGTCGCTCTCGCCAAAATGGGTCACGACGGCGACGTGGGCATCAACCTCTTGACCAAGGTCCAGATCCCGACAGCCGCCACGCTCTGTGGGGCCATCCTCGCCGGAGTGAACTACGTAGTGATGGGCGCCGGAGTGCCGACGCACATTCCCGGCGCGCTCGAGCGGCTCAGCCTCGGCGAGCCCGTCGATCTCCCCCTCAGCGTGACTGGCGCGAGTAGTGACAATCCCGCCACGTCACTGCACTTCGATCCATCGCGCTACCTAGGATCACGAGTTCTCTCACGCCCACGTTTCCTCGGGATCGTGTCGTCGCACGTGCTGGCGAACGCACTCGCCAAGAGGAGCAACGGGCCTGTGGATGGTTTTGTGCTCGAGCGTCCGGTAGCGGGTGGCCACAACGCGCCACCGCGCGGTGACTTCGGGATCGACGCCGACGGCAATCCCGAATACGGGCCGCGAGACGTCGTTGACTTTGAGGTGCTCGTGAATCTCAAGGTTCCATTTTGGATCGGTGGCGGCGTCACGTCACCCCAAGACGTGAAAGACGCGATGTCACTCGGAGCGAGCGGTGTGCAGGTCGGAACGCTCTTTGCGTACTGCAACGAGTCGGGCATGGACCCAGTGCTTCGTCGAGAGGTGCTCGACACGCTGAGGACCGGAACGGTCGATGTTCGAACGTCACTTCGCGCGTCGTCAACCGGGTACCCCTTCAAGGTCGCCTCCGTGAGCGGCACCATTTCTGATCCACAGGTCTACGACGACCGAGCTCGTAAGTGCGATCTGGGTTACTTGCGAGAGCCCTACGTGAGGCTCGACGGTTCGGTGGGGTATCGATGCGCGGCCGAGCCGGTCTCCGCCTACGTGAGAAAGGGCGGCTCGCCGGAAGCGACCGTTGACGTTACGTGCCTGTGTAACGGCTTGATGGCGACCTGTGGCCTCGGTCAAGTGCGCTCCGACGGTCGTCGAGAGTCGGCCATCGTGACGAGTGGCGACTGTATCGACGACGTTCGCCAGCTCCTCCAGGGCCGCGATAGTTACAGCGCGAGTGACGTGATAGCGCACCTCGACGTGGCGAGTATCGCGCCGTGTTGACGTTGGTGCCGCGACACCGGGAGTAGTTGCGCCTCATGATCGAAGAGATGTCTCCGGGCGAGATCAGCGATTTCGTACACGAGCAAAAAGTTGGCCGCGTGGGCTGTCACGCCGAGGGCGAGACCTACGTCGTCCCGGTTATCTTTGCGTGGCGTGACGACTGCTTCTACGTGTACACGACTGAAGGCAAGAAGGTCGAGATGATGCGCGCGAATGCGCAGGTCTGCTTCGAAGTCGACGAGTACTTGGTGGGTGGGCGATGGCGCAGCGTCATTGTCCAAGGTACGTACGAGGAGCTACGCGGTGACGACGCCGGGCGCGCGCTCGAGATCATCAGCGAACGCTTCCAATCGAGTTCTAGTGGCGCTCGCGAGGACGATCGAGGCGCCGGTCGCGTGCCGGTGGCATTTCTCATTCGGGTGAAGGACATCACTGGCCGCAAGGTCGAGCGCGACTGAACTGAGACTTTTGCTAGTGAGACGAACCGCTCACCAGTACGCACCCCGGATCGGACGCCAGAGGATTCTCGTAGGTGGCGTACGCGCGCGAACGAGAACCACCGCACAGATCTGACTGCTCGCAGCTCTGGCATGGACCGACGAAGTCCGCGCCGCGTATCGAGTGCAGGAGATCGTGGTCCCGGTAGACGTCGATGAGGTTGTCGTTACGGACGTTGCCAAGAGCGATAGGCAAGAAGCCTGACGGGTAGATATCGCCGTTGGCCCCGACAAAGATGATTCCCTTGCCGTCTCGCGTGGCCGCGCTCGGCGCACGTACGGGCGCGGAGCTAGGACCCAGCAGCTGAAGAAGGCGCGAACGCAAGAACTCGTACGTTTCTCCGACCCCGCTCGGGTCACCTCCGGGGCTCTGGTCACGTCGCTCGAGTGCCACGCGACGAAAGAACGGAGCTTCGACGGTTCGTACGGTAAAGCCGTAGCGTGACGCGTTGACGAGGAAGTGGCACACCTCTTCGTTCACTGTTGCTGAAGTGGCTTCGACCTCAGCGCCTCGACCCGTCGTGATGAGGAAGAATACTTCCCACACGTTGACCTTCAGCTGTTGGAGAAGTTGAGCGACGTCGGCCAGCTCTCGAACGTTCGACGCCATCACCGTCGTGTTGATCTGCGTAGTGAAGCCGTGACGCTTCAGTTCAACAATCGCGCGCAACGTTGCGTCAAAGTGCCCAGTGACGCCGCGCACCGCGTCGTGCGTCGAGGCGTTCGCCCCGTCCAAGCTCAGTGAGGCACTTTTCACCCCGGCACGTCGAAGCGCCTGAAGCGTGGACGACGTCAATTTCTCCGTTACCGAGGGCGCGATCGCAACGGGCACGTTGAGCGAATGGGCGTAGGTGGCAAGTTCGACGATGTCCTCACGCATCAAGCAGTCGCCACCGGTGAGGATGAGTATCGGGCGGGGCCGTCCGAGGGCCGCAATAGAGTCGATTAATTCAACACCTTCGCGTGTCGACAGTTCGTCGGGACCACCTATGAGTTGCGCGTCCGCTCGACAGTGAAAACACGCGAGTTGACACGCCTTGGTCATCTCCCAGAAGACGAGCAGGGGCCGACGATCGAACTGTCCCTCTGTCGATCTTTCGACGCTGGAATCCATCACGCACTACCTCGATGTGGGGGGCCGCGAGATCATCTCGACGGCCGCACGACCATCCTAAGTAGTGCTCTCTAGGGACAAAAGTCCCGTTTTCAAAGGAATTTGACGAAACTCCGAAGGTACGGGCGCCGAGCAACAACGAAGAGAGTTTTGAGCGAGTGTTCGGAGCCGTTCTTCGAGCCCTCTAGTGACCCGCGGCGAAGAGCTCACTTTGGTCGAGTTCCGACTCCAGCGAAGGAGCGGACTGCGCTTCGACGACTTCCTTGGCTGGTCCACGCAGCACGACCAAGGTAACGATGAGACCCATCGCCGCCAAAATCGCGCCGATGAAAAACGTCACGTGGTAGCCCGCGGTCAAGGCTGAGGCTTGGCTCTGGCCCTGGGCGACGAGTGCCGTCGTCTTGCTCGCGGCGAGCGTGCCAAAGATGGCGAGACCGACCGACGAGGCCAGCCACATCGACACGTTCACGATGCCCGAGGCGAGTCCGGCGTCGTTCTTGGGTACGTCGGCCATCGCGATCGTGAGCAGCGGTACGGCCGAGACACTCATTCCCAAACCGATGAGGAGAAACGCGGGCAGGATTGACACGAAGTAGTCGGCGTGCACGGGAGCGCGCGATAGGAGTACGAGCCCAACGATGACTGCCGTCATACCCGGGACGAGGAGCTTCATTGGTCCGAAGCGAATGAGGAGACGACTCGTAAGCCCGAGCGACATCGCGGCCATCGCGAGGGTCATGGGCAGGAAGGCAATGCCGGTGCGCAGCGGCGCGTAGCCGAGGACCTTCTCCAGGTAGAGCGCACCAAAGAAGAAGATCGCGAACATCGCGGCAAACGTGAGACCACGAACGACACTCGAAGCGGTCAAACTACGGAGCTTCAAGATCCGTAGCGGCATGATGGGTTTCGCGACGCGCGACTCGAGCACGAGGAACGCGCTCATCAAGACAACGGAGACGGCACCAAAACCCAGCGTGTGTCCTGAAAGCCAACCGTAGGTTGAAGCCTTCACGACCGCGTAGATCCCGATAACGAGTGACGACGTCATGAGCAGCGATCCGGTCACGTCGAGACCCTCGCGAACGCCGAGACCGGCGTTCTCCTTGATGAGTGCGGTACCCAAGAAGAAGGTGAGGATGCCGATCGGGACGTTGATCAAAAAGATCCAGTGCCAGTTGACGGCCTGAGTGAGGACGCCGCCAACCAAGAGGCCGATCGATCCGCCGCCGACGGCAACGAACATGTACGCGCTCATGGCCTTCGCGCGCTCGGCGGCTCCCGTGAACTCCGTCACGATGATCGCGACGATCACTGACGTCGAGACCGCGCCGCCGATGCCTTGGACGAATCGAGCGGCGATCAACATGGCTTGACTCTGGGCCACGGCGCAGACCAGTGACGAGGCCGTGAAGAGCGCCACGCCACTTAGAAAGACCTTCTTTCGTCCGAGCAAGTCGCCGAGGCGACCCGCGAGCAAAAGGAAGCTGCCAAAGGCGATGAGGTAGGCGTCAACGACCCAGGTCAGGTTCGACGAGGAGAAGTGGAGATCGCGTTGAATCGAGGGCAGCGCCACGTTGACAATGGATCCATCGAGGGCGTTCATGAGCATGGCCAGGCAGACCACGATGAGGGCGATCCAGCGCCTTCTATCGATTGTTCCTGATGAGGAGGTGGGAAAAAATGACATTAACGAAGTTCTCCGTTGGTAGGGTGTTGCCACTGAACAATGCTTCTTTATCATCTAGGTGGCGATATAATCATGATAGCATGAATATCGATACGTCACTACCATTGAGTTCGATGGATGAAAATTCGTCCACTGGACCTATCTTGTTGCTCACGCAACTGTCACGGCTCGTGAGCCGACGAAGCACCCCCGAACTCCTCGGACAGACCCTGAAGGAACTGGGCACGTTGTCGTTCCTGCGTGACTTTCCAGAGACGTCCCAGCAGGCGCTCTCGGACGGGTTATGCATTGACGCCAACTACTGCGTGTTGTTGTTGAACGATCTCGAGGCGAACAATCTCATCGAGCGTCGCCGTGACCCGAGCGATCGACGCCGCCACCTCGTGTCAATGACCGAGGACGGTCGCCGAGCACTGCAGAGGGCGGAAGCCGCTCAACAGACGCTCGAGGACGAGATGCTTGGTGCGCTGAACGAGGAAGAGCGCTTAACGTTGGCGCATTTGCTTCGTAAATCGATCGACGGACAGAGCACGAGCGCCGTGTCGAGCCACTCCACTTCGAACTGAAAATTCCCTCGACGTCGCGAGGACATTGACGTCTGGTCGATCCTTATCGTGCCCTGATGTCACGGATTCCGCGGCGCTGGGTGAGCTCCCCTGACCTTCGTTGAGATCACGGTTGCGGACCCGTTGAAATGGGTCGATAATGAGAGAGCGGGTCAAACTCAGCGGTGCGTAGTACCTCTCAACGGCAAGGAGTTCGTAGTGGCAACCAATGCTGCAGACGCCTCAGTTTCCAACGCACTTCAACCTGGCACGCGGGCGCCGGAGTTCTCTCTCCTTGCGGCGCCTGGACAACCAGTGACGCTGTCGGAACTGGAGGGACCTGTCGTCTTGATCTTCTATCCGGCCGATTGGAGTCCCGTTTGTAGTGACGAACTCTCGATGTTCGAGTCAGCGAACGGTCTCTTCAGCGACCGTGGCGCCCAGCTCGTGGGCATCGCCGTGGACAGTGTCTGGTCGCACGTCGCCTTCAAAGCCGAAAGGCGACTGAACTTCCCTCTCCTCGCCGACTTCCACCCCAAGGGTGAGGTCGGGCGGTCCTACGGCGTCTACCGAGATCAAGACGGCACCACCGAACGTGCGCTCTTCGTTCTGGACGCCGAGCACGACATTGCGTGGAGTCACGTCTCGCCTATCGGAATCAGTCCCGGGGTGGACGGCGCGCTTCGAGCGGTGGAGGCCCTTTCGTGAGTGGTAACCGTGCCCACCTCGTCGAACCCGTTGGACCCGACGACCACGTCGAAGGACCCGACGACGCGGCGATCACGCTGGTCGAATACGGCGACTATCAGTGTCCCTACTGCGGGCAGGCGTACGCCATCGTGAAGAAGTTACAAAGCGACTTTGGTTCATCGCTTCGCCTCGTCTTTCGCAATATGCCTCTGACGAACGTCCACCCCCAGGCCGAACTCGCGGCGGAGACCGCTGAGGCGGTCGCGCTTCAAGGGAAGTTCTGGCCAATGCATGACCTTCTCTTCGAGAAGCAGCGCGACTTGTCCGGTCCTGCGCTCCTTCGTTACGTCGAAGAGGTCGGAGCGGACTTAAGCGAAGTGGCGAACGCGCTGAACGACGGCGTGGTTACCAAGAGAGTGAAGGACGACGTTGAGAGCGGTATCCGTAGTGGTGTGAACGGCACCCCGACGTTCTTCGTCAACGGCGAGCGCTACGACGCGTCGTGGGACTACGAGTCGTTCCATGATTTCCTACAAGACGTGTTGGAGCAACCCTAAAGAAGCGATATCTTCGACGTCATTACCGCGCTGAGAGTCCGATCAGTCGTGCTTGATTCTTTGGACCTTCACTCTCGACTTCGTGAGGAGTCGAATAGCAAAGAGAACGGCGATGACGATCACCGTCACGTTGACCGCGGGTACCCAACGGACTTGTTCGTCCTTCACGACGTAAGCACCAACGGGCACGACGACGCCACCGAAGCCGCCGCCTGAGCCCGTATCACCACGACGGGCGTCGCTCGTTTCGGTCTCATCGTCGTCGTGTGAGGTAGTCGCTGGTCCTTCGCCGCCCCCTACGCCGCCGGCCACGAGGGCCACGGGGATGACGAGTACCCCGTCCTTTTCGTACGCACTGCCAAACGCGCGACTCACCGATATATTCTCGGTCGCCCGGCTCAGCAGATCCTTAATGTCCACGCGTCACCTTCTTTCGCCGGGCTCTTTGGGGAGTGGCCGTAGTGATTCGTGCGGCCGTCAGTTGGTCGAACCCGTAGTCCAAAGACTACCGAGAGACGCGCCGCGCATTTTGGGGCCGAGAGGTCGATAGGCCTGGATGATTCATCACTTCGCTTCGGGGACGTAGTGCCGCTCTCCGGATTGATCGAGCCATACTCGCACCACTCGGTTCGTCGACGGGTCGTTGAAGACCTCTTCGGTGCGTCGCCACCCGGGTTTTGGCTTTTCGGTTTCGCCGTGTCGACGGACAAAGAAACTCGCGACCAACAAGCCGACGAGTACCAAGGCAACGATCACGAACACGAATCCCATGGACTACCTACGAGGGATTGCTGAGCGTGACTGCCGTGCCGTAGGCGACGATCTCCGTGAGGGACTGTCCGACCTCCGAGGAATCGAATCGGAACGACACCACTCCCTGGGCTCCAAGGAGCTGAGCATTTTCGATCATCCGGTCGAGGGCGTGACGGCGACTGTCTTCGACCAACCGGGTGTACTGCTTGACCTCGCCACCGGCGAGAGCTTTGAATCCCGCCGTGATCCCTTTGGCCATTCCCATCGAACGCACGACGACACCAAAGACCATTCCCAGGCTCTTCTCGATCTGTCGATCGGGAAACGCGAGCGCTGTCGTGATTGGAAACTGCGAACCACCTGGTTCGCCGTAGCGTGGTTGACTATCAGACATTCGAATCGCTCCTCATCACTCGCCGGCCCACGAGGACCCGCAATGCGGACGATACTCGAACGCGGCGAAAACACATAACGTGTCCGACGACATTGAAGCTTCGATGAATCTGCGAGCCGTCGCAATAGAGTTCTACCGATCTTCGATCGCTACTTTGTTCAAACTCTGATCGTCTTAAGAAAGGAAGTCCGAGATGTCGGTTTCCAGCGAAGTGACGCCACGGGTCGCCATCGTGACCGGAGGTTCAGGGGGGATTGGTCGAGCCGTCGCCGAGCGACTCGGTCGCGACGGAATGCACGTCGTCGTTCACTACGCCAGCAACGTCGCGTCCGCCGAGGACGTCGTTCAGAGGATTGTTTCGGCAGGTGGCGACGCGTTCGCCTTCGGAGGCGACGTCGCCGACGAGGCTGACATGGCCGCGCTCTTCGACGAGACCGAGCGTCGTTACAGCGGTGTCGACGTCGTCGTGCACACGGCGGGCGTCATGATCCTGTCGACAGTTGTCGATATTGACTTCGACGACTTCGACCACATGATGCGGATCAATGTTCGCGGAACTTTTGTTGTTGATCAGCAAGCTGCTCGACGAGCGCGAAGTGGTGGCGCGATCATCAACTTCTCGACTTCGGTCACCAAGCGTTCCGTACCCACCTACTCTGCGTACTCCGCCTCGAAGGGCGCTATTGACGAGATCTCCATGATCCTGGCCAAAGAGTTGCGCGGGCGCGACGTCACGGTCAACGCGGTCGCGCCGGGTCCGACGGCAACCTCACTTTTCCTTGACGGTAAGGACCAGGCAACGATTGACACCCTCGCGGCGATGCCCGCGCTGGGCCGGCTCGGGCAACCCGACGACGTCGCGGACGTCGTGTCATTTCTCGCGGGTCCGGGCCGGTGGGTGAACGGCCAGGTCATCTACGTTGACGGTGGGTTGCTGTAACGAAGTTCGCCCCTCTTCGATTCCCCGGCGTTCGGCCACCTCGCTTACGCTCTTGAAGGCGCACGTGAGGAGAGCAGTATGAGTGGTTTCCCGTATGAGGAGAAGTTCGGCGTCAACCGAAAGCTCCCCGAGCACGGCATCGATCAAGACGCCGTGCTGTCCATGTTGTCGACGATGTCCGCGGCCGAGAATCCCGTGTGGGAGGGAGGCCAATGCTCGGGCACCATGTACTGCGGCGACCATGACCACTACGACTTCTTGAATCTCGCTTTTTCCCAGTTCTCGTACGTCAACTCTCTACAGCGCGACATGTGTCCCAGCTCCACCAAGTTCGAGGCCGAGATCATCGCCATGACGCTCGACCTCTTGGGAGCGAGCAACTTGAAGGACACCACGCCGGTTGGCCTCGTGACGTCGGGAGGTTCCGGCTCAATTGCCCACGCGGTGTTGGCGTACCGCGAACATCACTCGACGTCTGGTCGACCCAACATCATCAAACCCGAGACGGCGCACCCCGCCTTCAGTAAAGCAGGGCATCTCTTTGGCGTAGACATGAAGATCGCCCCGGTGGACCCAACGACGACGCAAGTCGACCTTGAGTGGGTGAAGGCAAACATTGACGAGAACACCATCGCCCTCATTGGCTCCGCGTGCAACTACGGCTACGGCACGGTTGACCCCATTGGCGAACTTGGCGCGCTCGCCTTGGAGCACAACATCGGCCTCCACGTCGATGGTTGCCTTGGCGGCTTCATACTTCCCTTCGGCCGAGAACTCGGCTACGACATCGAGCCCTTTGACTTCTCGGTGCCCGGCGTCACGTCTATCTCCGCCGACACGCACAAGTACGGCTACGCCCTGAAGGGCACCAGCGTGCTGTGCTTCGCCGATCAAGCGCTTCGCAACGACCAGTACTTCTACTTGACTGACTGGTCGGGGGGAAAGTACTGTTCACCGGGAATGGACGGTTCGCGTTCGGGGGGTCTACTCGCCGCGACTTGGGCCGCCATGGTGCACCTCGGCCACGCTGGCTACTTGCACTACGCCAAGGAGATCTTCGCTACCTCAGCCGCCATGCAGTCGGCCGTTCGAGAACACCCGTCGCTTCGGCTCATGGGCAAACCGAGTTTTCTCTTCTCCTTCACGTCCGACGAGTACGACGTTTACCTGGTGAACGATTTCTTGCGAACTCGCGGGTGGCGCCTCAACGGTCAGCAGTACCCCAACGCACTGCACATGGCCGTCACGCGTCCCCAGACACAACCGGGCGTCGTCGAACGATGGCGACAAGACCTCGCCGATGCCGTCGCGTACGCGACGACCCATAAGGACGAGCCGCCCAAGTCGGGAGCGATCTACGGCGGCGTTGAAGGCGGCCCGAGCGAGGAGTCCGACGCCATCATCAAGTTCTTCATGGCCGACATGATGGACAAGCAGTCCTCCATCCCTTCGTAATGAGCGAAGAGTCCGATCTCTGTCTCAGCGTTGACTTAGGCACGGGGGGACCGAAGGTTGGTCTCGTCACGCTGGACGGCGAGGTCCTCGCCTACGAGGTCCATCACGTGATGACCAACTACGAAAACGACGGGGGAGCGACCCAGGACGCCGAGGAGTGGTGGACGATCATCACGGAGGCGACGAAGCGACTACTCGTGACGTCGAAGATTGCCGCGAGTCGAGTGAGGGCCGTCGCGGTGACGGGTCAGTACGCGTCGACGGTCCCCGTCGACGTCAACGGCGTCCCGACGGGGCCCTGCCTAACCTGGCTCGACACCCGAGGCGGGCGCTACTCGCGCCAGGCCGTCGGTGGACCGTTCCTAGGATACAACGCGCGAAAGGTGCTGCAGTTCGTGCGAAAGACGGGCGGGGCTCCGTCGACCGCCGGCGCCGATCCCATAGGTCAAATGTTGACGCTGAAGCACGAGCAGCCCGACGTCGTGGCCGCGACGCGTTGGTTCATGGAACCGGTTGACTATCTGACCATGCGCTTCAGCGGTCTCGCGTCGGCGACACACGCGTCACGCCTCGCCTCGTGGATGACCGATAATCGCCATCTCACCACGTACGAGTATGACCAACAACTTCTCGAGATGGTTGGCCTCGACGCCAAGTTTCTTCCGCCCCTCCTACCCTTTGGATCGATCGTGGGTAACGTGACGCCCAGCGTCGCCGACGAGCTCGGGATTGCGCGCGACGCCGTTGTCATCTCCGGGATCCCTGATCTCCACGCGGCCGCCATTGGCTCGGGTGGCACCAACCTTTACGAAACGCACCTCGCGCTGTCGACGACGTCGTGGATTTGCTGTCCGGTGCCCAAGAAGAAGACCGACATTAATCATTCGATCGCTTCGGTTCCGGGACTGACGAACGATTCCTACCTCGTCATCAACAGCCAAGACACTGGCGCCAAAGCACTCGAATGGCTGCAGGGCGTCCTAGCCGGGAGCGGCACCGTGATGAGCTTTGATGAGATGACGACGCTCGCCGCCACGGCGCCGCCGGGCGCCAACGGGGTGCTCTTCACTCCCTGGTTGACCGGTGAACGCTCGCCAGTAGATAACAAGAAACTCCGAGCAGGCTTCACCAATCTTTCGGTGACGTCAACGACCGCCGACCTCGTACGAGCAGTCATGGAGGGAGTTGCCGCGAACAGTGCGTGGCTCTTCAAGTACGTGGAGAAGTTCGCCGGCCGAACACTCTCTCCGATTCGACTCTTGGGCGGAGGGGCGCAGTCAACGCTGTGGTGTCAGATCTACGCCGACACTCTTGGTCGTGACGTTGAGCAGGTCCCCCAACCCTTGCTGGCACAGATGCGCGGGGTGGCACTTCTCGCGTCCGTGGCGCTCAAGCGACGCCGACTGCACGAGGTCACGGGGCAATCAGCTGGCGTCACGTTCGAACCATCCGCGAGCGCCGCGGACTTGTACCGCGCGCGAGCAGCGCAGCTACCGAGTCTGTACGCACGCGACAAGAAGTGGGCTCGGAAGCATCCGAACCCTCATCACTAGATGAGCTCTTGGCGACGCTGATCGACCCGTCTTCCTTCGAGGTCTCGCGCACCAGACCAGCGTTCGTTAGTCGCCGACGCGAAGCGAGCCCTGGAAACTCGTGTGCAGTCGCGCGGGACCGTTGCTCGTGACGACGAGGCACTCGCCGGTTTGGACACCGGCTCGGTGATCGGTCGTGACGAC
>Ga0182024_10005668_pt1 | contig 27856 bp, 23 predicted proteins | sample P32metaG_FD_120480 | JGI IMG/M metagenome (GOLD analysis project Ga0182024, IMG submission 120480) | Permafrost microbial communities from Stordalen Mire, Sweden - P3-2 metaG (Illumina Assembly) | ecosystem: Environmental > Terrestrial > Soil > Wetlands > Permafrost | place: Sweden: Stordalen...
AGCGCTTCGGCGAACCGAAGGACGCCTTCCAGCTCGAGGAGATCGAGGTGCCCGAGCCGGGCGCGTTCGAGGTGATCGTGCGCGTGATGGCCGCCGGCGTGAACTACAACAACGTGTGGGCAGCGCTCGGCAAGCCGGTGTCGGTGATGCGCTACGGCGACCACCCCGAGTTCGGCCACCACATCGGCGGCTCCGACGCGTCGGGGATCGTGTGGAAGGTCGGCGCCGGCGTCACGCGCTGGAAGGTCGGCGACGAGGTCGTCGTGCACTGCAACCAGGCCTCCTACGAGGACCCCGAGGTGCACGGCCTCGACCCAATGGCCGCGCCCTCGCAGAAGATCTGGGGCTACGAGACGACCTGGGGCTCGTTCGCCCAGTTCACGAAGGTCCAGGCCCAGCAGCTGCTACCCAAGCCGGCGGCGCTCACCTGGGAGGAGTCGGCCTCCTATGGCCTCGTCTACTTCACCGCCTACCGCATGCTGCTCACCCGCTGTCAGATGCAAGCAGGCGCGAACGTCCTGATCTGGGGCGCCGCCGGTGGGCTCGGTGTGTTCGCCACCCAGCTATGCGCCGCGGCGGGCGCCAACTGCGTGGGCGTCGTCTCATCGGAGGAGAAGGGCGAGCTGGTCAAGCGCCTGGGCGCCGTGGACTACATCAACCGCGACGAGTTCGCGGGGATGATGCGCAAGGGCGGCGAGAGCGCGGAGGAGGAGAAGGAGCGCTTCGCGGTCTCCCGCGCCTTCGCCAAGCGCGTCAAGGAGATCCTCGGCGACGCCCCCGACATCGTCTTTGAGCACGTCGGCAAAGCGACCTTCCCGACGTCGGTGTTCACCGCCAAGACGTTCGGGAAAATCGTGATCTGCGCCGGCACCACCGGCATCGACCTCGACTTCAACGTCGCCTACCTGTGGATGCGCCAGAAGGAGATCCTCGGCTCGCACTTCGCGAACGCCTACGAGTGCACGAAGGCCAACGAGCTGATCGAGTCCGGCCAGATCCGCCCGGTGCTGTGGCGCACGCTCGGCTTCGAGGGCGTCGCCGAAGCGCACCAGCTGATGCTCGAAAACAAGCACCTCGGCAAGATCTCGATCCTCGTCGGCGCGACCGAGGAGGGCTTGGGCCGAACTGCCGAAGGTCCCGGCGCGATCCACGCGCAGGTGGGCGCCTGATGGCCGGCACCGTGATCATCCCCTGGTACTCGACGGGCTTCCGCGGCGCCGACCTCGAGACCGCGCTGAACGAGGTTGCCGCCACGGCGCTGCGCTACGGCGCCAGCTCCTACGCGGTTTACCGTGCCCGCGATGACCGCTACAAATTTCAGCAGCTCGCAGTCTTCGAGGAGAAACTCGACTGGGAGCGGTATTGGGCCGGCCAGGAGATGACCGACTTCCGCGTGGTGCATTCGAGCTGGTACCAGATCCCAGTGCTCTATGGCTGGTGGGACCTGACCGCGGGCGGCGCGCTCGTGACGCCCGTTGCGACCAACGGCCACGGCAACGGGGCAGGCAACGGGTCGCACCACCCGATCGAAGGCGAGAGCGCTTAAGTTCGAAGAAGGACGCTCCTGAGACAGCCACCTCAGCCTTGCTCTAAAGGCGCCATCGTGAGCCCCGCACCCTTCAGCTGCTCCCAGTAGTGCTCCGCGATCTCCTGATGGCCGCTGTACACGATCGCCTGCCCCGAGCTGTGAATCGCCTGCGCGAGCCGATGCCCGCGCTCCAGCGTCGTCGCGGGGATGTACCGCGCCAGGGTGCGAGCGACGTGATCGAAGGTGTTGTGGTTGTCATTGCGGACGATCACACGCCACGAGTCACCCAGGCCACTTCCCGGCGAGGAAATCCGCGGCAGCTCGGTCGTTTGGCCAGCCATCATGCGGCAGGATAAACGCCCAGCCCTACAATTGTCTGTATGAGCGGCGAGGAAGCCCCCCGGCTGGAGCGGCCCGACCGGCCCTGGATGATGCGCACCTACGCCGGTCACTCGACGGCAAAGGCCTCGAACGTTCTGTATAGGGGCAACCTCGCGAAGGGGCAGACGGGACTGTCGGTCGCCTTCGACCTGCCGACCCAGACCGGGTACGACCCAGACGACGAGCTCGCCCGGGGCGAGGTCGGCAAGGTCGGCGTGCCCGTGGTCCATCGCGGCGACATGGCGACTTTGATGGACGGTATCCCGCTCGGGGAGATGAACACCTCGATGACGATCAACGCCACCGCCGCCTGGCTCTTGGCGCTGTATATCGTTGCCGCCGAGCAGCAGGGTGTCGCTCAGACAGAGCTTCAGGGGACGACTCAGAACGACATCATCAAGGAGTTCCTCGCGCGCGGCACCTACGCCTTCCCGCCCGCGCCCTCGATGCGGTTGATCGCCGACATGATCGCCTACACGGTCGAGCACGTCCCCAAGTGGAATCCGATCAACATCTGCTCCTACCACTTGCAGGAGGCTGGCGCCACGCCGGTGCAGGAGATCGCCTACGCGATGTCCAACGCGATCGCCGTGCTCGACGCAGCGCGGGAACGCGTCCAGGCCGCCCACTCCGACGACGAGGCGGCCGCACGGGAGCTGATGGGACAGGTGTTCGGGCGGATCTCCTTCTTTGTCAACGCCGGCGTGCGCTTCATCGAGGAGCACGCCAAGCTGCGCGCAATGTCGACCCTGTGGGAGGAGCTCGGCCGCGAGCGCTACGGCGTGACCGACCCCAAGCACCTGCGCTTTCGCTATGGCGTCCAGGTCAACTCCCTGGGCCTGACCGAGGCCCAGCCGGAGAACAACGTCCAGCGCATCGTCCTGGAGACGCTCGCGGTCACGCTCGGGCGCGACGCCCGCGCCCGAGCGATCCAGCTGCCGGCCTGGAACGAGGCGCTCGGTCTCCCCCGCCCCTGGGATCAGCAGTGGTCGCTGCGCATCCAACAGGTGATGGCCTACGAGACCGACCTGCTGGAGTACCCCGACATTTTCGAGGGTTCGGTTGTGATGGACGGGCTCGTCGCGGAGCTGCTGGACGGCGCCCGCGCCGAGATCGCCGTCGTCGCCGAGCACGGCGGGGCCGTGGAGGCGGTCCCCTACATGAAGGGCGCCTTGGTCGACTCCCACCGGCAGCGCATCCACCGGATCGAGTCCGGCGAGCAGGTCGTCGTCGGGCAGAACCGCTTCGCTGAGACGGCCGTCTCGCCGCTGACCGACGACGCCGAGGGCGGCATCCTGGTCGTCGACCCCGCGGTCGAGGCCGAGCAGATCGAGGCCGTGCGCCGCTGGCGTTCGGAGCGCGACCAGGGGGCCGTCGACGCGGCGCTCGCGGACCTCGCCCGGGTCGCCGCGGATGAGGCCTCGCGTGAGAACCTGATGATCCCGACGATCGCCGCCGCGCGGGCAGGCGCGACGACCGGCGAGTGGGCGCGCACGCTGCGCGAGGTGTTCGGTTCATACCGCGCCCCCACCGGCGTCGGCGAGGCCAGCGGGCACGAAACGCCCGACGCGGAGCTGACGGAGCTGCGCGAGGAGGTCTCGCGGCTGCAGGAGCGCCTCGGCCGGCGGCCGAAGATCCTCGTCGGCAAGCCCGGCCTCGACGGGCATTCGAACGGCGCCGAGCAGATCGCCGTGCGTGCACGCGACGCGGGCATGGACGTGGTCTACGAAGGAATCCGTCTGACCCCCGCCCAGATCGCCGCCTCGGCGCTGCAGGAGGGCGTGCACGTGATCGGGCTCTCGATCCTCTCCGGCTCCCATCGCGAGCTGATCCCCGCGGTGATCGACGCGCTACGCGAGTCCGGCGTCACCGTGCCGGTTGTCGTCGGCGGGATCATCCCCGACCAGGACGTCGCGCCGCTGAAGCGCGCGGGGGTGGCGTGCGTATACACGCCGAAGGACTTCGATCTCACTCAGATCATGCGCGACATCGTCGAGCTGGTGGGCAGCGGCAGCGCGTCCGGTAACGGCGCCGCCATGCACAACGGCAACAGCTCCGCCGCGGACAATGCCGCCGCCTCCAACGGCAGCGGCTCCGGCAGCTCGGCCCACGTGGCGTGAGCGACGACGGGACGGTGCTCGGCGCGCGACTGCGCGAGCGCGACCTGAGCGCGGCGCCGGCGGCGCTGAACCTGCTGGAGAGCGCCACGACCGCCGACCGCGAGCAGGCCGCGGCACTGCTGCGCGAGGTCTCGCCCAAGGCGCTCGGGGGCGAGGCGCCGGGACACGTGATCGGGATCACCGGGCCTCCGGGCGCGGGCAAGTCGACGCTGCTCTCGGCTTTGCTGCACGCCTGGCGGGGCCAGGGCCTGACGGTCGCGATGCTGGCCGTCGATCCGAGCTCGCGCCGCTCCGGCGGCGCGCTCTTGGGCGACCGCGCGCGGATCGAGTTCGACGCCGCCGATCGCGGCGTCCTGATCCGCTCGACCGCCGCCGGCGAGCGTCTCGGCGGCCTGGCATGGCCCACCCGTGCGGCGGCCCATGCGCTGGCGGCCGCGTTCGACGTGGTGGTGGTCGAGACCGTGGGCGTCGGCCAGGCAGAGACGGAGATCGTTGACGTCGCCGACACCATCGCCGTGGTCGTCCAGCCCGGCAGCGGCGATGCGCTGCAGTTCCTCAAGTCCGGGATCATGGAGATCCCCGACGTGCTCGTCGTCACCAAGGCCGACCTCGGGCAGCTGGCTGTACGCACGCAGCGCGATCTGAGCGCGTCGCTGCGCTCGCTCGGCGCGCCCTCGACGCCGGTGCTCGCGGTCTCCTCACTGCCACCGCCTCAGGGCATCCAGGAGCTGGTCGCGGCGCTCGCGGCGCACCGCGTCGGCCTCGACCTCGTGGAGAGACGACTCGCCGCCCGGCGGGCTGGAGCCCTGACGGACTTCATCGCGGAGCACGGCGCCCGCGGGTTGCGCGCGCTGGGCGGCCGTCAGGCCGCGGTGGAGCTACTGTCAGAGCAGGATCCGGGCCTCGGAGTTCCCGCGTTGGTGGCGGTTCTGGAGCTGCGGATCGAGGCCGGCGATGCTTCAGCCTGGAGAAGCTGAGGATGGTTCGTGACCTACTGATGATCGTCGGCGCGTTCGTGTTCGCGAGCCTGCTTGCCGGCGCGCTCGGCGCCACGAACCTCGGCACCGCACTCGCCTTCGGGCAGATGGCGCTCGCGGCGACGACCGTCTATGTGCTGCTGAAGCGCTGACGCCCAATATCGCAACCCCGGGAATGCCAGGCATCCATCCGGAGTCAGAGAACGTTAAGGACGTTGCACCGGCTTCTGTTCGCTTAAGAAAGCCGCATTAGCTTCTCTCCGCCCGCCCATGCTGATCCTGATCCTCTTTGCCATCCTCGCCGGCGCGGGCACCGCCCTGTCCCCGTGTGTGCTGCCGGTATTGCCCGCGCTGCTCGCCTCCGGTGGCGTCGGGGGCCGGCGGCGGCCGCTGGGGGTCGTGCTCGGGTTGATGGTCACGTTCACGATCACGATCGTCGGGATCGCCAAGGTCGTAGGAGGCGTCGGGCTCGGCTCGGACCCGTTGCGCGATGTGGCCGTGGTCGTGCTGCTCGCCGCCGGCATTGTGCTGCTCGTGCCGGCGATCGGCGATCGGCTGGAGGCACGTCTCTCGCGTCTGGCCGCGTTTGGGCCGAGCTCGACCGGCGACGGCTTTCGCTCGGGCCTGCTCGTCGGCGCCGCGCTCGGGTTCGTCTACACCCCCTGCGCCGGGCCGATCCTCGCGGCCGTGATCTCGGTCAGCGCCGCCAGCGGGCGCACAATCGCGGTCGCGATCGCCTACGCGTTCGGCTCCGGGGTCGTCCTGCTCGGGTTGACGCTCGGTGGGCGCGCCCTGTTCGACCGCGTGCGCCGAGCCGGTCGCGGGCCGCTGTTGCAGCGCACGCTCGGCGTGATCATGATCCTCACAGCGCTCGCGATCGTCACGAACCTCGACGTCCGCTTCGACCAGCAGGTCGCGGAACGGATCCCCGACGTCAACCTCACCGCGAGCCTCGAGAAATCCCACGCGGTCGAAAGCCGGCTGCACGAGCTCAGCGGCCACGAAGCCAAGTTCAAACAGAGCGCCTCCACTCCCACCGCCTCGCACCGCGCCAGCCAGGCGAGCCTGCTCGCGATCGCCGCCGGCCTGAAGGATGTCGGCACCGCACCGGAATTCACCGACACCGAGGACTGGTTCAACACGCCGGGCAATGCCCCGTTGACGCTCGCCTCGCTGCGCGGGCGCGTCGTGCTGATCGACTTCTGGACCTACACCTGCATCAACTGCATCCGCACGCTGCCCTACCTGAAGGCCTGGGACGCGACCTACCACGGCCAGGGCCTTGAGATCGTCGGCGTCGAGACGCCGGAGTTCTCCTTCGAGCGCGACGCCTCCAACGTCGCTAGCGCGATCTCGCAGTTCGGGATCAAATACCCAGTCGTCCAGGACAACGAAATGGGCACCTGGAACGCCTACGGCAACGAGTACTGGCCGGCCGACTACCTGATCGACGCCTCTGGCCAGGTCCGCTACGCGACGTTCGGCGAGGGCGACTACGACAAGACCGAAACGGCGATCCGCGCGCTGCTCGCCGAAGCCGGCCACAACGTCGCCACCGGCCACGCGCATCCGACCGATGTGATCGTGCCCTCTCAGGAAGCCACGCCGGAGACCTACCTGGGCACCGCCCGCGGGCAGGGATGGGTCACCGGCCCCGTCGCCGGCGTGCACGACTACGGTGCTGGGCACCCCGGGCCCCTGCAGGTCAACGAATTCGCCTTCTCCGGTACCTGGAACACGGCCGCCCAGCCCGTCACGGCCGTCTCCTCCGCTGGGATCGACGTGCAGTTCGAGGCCAAGCACGTCTACCTCGTGCTCAGCTCCGCCGGGAACGTCCCCCGGACGGTGCAAGTGCTGCTCGACGGCCGGCCGATCTCCGCCGCCGACGCCGGATCCGACGTGCACGACGGCCTCGTCACGGTCAAGGGCGAGCGGCTTTACACGCTCGCCTCGCTCCCCCGCAACGAACAGCACCGCCTCAGCCTGCGCTTCGCGCCCGGGATCACGGGGTACGCGTTCACGTTCGGGTAGACGCCCCGGTCCGCGCATGGACCGGAACGAGGGACATGACGTTTTGTCATGGGCCTATGACATTAACGTCATAGATGATGCGGATTCAGTCGTGATTGGGGTCAATGACTGCCTATCCGTCCAAGCTTGTTCGACCCACCGCCCAACCGGGTAGTCTGTGCGGCTCGGCACGACAACTGACGAGTCGCGATGGTTCGATAACCACCGCGCGCAAGGGGGTTCGGCAATGCGTAGGACGAGAATCGGCACGACGAGCTTGTCCACGACGTTGCAGCGCGCATGGCTAGCGGGAGGACTGACGCTCGCGTTCGCCGGCGGTGGCCTCGCAGGGGTCGCTGCGCTCCCGGCTTCGGCTGCGGCGGCTACGCCGATTGCGCTTGACGCCCCCGACAATGGCACCCCACCGCTTGTCGCCTATTCCCCGACGGACGGCTACACATATGTCGCGTGGTCGGCACCGGAAAACCAAAACGGCGGCAACGGCGTCGATCTCTGCGTGCTACCGCCCAATACCACCGGCTGCGAGGGCGGGAGCCCGGTCCTCCTCACGGACACCAACACCGGCGCCCTCGGCACCAATAGCTCGAACACTGTGGGCCTCGGCGGTCTCGTGGTCCTGCCGGGCAGCCATGAGGTCGTCGTTCTCGGCACGCCGGTGCTGACCGGGACGCTCGCATGGGCCTCGCCGCCCGGGGGTGCCGCGTTCCTGACCGGCGACGGCGGTCTGCAGGACGGCGGCAACTTCATCAGCCCGGTGTCGCTCTTCTACACGAGGAACAATGCGGTGGCCATCAGCAGCACCGATGTCGGCATCTTCGACAGCTACGACCACTCCTACAGCTTCTTCAGCGACTCGCCCTTCGCCGGCCCGCAGACCCCGTCGACGCTGGCCACAGACGTGTGCCCGACCGACACCGGCTCCGGGCCCGCAGGTAACGCGAACAACTGCGGCCAGTTCGTCGACCAGGGCGACACGCAGGGCCCGGTGATCGCCGCCGAGCCGGCCCCTCCGCCTGCTGCGGCCGGCACCGAGATCGTTGTGGGCGCCGGAGCCAACGTCAGCTCCAACGAGGTGACGCCGACGGGGTGCATCAACGACGCGGCGACCGGCTACGGCGTTGACGTCGGGACCACCGGCGCCGCGGGCACGCTCAACAGTCAGGGCCTGCAGCCGAATGGCTTCGGGCTGCTCGCCTGCGCCGCCGAGGATCCGACGCTCGCGAGCGGCGGCACCGACGGGATCGGCGTGCTCGAGGAGGAAGGATCCGCGATCTCCGGAGCGGGCTCGGATTGGCAGATGGCCTACCGCCCGTTCGTCGCAACGGCCACCGGGGGCTCGTTCGGTGCTCCTGTCGAGTTGTCCGACATAACCGGCGAAGTTCTGGGTGGCGTCGACGCGCTCGACGTATCCGACGACAGCAGCACCGGTGTGTACGCCTTCTGGGAAGACGGCAAAGCAGTGCTCGATTACAGCCCCAACGGGGGCGCTAGTTGGGCAGGGCCCGTCGTCTCCCCGATCCCCTACACCGCTCACGGCGTGATCGCCGGCACCGGCGGCGGCAACGCCGAGATCGCGTACGACGACAATCCCGGCACAGGAACGCAGGTCTTTCTGCAGCCCGTCAACTATCAGGAACTCGCGGCAGCCGCCAGCAAATCGACGAGCCCGCCGACGACGGTGACGGTGACGACATCGCAGACGTCGGGCACGACCACGGGCGCCAACATCTCGATTCCCGCCGGCACAGTCGGCGAGACCGACCAGGCGATTCTGACCGGCGCCCACGCCTCGACCGCCTCGGGCACGGTCAGCTACGGCCTGTACGTCAACAGCAGCTGCACTGGCAGCGCGGTCGCGAGCAGCTCCGAGGTGGTCACCGCCGGCAAGCCGGCCGCGTCTGCGCCGATCACGATGGCGCTCTCCCCCGGCACCTACTACTGGCGGGTCGCCTACAGCGGCGATGCGGCCAACGACGCCGTCGCGAGCAGCTGCGGCTCGGAGGTGCTGACGGTCACCCCGGCCGCCACCACCGGCGGGACGGGCACCAGCACCAGCACCAGCATCACACTCACGATCACCTGCACCGGGCCGTGCACGGTCACGGTCACGATCACGATTCCCACGGCCTCAGCCGCACGCAAGGGCAAGAAGAAGCCAAAGCCGCTCACGCTCGCCAAGGGCACGTTCACGCTCCCTAAGGGCGGTACGCGCAAGGTGACCTTGCACCTGACGAAGACCGGCCGGAAAATCTTCGCCGCCCGGCACGGTCGCCTGACGGCCTCGCTGCTGCTGTCGCAGAAGATCGACGGGCACACGATCCTGAGCACCAAGACGATCAAGATCGCCCCCGCTAAGCACAAACACAAGAAGTGACCTGAGCGAAGAACGCGACACGATCTAAGAACCCCGCGGCTGTGGTTTGAGGGCCTCCGGGCGGGCAGCACTCCCGAATCGCGCGTCCACGCGCATACAATGAGCCCGATGGAGGGTTCAATGGCCGAGACGAGCGCGCGTAGCTGGCTGCGGTGCTATCGCTGCTGGTCGCAGGATCTGGAGGTCCAGGTCCACTACGAGGGGATCCACAAGATCGACCCCGACACCGGCGAGCGCTCGGATGTCGTCGACGAGCTCCAGGAGGCGGTCGTGCAGTGCCTCGACTGCATGCACGACCAGCCCCATCTGGGCTTTGCCAACGGCCGCGTCGAGCCGATCGAGGATCGCTGGGAACGGATGATCGCGGGGACCCCCTGGGTCGCCTCCTGCACCGTCTCGGTCGACGCCGAAGATGTCGAGACCTGCTCCGGCCCCGAGGCCGGCGACTCACTCTCCTACGCGGCCTTCGGCGACCACGGCGTGCGCGAGTTCTTCACCCATGTCCGCTTCCACAAGCACGAGGACGACAGCTCGATCATCGTCCACCTGCTCGTCGAGCTCTACGCGCGCTCGCTGGAGGAGGCCACCGAGGTGCTCGAGTCCTCCGCGCGCGGCCTCTTGACGATCACCTCGCTCGCCGAGGAGTCACGCCCGCCGGCCGCTGCCGGCGAGTCGCACGGCTTACACGACTAGCCTAAGCGGGCTTCAAGTGCGTCTAGCTGGGCGGTCAGCTCGGGGGGAAGGTTGTCGAATTTGGCGAGGTACTCGCGGAACTGCGGGAGCTGGGCCTTCCACTCATCGACATCCACGCGCAACAGCTCGGCCATGTCCTCCTCGGAGACGTCAAGGCCGCGCGTGTCGATGCCCTCGCCGTCGACCGGGGGGATCAGGCCGATCGGGGTCTCGTTCGCGGCGCCGTGACCAGCACAGCGGGCGAACACCCAGCTCAGCACGCGCGAGTTCTCGCCGAAGCCGGGCCACAGAAAGCGCCCGCCCTCGTCCTTGCGGAACCAATTGACGTAGAAGATCTTCGGCAGCTTCTCCGCGTCGGCCTTGCGGCCAATCTGGAGCCAGTGGGCGAAGTAGTCGGCCATGTTGTAGCCGCAGAACGGCAGCATCGCGAAGGGATCGAACCGCAGCTCGCCGACCGTGCCGGCTGCGGCCGCGGTCTTCTCGGAGGACATCACCGAGCCAAGGAATACGCCGTGCTCCCAGTCGAGCGCCTCGGTCACGAGCGGCACGACGGTCGAGCGCCGCCCGCCGAACAGCATCGCGTCGATCGGCACGCCCGCCGGGTCCTCCCACTCGGGGGCGATCGCCGGGTCCTGCGACGCCGGGGTCGTGAAGCGCGCGTTCGGGTGTGCCGCTGCGACACCTGCGGCGGGGGTCCAGTCGTTGCCGTGCCAGTCGATCAGGTGTGCGGGCTTCTCCTTGGTCATGCCCTCCCACCAGATATCCCCGTCGTCAGTCTTCGCGCAGTTCGTGAAGATCGAGTTCCGCTCGATCGTGCTGATCGCGTTCGGGTTCGTCTCCTCCCCCGTCCCCGGCGCCACGCCGAAGAAGCCGTACTCGGGGTTGATCGCGTACAGCCGCCCGTCATCGCCAAACTTCATCCAGGCGATGTCGTCGCCGATCGTCTCCACTCTCCAGCCCTCCAACGTCGGGATCAGCATCGCGAGGTTCGTCTTCCCGCAGGCGCTCGGGAACGCGCCGGTGATGTACTTGACCTCGCCCTGCGGAGACGTGAGCTTCAGAATCAACATGTGCTCGGCCATCCAGCCCTCGTCGCGCGCCATCACCGAGGCGATCCGCAGCGCGAAGCACTTCTTCCCGAGCAGCGCGTTACCGCCGTAGCCCGATCCGTAGGAGGTGATCTCCCGCGTCTGCGGGAAGTGCACGATGTACTTGTTATCCGCATTACAAGGCCACGGCACATCCTCGACGCCGTCGTCGAGTGGCATCCCAACCGAGTGCAGGCAGGGCACGAACTCGCCCTCGGCGCCCAGCGCATCGAGCGCGCCCTGGCCCATCCGCGTCATGATCCGCATGCTCACCGCCACGTACGTCGAATCGGTCAACTGCACGCCGATGTGGCTCTTGTCCGAGCCCAACGGGCCCATCGAGAAAGGGACGACGTACATCGTCCGGCCCTTCATGCAGCCGGCGAACAACTCGTTCAGCTGCTCGCGCATCTCGCTTGGGTCGCGCCAGTTGTTCGTCGGGCCCGCTTCCTCCTCGGTCGCCGAGCAGATGAACGTTCGGTCCTCCACGCGCGCCACGTCACCCGGGTCCGACAGCGCCAGGTAGGAGTTCGGGCGCTTCGCCTCGCTCAGCTTCTCGAACGTGCCGGCCTCGACGAGCTCGCCGCACAGCCGGTCGTACTCCTCGGCGGAGCCGTCGCACCAGACGATCTTCTCGGGCTCGGTCAGGGACGCGACCTCACCGACCCAGGCCAGCAGACGCTCGTTCTTGGTGGGGGCGGGGACGGTGGTGCTCATGGCGTCGAAGCAACTCCTTCGTGTCGCGGTCGTGATCGTCGGGCGCGCGTCGTTGCGCAGCGCTTCCGGGACCGAGATTGGCTCCGGAAATGGAAAAGCGCCCATCCGGGGCGGTCCTCAGAGCGTATCGCACCCCCGATTTACTCGACGTTGCCCTCCGCCGTGTCCGCCGAGCCGGGGTTCTTCCGCGGCACCAGCACCAGCCGCTTGAACTCCGCCACGAGCACACCGTCCTGGTTGAAGACACGCGTGTGCACCCTCACGGTGCCGCGGTCGGGCTTCGACTGCGACTCCTTCTTCTCAAGCACCTCGGACTCGACGAACAGCGTGTCGCCGTGGAACACGGGCGCGGGGTGCTTCAGCTCTTCGGTCGCGAGGTTCGCGATCGCCTTGCCGCTCACGTCTGAGACCGACATGCCCAGCGCCAGCGAGTAGACCAACGGGCCCACGACGACGTTCCGGCCCTGCTGCGATTTCGCCGCGTACACGTCGTTCAGGTGCAGCGGGTGGTGGTTCATCGTGATCAGACAGAACAGGTGGTCGTCTGACTCCGTCACCGTCTTCGCCGGCCAGTGCTTGTATACGGCGCCGACCTCGAACTCCTCCAGGTAGCGGCCGTACGGATGGGCGCCGCTCGCCTCGCGGGCGGCCTGCTCGGTCTCGACGGTCTGGGTTGCTGTCTCGCTCATTGGTCTTTCTCGGTCTCCTTGCCGGATCTCGCCTCGGGCTTTGGTCTTTCGGGTTCGGCGCGAACTCTAGACGCTCGCGGTTGCAGTGCCCGCTCGGTGCCGGCTCGCGTCCTGACCGGCGCAACTGACCCGTCTCAACGGACGTTCGCGCGACCGTCTCCCAAAAGGTCATCCCTCCCCACTCGGTTCGACGCTGTACCGTTTGGCCCTGAGCCAACCCCCAGGAGACCCACTTGCGCAACCCCCGAGACTTCTTCAAGCCCCTCGCGATCGACGCCCCCGAGCCCGCGCGGGAGATCCCGTTCAAGCCGTCCCGGATGATCCACTTCATGGACTTCTCGAACCCGAAAATGGTCGAGAAGACGCCCGACCTCGCGCCGAAGGTGGACATCCTGCTGGGCAACCTCGAGGACGCCGTCCCGCTGGAAAAGAAGGAGGCCGCGCGCGCCGGTCTGATCAAGGTCGGGCGTGAGATGGACCTCGGCGAAACCGCGCTCTGGACGCGCGTCAACGAGCTCGCCTCGCCCTACTTCCTCGACGACATCACCCAGCTCGTGGCCGAGATCGGGCACAGGCTCGAGGTGATCATGATTCCCAAGGTCGAGGGTCCCTGGGACATCCATTACGCCGATCGGCTTTTGGCTCAGTTGGAGGCGAAGGCCGGCCTCGAACGACCGATCCTGCTGCACTGCGTGCTCGAGACCGCCCAGGGCGTGGCCAACCTCGAGGAGATCGCCTGCGCCTCGCCGCGCATCCAGGGCATGTCCTTCGGTCCCGCCGACCTCGCCGCCTCGCGCCGCATGAAGACCACGCGCGTCGGCGGCGGTCACCCCGGCTACCGCACGATCGCCGATCCCGATCCGGACGATCCGGACGCCCCCCGCGCGAGCTACCAGCAGGACCCCTGGCACTACTCGATCGCGCGGATGGTCGACGCCTGCACCTCTGTCGGTGCGCTGCCGTTCTACGGCCCCTACGGCGACATCTCCGACTCCGAGGGCTGTGAGACGCAGTTCCGCGCCTCCTTCCTGCTCGGCTGCGTCGGCGCCTGGTCGTTGCACCCCGGTCAGATCGCGATCGCGAAGAAGGTCTACTCCCCCGACCCCGACGAGGTCGCCTTCGCGAAAAAGGTGATCGCGGCGATCCCCGACGGGCGCGGCGTGCACATGATCGACGGCAAGATGCAGGACGACGCCACCTGGAAGCAGTGCAAGGTGATGGTCAACCTCGCGGAAATGCTTGCCCGCAAGGACCCAGAGCTGGCGGAGGCCTACGGACTGATCGGCGCAGGCGCCGATCAGCCAGCACCGGCGAGCGAGCTGGCCACGCCCGCTGCCGTATAGGCTTCCGCGCCGCATGAGATTCTTCGAGTTCGAGGCGCGTGAGATCGTCAAGCGTGCCGGCATCCCCGTCACCGACTACGGCTTCACGACCGACCCCGCCGAGGCCGCCACGATCGCCGCGCGGATCGGCGGCCCGACCGTGATCAAGTCGCAGGTGCTCGCCGGCGGCCGGATGAAGGCGGGCGGCGTCAAGTTCGCCGACACGCCCGAGGAAGCCGAGTCCTACGCGCGCGACATCCTCCAGCTAGAGATCGGCGGGCACATGCCGCGCGGGATCCTGGTGGACCCAAAGGCCGAGGTCGAGCAGGAGTACTACGCCGGCGTCGTCTGGGACGGCACCGCCAAGAAGCCGCTGATGCTGTTCAGCGACATGGGCGGCATCGACATCGAGCAGGTCGCCGAAGAGCACCCCGACCACGTCGGCCGCGGCCATTTCTCCACGCTCGAGCCCTTCTCCGACTTCCAGGCCAAGCAGGTCATCGCCGCCGCCGGCGTCACCGGCAAGGCTCTCCAACGCGCCACGCCGGTGCTCGCGCGCCTGGCCCAACTGTTCCTCGACAACGACATGACGCTCGCCGAGATCAACCCGCTGGCGCAGCTGAAGGACGGCTCGTTCGTCGCGCTCGACGCGCACATGGAGATGGAGAACGAGGGGATGCCGCGTCAGAAGGGCCTGATCGAGGCGCTGGGTATCGGCGCGGACGAGGGCACCCGCGAGAGCTATACCCCCACTTCGTTCGAGGAGGCCGTCAAGGCGATCGACGCCGCCGATCATCGTGGCGTGATCCAGGGCAAGGACACCGGCTTCAAAGGCAACATCGGCCTCGTGATCGGCGCGGGCGGCGGCTCGCTTACGCTCACCGACGCCGTGCGCCAGCAGGGCGGTAAGCCCGCCAACTACTCCGAGATAGGAGGAAACCCCTCCGTCGCCAAGGCCTGCGGCCTGGCCAAGGAGGTCCTCCAGAAAGACGGTGTGGAGAAGATCGCCGTGATGATGTCGATCGTCTCGAACACGCGCGTGGACATCGTCGCGCGCGGCGTGATCAAGGCCTGCCTGGAGCTCGGCAAGGACCCCGGCGAGACGATCGCGATCTTCCGCATCCCCGGCGCCTGGGAGGAGGAGGGCTTCAAGATCCTCGACAAGTACGGGATCGAGTACTGCGACCGCACGGTTTCGTTGTGGGAGGCCGCCGGTCGCGCCGTCTCAAAGATTCAAGGAGCCGCAGCCTAGCCATGTCGATCCTGATCAACCAGGACACAACCTTCATCATCCAGGGCATCACCGGGCGCGAGGCCGTCAACCTCACACGCGAGTGCCTGGACTACGGCTCGAAGATCGTCGGCGGCGTAACCCCCGGCCGCAAGGGTCGCGAGGTCCACGGTGTGCCGGTGTTCGACACGGTCGAGCAGGTCGTCGAGCACAACGGAGGCCTCGTGCCCGACGGCTCGGTCGTCACCGTCCCGCCCGCGGGCACGCGCGACGCCGTCTTCGAGGCGCTGCACGCCGGCATCAAGACGATCGTGATCGTCACCGAGCGGATCCCGCGCCGCGACGTCGCGATGATGGTCGAGTTGGCCGACGCCAAGGGCGCGCGGATCATCGGCCCCAACTGTCTCGGCGTGATCGTCCCGGGCGTCGCCAAGATGGGCGGCATCGGCGGCCCGGCACGCAACGCCGCCGTCGCCTACCAGCCCGGCGCGGTCGGCGTGATGAGCCGCTCCGGCGGCATGACCACGGAGATCTCCTCGACCCTGACCGCCGCGGGACTCGGTGTCTCCACGGCGGTCTCGATCGGCGGCGACGCGATTATCGGCTCCACCTACGCCGAGCTGATGCCGTACTTCGAGGCCGACGAGCAGACCCAGGCGATCGTGATCTACACCGAGCCCGGTGGCCGCATGGAGGCACAGCTGGCGCAGTGGGTCAAGGAGCACAACTCGCGCCTGCCGATCATCGCCTTCATGGCCGGCAAGTTCATGGACGACGAGGAGATGCAGGGCATGTCCTTCGGGCACGCCGGCACGATCGTCGAGGGTAAGGAGGACAGTGCGACGGAGAAGATCGCCCGCCTCCAGGAGGCCGGCATCCCTGTCGTGCAGCGGATCGACGAGATCCCCGACCTGGTCAAGGCCAAGCTCGCCGAGCGGAGCGCAGCATGAGAAAGGACGCCCTCTTCATCGCGGTCGAAGTCGATGAGGAGGCGGCTGCCGACACCGAGCTGGCGCGCCGGCTGACCGAGGTCTGCCCGGTTGACATCTTTGCCCAGAAGCCCGACGGCAGTTTGGAGATCGTCGAGGGAAACCTCGACGAGTGCGTGCTCTGCCGGCTCTGCCTCGACGCCTCGCCTGAGGGGGCTATCAAGATCGTCAAGCTCTACGACAACGACGCCGTTCTCGCCTGAGCCACGTCAGCCGTGCGGTGGACTAAAGTGGTGTTGAGCCCATGAACGAAAACTTCTCCCTGATCGTGATGTGCCTGTGTCTGCTCGCCTCGCTGATCTTCTTGGCCCAGCAGATCTCCGCCTACCACTAGACGATCGCGTCACTCCTCGTGCTTGCGTGCGGGGCGCAGGTTCTGACGTTCCTGCTGGCGCTCGACGACGTTCCTGATCAGCTTCAAGAACTGGTCCGGGCCCGAGGCCTTCGCCTGGCCGTACGTGAACGCCTCGATCCAGTCCGGCACCTTCGCCTCGTGAGCCATCACGTTGAAGAACTCGCGCCTCATTTCCACCCTGACGCGCGCATCCGTCGGGGGGATCTTGGTGACCTTGACGCCGGGCATCTCCAAGCGGAAATGCTGCACGTCGCCGCGCCCGCGCAGCTCGACCGCGACCACAAGCTTCATCGGCTCCAAGGCCGGCACCTCCTCGAGGAACCTGTTGACCGCCAGCTCGATCAGGGTTTTCGCATCCTCGGACATCAGATTTTGTGGCGCTGGAGCAGCTTCTTGCCGATCACCATCCGCTGGATCTCCGACGTCCCCTCGCCGATCAGCAGCAGCGGCGCGTCGCGATACAGACGCTCGATCTCGTACTCCTTCGAGTACCCGTACCCGCCGTGGATGCGGAATGACTCCTCGACACAGAAGCGCCCCGCCTCCGACGCAAACAGCTTCGCCATCCCCGCCTCCAGGTCCGAGCGCTCGCCGGCGTCCTTCAACCGCGCGGCGCGCAGGGTCAGCAAGCGGGCCGCGTCGACCTGCGTCGCCATGTCGGCGAGCTTGAACTGGATCGCCTGGTGCTCGGCGATCGGCTTGCCGAAGGTCCTGCGCTCCTGGGAGTATTTCAGCGCGAGCTCGAGCGCTCGCTGGGCGATGCCGACGCCGCGGGCGGCGACGTTCACGCGGCCGACCTCGAGCGCGTCCATCATCTGCGAGAAGCCCCTGTTCAGGCCCGCCTCCTCGCCGCCGAGGATGTTCTCGGCGGGACAGCGGTAGCCGTCGAACACGAGCTCGGTCGACTCGACGCCCTTGTAGCCCATCTTTTTCAACTGCGGCGGCACCGTCAGACCGGCGTAGTCGCCGGTGTTCTCGCTCACGCCACCCTGCTTCTCGGCGATGAAGCAGGTCATGCCCTTGTGCGCCTTCTCGGCGTTCGGGTCGGTCTTCACGAGCACGAACACGAGGTCGGAGCGCAGCCCGTTCGTGACCCACATCTTCTGCCCGTTGATCTCATAGCTGCCGTCGTCGGTCTTCACGGCCTTGGTTTTGATCGCCTGCACGTCCGAACCGAGCTCGGGCTCGGACAGCGAGAAGGCAGCGCGAATCTCGCCCGTGGCCATGCGCGGGAGATAGTTCTGCTTCTGCTCCTCGCTCCCGAACTTCATCAGCAGGTAGGAGCCGATGAAGTGGGTGTTGATCACGCCGCTGATCGAGATCCAGCCGCGCGAGAGCTCCTCGACGATCATCGCGTAGGTCGTCAGGTCCAGCCCCATGCCGCCGTACTCCTCGGGGATTGTCACCCCGAACAGGCCGAGCTCCTTCATCTGCTCGACGATGTCCTGCGGGAACTCGTCCTCGTGGTCGAAGTGCTCGGCGTTCGGCAAGATCTGCTCGTCGGCGAACTGGTGCACCATCTCGGTGATCGCCTGCTGCTCGTCGGTCTTCTCGGTGTACGGCGTCGTTGCTACGGCCATGCTTGAGCGCTCCAAAGGTCGGTTTCAGGCTGTCCAAGGGAGAATACCGTCATGAACTTCGCCCGCGAGGTGGTTGACCGGTCGCCCCCCTCGGGACTCGCCCTCGTGGAGCTTGCGCACGACGGCTCCCGGCACGAGTGGAGCTTCGGCGAGGTGAGCAAACGCAGCGCCGCTCTTGCCGGGACGCTGCGGGCGCGCGGGATCGGCCGTGGCGATGTGGTGATGACGCTGATCGGCAACCGGCCCGAGTGGGTGTTCACGATGTGCGCATGTTTTCGCCTTGGCGCGGTCGTTTTGCCGTGCACCGAGCAGCTGCGGGCGAAGGACCTCGCGTTGCGGTTGGCCGTGGCGCGGCCCTCGCTGATCGTCGCGGACGAGCGCAACCGCGCTGAGCTGGAGGCCGCGGGGCCGGACTGTCCGGTGGTGTTCGTGCCCGACGAGGCCCTGTTCGCCGGGCCGCCCGTCCCCGCTGTCGAGCTGGCGCCCGAGGACCCTTGCCTGATCACGTTCACGAGCGGCACCTCGGGCGAGCCGAAGGCGGTTTTGCACGGGCAGCGCTACCTCGACGGCCAGCGCCTGCAGGCGACCCACTGGCTCGGCGCAAGACCCGGCGAGCTGGTCTGGTGCACGGCCGCCTCGGGCTGGTCGAAGTCGGCGCGCAATGTGTTCATCGCTCCCTGGCTTTCAGGCGCGAGCGCGCTCCTGCACGACGCGCGTTTCGACCCCGCCGAGCGCCTGGAACTGCTCGCGCGCGAGCGCGTGAACGTCCTCTGCATGGCACCGACCGAGTACCGCGTGATCGCCGCCCGCGCGCAACTGCGCGCGCTCGGAGACCTGCGCGCGCTGGTGGCCGCCGGCGAGGCGCTCAACCCGGAGGTGCTCCACGCCTGGCGCGAGGCGACCGGACTGGAGATCCGCGACGGGTACGGCCAGACCGAGACCGGACAAATGACCGGGATGCCTTTGGGCGAGCCCGCGCGGCCCGGCTCGATGGGGCGCGCTCTGCCGGGGGTGGAGCTGTCGGTTCGTGACGGCGAGCTGCTCGCCGATCCGGCGAGCGTGCCGACCTTCTTCATCGGCTATCTCTCCGAGGGCGTCGAGCGACGCGACGATGGGACATGGCGCATCGAAGACCTTGCCGCGCGCGGCACGGACGAGCTCTGGCGTACCGGCGACCGCGTCGACGAAGACGACGAGGGCTACCTGTGGTTCGAGGGCCGCTCCGATGACGTGATCGTCTCCGCCGGCTACCGGATCGGCCCGTTCGAGGTCGAGTCCGCGCTCGTCGCCCACCCCGCCGTGGCCGAGGCCGCCGCCGTCGCCGCGCCCGACGCCGAGCGCGGGGCGGTCGTGCGCGCGGTCGTCGTGCTGCGCGACGGCCACTCTCCCTCCCCCGTGCTGGCAAAGGAACTGCAGGAGCACGTCAAGCGCGAGACCGCGCCTTACAAGTACCCGCGGATCGTGGACTTCGCGGAGGAGCTGCCGAAGACCGCGAGCGGGAAGGTCAGGCGGGCCGCGCTACGCGGGGAGGCGTAGCGCGGCCCGGTCCGAGCGGCGCCGACGGTCAGGCCGGTACGGGCTGAGGGGCCATGCCCGCGTGCTCGTGCTCGAGCTCGTACTCGACCTCCTCGGTCACCTGCGCCACCGTCCCCGCCGGCGGGCGCAGGATCAGGAACGCCGCGAGGATCCCGAGCCCGACGCAGCTCGCCGCGACGATGTAGGCGAGGTGGTAGCCACCCGTGAGCGCGCTCGGCAGCGCGTTCCCGGCCGCGGTGAGCGTCTTGGAGTGGTCGGTCGCGATCGCGCCGAGCGCCGCCAGGCCGATCGCGCCGAACAGCTGCACCGAGACGTTGATGATCCCCGAGGCCAGCCCGGCGTCCTGGGGCGGCGCGTCGGCCATCCCCATCGTCAGCAGCGGCAGGAACGAGGCGCCGGCGCCGATCCCGATCAGCAGGAACGCGACGAACAGGCCTGGGAAGTAGCTCGCGTGCACGCCCGCCGTCGCCAGCAGCACGAGGCCGGCGGCGATCGCGGCGAGCCCGGCGGCGAGCGTTCTCAGTGCGCCGAAGCGGCCGACAGCGAGCGCCGAGATCCCCATCGAGAAGGCGGCGATCGCGATCGTCAGCGGCATGAACGCGAGGCCCGTATCGATCGCGTCATAGCCGAGCACGCGCTCTAGATACAGCGCGCCGAGGAAGAAGGCCGAGAACATCCCCGTCACGAGCAGTCCGCGGACGAGGCTCGAACCCATCAGCATCCGCAGCCGCAGGATCCGTAGCGGCATGATCGGGTTGGAGATGCGCGACTCCAGCACGAAGAAACCACCGAGCAGCACCAGCGCGGCCCCGCCGACGCCGAGCGTGCGGGCTGACAGCAGGCCGTATTCGGTCGACTTGACGATCGCGAAGGCGCCGAGCATCGTCGCGAGCGTGATCAGGACCGAGCCGGCGACGTCGACGCCACCGGCGAGGCCGATGCCCCGGTTCTCGACGATCAGCGCCGAGCCGAGCACGAACGTGATGATCCCGATCGGCACGTTCACGAAGAAGATCCAGTGCCAGCTCAGCGACTGCGTCAGCGCGCCCCCGGCGAGCAGCCCGATCGAGCCGCCCCCGGCGGAGACGAACGCGTACATGCCCATCGCCTTCGCCTGCTCGACTTTCTCGGGGAACTCGGTGACGATGATCGCGAGGATCACCGCCGAGGCGACGGCGCCGCCGATCCCCTGGACGAAGCGCCCGGCGATCAGCATCCCCTGACTCGTTGAGGCGCCGCAGAAGATCGAGGCGGCGGTAAACAGGACGAGCCCGGAGAGGAAGACTTTCTTGCGCCCGACGAGGTCGCCCATCCGGCCGGCGAGCAGCAGGAAGCCGCCGAAGGTGATCAGGTAGGCGTCGATCACCCACGTGAGGTTGCCCTGGGAGAAATGCAGGTCGCGCTGAATCGAGGGCAGCGCGACGTTCACGATGGTCGCGTCGAGCACCATCATCAGCTGTCCGAGGCACAGCACGGCGAGCGCGATCCAGCGGCGACGCTCTTGCTTGCGTTCGACGTCCGACCTCTCGGTTGTGGTCTGCTCGGTTTGTTCTGCGACGGCGATCTGGCTCATGTGTGGCTCCTTCTGGGTGGCGAAGTAGCACACCATACCATGGATCATCCTTGTTATAGAGATGATCTACATAAAATTTATGATCGTTGCTAAAGTGACGACAGATGGAAAATGGTGTAAAATCAAGCGCGATGGGTGCTGAGAGGGCATGTGCTCCGGGCTCGATGGTGTTGCTCACCCGGCTGGCCAAGCAGGTCTACCGACGCAGCAGCGACGAGCTACTGGGGATGCAGTTGCGTAACCTGGTCGCGCTCAGCTACGTGCGCGACCACGACGCCTGTCCTCAGCACGAGCTGGCCGAGGCCTTCTGCATGGACGCCAACAACGTCGTTTTGCTGCTCAACGAGCTCGAGCAGCTGGGCTACGCCACGCGCCTGCGCGACCCCGACGATCGCCGCCGCCACATGGTCCAGCTCACCCCCGCGGGCGCCGAGGCGCTGAGCCTCGCCGAGCACGCCCAGGAAGCGATCGAGGACGACGTCTTGAAGGCACTCGATCCGAGCGAGCGCGCCACCCTCTGGCAGCTGTTGACCCGCGCGCTCTACGGCGCCGAGCCGGTCGCAGACGACGCTTACAGCGCGACGACCGCGTCGATCTCGACCTGAGCGCCCTTCGGCAGCTGCGCCACGCCGACCGTCACGCGCGCCGGGGGATCGTCCGCGAAGAAGCTCGCGTACACCTCGTTGACCTCTCCGAAGGCCGCGAGGTCGGTCATGTAGATCGTGATTCGCACCGCGTCCTGCAGCGTCGCTCCCGCCGCCGCGCAGACGGCGTCCAGGTTTTCCAGGCAGCGGCGCGCCTGCTCGGCGGGCGTCTTCCCCACGAGCTTGCCGCCGTCCGGATCGAGCGGGATCTGGCCTGAGCAGAACAGCAGCCCGGCGGCGAGAACCGCGTGGCTGTACGGGCCGATCGCGGCGGGGGCGCCGGGAGCCTGCACGATCTCTCGGGGGGCGGTCATTGGTGACGCGAGACTAACGCGTGGGAGCAGTTATGGCGCGTCCGTGAACCTCAATAGATAGATTCCGAAAAATGCAACTCTCGAGATTCGTCGTTGTCCTCCTGGCGATGTGCCTCTGCGCGGCGGCATCGGCCGCACAAGCTCAGGCCCAGATCGCGTGGGCGCCGTGCGACGACAGCAACGACTTTGCCTGCGGCCATCTCACCGTTCCACTGGACCCGAGCGGAGGCACACCCGGGACGATCACGCTCGCGATCCGCCGCCACCGCGCCCCGGTCGGCGAAGCGAAGGATGCGATCGTCGCGCTCGCGGGCGGCCCCGGGCAGGCGGCGATCCCGTTCACCGAACAGTTCGCCCAGGTGCTCGGCCCGATCGCGGACACGCGCGATCTGATCGTGTTCGACCAGCGCGGCATCGGCCTCTCCGGACCGCTGTCATGCCACCGCTTCGAACTGGGCGCCAACACTCCTCCGGGTCCCACGATCGCCGAATGCGCCGCACAGCTCGGACCGACGCGCAGCTTCTACTCCACGGCCGACACCGTCGCCGACATCGAGGCGCTGCGGGTGGCGGGCGGCTACGAAAAGCTCGTCCTGTACGGCACCTCTTACGGCACGAAGGTAGCCGAGGATTACGCGCAGGCCTATCCGAGCCACGTCGAAGCGCTCGTACTCGATTCCGTCGTGCCGCCGAACGGCCCCGAACCGCTCAACCGCGCCACGTTCGCGGCGATCCCGCGGATCCTGCACCAGCTTTGCGCCGCTCGCGCCTGCGCCCACATCACCCCCAACCCCGTAGATGACCTCGCGCGGCTCGTGCGACGGTTGGCGCGCGGAGGACTGCGCGGCCGTGTGATCGACGGCCACGGCATCGCCCATACCGTGCGCATCTCCTCAGACGGTCTGCTCGAGACCCTGATCGAGGGCGATTTGGAACCGATCCTGCGCAGCGAATTCCCCGCGGCCGTCCGCTCGGCGGCGGACGGTGACACAGCCGCGCTGGCGCGCTTGGAGGAGCGCGCCGAAAGCGGCGAAGCGAGCGAAGCGGAAGAACCGAGCGAGAGCTTCGACAACCCCCTGTACTACGCGACGAGCTGCGAAGACGAGCCGTTCCCCTGGAACCGCTCGTCGGCCCCGGCGACGCGCCTCGCCGAAGCGCAGGCGCAGATCAGAGCGCTGCCCGCGAGCCAGCTCGCGCCGTTCACCGCGGCGAACGTGCTCGACTTCAGCGACATCCCAGCGTGCGCCTTCTGGCCGTTCGCCACGCCCACGCCCGCGCTCGATCGGGCGCCGTTTCCGAGCGTTCCGACGCTGATTCTGAGCGGCGCCGACGACCTGCGCACGCCGACCTCGAACGCGCACGAAGTCGCCGCGCAAATCCCCGGATCGCACCTACTGGTCGTGCCAAACACCGGGCACTCCGTGCTCAGCTCAGACCCCACCCATTGCGCGAGCGATGCCTTGCAAGCCCTGTTCGCGGACAAGCCGATCAAGCCCTGCGCGGCCACATCTCCACCGCCGATCCTGCGCCTGACGCCGCTGGCGCCGAGGAGCCTGGCGGATCTTGCCCCGGCGCCGGGCAGCCACGGGCTGCCCGGACGCACGCTGCAGGCGGTCGTGCTCACACTGAGGGACTTCGACCGGCAGCTGGCACTCCAGCTCGTCAAGCAGCTCGAGTCGGGCGGACTCGGAGGCTCGCTGTCGCTGCGCACCGGCGGCCTGCGCGCGGGCTGGGCGGGACTCACAGGAGCAACGCTGACGTTCGACCACTATTCCTACGTGCCGGGCGTGACCGTCTCGGGCAAGCTCACTTCCGGAGCGATCGAGCTCCGCATCGGAGGGGCCGCGGCGGCCCACGGTATGCTGCGCCTCGGATCTCACAAGAGGCTCGACGGAGTCCTGGGCGGCGAGCGTGTCCAGACGACTGACGCCGTAGCTCAGGCGGCCAGCGCGCAAATGGCGCGTTTCCGTGGCAGCTACCGCTAACGTCTGCGGCAATGCCCAGGCACTCGCCGATCACTCTGTTCGCGGCGGCGCTGATGGCCGGCATGCTCACCCTCGCGCAGGCCCCGGCGGCCGGCGCTCTGACGTTCGTCCCCTGTGCGAGCAGCGCCGCCTTCTCGTGCACGACGGTGTCCGTCCCGCTGACCCGAACAGGCCTCGCGTCCGGCGCGATCTCCCTGAGCCTCGAGCGTAAACAGGCGGGCGCCATCCAGTCAAAGACAGCGGTCATCGCACTAGCGGGCGGCCCCGGCCAAGCGGCGCTTCCGCTCGGCGAATTCATCGCCAAGGCGCTTGCCCCGGCACTCGGCACGCGCGACCTGCTGGTCTTCGACCAGCGCGGCACCGGCGCCTCGGACCCGCTCAGCTGCGGCGCGCTGAGCAGCTTCGGCGGTGGCAGCGCGAGCCAGGCCTTCGAACGCTGCGCGCTTGAAATCGGCCCGGCGCGCGGCGGCTACACGACGCAGGAATCGGTCGAAGACATCGAGGCGATCCGCCAGGCCGCGGGCTACGAAAAGCTCGTCCTGTATGGCACCTCCTACGGCACGAAGGTCGCCGAGGAGTACGCCGAACGCTACCCGCAGCACGTCGAAGCGCTCGTGCTCGACTCGGTCGTGCCGCCGAACGGGCCGGAACCGTTCTCGATCCCCACCTTCCAGGCGATCTCCTCGGTGCTCGGCGAGCTGTGCTCCAACAACGCCTGCGCGGGGATCACGACCAATCCCGTGGCCGACATCGCGACCCTGACGGCGCGGCTGCGCAAGCAGCCGCTGAGCGGCTCTGTCTACAACGGCTCGGGCCACCGCGAGAACGCCACGCTCAACGAGTCCGGCCTGCTCGGGGTCCTCGAGGCCGGCGACCTGAACCCCGCCCTGCGCGCGCTGCTGCCGGCCGCGGTCCGCTCGGCGCTGAACAACTATCCCGATCCGCTGCTGCGCCTGGAGGCGCTCGCAGAGGGTCTGATCCCGAACCTGCCGGGCGGTCACCCGGCCGAAGAATCGGCGGAGATCGACGAAGCGCTGTACGTGACGACGACCTGCGAAGAGATGCCGTTCCCCTGGCAGCGCTCCGTGCCGGCGGCGACGAGGCTCGCGGAAGCCACCGGCGCGCTGAAGGCACTGCCGAGCGCCGACTTCTACCCGTTCGATGCTGCCACGGCGCTCAACAACAGCCTCCTCTCCGCTTGCGCGGGCTGGCCGGACGCCTCGGCGGCGAGCCCCCAGTCGGGAGCGCTGCCGAACGTGCCGACGCTGATCCTTTCCGGCGCACAGGATCTGCGCACGCCGACCTCGAACGCGCTGCAGGTGGCGGCCAAGATTCCCGACGCGCAGCTGCTGGTCGTTCCCTACACCGGCCATTCGGTGATCGGGGGCGACTTCGGCGACTGCGCTTCGCTGGCGGTGACGGCGTTCTTTTCCGGCGGGGTGGCCGGACATCCAATCCTCCCCTGCGCGCCGGGCGCCAACCCGTTCGCGCCGACGCCGCTGACGCCGACGAAGCTCGCCTACGTGCACCCGGTTTCGGGTCTGAGCGGCAGGCCGAGCCTGACCCTGACCGCCGTGCTCGACACGATCGTCGACCTCAACCGCCAGGTCGTCGGCGCCACGCTGCAGGCCGACGCGCAGCTCCCCAGCGGATCGAGCTTCGGCGGGCTGCGCGGCGGCTACGCGAAGCTGAGTACCTCCAAGCTTCAGCTGACTCGCTTCACCTTCATCCCCGGCGTCGAACTGAGCGGCACGTTCCCTGTCAGCAAAGGCCAGCTGCAGACGACGACGCTGCAGATCACGGGGTCGAGCGCCGCGCACGGGATCGTGCGCGTGGGCTCGGGCAAGCAGGTCGTGGGCACCCTCGGCGGCAAGCGCTTCAACGTGAACATCGCCAAGGTCAAGCTCTCGCGGGCAGGTACGGGAACGGACGCGAACGAAGCCGAATGGTCGACGACGCCGCTCGCCTTCTCGCTGCCGCAGCTCTCGCGGCTACGCTGAGCACGTGCCCAACGCGCTGGCGCTCGAGAGCTCCCCCTACCTGCGCCAGCACGCGCACAACCCCGTCGACTGGCTGCCCTGGGGACCGGTCGCGCTGGCACGCGCGGGCGCAGAGGACAAGCCGCTGCTCGTCTCGATCGGCTACTCCTCCTGCCACTGGTGCCACGTGATGGAGCGCGAGTCCTTCGAGGATCCGCGCACGGCCGCCCTGATGAACGAGCTGTTCGTCTGCGTGAAGGTAGACCGCGAGGAGCGCCCGGACGTCGACGCGCTGTACATGGAGGCCGTGCAGAGCATGACCGGCCACGGCGGCTGGCCGCTGAACGTGTTCCTCACGCCCGAGCAGCTGCCATTCTACGGCGGCACCTACTTCCCGCCGGAGCCCCGCCACGGGATGCCGGCGTGGACGCAGGTACTGCAGGCGATCGGCGAGACCTGGTCGGAGCGGCGCGAAGAGATCAGGACGGGCGGCGAGGGCCTGTGCGAGCGGCTGTTCGGCGGCGCCGGGCTGAAGCCCTCCTCCGCGCCGCTCGAGCAGAGCGTGCTCGAGACGGCCGTCGCGAACCTGCAGGCGGTGTTCGACCCGGTCAACGGTGGGTTCGGAGGCCCGCCGAAGTTTCCCCAGGCCTCGGCGATCGAGCTTCTTCTCTGCCGGGGCGAGCAGGACATCGCATTGCGAACGCTGAGCGCGATGGCGAGCGGCGGCATCCACGATCAGGTGGGCGGCGGGTTCGCGCGCTACAGCGTCGACGCGACCTGGACGGTGCCGCACTTCGAGAAGATGCTCTACGACAACGCGCTGCTCGCGCGCGCCTACCTGCACGGGTTCCAGCGTTCCGGCGACCCCCGGCTGGAGGAGGTCTGCCGCGACACGCTCGACTGGGCGCTGCGCGAGATGCGCGGAGGAGAGGGCGGCTTCTACTCGGCGCTCGACGCCGACTCGGAGGGTGTCGAGGGGCGCTTCTACGTGTGGACTCTCGCCGAGCTTCGCGACGTGCTCGGCGAGGACGCCGACGCTGCGATCGCGTGGTTCGGCGCGACCGAGGAGGGTAATTTCGTTGACCCTCATCATCCGGCGCCCGGACTGAATGTGTTGGAGGATCGCGGCAAGCGCCCTGACGATGCGACCCAGGCGCGTGTTCGCGCCCGGCTGCTGGAGGTGCGGGAACGCCGCACCCGCCCTGGGCTTGACGACAAGCGGTTGACCGCCTGGAACGCGCTGATGATCGCCGCGCTTGCCGAAGCCGGCGCGGCGCTCGACGAGGCGCGCTACTCCGACGCCGCCGTCGCCTGCGCGGAGTTCGTCCTGCGCGACCTGCGCGACTCCGACGGCCGACTGCTGCGCACCTACAACGACGGCGCCGCGAAGCTCGACGGCTACCTCGAGGACCACGCCTTCCTGCTGGAGGCTTTGCTGGTTCTGTTCGAAACTACCTGCGAGGAGCGCTGGTTCGTGCAGGCGCGTGCTCTGGCGAACGTCCTGATCGCGCGGTTCGCAGACGCGGAGCACGGCGGCTTCTTCTCGACCGCGGTGGACGGCGAAGCGCTGATCGCGCGGCGCAAGGACCTCGAGGACTCGCCGATCCCCTCCGGGGGCTCCTCCGCCGCGATGGGGCTGCTACGTCTGGCGGAGCTGACGGGCGAGGAGGAGTACGAGCGCCAGGCGCTCGGCGTGCTCGCGCTGCTGCGCGATATCGCCCCGCGCCACCCCACCTCGTTCGGGCATCTG
>Ga0182024_10005669_pt1 | contig 27856 bp, 24 predicted proteins | sample P32metaG_FD_120480 | JGI IMG/M metagenome (GOLD analysis project Ga0182024, IMG submission 120480) | Permafrost microbial communities from Stordalen Mire, Sweden - P3-2 metaG (Illumina Assembly) | ecosystem: Environmental > Terrestrial > Soil > Wetlands > Permafrost | place: Sweden: Stordalen...
ACCTTCGCCGTGGGTTATGGTGAGGAAGCCTACAGTGAACTCCCGTACGCCCGAACCGTCGCTGAACATTTGAAATCGAAGCATCACGAAGTGCGTCTCAGCCGCGAAGAGTTTTTTCAAACTCTGCCGCGGCTCATTTGGCACGAGGACGAACCCATCGTGTGGCCCTCAAGCGTGGCCCTATATTTCGTCGCGCGGCTGGCAAAAGAGCGTGTCACCGTTGTCCTAACCGGCGAAGGTAGTGACGAAACCCTCGCCGGCTATACCCGCTATCCCTGGACCCTGCTGAACTCACGCATGGACAAAGTATTTCGTGCGCTGACTCCCGCTACTTTGCGGGAAGTCTTGCGCAACGGAATCGACAACTTTCCTCTCTCCGCGGCTTCGAAGAGAAAACTGCACCACACATTTCTGGGCCGCGATGGCGCATCCTGGCCAGCTTTTTATTTCGATAATTTTTATTCCGCATTTTCCGCACACGAACAATCGGAACTGCTGACTGCGGAAGCCGGCCAATGTTCCGGCGACGCTTACGCCGCATCGATGCAACACTGGAGTCACAGCTCGGGCGATCTCTTGCACCGGTTGTTGTACACCGATATAAAAACTTATCTCGTGGAATTGCTGATGAAGCAGGACCAGATGAGCATGGCCGCTTCCGTCGAAAGCCGCGTGCCGTTTCTCGATCACGAACTGGTCGAATTCACAGCCAGTATTCCCGCGAAATACGCGACCAAAGGCATGGCCGGTAAGTGCATTTTGAAATCGGCCGTTGAAGATCTTTTGCCACATTCGATTATTTATCGGCGGAAGATGGGATTCCCGACGCCGTGGGCTTATTGGCTCACGGGCTCATCATTGGACAACATTCAGTCGACCCTGCTGGAGCCGCGAACCCTGGATCGGGGATTGTTTCGCCCCGAAGCGCTCCAGCGGTTGTTCAATGAACATCGTTCCCGTCATTCCGATCATGGCAATCGCATCTGGCGGTTGCTGAATCTCGAGTTGTGGTTCAGAGTGTGCCTCGATGGCGACCGTGCGGCTGATTCAACGCTAGCGAGCGCCGAGGTTGCACATCGGTGACGAGCTGGTGAAGGCATCGATAGAAAAGGTCAGACCAGAAATTTCAGTGAGGGATCGCGGTTGACAGAGCCTTCTTATGAACTCGACGAACCGGTCGCGGCATCGCAGCCGGCGGGTAAATCAGCGGAACGAGCCCAAGGCTTTTTCAACGCTGCGATCGCGAGCTATTTGCCCAAGGCGGTGGTACGAGAAATTCAATCGTATCGCCGGTACAAAAAGATCGAGCGTCCAATCTACCTGAAGCTCAGATTGCTTGAGGGTATCGGCATGGGAAGCGGAAAGAGGAAAGCTCCCACAACCGCTCGCGCTTTTGTCTTCGTATGTTTTGGAAACATCATGCGCAGCCCCATGTGCGAAGCGCTCATGAAACGGGAACTCTCACGGCACCAGGCAGGGGTCTCGGTAATTTCGGCTGGCCTGCACGCTTCGCCGGGGAACTCAGCGCATCCCTGGGCGATGGCGGCGGCTCGAGATCTGGGTATTTCCCTGGAGCAACATCGCGCGCAACTGCTTACTGTGGAAATGGTCGAACAGGCCGACGCAGTCTTTGCCATGGATTATCAAAATCAAGTTGAACTGTTGGCTTACTACCCAAACGCTCGGGGAAAAATCTTCATGCTCGCAGCCTACGCGGAACATTCGTATGGCCGAGTTGAAATTCCGGACCCGTATTATGGCGACGCGCAAGAGACCCTGCGTTGCTATCGGGTGCTCCAAGCCTGTATTCACAATATCGCTGCCAGTATTGTGCGGGCACAGAATTAGTAATAGCGCGAAGCGTCACTATGAGAGCCCATAAACATGCTGCCCACAATCCCGTTCTGATCTTAGGGGCCGCGCCGCGTATAACCGTACCCATTGCCCGGTCGCTGCATGAGCATGGTATTGCCGTTGATGTCGTGACGTTTTCTTCGGTGGAGCGGCCGGTTTTCTCGCGCGCGGTCCGCAATTTTTGGCGGGTGCCCGATCCCGATGTCTCTCCTTCGGAGTTTTCCTCAGCGCTATGTCAGCTTATCGGGGAGCATCGCCATGACATGCTGATCCCGGCGAACGACATCGCTTTAACCGCGACCACTGAAAATTACGATTCCTTTAGCGAACGCCTGCATGTGGCGTGTCCATCGCCTGTTATTGTCCGGCGGATATTGAACAAGGATCTAACCTTGGAAACGGCTCGGCAATGCGGAGTACGGATACCTCACAGCGTTACGGTTTTGAACTCCGCGGCATTAAGGGAAGCTGTGCAAAGCCTCAGCTTACCCATTGTGCTCAAACCTGCCGAGAAGAGACGCTCCGATGAGTTCAAGAGCTGCATCGTGGACAATGCCGCGAGCCTCGATAAATTATTTCCAGCGCCTCGCGTATTTTCGCCGCCGTTGCTGGCGCAGGAATTTTGTCCGGGCGACGGCGTGGGCGTGGAAGTGCTCATGCACAATGGAGAGGCGGTCGCGGTGTTTCAGCACCGCCGCCTGAAAGAGCTTCCGCATGGCGGAGGTGTCGCCGTAGTCGCCATCGCCGAATCGCCCGGCGCAGAATTGGTGCGCTGCTCGATACGGTTGTTGCAGACGTTGCATTGGGAAGGCGTCGCCATGGTGGAATTCAAAGTAAACTCCGCCGATGGCACAGCGACTCTGATGGAGGTAAACGGCCGCTACTGGGGCAGTGTCTCTCTGCCTCTGCTCGCGGGGATGAATTTTCCGCTATACCACTGGAAGTTGGTGCACGGCGAGAATCCGGAAATACCATCGAGTTATCGCGTCGGGACGAAATGGCGTTGGACTGCCGGTTGTCTGGACCGCTACCACGGCCTGCTGCTCGCTGCCCGGCGGCCGGGTCCGGATCGCGATTTGCTGCTGCACGATCTCCAGCATTTTCTCGAAGATTTCGATTCTCCGACCGGCGATGCGCTTTTCGACCCCTCTGATCCCATGCCGGCGATCTTCGAAATATTGCGAACCGCGAAGGATTTGGCTGTTTCTGACATGCGTAGGATCGTTCGGGCGGTGCATGCTGCACCACGTCAAGAATGTAACCCCGCGCTGAATTTGGACGGGAAAAAAGTCACAGGAGGTGCGGATGGCAAGGTTCATTCCCGCTCTTAGGGGCGCGGCGGAAATCCTGCTGGGCAAAAAAACCGCCGGACGGTACCTGACTGTGTTTCCCGACGACGTATTTCTCGTTTCCTATCCTCGGTCGGGCAATACGTGGACTCGATTCTTGATCGGCAACTTCGTCTATCAGGATGAGCCGGTTACGTTCACCAACGTCGAGTCCCGTATTCCCGAGATTTATCTCTTCCCGGATCGCGTTCTGCGCCGTATCCCGCGCCCGCGCATGTTGAAGAGCCACGAATGCTTCGACCCGCGTTATAAGCGAATTATCTACATTGTCCGCGATCCGCGCGATGTCGCCATCTCGTACTACCACTATGCAATCAAAATCAAGTGGATTGAACCGGAGTATCCAATTGAAAAATTTGTCCCGCGCCTGATCGACGGCGAGTTCGACGTTCGGGGCGGATGGGCAGCGTCCTGGAGCGATCACGTAATGAGCTGGGTATCCCTGCGCAGCGAGAGCGATGGATTTCTTTTCTTGCGCTATGAAGACATGATCCAGGACGCGGAGCGGGAACTTGAAAAAGTAGCGCGCTTCCTGAAGTTCCAGCTCACCCCGGAACGCATTTCGAGGGCTGTACAATTAAGTTCCGCGGATCACATGCGCGAGCTGGAAAAAAACGAGGCGCGGCAGTGGCAGCTTACGAAAAATACGCGCCAGGACAAACCATTTGTGCGGGCTGCCAAGTCGGGAAACTGGGAAAATGTGCTGCCTACCGCATCCGTAGCGGCCATCGAATCCGCATGGGCAGCCGCTATGCGGTCGGTGGGATATGTAGTCTCTAAAGATATTGTTCCGAATTCGCAGCCGTCTACAGTGTCCCTCGCGAACAACCCATTGGCCGAGAAGCTGTAATCAGCAAACATCTTTCATTATGTACAGAGAACAAATGCCCGCGATCGAGCAAGCAGCTCAGGACCGCCGATGACGATTGCCGAAGACTCACTCGGTTCGATGGCGGCCTCCGCTTTCATGGAAGCGGCCGCGCATCGGGGCGGTGTCGAACTGATCGAGCGTTGGGCCGACGAATGGCGTCGTCTATGCGACGAGTCTCCGGACGATCAACCGTTCTATCGTCCAGAATGGATCGCTGCGCACATCCGCGCTTTCTCGCCAGGGGCGAATGTGGTTTTGCTCACCGTCACTTCAGCCGGTAAACTGGTGTTCGTTCTTCCTTTGCTACGGGAGTTGGCGTTCTTCCATGGAGTCCCGCTCCGCAGGCTACGGGCGCCGGTAAATAGTCATTCTTGCCGGTTCGATGCTGTACGGCATGCGAGTACTCAGGGGGACGCTGCGGTTGCTGTTGCCGCAAACTATCTTCGGAGCCTGGGTGGTTGGGATCTGCTCGAACTTTCCGATGCGCCCGAAGGCGGAACCATATCCGCGTTTGCGGACGCGGCCCACAAACTCGGCTTTCACATGGGACAGGTTGCGATGCGGCGCAATCCGTATGTGCCCGTCCCCACTGACCCCGAGGGCCTTAAGAAGCTTCCTGTGAATTCACGCTTGCGAGGCAAGCTGCGCCACATTCGCCGCGAGGTTGAAGGCCAGGGCGGATTTCGGTTCCTCCGAGTCAACCACGCCGATCCGTCTTTCCTCGATCGTTTCTATCAACTCGAGGCCGCCGGCTGGAAGGGAACTGAGGGCAGCGCCATCGCCTGCAATCCAAATATTCGCCAGTTCTACGACGAAATTGCCCGGACCGCCGAACAATATGGATATCTGTGCATGTACTCTCTTGAATTCAACGGCCAATTACTGGCATCGCATCTTGGATTGGCGCACAATGGCCGCTATTTTTCTCCGAAGATCGCCTACAACGAAAACTTTCCGCAGTACGCCCCGGGGCATCTGATCGTGAGTGAGATCATGCAGGACTGCGCCGCTCATGGCATTTCCGAATATGACATCACCGGCATTGATGACGAGTGGAAGATGAAATGGTGCTCGCAGACGAGGGCCAAATTTATCCATTACATTTTCAGCAAAGGGATTTTAGGCCGGTTAGCGTACGCGCTCAGATTTCAGGTAAGGCCGGCGGTTAAGAAGCTAATCCGGCATAAAGCGTGAGCAGCTTTACTCTTCGGCGGCGACGCTGGATTGATTGCCTCTTCCCGTTCCTTTGAGGCCCATATTGATCCTATGCAGCACTTCCCACGCCGGCGCGGGTAGATTGCGCCGCAGCCATGCTTTGCTTTTCCCGGCAGAGCCTCGAGTGCGCAGATAAGCTGCGCCCCCGCTGAATGGCGGCGCAAAGCTCAGATTCAAGTAATGCCCCATCTCCGCTCCCCAGCGCAACTTCGACTCGTCGGCACCGCCGAGAAAATCGTAGCGGCGAATGCCGTCGCCAATCGCCTGTTTCAGCACTTGGCTGCGCAGAACGTAGCCCACACTGTCGGAGGCGAACTCTGGATCGAATCCTTCCTGCAGAGAAAACAGAGTCGTTCCATATCGTAATCCGAACTGCGCGGCGGCGATTTTGCCGTTGAGTTCGAGCGCCCAAAGTTCGAGCTGGCGTTGTCGCAACAGCAGCCGGGCCAGTTCGCCGTAGAACTGGCGGCGGGCGGGCGAATGCAGCGTTCCCGGCAAACCCCGCGCCTGCCAGTGCTTTCCGTGCAGTTCGTAAAGCGCTTGCAATAGTGGATCAATCTCACTTTCGCCTGTGCACTTGCGGATTCGAACCTCACACTTCTTTTCCAACCGCCGCGCCCGCAGCCCAACCTTGCCCCGCTCTTTGGACGAAAGCTGCTTCAAATATTCTTCCCAAGTTGCGGGCAGCGATATGGCGGACGTAGGAGTCCGCCCTTCAGTCACGACCCACTTTTTCTGCTCGATGAGCTTGCGTAAAGCGTTCGCTCCCGGTGAGAGCGGCGGCAACGTATTCAGCTCGCAAAAGTCCCAGGATTTCCGTTCGCCTTCAAGAAAACGAACCAGCGCACCCGCGAAGCTTTCCTCGAACCCGGTTCGCACGGGTAGGTCAAGATTGTCTGAGTCTTTGCTGCCATCGCCCATCAGCCGCAAAAGCCGAAGCGAGAATATTTTTCCGATCGGGAATGCCGATATCGATAGAGGCGCGAGGCCAATCAATCGCGTATCCGCAAAAAATCCGAAAACGAGCAATTTCTGATTTGTTCCAAACGCCCGCCACCAAGGAATCAGCCATTCCAGCGTCGAGAAGTTCGTAGCAGGAGGATAGTCCGCCAGCAGATCATTCCACATCGGAGCAATCGATCGCAGCTCATCGATGCTGCGATAGGTCCGCACCTGCAAGCTGTCTGCATTCATGATTGAACTGTATTCAAAATCGTTCGTCGTTTCGCCGCCGGTTCGTCCCGAAATTCCGCAGGATAGATGCCGAAAATCACGTTCATTCCGAAGCGTTCAATGTCGATCTCCTGCAGGCAAGTTCCGGCAGCGATATCGTAAAGAGCGATGTGCGCAGGCCGGCTGCTCTTATCTTTGAAGCCGTGCTTAATCCACAGCACGTTCTCGGTAAATTTGGTTTTGCGCACCCGCGTGAATCCAACCCACGTCTTGTTCTCGTCGACCGGCAAAATTCCACGGCACCAGCCGAGCAGTACTTCTTCCTGATCGCGGACGCGGTGAATCTCATTCAGATCCACGATCCGGTCAACCTTGAGCGTGTCACGGTTCGCGATCACCACTCTTCCATCCACCGTGGTGAAGTAAATTCGATCGCCGCAAACCAGGCCATCGTGAGGGCGCTGTACTGCAATATCGATGCGCCTGCCCGGGGTGGTCAAACAGACCGCGTCTTTGTACGACAGGCGCGTGACCCAAATCTCGTCGCCGAGTTGAAAAACCCCGTTGGGATGTGCGTCGTGCGGCTTAGTGCTTTCCACTTTTCGGTAATCGACATCGGGCGAGAAGCGCGACCACGGCTCTTTTCCCTGCACGTTCCACAGCGCGAGCACCTGCCCATCGGTGGTGCACTTCACCACCATATCCAGGCCGGTGCTGGTGACCAGAAGGTGGCCATCATGCGAGAGTGTAACGTGATGAAGATCGTTAAAACAGGGCAGGGAAATGTAGCCGATGCGCCGGAAACCGGGCACTTCAAAGATCAGAACTTCCGTTGAAGTGCAGGTATAAAACTTATTTCCAATCAGCGTGGCTGACTTGAATACGTTGGAGGATTCATCGCTGGCGCGTGCCTCGGGCGGAGTCACGTATTCCATCTCCGTCGTAACGGTTTCAGTCGCCGTGTCCAGCCGCAAAATCAGCGCCGCTTCATAAAGACGCTGCTCCTCTTCGAGCTTGAAGAGTTGCTTTCGCTGGCGTCCGCCAAGAAGATACAGGAAACTCATCGTGCTATCGAGTGTACCGAATTGTATGCAGCAGGCTTGAATGGGAATTCGCGGCAAGTTCCCAATCGGTAATCCTGACAGTCCGGGACGCTCTGTTCCCTCAGGTTATATTTCCGGTCTTGCCGGGCGCTTCCAAAGCGGGTGTCTAGTGCGTTTCTTCGGCTACATGCAAGTGCGGCTCTACCAGTGCCAGTAGCGGCTCTTTCAGGAATGGCCCGCTCGCCAGCAAGCCAGAGAGCAACGGATCGCGGCGATTCGCCACAAACGTAGTTTTTTCCAGCGTGCTGACAAATCCGCCCGCGCTCAATACCAGCGCCGCTCCGGCCACCACGTCCCATTCATTCTTGGGCGTCAGCGTAAAAGTGATATCGGCCAGCCCGGCCGAAACCAAAGCAAGCTTGTAAGCCACGGAGCCCATCGGACGCACCTGGAACTGCGCGTTCTCGAATGCCTTCCACTCTCCGCGCTTCACTTCGCTGCGGCTCGCCAGCACCAGAGCGCCATCAAGGTTCTTTCGCTGGCTGGGTTGCGAGGGCTTGCCGTTGTAGGTAACGCCGGAATCGATCGAGCCTAAGAATGTTTCGTCAGTCGCAGGATTGTAAATTCCGCCCGCCACGGGACGCCCATTCTCGACGAACCCAATGGAAACGCAGAACTCTGGAATGCCTTTCACAAATTCGCGCGTGCCGTCCAGCGGATCGACAACCCACACTTGCGAATGCTGCAACCGGATCGGATCGTCCACGCTCTCTTCCGAAAGCCAGCCCTCGCCCTCGCGCAACAATTCCTTGCGCAGAACGGCGTCGAGCGCGCGGTCGGCCTCCGTTACCGGATCGTGGCCAACTTTGTATTCGGTTTCAATCGCCCCGGGCGTAAAGCGTGCGAAAACAGCGCGCGAAGCCTCCAGCGCCGAATGGATACGTTTCAATATTTGACCGTAAGAGTGCGAAGCCATAGTCTTTCAATTCCTGAGCAAGCCGACGCCGGAGGCGTCCGTGAAAATAGCCCACCAATTCATTCGCGGGAAACGCGTCAATGAACTAGAACCGCGTCCCGTACGGACGCCTGAAACCTCAAGCCATCAACATCCGTGCCCCGGTTGCCAGCAAAACCGCGCACAAAATGCGCCTGAGCCACGGGACCGGCACTCGCGTGCTCAGGTAAGACCCAAGCAACCCGCCGGGCACGGAGCCGAGCACAAGTGCCCCCACCAGATGCGTATCCACATTGTGCATCCGGAAATGCAGCAGGCTGGTGACGCCGGTCAGCAGCAAGGCGTGCACGATGTCGGTCCCGACCATGACTTTCGGCTGAAAGCTATAAAACAGCAGCAGCATCATCATCACAATACTGCCCGATCCAACCGAGGTGATGCCCACCAGAAAGCCCGCCACCAGCCCGATCAGCCCCATCCAGGCGAACGATTTCATCGTCGGAGGTTTGGCCGCGGCCCGGTCTTCGATTTTCTTTTGGAAGAATAAAAAAGTCGGAATACAAATCAGCAGCACTCCCACCGCAACCGTGATGAAGTGGTTTACGCCGTTGCCGTAGACGTTTCGCAAATGAACGAGGAAGCTTACGCCCAGATAAGAACCCGGCGCGCTGCCGATGATCAGCGCCAACACTACTTTGCGGCGCACCGTCCCCTTGCGCAGGTGCACAATGCTGGCGCCGATTTTAGTCGCGAAATTGAATAGTGCGTCCGAACCAACCGCACGCATCGCCGGCACGTGCAAACCGAAAATCAGGATGGGGAGCAGCAATACGCCGCCCCCAACCCCCGTCATTCCGATAAGGGTCCCAACTCCAAAACCCACCAGACTCTTGATCAGCAGATCCATATCAAGCAGATCGTGAAAATATCGGCTTCAATGCGCCGTTCCGTTTTCGACGAAGTTAGGCCGATTGCGCGGCCGTTCCAATAAAACCTTCCCTTTCCAGGTGCAGAATAATTTCCTGCGCCGCCTCTTCGGGAGAAAGTTCGCCGGTGTTGATGGTTACTTCCGCATCGGCCGGAACTTCATACGGATCCGAAATGCCCGTGAACTCTTTGAGAATTCCCGCGCGCGCTTTGGCGTACAAGCCTTTGCGGTCGCGTTGTTCGCAAACGTCCACGGAAGTTGCGATGTGCACCAGGATGAATCCTCCGTAAGGCTCAATCATTTGGCGCACGTGTTTGCGGGTCGCGTCATAGGGCGCGATGGGCGCGCAAATCGCGATGCCGCCGTTCTTGGTGATCTCCGACGCCACATAGCCGATACGCCGGATATTGATGTCGCGGTGCTCCTTCGAGAATCCGAGTTCGGAAGACAGATGCTTTCGAACCAGGTCGCCATCGAGAATCGTGACGGGCCGTCCACCCGCTTCCAAAAATTTCGTCATTAACACGTTTGCAATGGTCGATTTGCCGGAACCAGAGAGTCCCGTGAAGAAAATCGTGAGGCCCTGCTTGTGCCGTGGCGGGAAGCTGCGGCGCAACTCCGCCACAACTTCCGGATAGGTGAACCACGCCGGAATTTCGCGGCCCTCGTTCAAGCGCTCGCGCAGCTCAGTGCCGGAAATGTTGAGCACGCGATCGCCCTTCTTCACCTCATCATCGGGGACGTATTTGTCCTGGTCCTCGAGGTACACCATCATGTTGAAGGGCACCATGGTGACGCCGATATCGGCTTCGTGCTTTTTGAAAACTTCCTGCGCCTCGTACGGACCGTAGAATGGCTTACCGTCCGTATCTTTTCCCGGACCAGCGTGGTCGCGTCCGACAATAAAGTGGCTGCAGCCGTGGTTCTTGCGGATCAGCGCGTGCCAGATGGCTTCGCGAGGTCCGCCCATGCGCATGGCCAACGGCAGCAACGAAAGTTTCGCCGTAGATTGCGGAAACTTCGAGAGCAGCAGTTGATAGCAGCGCACACGCGTGTAGTAATCCACGTCGCCGGGCTTGGTCATGCCGACGACCGGATGAATCAGCAGATTGGCCTCAACCTGCTTGGCCGCGCGGAACGCGAGCTCCACGTGAGCCCGGTGCATAGGATTGCGCGTCTGGAAGGCAACTACGCGGCGCCAGCCCAGGTGCGCAAATTCGGCGCGCAAGTCTGCGGGAGTAAGCCGCAGACTGCGAAAATCGTAGTGCGAGGGACTCTGGAGTCCTTCCAGCTTTCCGCCCACATACCACGGATTCGATTTGTTGATCGCGTAATCCGCGCCCGGATGCGCGGCGCTGGTGCTGTTGAACACGGCCTTCGCCTCGGCCTTGCGGTCCGCTTGCCAGATTTCTTCCACATTCAATACGGCGAGCATCACGCCTTCGGGATCGCGCAGCGCGATTTTGCTCGTGCCCGGCGTAAGCTTTTTGGCAAATTCCTCGGTCACATCCAACGTGACGGGCATGGGCCAGAGGGTTCCATCGCTCAGGCGCATGTTGTGGCAAACGCCTTCGTAGTCGGCGCGCGTCATGAAGCCGCGCAGCGGAGAGAATCCGCCGGTCAGCAGCAGTTCGAGATCACAAAGCTGCCGGGCCGTCAGATCCCACGACGGCCAATCTTTCGAGTGCGCCTTCAATTCCGCGCTTCTCTCGGGTTGAGCGATCAGTTGAACAAGTTCTCCGCCGTGCGGCGAAATGAGATGGCTGGTTGAAGCTGTCAAGTGCGAAGCCTCCTGAATTATCATGTCTACTACGTCTATCGTCTTTGATTGGATTGTTCCCTGGATTCCATCAGGGCCCGGCGAAACCTTTGTGCTGAATCCTTAGGGAGAGGAAAAACCCCGAAACGTTACCCAACAGACTAACACTTATAGGGGAAAGTTAGAAAGACGATTCTGCTTCATAAATAACTTAATATTGCAGCAATTTTCCGGCCTATAACGCTATAGCGAGACAAACTAAAAGCCTGAAACTAAAAGACTTCGCATGACGAGGGTTGGACCCTTAGTGACTTTCATCTTTCCCTGTGAAAAAAAATGCGGTTTCGGCCACTGCATTTGCTCTTTAGGAAGCTTCATCGCGGTTCTCCCACCCAACCTCTCAGTTTCCAACCGTGCCCTCGAACGCACAAAGCCGCGACGCAGCCCGGCCCACCGGACACTTCCTGGAGAAGCCACTTCCCAGCCTCAGAGGCGTCGGGTCGCGTAGCCACCAGCGCATTGGTATCGCCAGGTCCGAGGGACACATCAAACTGGCTGAGCGGCAGCGATAAGCCATCGCCAGTAGCTTTAATGTAGGACTCCTTGCGCGTCCAGCAGCGAAAGAAAGCTTCGACTTGCTGTTCAGCTGGCAGGACGAAAAGCTGCGCTTGTTCGTGCGCCGAAAAGAACCTGCGGGCAATGGCCTCGACTTCAATATCGCGTTTGATTTGCTCCACGTCCACCCCGATTTCTCGCCCGCGCGAAAAGCCCAGCAGCGCAATCCCTCCAGAATGAGAAACGTTGAAGGTAAGGTCGCTCCCTGAGTGAGGAGACCCCAGAGCCGGCTTTTCCTTCTTCGAGTAGCAAAAATTCAAGCCTTTAGCGTCTTCCGCAAGGTACCCTCCCAGAATCAACCGCAACACCGCGCGCGCTGCGGCAAAGCGCTGGCGGTCGCGCTCGAAATGAAAACGGTCTGCACGCTTCGATTCATCGGGCGAGAGCAATCCCCGCCAGCGCGACTCCTCGCTACGGATGGCGTCCAGATCGACTTTCCACAGATGCACCTCGTCTTCGGGTAGCAGCAGAGGCACTTCGATCTGAAAATCTGCGTCGGTGATATTTCGAGTTTGGCTCATGCCTCCGCTTCGAATCCTACGCGATCAAGTTCCTGCAAAGCTCAATAGAATCCGAACCGCTGGTTTTACTCCGCTCTAAAAATCCCGAAGCCGCCTGCTGCATCCGCTGGTAACCAAACGCTCATTACCCTTTCGGGCAGCATTCACCATGAAAACATGCTCTAATTAAAGATGATGCGGCATGCCCGCATGGAGATTTCCCGTATGAAGTACCGGATCGGTTGGCTTCTCGCCGTCACAGCCTCGATTGCAACCGCAAACGCCCAAACCGCTCTGGGCCAATCCTCTTCCTCTACTTCCTCTGCGGCTTCGCTTACGGCCAATCCCGGCAAGGATCCTTTGAAGTCCGCCACCAAGCCGCTGACTCCGAAATCCGCAATGCCGGCTCAGCGCAAACCGGCTCCAGTCATGCCGCCCGCGACGGGGGCTCACACTTCTTCAGACCTTAATCGATTGGAGCGAACCAACATCGGCGCTTCAACTTCAAAGGGCGCGGCGCCCGCGAAGGCTCCCGCGATCGGCAAGTCCTCTGACCCAACTCCGTCGCAAGCCATGAACTTCAAATACCAGAAGCCGGTGGGAGGAACTCAGGCGTCGGCGCCGAACGCTCGCGCCGCGAATTCTACCAAACCGCGAGTTAGCCAAAAATAGACAAATGGATTTCAGACCTCTACTCTGGAGGCAATCGGCGCGCTACTGCGCCCGTCGGAAGCGCCACATCCGCGGCTGAAACAGCCTTCGGCGCAGCCAGTGCCGGCTCGGTAACGCAATATTTCAACAGGCACCACAGGGCGCGCACTCCGTCCTTCCATTGGATTTTCTTGCCCTCTTCGTAGGTGCGTCCCCAATAGCTGATGCCGACTTCATAGATGCGCAGCTTGCGCTTGGCAATCTTCACCGTGATCTCCGGCTCGAATCCGAAACGCTTTTCTTCCAGCGGGATCGATTGGATCACCTCGCGCCGGAAGGCTTTGTAACAGGTCTCCATGTCGCTGAGATTGATGTTAGTGAGGGCGTTGGAAAGAAGAGTCAGAATCCAGTTGCCCACAGAGTGCCAGAAGTAGAGCACCCGGTGCGGGCGGCTGGAAAGAAAGCGAGAGCCATAGACCACGTCAGCCCGCCCTTCAATCAGAGGTTCAAGCAACACAATGTATTCGGCCGGATCGTATTCCAGGTCAGCATCCTGAATCACGACAAAATCGCCGGTCGCCTCTTGAATGCCGCGATGCAGCGCCGCGCCCTTGCCCATGTTTTTGGGCTGCAGCAGTACTCGAATCTGCGGGCGCTCGGCCCGCAATTCCGCGAGGATTTCTCGCGAGCCATCGGTCGATCCATCATCCACGCAAATCAGTTCAATGCCGAGCGGCACTCCAAGCACTCGTTCCACCACCTGCCGCAGCGTGGCCCGCTCGTTATATACCGGCATGACAACAGAAAGTCTCATGATTTTGATCAGTAGGTTTTGCTCAGTAGTGTAGCGGAAAAAGCGCGACCCAAGGAAATACGTTTCAAAGCAACTGGGCGAAGCAGCGGGTTGCACCGTCTTGATTAAGCTTTCGAGCGGGCTTCCACCAGAAACATTTCTCCGCCCGCACTCGGCGCCCGGCCGAATGCAACATTCGCAAATCCACCACGCTGCAGCGCAAGCCTCATGCCTCGCTCGGTTTGAAAGGATTCGATTCGTCCAGTCATGAATTTGACAGTGCGGCCGGTGCAATGAAACCACATTCCGTTCCCCAAAACGTACAGCCGGTACACGGTCGGCACGGGCCTGGGAAATGTCTGGCGAAGTTCTGCCCATGTAAAGCTCGGCAGATGCAAGCTGACGGACAAGCTGCCGCCTGGAACCAGAATGCGCTGGATTTCCGCAAGGGCCGTTGGAATATCCATATAAGGAAGCGCGAGCGCAGAGATCACGCGGTCGAAACTGTGATCGGGAAACGGCAAACGCTCCCCCGCGGCGTGCAGATAGGTGCGGTCCGGAAATCGCTGCCGCGCAACCTCCAGCTTTCGCTCGTCAACGTCGATTCCTGTGATTTCGTCCGAGGCCCGAATGCCCCAGCGGGCGGAGTCCACTCCGAAACCACAACCTAAATCGAGCACCCGCATAGATCCCTGTGGCACAATGTCGTGCTGACGCGAGGGCTGAATTATAACGTGGTCTTTTCACAAGAAGTGTGAACGCACTACAAAAGGTGTTCGCGGAGGATCGCAACAATTCTCGATGCCGCTTTCCCATCCCATAACGGAGGGCGAGGATATTTGCGCTCAGGCTGCTGCATAACGGCCTGGGCCGCGGCTTCAATCCGCTCCGCATTCGTTCCCACAACCTGATTTGAGCCGTATTTAACAGTCGCGGGCCGCTCGGTATTTTCCCTCAACGTAAGGCACGGAACGCCAAGAACGGTGGTTTCCTCCTGCACGCCTCCCGAGTCGGTGAGAACGATGTGTGCCCGCTCATTGAGCGCAAGAAAATCGAGATAGCCGAGCGGTTCCAGCGGGACAATGCCGCTCCCCTCTGAGGCCGTTTCGTTCAGATATTTCTGCAATCCAAACTTCTCGATATTATTTCGCGTTCGCGGATGGGCTGGGAAGAAAATCGGAAATGCCGAGGCTGCCGTGCTGACCGCGCTCAGAATGCCCTGCAATGTCTTAGCATCGTCTACGTTCGACGGCCGGTGCAGCGTGAGCACTCCGTAACGAAAGGCAGATCCATTCTGGCTTACGCCCAGCCGTTTCAAAATCGCTGATTTTGCCGCAACCTCACGATGCCGCAGCAGACTGTCGATCATCACGTTGCCGACGAAAAAAACTTTTTCCGGCGGTACGCCTTCGCGCTGAAGATTCTCCACGCCGCTTTCCTCGCTTACAAAAAGCAGATCAGAAACAGCATCAGTCACTTTGCGATTAATTTCCTCAGGCATGGTCATATCAAAGCTGCGCAGCCCGGCTTCGATGTGTGCCACGCGAATTCCTAACTTGGCTGCGGTCAGCGCCGCCGCAATTGTGGAATTCACATCTCCAACCACCAGCACCATCTGAGGCTGGTAATCGAGCAGCACAGGTTCAATCCGCTTCATGATCTCGGCAGTCTGCACCGCATGGCTTCCCGAACCCACCTGCAGATTTACATCTGGCTTGGGTAGATTTAGGTCCACGAAAAAATTGCCGGAGAGCAGTTCGTCATAGTGCTGGCCCGAGTGCACCAACCAATGTTCCGCCTCAGGAAAGCTTTTCAGCTCATGAACGATGGGCGCAATCTTCATGAAGTTGGGTCGTGCGCCCACTACGCTAAGCAGGCGGATCATCCGCACACTCCCGCGACGTACCTGCGAAAACGAAGGAATGTTCTTTCGCCGCACGAAAATTTTGTGCTTCACGCGTCCACCGCTTCCAAATTGGTATAAGGAGTGTTTCATGGCTCTGCAACAGTCTAGAGTACGACAAGGATTGACTTCGGGGAGCTATCGGTTTGAACTTGGATCCTCAAATTAATTTCTTGTGGAAAAATGGCTGTACACGTGCATCTAATGGTGTGGATAACTCTAGCTATCGGGTAGATCATGTAAATAGTTCAGTCTGCGTCCCTTTTAGGTAGCAATTTTCTCCTAGGGGATTTACCTGAGTGCGATCTTTCCTTCCTTCCTGCAGAAATAGTTTGAGGAAACTCTCGCGCTCATTTCCGTCAATTCGTGTCCCGGGTCGGCAAGCGTCATCGCACGTGGCTTTTCAGATGTGACTCTCCACTCTAGCCTGATTTTACGGGCTGATCCGCATAGTTGATCATTTGTTGCCGTCGGTGAAATCCCTGATAAATTGCTCAAGGGGTGAGAAACGGCAGTGCCAGCCATGGGTCGATTCCCCGCAAGTCCCTGTGGAAATGAATGTTCTTTCGTCACAGTCGGCTTTCACGAAAAGTGGCATTGTGGATGCTACACAATTTGGAAACATCCCAGCAGCAAGTTTTCGTAATAGCAAATTTTATCTCAGGGGGAAGTGATGACGGAGCAGTCCGTACGGTTAGGACCGCGCGAACAGCAAATCGTCGAACTGCTTTTGCAAGGCTGCGACAACGCCGAGATTGCTACACAACTCAAAATGGCGCGCAGGACTGTGAAAGCTCATTTCAACCGGCTGTTTCTCCGATTTGGCATTACCGGCGGCATCAAGCGAGTGAAACTCGCAACCCTTTTGTACAGGAGGCAATTGTGTTTGCAAACGAACGTTACGGAAACCGTATCCCAAGCCAGCGCGAGCACCGCGTCATCGAGCTTGTCGCCCAGGGTCTAAAGAACCGCGACGTAGCCGACGCGATCGGGACTACCGAACACGTTGTCAAAAATTATCTCCGCGTCATTTATGACAAGCTTGGGTTGTGGAATCGGGTGGAGCTTGCGCTGTGGTATGAGTCGCGCAGGCAGCAGCCCGGTATCCCTGCCGGAGTCGCATAGCGGCTTCGCCCACGCCCCGGTTGGGCCGCCGGGATTTCCTGCGGCCCATTCTACTGGCACCCGAAAGCCGGCAGGTTGCGTAGCCGTGTTCCCGCCGCGGAAGAGCCTTTCCGCGCGGCCGCATCCAGTAACAGGCGTGCCTGATCGCAGCTTTTCGGCACCCCATCCCCTTTCAGATACAAATCCGAGAGTGTCATGGTAGCGGTCAAATTTCCCTTGGCTACCGCTTTCCATAGCCAGGGCGCAGCCTCGCGGCCTGCGCCCGGTCCGCCATTCAGATATTTCTCGGCGGTGGCCAATTCCTCTTGGCCACTTAGCCCGGCGGCTGTTACCGAGGAGTCCGCAGGCGCAGGAACGGTGCCGCGTGACCTCTGCGGCCCGCGCCTCTCTATCCGTTCTTCCCGTTCTTCAGTTCTTGGAGTACGCCTCGTGGTGGCAGCAGCCTGCGGTACGCTCGCAGGCGGAACATTCTCCGCGCTCGCCTGGGGAACAGCCTTTGCAGTGGCTGCGGGTGCAGCCGGGCTGGGGCTGGTGGGCAGCACATCTTCCGCCGAGTGCGCGGGTTGCGGTGCAGGCTCTGCCGCCGCTGGCGCCGCCGGAATCGACCTTGCTGGCGCGGACTGCAGGCCACCCGTAAACGCCGTCGTTCCCCGCCACGCCATATAAACCAAAACTCCCAGCATGATGGCGAGCACTGCGCCAATGTACACGCGATAGCGGTAAGGAACAGACTCGGCTTCTACTGCAAAACTCGGAACATCGTCTTCCGACATCTGCCACGCCCGCTCGTTCTCTTCGCCCCGAAGAAGCTCACGATGAATGACAGACTCGTCCCTGGGTTCAGCTGCCGGAGCACTATACAGAGGATCACTTTCCCGCGTGCTAGGTTCATTGTTGTCCCACATGCTCGACAACGCCGGCTCCCCCTCCGTTGCTTGCGTAGCTGCCTCCGGTTCCGCAATGGGCAACGGTTCACCGCACATTCCGCAAAATTTTTGCCCCACCGGATTTTCGTAGGCACACGCTGGGCAAGCGCAAATTTCGCCCTCTGGCTCAGGCGAAAATTGCGGCATCTGGTGTGCGTCAATCTCTCTCTCTCTTTTCGGTGGTCTCGGTTCAACCCGAGCTTCGCTACTTTCGCTGCTATCGCGGCGCGATTCCCCGGTGGACGCAGATTCCAATTCTCTCAGCAACTGCGCCACGGCGTCCCCACGCTTTTCCGGCTGAGTGGTGAAATACACCTCCGCCCATCGTCCCATGTTGGCCGCCAGCAGCGGATTCAGCAGGGGATTTAGATCGGGATCGGGTAGGGTATTGGCGTCGGATTTATCGGTAGACTGCAACAGAGTACTCCCCGGAATCGGCGGTAGATATGATTGCACTACCGGGAAATAAGGTTGTCAAATCTTGTTGGCCACGGATTCTCACGGATATTCACGGATAGGACTTTTTGAAAGAATTTGTATTATCCGTGGAAATACGTGGTTCAGTGCTCTTTGACCACGAGAATGGTTCGCTGGGGCCGCGATATCAGTCACAAGCCTTCAATTTCGCCGGCTCAAACTGGTCCAACTGCGCCTGCCGCTGGCTTGAGAGCTTGCCTTTGGGCGTCTTGCCATAAAGATCGGAGCCGGGGCAATAATAGAGCGCGGTCTGCAAATCTACCCATACCTGCACGTCAGGGTTGCCCTTATCGAATTGCGGGGTTTCGGGCGCTTCGGCGAGCCCGATGCTGATCAGAAACTTATCGAACAAAGATAGGTCAGCATCGGGAGCGGGCTTTCTGCTGCGAGTTGCGCCTCCGGCCAGCGCTGCTCCATGGCCGCTGGCGACGGCCGGGCTGTCGGACCATACTCCCCACCGCACCACAGCGATGACCAGAATGATCGCCAATATCATGTAGAAATCGCCCCGGCGCGAACGCAAGAAGCGGGCCAACGCACCCGGAGTTTGCGGCTCCGCCAACGATTCTAGAAAATCCCGGGCCTTCGCCGCCGAACTCCATACAAGCTCCTCCGAGTGCGGTTTCTCCAGTGCAGTATGGTGAGATCCGGAATTTTCTTCATCGATGGCTTCCCAAGCTGATTTCGAAGCGGAAGACTCCGGCATGACCTCATCGTCACCGGCACTCGCCGCGAGCGACTCTACCTCGCCGGCTTCCACAATCGCTTCAGGGGAATGATCTGCCTCTAGAGCTTCACGCGATGTTCCCGCATTTTCTTTGGCGCTTTGCTGCCGCCATGCCGATGCCACCTTACTTTGGAGGCTTGAAGTGTCGGTCTCGCCCGCTCGCGGAGCGCCGCACTTTCCGCAAAACTGCTCTTCCGCCAGCAGACTATCTCCGCACTTCCAGCACGGATTTTTCGCCGCCGGCGCGGCATTAGCCTGGGATGAGACGGCCGATCGATTCCCTGCCAGCGCAGCCAGATTGGGTTGCAGCCGCTCGATGGCCTCGAGCATTGACGACCGCTCAGCCACCATCGATTTCTTGATCTTCAACTCCGCGTCCCGGCCAATCGCTTCGGTCACCAGACCGGCCATTAATTGACAAGTATGGATATCCTGCTCGGCAAAGCCCTTCAGTCGGTCAAAATACAGCTCCAGTGCGCCGACGATGTTTCCATCGTAGTGAATCGGTACCGCCAAAAGAGATAAAATCCCACGCTGCCGGCACGGGTCCGGGTCGAACAGAAACTCCGTACTGACATCGGGCGTTCGGATCACCTGGCCGGTGCGAATATTGGCCTGGCATACGGCTTTCTGCAATGGCACTTCGGATCCCACCGGCAATGCTGATTCTCCGGCAGCGGCGCGATAGCGCACAGTCCCGGCTTCGAGAAGTCCGATGCCGGCGCCGTTCCCTCCCGTGATGCGCGACACTCTCTCGGCAACTACTGCCATCGCCTGGTCCAGTTCCAGATGACGCATCTGAATCTGGTGCTGCGCCTCTACGATCTCCGCCAGAGTCAGCGTGTAATCGCCATTCGCCCGGGCGCGCTCTTCCGCCTGTGGCTTGTTTCGTTGCAGCCGCTCTTGGTTGCGCCGCTCCTGCTCACGCAGTTGTTCGCTCTGCGACTCCAGGCTTTGCTCCAGCTCCCGCATCTTGCGGTTGTGTTCCTGAAGCACGTAAGCGGCTTCCAGCAGCTTTTCGAAACTGTGCTCGTCAAGCGCCGGTCTGTTTTTTTCTTCGGTCACGGCTTCCATGCCCACCTGCGGGCCAGATGGAGTGCGGAGGAGGTTTTCGATGGCCAAATATATTTTAGTGCAATTCGCCCATCTCAGAACCTAATTGTGAAGCCGTGAACTCTTCAACTGGGCGAGAGTGCGGCGTCTCCTTCTACGTTCTACCTTACTCCAGTAATCGGCATCGGGACTGGGCTGAATCCTGCTGCGGTTTCGGGAACGCATCCGCAACCCACCAGACTGCGCTACTGTTCCGCCTGCTCCGGTTCATCGGCTTTATACGATTTTGGCGGAAGCAGCCATTGAACGCCGAAATATCCTACGAAGTAGGACTGATTGCCGCGCGCCGCTTCCAGACTGCGTCCGGCCATAAACAACAGGATCGCAGGCTTATGAATCTTGTACCGTCCCCCGAATCCGATCGTCGGCTGATTCTCCGAGGGATTAAAGGTACCCTGGTTGTACAACTCCATGTCAGCTTCGAATTTGGAGGTGAACTCGTGTCCCACCACCAGCCCGGTGAGCCAGCCATTCGGCCCTTTATGGACGAACTGGTAGCCGAATTCGTAATCTACGTCGACGGGGCCAAATTTCCTGGAGAATTCCACGGGCAGAAGCAACGATTGGCTGGCCGGTGTGATGCCGCGGCGCACGGCATCATTCGGGTTGTTGAGGAAAAATTGCGGAAACACTGAGATCGAGAGTCCGTCTTCGCCGGCATCGTAGAATCGCCACTTCACGCCGGGATTCGATTGACCGAGACCGTACTTCGTCGCCGGCGCGCCGGGGTTTCGCACCTTCAGCCACGCGTTCTCGTAAGTAAGCTGGATGCGCTCGCCCACGCCGAAGTTGATGTCGACGTCTGGCGCGTGTGTGACCGACTGGCCCTCATATAAAAAGGGCATGTAGCCAAGATTGATCTCCCAGTTGAAATTGCCCGGTGTACCGGGGTCATTGGTGTAATACGGAGGACCACCCTGGGCCAATGCTGGCGTCGCGGCGCAGCACAACATGCCCAGTACCGAACTGAGCAGGATGAGGAATGAGTATGGAACGGAGCTTTTGCGGAAGTCTCTCGCATGCTCGGATTTTCTGATCATGAAATAGAGTGCGGTATCGGTTCCCTTCGTTTAGGAAGCTGATTATCACCCACGATTGACCAATCTATGCCGCTGGGTAATTCCTTTCTAATATGAAGGCCTGTGCAAAACTCTTACCCTGCGCAACCTAAGACCAAAACGAATACTTTCACGTGGGTTCAATTTCATTTTAGGAATCGAAGCTTTTCGGCGGATTTGATCTGAGCTTCGCGCTTCTTACCTAGGAGTACCTCGCAGCTTCGATAACGGAGAATTAACGGAGAATTAACCAAAGTGCCTGAGGATAAATGTTTTATCGCCATCGGCGCAACGAGAGGGAAATTTCTAGGGCCTAACCGCTAGGATTCCCGCTTCACCTTTGCCGGCGTTCTGCTGTTGGCGTGCGGCACCCGGGGATGCTATTCCGTATTCCATTCTGGGAACTCGTGTCTGGCGCGAGATCCCTGCATGGCCTCCGCCAATCTGTGCTTCTCGTCCCTAAGTGTAAGCCAGCCCAAGCCTTACCAAACCACGTGAAAAAAGAGAAGCTTTGGCGAAACAGGTGCTTTAGCCCTCGTGGGCCGCGCTCTAAAGATTAAACAATGCGAACCGGAGGCAATGCCGTGGTAGACATCGAAAGAATCAAAGTTACGCCCCGAGACCAGCAGGTGCTTGATCTATTGGTGCAGGGTTGCAGCAACAAAGAGATTGCCGGGCAGTTGAGTATTAGCCCGCGTACCGTGAAGCAGCATTTACGCACACTTTTTCTGCGGGCTGGAATTCGCGAAGGGCGCAAACGCGTCAGGCTGGCAACGGCCGCCTTCCAAAAGGTGGGGGTGAAGTTATGACCCCGCGCGAACGGCTCACCCCCAAGGAAATTCAAGTCGCCACCCTGGTCTGGGAAGGTCTTACCAATCGTGAGATCGGCAAACTGATTGGCACCACCGAACAGGTGGTCAAGAATCATCTCCGCACCACCTTCGACAAATTGGGAGTCTGGAGCCGCCTGGAGCTGGCAATGTATGTTGCCAGCCACGGCGGCAGCAATTGGGTGGAAGAAGGAGAAAGACCGCAGCTTCCCCTCGAGCGTGTCCACTGCAAGTCAGTGAATGGCGGGCGTATCTCTGCAAAAGGTTTCCTCTTGGCCGGTTTTAAAGCCGACAGGGTGCGGTAGTAAGTGCTTTGGCGTGAGTCCATTAGAGGTTCTGTCGGGTCGGCATAAGAATTGCACACCTCAGCCTGACCCAACGGGACGGTTGCGTCTACAGCAAACCGCTCCCACTCCCTGGGCGGGACGACGATGGCGTATAAAGAAACGTTTTGGATGGCGTGCGATTCCACCGAACAACTGCGGGCGGAGTACGGCCCCTTTCGTACGCGGGACGAGGCCGAAGCCGAAGCCCGTAAACTCGGCTTTGGTTATCTTCTGCGCTACGAACACTTCCTCGACGAAAACGAGGAAATCCAGGAGGTCCGCTGTATTTTTCTGGAGATCCCCTGCGCCAGGGCCGTGGAAACTTCCGCGGCCAGCCTGCATACTCGCTGCGCTACCTGTGGTGAGTCATCGACCCACGAAAAGTCCTGGCAAGCCGAAGTTTGGGCCGACATCCACGAGTTCGAACACTCCCGCCATCGCGTGCGCCTCTTCGAACACGCCCGCGGCAAGGGACTCAAGGAGATCGGCGGCTGGCGGGGATTAACCGGCTTCGCGGCCTGAGACTCCGCTTACGCAGCCGCAGACAATTCGCTGGCGGCCGCCCGGTCGACAAACCAAATCAATTTTCCGTCAGTGGGCTTTACCAGCTTCGACGGATATTTCTCCCCCGGAGCTTTGCCCTCCAACACCTCCCGCAGAACAGCCGCCTTGTCAGTTCCGCTCACCAGAAAGGCGATACAGCGGGCTGCATTCAACAACGGCAGGGTAAAGGTAATCCGGCTGGCATTGAATTTCTGCACCCAGTTCGCCACCACCACCCGCGACTTTTCCTGCAAAGCGGCGCTCTCCGGAAACAACGACGCCGTGTGCCCGTCCGGCCCCATGCCTAGCAGGATTAAGTCAAAACGCGGAAATTCCCCCCCGCTGACCTTGAAGAATTTTGTTAGCGTCTGCTCGTAACGTCCCGCCGCCGCTTCGGCATCAGGATTTTCGGCTGGAACGCGAAAGATATTTGCCGGCGGAATGGGAACCTTCGAGAGCAGCGTTTCTTGTGCCATCCCGTAGTTGCTCTCGGGATCCGTCGGCGGCACATGGCGCTCATCGCTCCAGAAAAAAAACATTTTAGCCCACGGCAAGCTTGAGGCAGCATTGGCCGCAAGTAGTGTATAGAGATTCCTGGGAGTTGATCCGCCCGAGAGCGCGATGGTGAATTGCCCGCGTTGCTGCACGGCCTGCGTCGCCGCGGCGACGACTTCTCCAGCAGCCGCCTGGGAAAGTTCCTGCGGTGTCGTCAACCGGCGCACTTCGAACGTCGCGCTCACGAGCCGCCGTTCCTGCCGTTGCCTGAGCGCGTCGCGGCGCAACGAGCAGCGCCCAGCAGTCCGGCCTTGTCATTAGTGACCACCTGTACCGGAACGCTTTCGAGCAGCGGCCGCAGCCTGCCCTTGTCGAGAAATGAGCGCATGAAAATCGGACCCTTCAGCTTGGAAAGAAGTTTCGGCGAAATCCCGCCGCTAAGAAAAATTCCCCCGACCGCCATCGTTTTCAGCGCCAGATTACCCGCCTCCGCGCCGTAAACCGCCACCCAAAGATCGAGAGCCTTCTCTGCCACGGGATTGGTTCCGTTCAAAGCCGCTCGCGAAATCTCAGCTGCTGCATCCGGCAGAGCCAGCCGCGCAGCAAATCCCGCAGGCTCGTCTCCACAGCCCTTGCCGAGCAGGAACTCATACACATTCACCAGCCCGGGCCCGGAGAGAATCCGCTCATAACTGACGTGACCGTAGCGTGCAGCCAGAAAGCGCAGCAGTTCGATCTGCAACTCTCCCTGCGGCGCGAAATCGGCGTGTCCACCCTCGCAGGCAAAAACCTGGTGCTGGCTGCCGTTCCAGAAAAGCCCCGCCTCTCCCAGGCCGGTTCCGGGGGCGATCACCGCCTGATTTCCATCTGACGGTATGACTTCGTTGAGCGAAACCAAATCTTGCGAGCCGAGGGCGCCGATGCCCCACGCGTTTGCTTCCAGATCGTTGATCAACAGCGTGCTGGGTAGCTGAATCTGCTTCGCCAGCCGCGACTGTTCAATGATCCAGGGAAGATTGGAAGTCTCAACCCGCCCGTGGTGAACTGGACCGGCGATTCCGAAGCATGCCATCTCGGGCCGAGTCGAACTGCCTTCCAGAAACTTGGAAACAATCTCGCCCAGTCCGTCGAACTCCTGGCTGGGAAACACACGCTCGGAAACCAGGCTCAAATGGCCATTCCGCGGCTGAAAATATGCCAGACGAGCGTTGGTTCCCCCGATATCGCCGGCCAGAATCATTTCTCGAAGTTCCTCCAGCGCCGGCCGTCGCGCTCCAGCAGTTCATCAGCCTCTTTTGGTCCCCAGCTCCCGGAAGCGTAATTCGGAAAATTGCGCGGCGGCAGCGCCTTCCACAGGTCGAGCATCGGATTCACCACGCTCCACCCCGCTTCCACCATATCCGCGCGCTGAAACAGCGTCTGGTCGCCGATCATGCAATCGTGCAGCAGCCGCTCATATCCGGTGCTCGGCTGCTTGCCAAAGTATTGCTGATATTCGAAGTCCATGTCCACCGTACCCAGGCGCATTACCGGGCCGGGCACCTTCGCGGCAAACTGCAGCGAGATACCTTCTTCCGGCTGGATGTGCAGCACCAGTTGATTCGGCATCATATGTTCGACGGAGGTATCCCGGAAAAGCACGAAGGGCGCTTGCCGGAATTGGATCACGATGTGCGTGTTGCGCGCCGGCATGCGCTTTCCGGTGCGCAGATAAAAGGGAACGCCCGCCCAGCGCCAGTTGTCGATCAGCAGCTTCATGGCGACGAAGGTCTCGGTGCGCGAATCCGGCGCGACGTCTGGTTCAGACCGGTACGCCGGCGCCGGCTTTCCATTCTCCGTTCCATCTCCGTATTGCCCACGTACCGTGCGGCTGAGAACCTCCTCATCGCTCATAGGCTGGATGGCGTGTAAAGTCTTGGCCTGCTCATCGCGCACCGCATTCGCGTCAAATGAAATCGGCGGCTCCATCGCGGTTAGGCTGATGAGCTGCATCATGTGGTTCGGAACCATGTCGCGCAGCGAGCCCGCATGATCGAAGTAACTTCCGCGGCCCTCTACGCCTACGGTTTCCGCCACCGAAATCTGCACGTGATCGATATAACGGCGATTCCAGATAGGCTCGAAAATTCCGTTGGCGAAGCGCAGCGCCATGATGTTCTGCACGGTTTCTTTGCCCAGATAATGGTCGATGCGGTAGATCTGTTTTTCGTCGGCGACCTTGAGCAGTTGCTGGTTTAGCGTCTTTGCCGACTCCAGATCGTGACCGAATGGCTTTTCGATAATCACCCGCCGCCAGTGGTCGTTCCCCTGCTCCATCAGGCCGTTCCCGGCGAGCTTCTCAACAATCGGGCCAAAATAACGCGGAGCCGTCGCTAGATAAAAAAAGAAATTTTGCCGGGTGGCGTGATCGCGATCGATCTGCGCCAGCCGGTCTTTGATCTGAGGGAAAAGTTTGTCGTCACTGAAATCGCCGGCGAAGTAATAAAAGCGCCGCGAAAAGCTCTCCCAAATCGACTCGTCGACACAGTCGCCGCAGTATTGTTTTACGTCCTCCAGAATTCGCTTGCGGAAATCTTCATCCGTCATTTGCGCCCGTGCCACACCCAGCACCGCGAATTCCTTCGAGAGCAGATCGGCGCGTGCCAGATTGTACAGTGCGGGAAGCAACATACGCGCCGTCAGGTCTCCGGCTGCTCCGAAGATCACCATCACGCAAGGGTCGCCCAGTTTGCCGACGCGCGGCGCGGCTGCCGTAGGTTTTTCAGCTAGTTGAGCCATGGATAAGTCCTTGAGATTCGCCGAAATAATTCTCGAAATTATGCGCCTGATTGTCAGGCGCTCTTTTTCTGGGCCGCTCCCAACTCAATGTGGCCGCCGAACTTCTGCCGCATTGCAGAAAGCATTTTTTCCGCAAATGTGTGCTGTTGACGCGAACGAAAGCGCACGAACAAAGCCGCACTCAGCACATCCACAGGCACCGCTTCTTCCAAGGCAGCTTGAATCGTCCAGCGCCCTTCACCGGAATCCTGCACGTAACCTTCGTACTCCGAGAGTGTCGGATTTTCCGCCAGGGCCATCGCCGTAAGGTCGAGCAGCCACGAACTGACCACGCTGCCGCGCCGCCACACCTCCGCGATATCCGGCAGATTCAGATCGTAGCGAATGTCTTCCGGCAGCTCTTTGCTGATTGCATTCTTGAAGATGTCGAAGCCCTCGGCATAGGCCTGCATGATGCCGTACTCGATTCCGTTGTGCACCATTTTCACGAAGTGACCGGAGCCAGACGGCCCGCAGTGAATGTAGCCCTCTTCAGAAGTTCCGCCAAGCTTCTCGCGGCCCGGTGTGCGCGGAATGTCGCCTCGTCCCGGCGCCAGCGTCTTGAAGATCGGATCGAGCCGCTTCACCGCTTCGTCGGACCCGCCAATCATCATGCAGTAGCCGCGCTCCAGTCCCCACACCCCGCCGCTGGTTCCCACGTCGAGATAATGAATCCCCTTGGCTTTGAACTGGCTCGATCGCCTGACATCATCTTTAAAATAAGAATTTCCGCCATCGATGATGGTGTCGCCGGCCTGCATGAGCTTTGCCAGAGTCTGAACCGTCTGCTCCGTTGCATCGCCCGCAGGCACCATAACCCACACCGCGCGCGGCGCCTTCAGTTTGCCGACCAGATCCTCCAGCGACGACGAACCGCCGGCGCCTTCGCCCTCGAGTTTTTTCACCGCATCCTGAGTCCGATCCGAAACTACCAATTCATGCCCGCCGCGCATCAGTCGCCGCGTCATGTTCGCGCCCATGCGCCCCAGTCCTACCATTCCTAACTGCATCTCTAGCTCCTTTGGTAGCGCCGGCGTCCCGCCGGCCTTACGCGCTCAACCTACGCAAGCGCCTTTTGCACAGCCGCCGCCAGCGCTGCCAATCCCGATTCCACATCGTGCAAATGCACTCGCAACGCGCGCCTTCCGCGCTCCACCAGCACCTGAAAATCTCCTCGCGCCTGCGCCGCCTTCACAATCCCGAACGTATATTTCTGCTCGGGTACCGGCAGGTCAACCGCATCGTCGCAAGTGATCTGCAAAAACACGCCGGAATTCGGTCCGCCTTTATAAGCCTGTCCGGTCGAATGCAGAAACCTCGGTCCAAAGCCCAGGCAGGTGGCAACGCGTTTCTTGTCGCGCACCGCATGTCGAATCTTATGCAACGCTTTTTCGTGCTCGTCGTTCATCTGGATATATCCAAGCACCGCAAAGTAATCGCCCGCCCCAATTCGGCCGAGATGTGCCTTCAAATACCCCGCCAGCGATTTGTCCGCACCGGCGCCTCTCGCCAACTCTCCGGCGTTCTTTTCGTCGGTAAACAACTTGACATCGTTATCTTCGATCACAGGTTTTTCCGCGGGAAGCGCCCCGCTCTTTTCATACGCCGACGTCAAATCTCGCGTTACAACTTTGCTCGCTTCCACATCCGGCTGGTTGAATGCGTTGATGCCGATAATCGATCCCGCCACCGCGGTGGCAATCTCCCAGCGGAAACATTCCGCTCCCAGGTCGTAGACGTCAGCCATCGAAATTCGCACCACCGGATGCCCGGCCTTTTCAATCGCCGCAATCTTCGCCTCGACCCCTAC
>Ga0182024_10005670_pt1 | contig 27856 bp, 17 predicted proteins | sample P32metaG_FD_120480 | JGI IMG/M metagenome (GOLD analysis project Ga0182024, IMG submission 120480) | Permafrost microbial communities from Stordalen Mire, Sweden - P3-2 metaG (Illumina Assembly) | ecosystem: Environmental > Terrestrial > Soil > Wetlands > Permafrost | place: Sweden: Stordalen...
AAAAACGTGCGGCGTTTTTTTCTGGCGGATGGCAGCGCCGATTTCTTTAGCTACGTGCTCGATGTGGCTAAGGTCGAGCTTGCCACTTTTGAGGCTGGGCGTTCCCACGCATACGAATGAAACTTCAGAACTCAGAACGGCTGCGATGGCATCGGTGGTCGCCTCAAGAAGGCCAGCACGATGGGCGTCTGCAACCAACTCGCTCATGCGTGCTTCAATAATTGGGGTCCGACCGGCACCTAGAGTGTCAACTTTCGCGCGGCTGACATCAACTCCTATGACTTTGTGACCCATGGAAGCGAAGCATGCTGCGGAGACCGAGCCGACATATCCCAAGCCAAAGATGCTAACGGACAAACCCAAGCGAACACTCCCTCACTGGCAATTTATAGCTATCGCACTTGCACTATACCAAGCGTCTTCCCAACTAGAGCAAACCAGCAACCACTAAGGTACATGTTGGTGGTTGTCGACGTCGAAAAACTATTGATTATCAAAGGTTTATCGTAATCGGCATTGGCTTGGGAACGCTCGCGACCGACTGGCGCTCGATGTGAACAACTATTTCCACATTGGTGGAACTGCCAGGGCCAACTTGGCATGTTTTCAGGCCGCGGGAAGGAGGCCGCGTATTAGCTCAAAACCGTGCAATGTTTCGCAGGTACCGTTAGTAACCAGCTGTTCGAGCAGGGCTTTTCCGCATGTAAGATAAAGAAACTGTGACCGCTGGATGGCAAAGCAAGCTGGTACGAGTGTCGCGCATGGACTGGCGCGAGGTGCGAGTGCGTGCGGCTCAGGAAATTCACAAGCAGGGCGAAGTCATTCTGCATCGGCTGGGTATCCGGCAAGGGCTAGTTCGGCTGGATGCAAAGGCGAAGAACACGAATGGAGTTTTCTTTTTTACCGCTGCTGAGGCTTCCGACCGAGCAAAGTTATTGCGCCAGCATCTTCCTGACGAAGCAGCGGCGGTTCTTCTCGATGCCGAGGCGATCTGCCGACATCGATTTCGATTGTTGGGATACGAAAATCTTCGTTTCGCAGAAGGTAGCGACGACGGTCTCAAGGATATCGACTGGCACCTGGATCCAGTGCACGGCAAGCGTGCAGCGATGGAACTGTGGTTCAAAATTCCATTCTTAGAGTTTGCCGCTGTAGGCGACCACAAGGTCACTTGGGAGTTGAATCGGCATCAGCACCTGGTGACACTGGCAAAGGCGTGGTTGCTGAGCGGGGACGAGAAGTTCGCGGTTGAATTGATAGCGCAGTGGCGTAGTTGGGTTAAGGCGAATCCATATCCGCTTGGCATTAATTGGGGAAGCTCTCTGGAAGTGGCGTTCCGCAGTTTGTCTTGGATTTGGATCGATCAACTGCTCATGGCAGAAGGGACCACTGGGAGAAGTGAGGCGAGAAGCGGGGCCTTATCGGCGTTTCGCGCGGAGCTTGCTCCAGCGCTGGCATTTCATGGACGCTATATAGAGCGCTACCTCTCGACTTATTTTTCTCCGAACACGCATCTTCTTGGCGAGGCGGTTGCTTTGTTCTTCCTTGGGACGTTATATCCGCAAATACCGCACGCAGCGCGGTGGAAGGACAAGGGATGGAAAGTCATCCTGGATGAAGCGCAACGACAGGTTCGGCCGGATGGCGTTTACTTTGAGCAATCGCTGTATTACCACGTGTATGCGCTCGATTTCTTTTTGTATGCGCGGTCGCTGGCAGCGAGGAATCATCTTGCGATCCCGCCGGAATTCGATGCGACGCTGAACAAGATGTTAGATGTAGTGGAAGCATTGGCGCAGGCTGGACCGGCAGAAACTTTCGGCGATGATGACGGCGGCCGCCTGTTCAATTCGCGACGCAACCGGACGGAGCACATGACCGACCCTCTTGCGCTAGGGGCACTGCTCTATTCGAGAGACTCGCAGTCTGCGCAACTCACTGAGGAAGCTATCTGGCTGTTTGGGAAAGACGCAGTCGAAAAACTATCGAGCGAACATTTGGATTTTGAATCGAGTGCTGCCGCGCGCTCGTTGGCATTTCCTGACGGGGGAATTTATGTGCTGGCGGATTCCGAGCCGTATCCACAGGTGATGTCTGTGGATGCCGGGCCGCAAGGGGTGGGCCGTTCAGGGCATGGACATGCGGATGCGCTTAGCGTGCGCCTTACGATGAATGGAAGACGTTGGTTGGTCGACTCCGGCAGCGGAGTGTACATTTCGAAAGACCCGGTGGATCGTGATACTTATCGCGGCACTGGCGCGCACAACACAATGCGTGTGGATGGAACAGACCAAGCGGTTCCGGGTGAGCCTTTCTCGTGGACACAAATTCCGGCTACGGTTGCAGAAAACTGGATCGCAGGAAAAACCTTTACCTACTTTGTCGGCAGCCACAACGGATATCAGCGGCTCTCAGATCCCGTCGTGCATCGGCGTCACGTGCTCAAAATTTCAGGCGATCTGTGGCTGGTACGGGACATCGCGCTCGGGAATGCGGAACATCAAATAGAAGTGCGGTGGCACTTCGCCCCCGATCTTGAAATGCGCCGCGCGGTCGCAGGGCAGTTTGAGATCTCTAGCACCATGCACCCGAACGATGCAACTCTGAGTTTGATTGTTCCGGACGGAACGGTATGGCAGTCTGAAACAGAAGTTACCCGCACCGTGCTTTCGCCCGCCTATGGCGCACTGCAAGCGTCGCCCTTGCTCCGAAGCCGCGCTCGCGTACGACTTCCGGCCGAGTTAGCAACTGTGCTGATACCGCAGCGAGGAGCCAGCCGGCACAATGATCAGGCTTCTGTCCAACCAGAATCAGTGGGCCACGACCACCCTCGTCTGGCAAGCATGGCACAAGCAGCGGTTCAGGTTTATGAGCTTGCTTATGAGGGTGCGAGCTATGGATTCTTTTTTGCGCGCAGCGAGGCAGCCTGGAACTTCGGACCATGGTCATCGGACGCAGCGGTTTTGTATTGCCGGATTGAACAAGAGAAAATAAAACACCTTGTAATGATTGGAGGCACCCAAGTCGCATGGCAAGGGGAGCCGATACTGAGTGCGTCGCGTCCATTCGACTTTTTCGAGTGGCGTGGCGATGACTCTGTAATGAACGCGGTGCCCAAAGAGTTCTCTTTTACTCCTTTATTTGCGGCGTTGACGGGCATGGAAATTGGCGTTGAAACTCGAACGGGCGACGCGCATTCGGCGCAGTCCTCAATGGCGAGCTCGACCCGTGGTTCGTCGAGCTACGCGGAGAAAAGCTAAATGTGCGGGATCGCTGGAATTTTTGAATTTGGACAAGACGCTCGTGCGAGCGCGGGCGCGCTGCGCGAAATGTGCCGCGTTATCACACATCGCGGGCCGGACGACGACGGATTTTATACGGACGGCTCCGTCGGCATAGGTATGCGGCGGCTCAGCATCGTCGATGTGGCGGGCGGCCACCAGCCCCTCTCGAATGAGGACGGTACGCTATGGATTGTCTTTAATGGTGAGATCTATAACCATCTTGAACTGCGCCAGCAGCTTGTCGCACGGGGACATCGCTACACCACCCACAGCGACACGGAGACGGTAGTTCATCTTTTCGAGGAGTACGGGGCCGATTGTGTGCAGCACCTGCGCGGCATGTTCGCCTTCGCGATCTGGAATCGCAATTCAAAAACGCTGTTCATCGCCCGTGACCGCCTTGGCATCAAGCCCTTGTATTACAAACTGACCCCGGAGCGACTACTGTTTGGGTCGGAGATTAAAGCAGTGCTGGCGCATGGCGGGATTCGTCCGGAATTCAATCGTGCGGCATTGCCGGAATTTTTAGCCTTTGGATATTTGTCAGGGGAAGAAAGTTTTTACGCTGGGATCCGCAAGCTTCTCCCTGGGCACACCATGACGATTGGACCGCACGGACAAGCGGACATCCGTCAATACTGGGATTTGGACACATCGAAGACGCAGGAATCACGGGATGAGGATTATTACGTGCGCAGTTACCGCGAACTGCTCGAAGGCGCCGTCCAAAGCCACTTGATGAGCGACGTTCCGTTAGGTGTCTTTCTTAGTGGAGGTGTGGATTCGAGCGCCGTAGCGGCACTGATGACTAAGCTGCGCGGCGAACCTGTCGAAACTTTTTCCGTCGGCTACGCGGAGCACACTTACAGTGAACTGCCCTTTGCCCGTACGGTATCCGATCACATCAAGTCGAAGCATCACGAAGTGCTGATGAGCGAGCAGGAATTTTTTGGCGCTCTCCCACATTTGATTTGGCATGAAGACGAGCCGATTGTGTGGCCTTCCAGCATCTCGCTTTATTTTGTGGCCCGGCTCGCGCGAGAGCAAGTAACCGTGGTATTAACCGGCGAAGGCGCCGATGAAACGCTGGCCGGGTACACGCGCTATGCCTTCACCTTGAAAAATGCGGCGATGGATCGAGCGTATCGTAGTTTCATTCCTGGCTTTCTGCGAAGCATATTGCGCGACAAAGTTGCGTCGTCTTCAGTGCTTGGCGCCACGCTCCGGCGAAAACTGGAACATACTTTTCTTGGCAAAGACGGAGAATCATGGGCTTCCTTCTACTTCGATAATTTCTTTTCCGCTTTTAGCGAACCTGAGCAGAAAGGTCTGCTAACAGATGAGTTCGCACGCGAAGCCGCGCCCAGCACCGCGTACAAGAACGTACTGGGTTTCTGGGAGCGTTCCAGGGGCGAGATGCTGCAACGCCTGCTCTATACCGACATCAAGACATATCTGGTGGAACTGCTGATGAAGCAGGACAACATGAGCATGGCCGCATCGATTGAAAGCCGGGTACCGTTTCTTGATCACGTGCTGGTTGAGTTTGCCACGACGATTCCGCGTGAAGTGCAGATTCAAGGATTGGCCGGCAAGCGAATTCTGAAAAAAGCGGTTGAAGATTTGCTGCCGCATTCGATTCTTTACCGGCCAAAGTTGGGATTTCCGACGCCGTGGAGCGGATGGCTAGCCGGCCCGCGATTGGAAAGCATTCGCCAGATGCTGCTTGAATCCCGCAGTCTTAATCGCGGATACTTCCGGCGCGAAGCGATTGAAACTTTATTTAATGAGCATCGTGCCAAGCATCGAGACAACTATGACCGCATCTGGCGGTTGCTGAATCTTGAATTATGGCATCGCGTCTGTCTGGAAGGCGAAGCGCACGAAGAAGTTGGCGATTCTGCCATGAAGCTGGCGACGACGCGATAAGATTTTCGACACGCTGAATCCTTCCTTTTCCTCGCAAATTGCTGCAGGTTGAGTTGTCATCCCGAGCGAAGCGAAGGGCCTGCTTTCTTGGCAAAATCAGCTTCCTTCGCTTCGTTCAGGAAGACAATTTATTTGTGCTGCGAATTTACGATGCGAAATGCAATGCTATCCTCGATATCTCAACCCTATGCACAATCTCCGCTCTATTCTCCTTTTGATCCTACTCACCACCTTGGGCGCTTTCGCCCAACAACCCTTTCTCGACGCCCATCAGTGGACGACTCTGCGAGATGAGTCAAACGGCGCTGCTCCATATGAGAATCTCCGGTACCTGACAACACTGCATCGCGTCCCGGCTACCGCGGATTTCGAACAAGCGGCGCAGTTCATTTTGCAACGTGCCCGCGAGTACGGATTGTCCGATGCTCACAGTGAGCAGTTCCCGATTGATGGAACGAAGCAGTATGGATTGATGCGTTCCTACTTGGGTTGGACCGTGGAAGAGGCGCGGCTTTGGGAAATCAAGCCGCAACACTTGTTGCTTGGAGATTGGAAGACCGATCCCATTCATCTCGCGGATTACAGTCACAGCGCCGACGTAGAAACGGAGCTGGTCGACATCGGCAACGGCGCGAGCGAAGCCGATTACAGCGGAAAAGAGGTGCGCGGCAAAATCGTTTTGGCCGATGGAGTTCTGGCCCGCGTGCAGGAACTCGCGGTTAGACAGCACGGCGCGGCTGGTATCGTCAGCGACATGCCTAACCAGACCACGGCTTGGTCGGGACTGGATACGACAATCGTTCGCTGGGGACATTTGGATGCGCGGGTGCCCTCGGGCTTCGCGTTCATGGTCTCGCGGGGAACGGCCGAAGCGCTGCGCTCCCGCATACGAGACGGGGAACACATACTGCTGAATGCCCACGTAAAAGCGACTGTCGGCCCGAGTCACTGGACGGTTGTCAGTGCAACGATTCCCGGCGCCGATTCCTCTTCGGGCGAAATTATTTATAGCTGCCATCTCGATCACGAGCGGCCTGGAGCAAACGATAACGGCAGCGGATGCGTCACGATCCTGGAGTCCGCGCGCGTACTCGCGCGTTTAATCAATTTAGGCCGGTTGCCGCGGCCAGTACGCACGCTACGCTTCATCTGGGGCCCTGAGGTCGAGGGCACCATGGCATTTCTTGCGACTCATCCGGAAATCAAGCAGCGGCTACGGGCCAACATCCACATGGATATGGTGGGCGGCGATCCTTTCAAGAATAAATCTGTATTTCACGTCACCAGCACGCCATGGTCATTGCCGAGTTTTGTAACCGACGTAGGCGCGGCATTTCTTGACACGATTCGAACTGCCGCCAGCGGTTATGCGGCGGGTGAACTAACAGTTGATTCGGGAATCGTGGAGACACGCGCGGGGGGAAACGGCACTCGCAACGAGTTGATTGCGGATGTGACTCCTTACTCTAGCGGAAGCGATCACGACGACTTCGATTCTTCCACAATTGCGGTTCCATCTCTTTATCTTCGGGACTGGCCTGATATTTACATTCATACTGACCATGACACGCTCGAACAAATTGACGCCACAAAGCTGCGCCGCATTGCCTTGCTGGGCGCGGCTTCGGGATACGTTTATGCGAGCGTTACTGTGCCACAGCTTCCGGCGTTATTACCGTTTTTTGCTGCGCAAGCCGAAGCTCGCATGGCACAGGCTTTCACTGGCGCCCAGAATTTGATCGAGAACCCGCAACTGGAAGTGGGTATCGCGTGGTATGAAGCCCATAACTTGATCGATCAAACGCTGCAACGCGAGATAGGGACTCTGAACTCCATTGTCAATTTCACCGGCGCGCCTGCATCGTCAGACTCGGCGCAAGTGAAATTTCATGCTAACCAGGCGTCCGATTTCCAGAGTTGGATTGATGCGCAAGCGCACGCGCGAGGGGCAAACGGAAAATCGCCAACCGCTCCGTGGAGTGATTCGAAAGAAGCGAAACGAGTGCCGTCGCGCGTTGGAGAATTCGGCCCTCTGACTTATCAGAACGATAATGTTTTGTTGGCGCGACTGGGCAAAGAGCAGTATGCGAAGATCAAACTAATTAATAGCGAAGCGACTCAAATGCTGAACGTCCGCGACCAGTCTGAACTTTACGCCTATGAGATCGTGAATTTCGTGAATGGCAAGCGCTCGGTCGGCGAGATTCGCGATGCAGTGTCAGCTGAATATGGCCCTTTGCCTATCGGTCTTGTGGCCGATTATCTCGATGCTTGCGTGGCGGCGGGAGTAATGGAATGGAAGTAAGTGAGTTGCAAAGACCGTTCAGGAGCAATAGAGTCGTCTTACGACGGGGATGCTCTGCTGACCGGGTGAACGTTCGGCACGCACAGATACCGAAAACAGCGGGAAGGGATTGAGGATTGAAGATTTCGCAAAAAGGTCTTTACGCGCTGCAGGCGATCATGACTTTAGGCCGCCGTTACGGTACCGAGACCGTAAAGATTCGTGATATCGCCGTGGACAGCGATCTGCCGGAAAAATTTCTGGAACTGATTCTGCTTGAACTGAAAAACGCCCGCATCGTGGAAAGCGTACGCGGCGCAAAAGGTGGTTACCGGCTGCGTCGCCCGCCAGCGGAAATAAAACTCAGTGAGATTATCCGTCTAGTGGATGGCCCGTTGGCCCCATTTGGAGATGCGGACCAACTTCGTAGCCTCATTGCCAGCGATCCCGACCATCGCGCCTTGTATAAGGTGTTTTTAGAAGTACGCGATGCCGCTGCGAAAATCCTCGAAAGCACCAGCGTTGCCGATCTTGTGAGCGGTTCTCCGGCTAGCCGAAAGCGGTCTAGTGCGAAGAAGAAGACGAGCAAGGCTCGGCTTGCCGCGATTGTTCATCAGGCGGACAACAATACGCCGTAAACTCTCGCTACGATTTTTGCCTTCTGAACTTCTATCAATCAAGCGAGAACCGCCTGATATTCCCCGTATGCGCCTTTGAAATCGGTGATTTCGTGGGTGCCTTCGAAGTGCCAGATGCGGGTTGCCACCTCGTCGATCAGATCCTCGTCATGCGTTACCAGCAGCACGGTTCCGGGATAGCGCTGCAGCGAAATATTGAGAGCGTTGATCGATTCCAGATCGAGATGGTTCGTGGGCTCGTCGAGGACGAGAAGGTTCGGTTTTTGCAACATCAGTTTGCAGAAGAGCAATCGCGCGGCTTCACCGCCGGAGAGAATATCGGTGCGCTTATCGGCATCGTCGCGCGGAAAGAGCATCTGCCCTAGAATTCCGCGGATTTCTTCCGTCGATGCGGCAGGATCCCACTGATGAAGCCATTCCAGAACCTTGATGCCCGGTTCGATCAGCGCCTTGTGATCCTGGGCGAAATATCCTACCGCTGCTTCGTGACCCCAACTAACTTTTCCGGCGTCGACGAACGGCCCGTCGTAACCACTTGTCTTTCGCAATTCCGATTCAGAAACCGTCGGCGAGTTCGCCAGCAGCGCATTCACCAGAGTAGTTTTGCCGGAACCGTTGCGGCCCATGAGCGCGATCTTTTCTCCGCGCAGCACACTCGCCGTAAAGTTGGAAACTACTTTCGCATCTCCGTAGGACTTACTAAGTCCCTCGATTTCGAGAATATGCTTTCCTGAGGGACGCTTCTGCTCGAACTTCAAGTACGGGCGTTGGATGTTCGATCGCGCTAGTTCCGTTACCTGCAGGCGCTCCACTTCTTTGCGCCGCGACTGCACCTGGCTGGAGCGGGTTCCGGCGGCGAAGCGGGCGATGAACTCATTTAACTGGTCGATCTTTTTTTCGCGCTGCGCATTTTGCGATTCGATTTGCGAGCGAATCTGCGTCTTCGCGATCACCATGTCGTCGTAGGTGCCGGTGTAGGTGATGATGGTCTCGTAATCGATATCGGCTATATGAGTGCAAACGCCGTTGAGAAAGTGGCGATCGTGAGAAATGACGATCAGCACACCTTCATATTGATTGAGAAAATTCTTGAGCCAGTGAATGGAATCGAGATCGAGGTTGTTGGTCGGCTCGTCCAATAGCAGGGCTTGCGGATGACCAAATAGAGCCTGGGCCAGAAGCACGCGAACCTTTTGCCCGCCCGGCAGTTCAGACATTTTTCGTTCATGCTGCTCGTCCGGAATGTCGAGGCCCTGCAAGAGAATCGCCGCGTCGCTTTCGGCGGTATACCCATCTTCCTCGCCAACGATACCTTCAAGTTCGCCAAGCTTCATGCCGTCCGCGTCGGTCATCTCTGGCTTGGCGTAAATAATCTCACGCTCTTCCATCGCCGCCCACAAGCGCTTGTTGCCCATGATTACGGCATCGATCACGCGGTACTTATCGAAGGCAAATTGATCCTGGCTCAACACGCCGAGCTTTTTGGGGCGAACGACGGTCCCCTTCTGCGGATCGAGTTCGCCGGTCAGAAGCTTCATGAAAGTTGATTTGCCGGCACCGTTCGGGCCAGTGAGACCGTAGCGTTTCCCCGGAACAAAGCCCGTGGAAACCTCGTCAAATAGAATTTTGGCGCCGTAGCGCATGGACACATTGCTGACTGAAATCATGGTGTTTTGGGAACTGCGGGAATCGATCCAATCGGAAGAGACGCAGCTACTGTAGTTAGGATAACACGCGGGTCTTCAAGGATTCATTTTGTCACGTGATTCGTCGATTTACACGGGAAATCTAAACCTTCACCCCAGAGCGCACGGAGGTACACGGGGAAAAGCGTTTTACCACTAAGTACACTAAGGTTCACGAAGGGCCGTGTTAGCCTTCTCAAAGTCATGAACGATTCTCAGCATTCTTCTTCCATTAATCTTGCGGCGGTTGCACGGCAGGTGATGCGTGCCCGTGGTTTTGCACCCGACTTTTCGCCCGAGACCCAACGGCAACTGGCGGATATTACAGCCCACCCACCGCGGCTCGCGCCATCCGATAAAGTGCGCGATCTGCGCAATTTGCTTTGGTCTTCTGTTGATAACGACACTTCGAAGGATCTGGACCAGATCGAAGTCGCCGAACGCTTGCCGAATGGCGACGTGAAGGTGATGATCGGAATCGCCGACGTCGATGCCTTTGTTCCCAAAGGTTCGCCGATCGATCAACACGCGGAACGCGAAACGACTAGCGTTTATACGGGCGTCAGCATTTTTCCGATGCTGCCGAATGAGCTTTCTACCGGCGCATCCTCCCTATTGCCGGATGTTGACCGTCCGGTAGTAGTAACTGAATTCGTGCTCAGCAGCGGCGGCGCGCTGAGTTCGAGCAACGTGTATCGAGCTATCGTTCGCAATAAGGCGCAACTGACTTACAACGCGATCGGCGCTTGGCTGGAGGAAAAGGCTGCGCCTCCGCCAAAAGTTGCCGCGTCACCCGACCTGCAAACTCAACTTAGAATGCAGGACGAAGTTGCGCAATCGCTGAAGAAACTGCGTTACGAGCACGGAGCGCTCAACATCGATACCAGTGAAGTTGTTCCGCTTCTGCTTAACGAGCAGGTAATGGACGTGGTGAAGGCCGAAAAGAATCGGGCAACCGATTTGATTGAAGACTTCATGGTCGCTGCCAATGGAGTGGTGGCGCGACTGCTGGCTAAGGTTTCTTCAATCCGCCGGATCGTGAAGACGCCGGAGCATTGGGACGGCATCCTGCGTCTGGCAGCCGCGGACGGTGAGAGACTGCCGCCGGATCCCGATTCCAAGGCACTCAACGATTTTCTTCTCAAGCGCAAGGCCGCTGATCCCGATCACTTTGCCGATTTATCGCTGGCAGTCATCAAGTTGATTGGGCCCGGGGAGTACATTCTGGAGCGCGCAGGGGATCCGCCACAGGGACATTTTGGCCTTGCAGTGCAGGACTACACGCATTCAACCGCTCCCAATCGCCGGTTTGCTGATGTTGTCACGCAGCGCTTGGTCAAATCTCTTCTCGATGGAAAACCTGCGCCGTATTCGGACGATGAGCTTTCAAGCATCGCGGCAAATTGCACCGCAAAGGGCGATGCCGCGCGAAAGGTGGAACGAGAAATGTCGAAGCGCTTGTCCGCCATAGCAATGAGCCATCGCGTCGGCGAGACGTTCGACGCTATCGTCACTGGAGTGACTCCGAAGGGAACTTTTTTGCGAGTCATGCAGCCGCACATTGAAGGATTGCTGGCCCAAGGTGCGGCGGGGCTGAACATCGGTGACAAGTTGCGCGCAAAGCTGACCCGAACCGATGTGCAACATGGATTCATCGATTTTGCGCGCGCATTCTGCTAAGAGACGTGCACGGTGACGCGCGTACTTCGCAGGGCAAATTGCAATCGGTTCTGAAACGTATTACAGGATGCGATGGTGGCGCCTTTGAAGCCGCGCTGGAACCATTCATCTCTTTGAGCGGAGCTTCCGTGGGTAAAAGTTCAGGATTCATGTGGCCCGTGCTAATGCGCTGCAAACGATCATCGCCCACGGCTGCGGCGGCTTTCAACGCCGAATCGATATCCCCCGCATCCAGTAAATGACGTTGCTCTGTCGCGTGTGCCCAGACGCCCGCGAAGCAATCGGCCTGCAATTCTATGCGCACTGATATGGCTTTCGCAGATTGAGGGTTGCGTTCCTGCGCCGCCCTGGCTTTCGCCTCAAATGGTGGCAGGGCGTGGAGCGGGTTAGCTGCTTTTCTTCTCTAGTTCGGCCCACCGAGTGTAAAGCGCATCGAGTGCCTGTTGCGCTTGGTCGAGCTCGAATTGCGCTTTCACAAGATGCGCGGCGTCGGTTGCGTTGGCCGGATCTTCTAATTCTTCGCGTTTCGCTTGCACTCTCTGTTCGGCTTCTTCTACTCGTCGCTCGATCGTGGCGTATTCTCTCGCTTCGAGGTACGAGAGTTTCTTTTTTGTGGATGCCGATGACTTCGAGTCGGAGGAGGCGCGCGAACCGCCGTTGTTTGTGTTGTCGGCAGACTTCGAGCGCTGCGTTTGCCACGCTTCCCATTGCCCGTAATCTGCGAAGGTGTCAGCTCCGCCTTTTCCATTGAGGCCTAGGACGATGGTAGAAACGCGGTCGAGCATATAGCGATCGTGCGTCACGAGAACTAGCGAGCCGGGGAAATCGATCAGGCTTTCTTCCAGAATTTCCAGCGTCGGAATGTCGAGGTCGTTGGTAGGTTCGTCGAGTAGGAGAATGTCGGCGGGCTGAAGCATTAATTGCGCGATCAGTACACGGGCGCGTTCGCCTCCGGAGAGGCGTCCGACCGGCTGGCTGAGTTGTTCCCCTGTAAAGAGAAATCGTGCCGCCCATCCCGCGACATGAATTACGCGATCGCGATAAACAACAGAATCGCCGTCAGGCGCGAGGGCGCGGCGCAAAGTCACGTCGGGATCGAGCGTACGAGTCTGGTCAAAGTAAACAATGCGAAGCCAATCGGCGCGACGAATCTCTCCGCTCGTTGCAGACAGGTCGCCTTGCAGCAAACGCAGCAGCGTTGTTTTCCCGCTGCCGTTCGGGCCAACCAGTCCTACGCGCATCCCTGCGGTCAGGATGAAGTTAAGGCCGTCAAATAGCGAGCGGCTTCCCATGGTGCAAGTGAGATTCTGAAGTTCAATCAGTCTTTTCGTCTTACGATCCGTCGCAGAGAAATCAATTTGCGCGGTGGTGCTGCGAGTTCGTTGGTTAAGGTCGGCCAGTTCTCCCATGAGTTCGCCCGCCTTGCTAATGCGGGCCTTCGACTTGCGAGTACGGGCCTTCGCGCCCCGCCTCAACCACTCGATTTCCCCGTGAACCAAATTTTCCAGCGCTTCCTGACGCTTGGATTGCGCATGCAGAAATTCTTCTTTCTTCTCGAGAAATGCGCTGTAGTTGCCGCGCACTCGAAGCGAGCCATCGGGATAGATGCGGTTGAGTTCGACCATATCGGTCGTGACATTTTCCAGAAAATAACGGTCGTGACTTACGATGACGCTAGCGAATGACGCTTGCGCAAGCAGATCTTCGAGCCATGTGATTCCAAGCAGATCGAGGTGATTAGTCGGCTCATCCAGCAGCAGAATGTCAGGATGTTGCACCAGCGCCTCGACAATCGCTAAACGCTTCTGCCATCCGCCGGATAATTCGGCCGCTTTGGCATCGAGGTCTTCGAACCCAGCGCGCCCCAGAGTTTCAGCAAAGCGGGCGCCGCGCTCAGAGCCGGAGACGTGGCTGCGATCGAGAGCGCTTTCGATTGCGGAGCGCACTGTGGCGCCGGGTGGAAATCGCGAATCTTGCTCGACGCTGGCTAGACGAGTGCGTTTGCGGAAGGATACTTCGCCGCTGTCGGCGGTCACTTCGCCCGCGAGAATTCTTAGGAGAGTGGATTTGCCTGAGCCGTTGGGGCCGATGAGGCCGATGCGGTCTCCGTCAGAAATGGTGAAGGAAACATTTTGAAAGAGGGGATTCGCTCCGAAGGCTTTGGTAATTTGCTGCGCGTTGACTATGGGAGGCAATGAAAAACAATCTCCTGATAATGTCGATGTGTTGAGAGTATCAGTTGGAAGAGAACGTGGCTGACAACTCTAGTTTCGTTTCTGGCAAGCCTATTGCAAGATTACTTTTTGATTCAGATCTTGAGCGGCTTGCTCAATGTTTTCTGGCCTGCCCAAATCACGCCAATAATTTTCATCCGCTCTATAGGCAAGAATTCTTTCTCCTTGACCCGCGACCCGCAAGTACGAAGCGATGATGGAAAACGCGCCGCGCTCCGTCATCATCGGCAGAAACCGTGGAGAGATAACGTGAATGCCGGAAAAAGCGAGAGCGTGCATTGGCTCGCTCCCGCCAACCAATTCCGGTTCGCCGCTTCCGGCGCGGCGACCGCAAAGCTGAAGTCGATCATCGAAGAGTAAATAGCGGGAGGCTTTTCGATCCTGCACAGCCAAGGTGGCGAGCGCCTGATTGTCTATATGAAATTGGACCATGCGCCCCAGATCGATTGTGCTGAGGACGTCGACATTGTGGACAAGGAACGGTTCATCGAGAGCAGCGGGCTGGTTGGAATCGTTGGCAGAATCGCTTCCGGAATCAGTGCGAAAGAAATGAGCAGCCCTTTTAAGGCCGCCGCCAGTGTCGAGCAAAGTCGTCTCGCGCGAAATTTCAATGTGCAGGCCGAAGTTGCTGTTTGTTCTTAGATAGTCCTCGACCATGTCGGCGAAGTGAAAGACGTTGATGATCACATCACTGACTCCAAACCTTCGCAGCCGGGCAAGCGTCATTTCCAGCATCGTGCGGCCGTTAATTTCGACGAGAGCTTTGGGGCGATTATCAGTGAGGGGCCGCAGGCGCGTTCCGAGGCCTGCGGCGAAAATCATCGCTTTCATTCGCGCATCGCCTTATGAGCAACAGCTATTGATGGAGTTGCTCCGGCTTCCGCGGCTGCCGGATTCAGTTGCGGTTGCTCGCGATGACGGAGTATCACCTCCACGCCTTCTTTTTCGCGCAGATGTTTTACCAACTGCTCGGCGAGGTAGACGGAGCGATGCTGGCCTCCCGTACAACCGAAAGAAACCATCAGGTTTTGGAATCCACGGCCTTGATACGCGGCAACGCTGGCGTCAACCAGTGACTTTGCATTGGCCAGGAAATCGTGGACGCTTTGCTGATGACTGAGATAGTCAATCACGGAAGAATCTTTGCCAGTGAGAGATTTGAAGCGCTCTTCGCGGCCCGGATTAGGGAGGCTGCGTGCATCAAAAATAAATCCACCGCCGTTACCGCTGTCGTCTTGTGGCAGGCCTTTGTGAAACGAAAAACTGAAGATTCGCACCTTTAATTTTTCTAATTTCGTTTCGCAGTTTTCCGGCTTAGATGTGAGTCCCTGAAGTTTTTCGGAAGCACCCATTGTCTTGAATGCTTCCATTACTGTGGGAAGCGCAATTGGCAGTTCGACATTGTGAAGGAGCCAGCGCAAATTTTTGAGGGCGTAGGGAACGCTCTGGAGAAAATGCTCTTTGCGTTCGTAAAAGCCGCGGAACCCGTAAGCGCCTAGGGCCTGCATGATACGTACGTAAACGTAAGCATAGTAGTACTGCATGAAGGCAGCGCGATCGAGATCGATGAAGGCGGCAAGGCTGTCTAGATAATGATCGAGCAATTGCTGGCGAAGTTCCGGAGGCAGGTCGGCCTTGGCGTCGTATAAGAGGGAGGCAATATCGTATTGCAACGCGCCTCTTCTGCCGCCTTGATAGTCGAGAAAAAAGGGCTGACCGTCGCGCAGCATGATATTACGAGATTGGAAATCGCGATAAAGAAAATAATCGCGGCCAGCACTCAAAAGAAATTTAGTCAGGCGGGTGAAATCACGCTCCAGCGCTTGCTCATTGAATGGAATTCCGGCGAGGCGCAGGAAATAATATTTGAAATAGTTCAGATCCCACGCAATGGACTGGCGATCGAAGCTGGCGCGGGGATAGCAGACTTTGTAGTTCAGGTCGCGAGCCGCCTCGACTTGAAAGCTCGGTAATATTTCGACGACCTTGCGATAAGCCGCGATCGTTTCGGGAGCGATGGCGTCGCCGTCTCGATGGCTTGAAAGAAACTCGAAAAGTGTCGTGCCACCAAAATCTTCTTCCAGATATGCCCCGTTCTTTAGGTCTTGGGCATAAATTTCAGGCACGGGTAAACCGTGATGGCGAAAGTGACGGGAGAATTCGAGGAAGGCTACATTTTCTTCGCGTACGTCATACAAAATGCCGATAGCGCTAAGTTTGTTGCTAGAAAGGCGGATGATCTTCCGGCCGGAGCCGCCGAGCTGACCCTGGAGTGGCTGAACGCGATCCACCGGCAGCTGGAAATGCTGCTCGAATAGTCTCTTGAGAACTTCCATGAAGAACAGTTCACCTAGTTTATTTTCGCTTCCCTAAAGATAACATCGGATGCTCGAGTGAACTGCTGGGTGCCGAATCAACAGCATTAACTGCCACCTCAGATCTCAAGCATGGGTTGAGAGATAAGTTCGGAAGTGCGATTGACAATGCACTGTTCCTTTGACATATTGTCAAAGCGGTTAGAATGCCGAAGCGTTATAGCTTTTGGCGGATCATTGTTGAACTGCCCTGGGCTTGTCAGCGGAGAAGAAATATGAGCGAAAGTGAATCCCTGGTTCACTCGGAGAACCTGCCCCGCGAGCAGGCCGGTGAGCTCCTTCAATTGCCACGCCATAAGGCCAATTGGGAGTGGATGAGCTTTTTCGTTCGACGCCTTAATCCGGGCGACACTTACAAAGCTCACACGGATGGTGAAGAGGCGGCCTTTGTGCTACTAGGCGGAACGTGCCGGGCTGATTGGGGGGAAGGTGCCCAAAAAATCGGCAAGCGAAAGAGCGTTTTTGATGGCTATCCTTACGCTCTGTATTTGCCTCACGGAAACGCAGTCACTTTTACCGCGGAAACGACGTGCGAGATCGCAGAATGCCGAGCACCGTCGCAAGCCCCGCTGAAGCCACGACTGGTTACGCCCCATGATGTCGTGAGCAGTTTGCGTGGCGGCGGCAATGTGTCGCGTCAGATTGTAGACATCATGACTCCGGCTTTCCCAGCGGACAAACTCATTGTGGTGGAGGTCTATACTCCCGGTGGAAACTGGTCGAGTTATCCTCCGCATAAACACGACGTACATAATCCGCCGAAGGAAGTCGATCTTGACGAAATTTATTATTACCGTATGAATCAGGAGAACGCATTTGCGTTCCAGCACCTGTATTCGGGAAAAGATTCGGCCGAAAAAACTCTGAAGACGCGCGATGGGGATGCGGTCCTGGTTCGCAGCGGTTATCACCCGGTAGTTGCGGGGCCAGGCTATGACGTCTATTACTTGAACTTTCTCGCGGGCTCGTCACGCATAATGGCGGTGACGGAAGATCCGCAACACGTGTGGATACGGTCTTCATGGAAAGAGATGGACCCTCGACTGCCGATGGTCTGAGTAAGTGCATTACTTTCGATTGGTCTAGCTGAGCACGAATCGCGTCATCCCATTCATGATGGGCCAGGGGACAAAGTGGAAGCGACAGTGTCTGGCGCAGCGCCCAAGCCCAAGTTGAAGCGAGTCCTCGGACTTTGGGATCTGGTTTACTACGGGGTAATCTTAACTTCGCCGATCGCTGTTGTTCCAATGTTCGGCGAAGCTCAGGTACTTTCGCACGGCCATGCGGTAATCACGCTGTTGGCCGCCATGGTAGCGATGACCGCCACGGCGGTAAGTTTCGGGCGCATGGCTACCGTATATCCTTCGGCTGGCTCGGTTTACACTTACGCAAGCCGCAGTTTCAATTCTACTTTTGGATTTGTCGTTGGTTGGGCGATGTTTCTTGAGTACCTGTTCCAACCCTTGCAGAATAGCCTATACGCAGCGCTCACCATTCAGAGATTGCTTCCTCACGTTCCTTTTGCGCTGCTCTCGGCGGTGGCCGTCGGGTTCATGACTCTGCTGTGCTGGTTTGGAATTCGCACGACGGCGCGAGCCAATCAAATTCTGCTTTTCATGATGTCGGTTGTCATGGTGGTGTTCGTGGGCGAAGCCATCTGGTACATCATCGGACAGCATCACTTCGTGGGACTGATATCGAGTCAGCCGGTTTACGATGCCAAAACTTTTAGTGTTCGTGCCATAGCCGCCGGGACGGCGCTGGCCGCCACTGTTTATATCGGCTTTGACGGGGTGAGCATTTTGGCCGAGGAGGTTGAGAATCCACAACGCAATGTGTTGCTTGCATCCGTGCTGGTATGCGTTTTTACAGGACTTTTTGCAGCATTTCAGGTTTATCTAGCGGTTCGCGTGTGGCCCGATTACCGAACCTTGGTGAATCCCGAAACCGCGTTCATGGACGTGGCGCGAGTCGTTGGCGGTTATAAATTGTTTGTCGGATTCGCGGCTGTCCTCTTGATCTCAAGCCTGGCATGCGGACTGGCTGGTCTGTTGGGCGCGGTGCGTTTGCTTTACAGCATGGGACGCGACAATGTGCTGCCCCGCAAAGTTTTTGGCCATCTCAATGCCGACCGCGGCAATCCTTCTTACAACGTTCTGATCGCGGGCGCATTAGCATACATCGGAACTTTGACCATGGGATGGGAGCGATCGGTTGAAATTCTTAACTATGGGGCGCTAATCGCTTTTATGGCGGTCAATCTTGCGGCAGTCCGCTATTTTGGTTTTTCGGGCGGCATGGCGGGAAAGCGGCATCTGTTTCTCGACGTCATTGTCCCGGGCTTGGGATTCGTTTTTTGCCTGGTGATTTTTCTCGGGCTGCAAGAATCAACTTTGGTTGTGGGCACGGCATGGCTTTCGGTGGGCGCGCTCTACGTCGTTCTGAAAACTAAGGCTCTGGGTCAACCGGTAATCATCGACTTTGGTGAATCTGGGACGTGATGGGGAGAATGGATTGGTAGAGCCATGACACAGCCGCTGGATGATTGGTACCGTCCGGAACTTCCGCGCAAAGAATTGAAGTTGTTGATGGCTCGGGGCGACGCTAAAGGTCTCGCCAATTTTGGGCTGTGGCTCGCATGCCTCGGCGCGAGTGGGTATCTGGCTTACATCGCGATAGGAAGCTATTGGGTTATCCCCGCTTTTTTTTTATACGGAACCATTTACAGTTCCTGCGATGCGCGGTGGCATGAATGTGCTCATGGCACGCCCTTCCGGACGCGCTGGCTGAATGAGACGTTTTATTTGCTTTCCTCGATCATGAATATGAAGGAAGGCACGTACATGCGCTGGAGCCACACTCGCCATCACACCGAAACAATAATGGTGGGGATCGATCCAGAGATACAAGTGATGCGTCCGGCGAATCTGGGCAGAGTGTTGCTGGATTTTCTGTGGATCCCGGATGCGATGCAGATGTTCCGCGTCATGATTTTGCACGCCCTTGGCCGCCCCACCAAAGAGGCCAGGGATTTTGTGCCGCAGAGCGAGTGGCAGAAAATGTTCTGGTGGTCGCGTTGCTATCTTTTTATTTATTCGGGAATGATCGTTTGGTCGATCCTGATCAAAAGTTGGCTTCCGCTGCTTTATTTCCCCCTGGCGCGATTCTACGGTGGCTGGCTGCACCAGATTTTTTCGCTGACCCAACATGCCGGCCTAGCGGAAAACGTGCGCGATCACCGGCTTAATACGCGCACCGTGAACATGAATCCGGTGTTCCGGTTCCTTTATTTCAATATGAATTACCACATCGAACATCACCTGTTTCCAATGGTTCCGTTTCACGCACTGCCCGATTTGCATCATCGGGTTCGAGATGAGATGCCGCATACGTACTCGGGATTGATCGAAGCATTCCGGGAAATTATTCCTACTTTAATCAGGCAGTCCAAGGATGCGACGTATTTCGTGCTGCGCGAACTTCCGCCCGGAGCGACGAAAGCTATTTCTTCGACGCAAATGCCGACCAGTAGTGTCGTTACGTCTTCCGGAGGAACGGATTATGCCTGAAGATGTTATTGCTTGGCACGCAGTATGCCCCGTTGATGAAATCGACGAAGAAGATGTAGCGGAGTTCTGGCATGCGGGAGAGCTTTATGCGATCTACCACACGCCTAGCGGATTCTATGCCACTGATGGACTCTGCACGCACGAAGAGGCGCCACTGACTGGCGGACTCGTGCTCGGAGAGATTATCGAATGTCCGATGCATCAGGGACGCTTCGATATTCCTAGCGGCAAAGCAAAGGGCGCGCCGGTGTGTATCAATTTGAGGACCTATCCCACCAAAGTCGAAGCGCAACAGCTTTATGTCGGCATTCCAATCAATGTCTGAGTCCGACAATGAATGCGTAGCAAAGCGCCACACATTTGCACGCCTGTCATCCTGAGCGAAGCGAAGGACTTATGCATTCTCTCGGCGCGCAAACAGATTTCTAAAGATACTCTTCGAGGTTAAACAATTAGGGCCAGAATGCTAAGCGGTTTGTACTTTTGGCAATCACTGGCACTACTGAAGGAATTAAAGTATGCTGCTTTTGATGTATTCGCTTTGGTATTTGCGATAGTGGTTATGCCAATGAGTCCAACAAAGCGCTAAGATTCTTTGAAAGAGAGAAAGTTGGAGATGTCTAAATTAGGGGTGGGAGTCCTCGGAGTCGGCGCTATGGGAAGACGACACGCTGAGAACATTCGTCGGCTTGTGCCTCAGGCTCGACTCATCGCAGTGGCGGACGTGGCCGTCGAACCCACCCGGCGGGCTGCAGAGGATCTTGAGATAGAACACGCTTTCGCCTCGCGGGAAGAAATGCTGGAGCGAAAAGACATTGATGCGGTTGTAATCGCAACTCCAGATAAATTCCACGCGCAAGATATTCAGGCGGCAGCGGCTGCGGGAAAACAGATTCTCTGCGAGAAGCCGCTAGCACTCAATCTGGCGGATGCGCATGCAGCGCTGGCAGCGGTCGCGAAGTCAGGCGTCCATCTACAGGTGGGATTTATGCGTCGCTACGATCCAGGATATGCGTCGGCGATGAAGCGCATTGAAGCTGGCGAGATTGGCGATCCGGTCATTTTCAAATCGATCGGGCGCGACAAGGATGCTCCGCCTATTTCATCGTATGCGTCGAGATTGAATGGCATGCTGTTTTACAACAACACCATTCATGATTTCGACCTGGCGCGATGGCTGATGCGCGATGAAGTGCAAGAAGTGCAGGCGTACACGACGGTGGCGATTCGTCCGGAGGTCGCAGCGTTCGGCGATATTGTGGCCGGGGTGGTGAATTTGAAGTATGGTCGCGGAGCTATTGGCAATATCGAATCGTACGTACAAGCTGTCTATGGTTATGACGTGCGGACTGAGGTCGTTGGATCAAAGGGCTCGATTCTGGTTGGCAGCCTGCAACAAACGCCGGTGACTTTCTTGACCAGCGGTGGAACACAAATCCTAGCTGGACATTTCCTCGACAGGTTTGAAGATGCCTACGTTGCCGAAGTACAGGATTTTGTGAATAGCATGTTACAGGACCGCGCTCCGCGAGTGACGGGCTCCGACGGCCTGCGCGCTCTTGAGATAGCGGTCGCGGCTGAACAATCTTACATTCAGTCCACAGCCTGCAGAGTGGGGTAATCCTTGGCCGGACGCTGAACGGACGGAGGAATATATGACGAGAGCTACAACTGACACCACTTATAAAAGTCCTCTACACGAAATGACTCAGACCACGCCAACATGCCTGTGGAATGACTCGGCGTCGATTCAGGAACTCACGTACTCGATCGAGCATGGTGCGGTTGGAGCGACTTGCAATCCGGTCATTGTGCTTGGAGTGCTCAAAAAGGAGATGGCGTCGTGGAAGAACCGTATTCGAGCGCTGATTGACGAACTTCCCAAGGCAACCGAAGAAGAAATCGGCTGGCAACTGGTGCGCGAAATATCAATTAATGCTGCGGCGCTATTGAAGCCCGTGTTCGATGAAAATCGAGGGCGAAACGGACGGCTCTCGATACAGACGGATCCGCGATTCTATCGCGATACAGAGGCGATTGTGCGGCAGGCTGAAGAGTTTGACCGCCTCGCACCCAACATGATTGTGAAGATTCCAGTAACTCGAGCTGGCCTTCCTGCGATCGAAGAAGCGACTTACCGCGGGATCAGCATCAACGCGACGGTAAGTTTCACTTTGCCGCAGTGCATCGCGGTAGCGGAAGCGGTTGAGCGTGGACTAGTGAGGCGCGAGCGGGAAGGCAAGGATATTGCGGCCATGGGGCCGGTATGCACGATCATGGTTGGACGGCTGGATGACTGGTTGAAAATAGTGTGTGAAAAGGAAAATATCACGATCGATCCTGGGTATCTGGAGTGGGCGGGAGTGGCTGTATTCAAGAAAGCGTATCGTATTTTTCGGGAGCGTGGATATCGAATTCGCTTATTGTCGGCGGCATTTCGCAATCACATGCACTGGAGCGAATTTATCGGCGGCGATGTGGTTATTTCTCCGCCTCATGCTTGGCAGGTGCGATTGAATGCCAGCGAGGTTGAGGTTCACCAGCGAATCGACAAGCCGGTTGAGGCGAAGATTGTCGAAGAGCTATCGCGAAAATTTGCGGACTTCCGGAATGCATATTCTGAGAACGGGCTCACGCCTGTGGAATTCGATTCTTTCGCGCCGACGCGGCGAACGCTTCGGCAATTCATTGGCGCGTGCCATGAATTGGACGGACTGGTGCGCGACTTCATGCTGCCAAATCCGGAACTGTAACGAGAATTGAATTTTCCGAGTCAACTTTTACATGGCCCTAATACAGAGTAACTTTCTTAAGCCGACTTCAAAATTTAAATAAAAGGAATTAAGCATTGGCAAACTCAAAGCGTTTGGGATATGCGGTAATCGGACTGGGCTTTATTGCTGAAACTTCCGTCTTGCCCGCTTTCCGCCACAGTAAGAAATGCAAACTGGTGGCTTTGGTAAGCCATGACCAGAAGAGGGCGAAGCAACTTGGCGCGAAGTTTGGCGTGAGCGCTAAAGATTGTTTCAGTTACGAAAATTACGATCAGTGCCTGCGCCATCCGGACCTCGATGCGGTTTTTATCGCGTCGGTGAATGGAGCGCATGCCGAGCAGACAGTTCGCGCTGCAGCCGCGGGAAAGCACGTCTTGTGCGAGAAGCCCCTGGGCAACAGCGTGGCAGAATGTGGCCGCATGGTGAAGGCTTGCGAGGAGAATGGCGTGCATCTGATGACCGCATATCGAAAATATTTTGAGCCCGGCAGTGTGGCGCTCAAAAAACTAATTACGAGCGGCAAACTTGGCGGCCTTCGGCACATGTTTTCGTCGTACACGGAATTTGTAGATCCGGTAAAAGCCAAAACGTGGCAACTCAACCGGCAACTTGCTGGCGGCGGATCGCTGATGGATATTGGCATTTATTGCGTTAACACCATGCGCTGGCTGGCTGGGACCAACCCGCTAGAGGCGACGGCGCATTCCTGGACCGATAATCCGGCGCGTTTCGGCGAAATTGAGGACAGCATCGCTTTTCGGCTGACTCATCCTAAGGGGCTAGTGTGCCAGGGGACTTCTAGTTACAGCGCTCGCGCGGCTTCGTTCGTACAGGTGCATGGTGAAAAGGGGTGGGCGGCATTGAATCCGGCATTCGCGTTTGAAGAGGAGCGGCGGCTGTTTGGCAAAATTCAAGGCAAATGGTTTGAACAGAAGTTCAAAGTGATGGACGAATTTGTTCTGGAGCTTGATTACTTCGCCGATTGCGTCCGCCGAGGACGTGATCCAGAACCTGATGGAATGGAAGGTCTTCGCGATATTGCGACCATCGAAGCAATCTATGAATCAGCACGCGAAAATCGAAGTGTAGCCGTTGAAACGAAGTTTTAGCGTGGTTTGATTTTAGACTTGCGACGCATCAAAAAGGGACTCACGGGCTGGCAGGGACGGTAGAATGCTAACCGTCATCGAATTTTGTAATTCATTCCATTAAAGCGATTTGCGCAATAAAAACTTCTTGACATTGGGCCTGCAACAAGGCTATATGATAAGCGCTTATTTAGCGTAACCTTTTTTGATTATCTGGACGGCCAGCACATCGTGTTCCCGAGGGGGAAAATATGTCAAAGCGCGCGTCTTTGGTGGCAGCTCTCGTCGTCTGTGCCGTATCCACTCTGTGGCAATCCCAACTTGCCCTGGCTCAACTTACAACCGGCGGCATTGTAGGCACAGTGACCGACTCAACTGGATCGAGAGTGCCGGGGGTTACGGTGACGGCGACCGAAATCGCCACCGACACCGCCACCACTGTCACGGCGGACGCTTCGGGAAGCTACAGCATCACCCCGCTGAAGATTGGCAACTATACCGTCACCTTCGAGAAGACGGGATTCCGGCGCCTCGTTCAGAAGAATGTGACTCTCGACATCGGCGAAGTCGTCAAGGTCGATTCCGTTCTGACTGTGGGAGCGGTGACGCAAACCATAGAAGTGACGGGCGCGCCGCCGTTGCTTGAGGAGGAAACTTCTTCCCTGGGAACGATTGAAACGGAGAAGCGAATTGTCGAACTGCCATTAAACGGCAGGAATTTTTTTAAGCTTGCATTCCTGGGCCCGGGAGCGAATGAGGGTTCGTCAGGAACGAGCGCGGGCGCGGGCTCGACCGACAATAACCGGGTTGGGATTTCGTTGGCTGTGAACGGTCTTCGGGTCTTCGATAACAACTTTTTGTTGGACGGTTTTGACAACAATGAATTTGGCAATGGCACGGTCGTCGTGCAACCGCCGCCGGATTCGATCGAGGAGTTCCGCGTTGAAGAAAACTCAATGAGCGCTGAGTTTGGACGCGGCGGAGCCATGGTAAATCTTCTGCTGCGCTCCGGCACCAACAAGTTTCACGGTACGGCCTGGGAGTTCTTTCGCAACAACCACCTGGACGCGCGAAATTTCTTTGCCACGTCGCCGACCCCGTTCCAACAGAACCAATACGGTGGGCAGGCCGGTGGCCCGATTGTGAAAGATAAGATGTTCATCTTCGGTTCGATAGAGCGCTTCGACATTCGCAGAGTGGAACCGTTTGTCAACACGGTTCCGACGTTGGCGGAGCGCGGTGGAGACTTTACTGCACTCGGCATTCAGCTCCACGCTCCAGGGACGCCACCCGGAACTCTCCTCAATCCAACAAATCCTTACGTCATTCCTGCCGGCGACATCAACGCGACGGGTCAGAATATTGTGAATCTGTATCCGATACCGGCGCCTGGTTCCGCCCTCACCAATAATTTCATCTATAACGCAAAATATAAGTTCGATGAGACGTCGTTTCTGACGCGGTTCGACTATAACGTAACCGACAAAGACCGCCTGTTCGCGCACTACGCGATTGCTACGCCCACGTCGACCAATCCGTCATCTCTGCCTGGAGTTGATGCCGGAAACAGTTCTGGCGGGGCCAGCACTTTGAGCGACCGAGTACAGAGCTTTGGCGTGGATTGGACTCGCATACTGCATCCCAACCTAGTTAATGATGCGCGTGTCGGATTCGTACGATACCGCGACAATACGCTGCCCATCGACGAGGGAACGAGCCCGTCAGAGGCGCTTGGTATTCCGAATTCCAATCGTGGTGGCAACAGTTCCGGATTAACTAAACTTCAGATTTCCGGGTATCAGCCCCTTGGCGATTCGCTATGGGTTCCGGAAACAATTGTTGAAAACGTTTATCAACTGGCAGACACGGTAAGTTTGATCCACGGAAAGCACACTTTGAAATTCGGAATGGATTTCCGGCGGCAGCAGAGAAACTTCTTTCAACAGACAGCTCCATCGGGATGGTATCAGTTCAATGGCAATTACACGGGTTCTTCCCTCGCGGATACCTTGCTGGGTATTCCACAATTCTCGTTTCAGGATCATCTGAATGGCGAGGATGACACGCGTTATTGGGACATCTCTGAATTTGTTCAGGACAATATCCGCGTCACTCCAAATTTGACCTTGAACCTTGGATTGCGATACGAACTGAACTCACCTGCGGGCGGACAGAAAATCGGCAACTTTAATCAGACAACAGCCGTCGTAGATACTCAGAGTCCCCACGCGGGAGTTGGGTTCGACAAGACAAATTGGGCCCCACGAGCAGGCTTTGCCTGGACCGTCATGCCCAAGACCGTGGTGCGAGGCGCAGCTGGAATCTTCTATGCCGCGGAAGGAAATATCTTCGACGACCTAGGCTTAAATCCTCCCAATCTCGTTGTGCTTTCTCGTAATTTCAATACTTCGCAAATTGCTCCAGGCCAATTAGTTTCAGATGGCTTCCCAACTCAAATACCCACCGTCGATCCAAATAATCCGGTTGGCACGGTTCGAACTACGGGATCAATCCGAAAAATTCCGCGAATCTACGAATGGAATTTGACGATTCAACAGGAACTTGCCGCTAACTGGCTGTTTCAGGTGGGATACGTCGGGACAAAGAGTAATAACCTCTACGACCATGAATCGTCGAATCTGAACCAGCCATATCAGCCTCTGGATACGAACTTCACCAGCGATCTCACTTTGGATCCGGGGAACACAGGTAATTACGGCCGTCCTTACTTTGGGATCCGACCAGGCCTGACTACTGTTCTGCCTCTTGATATCGCGCGGCTGAGTATGTTCTACAACGCATTCCAAACCTCGCTTGAACACCGGTTTTCCGCAGGCTTCAACGTTCTTGCAGCCTATACCTACGCGAAATCAGTGGGTACAGCCGACGGCAACGTGCAGCAATGCGACGTGCAAAATGCCCATAACATCGCTGCTGAAAAAGGTCCGAATACTCCCGACTTCCGGCATCGTCTGACGGTAAGCTACGTCTACGATTTGCCTTACGGAAGAGGGAAACACTTCGGCAATGCAAGCGGCAGCGTGGCGCGCGCCGTTCTCGGTGATTGGCAGGTTAGTGGCGTTACCACGGCGCGAAGCGGCGAAGCGTTCGACGCCCTACTCGGCGGCGATGTCACCAACACCGGCGCTACCAGCGCACGCCCCGACAGGATTGCGAACCCCTACGACTTTTCCTTTGATGTAGCTGGACAATTGGCGCTCGGCTGCAGCAAACCCGGCCACCAGACTCTCGATTGCTGGTTCAACCAGGCCGCATTTGCGGTTCCCGCTCTCGCTCCCGGGCAAGCCACCGCTCACATGTTCGGAAACACGGAACGCGCAGTGCTGCGCGGTCCCGACCTTGTAAACTTCGACTTCTCTATTTATAAAAATTTTCAGTTGGGCGAGAGATACCAACTGAAATTCAGGTCGGAGTTTTTCAACATCTTCAACCATCCAAGCTTTGGTCTTCCGAACTTTGGATCTGGCGGCGGCAGTAGCGGTGCTGGCTATGTAAACCTCCCCGGCGGCGCGAATATCTCGCAGACAAATACGCCAGACACGCAACGCGAGATTCAGTTTGGTCTTAAGCTCGAGTTCTAGTGGCTCGCTATCAGGACTTAATTGGGCAGCAGAAGGGCGGCACACGTAGCCCTACTGGGCACGCTTCGGCTCCCGGATTTGTGCGATGCAGACTTTAGCCGGATAGAGGCCTTTCCCGTTCAATGAAAGGATGACGATCAAGGAATGGCTATTCGTGTCGCCAACGCTCCCATCAGTTGGGGAATCATGGAGCATGTTGAGCTCCCGGCGGATTATCCCTATGGGCGGGTTTTGGATGAGATCGGGGCTGCGGGATACTCGGGCACCGAGCTTGGGCCTTATGGATTTCTTCCTGCCGATGCCGCTGCGCTTCGGGGTGAATTAGAGAAGCGGTCTCTAACCCTCTGCTCAGCCTTCGTCGATATCGAGTTGGGCAATGCCGCAGCACACGCGGACGGCCTGGCATTTGTCGCTCGTTCGGCGCAGTTGATCAGCGATGCTGGCGCTCGCCTTTTGATCCTCTCCGATAAGGTCGCGCCCGACCGAAATGCGACTGCGGGGCGACGTGCCGAAGGCAATCAGTTGTCGTGGAATGATTCGCAGTGGGATGCGGCAGCGAAGGCCATCCGCGAAGTAATTACGCAGTGCAATACTGTCGGCCTCAGGGTCGCGTTTCACCATCATGCGGGAAGTCACGTGGAAACTCCCGAAGAGATTGATCGTCTCTTTTCGCTTTTTCCTGCCGATGAACTTGGGCTTTGCCTCGACACGGGA
>Ga0182024_10005671_pt1 | contig 27855 bp, 26 predicted proteins | sample P32metaG_FD_120480 | JGI IMG/M metagenome (GOLD analysis project Ga0182024, IMG submission 120480) | Permafrost microbial communities from Stordalen Mire, Sweden - P3-2 metaG (Illumina Assembly) | ecosystem: Environmental > Terrestrial > Soil > Wetlands > Permafrost | place: Sweden: Stordalen...
CATTACAAGATCGGGCCTCATCACATTGTTTTTCTGAACCATCCCGAGTACATGCGGGAAGTGCTGGTGGTTCAGAATGACAATTTCATCAAGGAGCGCACCGTACAGCGCACTAAAATGTTGTTTGGCGAGGGCATGATCACCAGTGAAGGCGCGGCGCACCGCGCGCAACGGCTGGCGGCGCAGCCCGCCTTCCACCGGCAACGGATTGGCGAATACGGCGGCATCATTGTGGAGGAAGCGTCGCGCATCCGCGATTCCTGGCGTGCCGGGGAGCGGCGCGATATCTCCATCGACATGATGCATCTCACGCTCAACGTGGTGGCGCGTACGTTGTTCGCGACCGATCTGCGAGAGGAAGTTTGTGAGCTTGCCGCGGCCATCAATCGCATCATGGGTCTTTACAATTTTCTGGTGATGTTGCCTGCCGCCGAGTGGTTGGTGCATCTGCGGCCGCCGGGCCTTGCCGCGTTCGTCAAAGCACGCAAACGTATCGATGCCGTGGTCTACCGGATGATTGCCGCGCACCAGCGAAGCGGCCTCGATCGCGGGAGCCTCCTGGATCTCATGCTTGCTGCTTCTCCGGCCAATGACGCAGCATCGCGACAGTCTCTGCGCGATCAGGTTATAACTATTTTCCTTGCGGGTTATGAAACCGTCGCGAATGCTCTCTCATGGACGTGGTATTTGCTATCCGAAAATCCTGGCTGCGAGGGTAAACTTCACAAAGAGGTCGACGAAGTACTGCAAGGCAGGCTTCCCGGCTTCGAAGATGTCCCTCGTCTGCGTTATACCGAGATGGTGCTGGCAGAGTCGCTGCGGCTTTATCCGCCGGCATGGGCCATGGGCCGCTATGCGCGCAACGACTTCTCTCTTGGCGATTATTTTCTTCCCGCGCGAACTACCGTGCTGATCAGCCAGTTCGTCACCCACCGCGATCCCAGATATTTTCCCGACCCTCTGCGTTTCGATCCAGATCGATTCTCGACAGAAGGCAAAGCCCAGCGCGCGAAATTTACTTACTTCCCGTTTGGCGCGGGCGCGCGGCAGTGCATTGGAGAATCATTTGCCTGGATGGAAGGCGTTCTGATTCTGGCTACGCTGGCGCAGAAATGGAAACTGCAATTGGTCCCCGGTCACCGGGTTGAGCCGCAACCTCTCATCACTCTCCGGCCGTAATATGGAATGCTCATGCAAGTCGAGCCGCGCTGAGAATTCGCCGATTGTTGTCTTCATTCATACCTCAGCGCTTCTACCGGGTCCAGCTTTGACGCCCGAAAGGCAGGAACCAGCCCGCTGATCACGCCAACAACCAGCAACACTGCGCTCGAAAGCATAACGGTCATGAGTGAAATTCGCAGGTGAATATCACCCTGCCCGGAGTCGTCTTCGAACAATGGCCCCATCATGGGTAGCGTTCCCACGGCCCAGGCAATGAAATAGGAGAGGAGCACGCCGATAGCACCGCCCAGGATCATGATCAACAAAGTCTCCGCCAGGAACTGAAACTTGATGTGCCGCTTCCTTGCTCCCAAGGCCCGTCGCAGGCCGATCTCGCGGATGCGTTCATCCACCGAAACCAGCATGATATTCATTACGCCTACGCCACCGATGCCGAGGGTCAGCGTCCCAACAAATGCGAGAAGCACCTGCAGTCCGATCGTAAGCGCGTCGATCACGGGACGGAATTCATCCCTCCCGAACATTTGAAGAGCTTTCGGATCGGTAGGAGAAAAATTCTGACGCGTCGCCACGGCGGCCAATACTTGTGCCATCGCCTTCTTCTCAAACTGCGGCGCGAGAGGTTCAAACAGGAGCACAGCCGCGTAGCGAGTGTTCCACAGATCCCCGGCGGTGGAGTATGGAATCCACGCCGAATCGTCGTCACTGCTGAAATAGTTGCTGAGCTGAATCTTGCGCGCCATCACGCCAACCACCGTGAAGCGCACTCCTCCAACTTCCACTGTCTCGCCTACTGCCGGCCGCCCGCTGAAGAGTTGTTCCTTGATGCGTCCGCCAAGAAAAATCACGCGCCGCCGCTCCAGTTCGTCGCCCGCATCGATCCAGCGTCCCGCGGAAGGAACTTCGTTGCGCATCTCGCCGTACTCTGGACAAACCCCTCGAACCGCCGCCGTACCCACCATGCGGTCGCCGTAGGAAATTCCTGGCCGGTTGACGGTTTCGCGGCATACATGTTTCACCAACGGCGCCGTGGCTTTCACCATATCTACATCGGCTTGTTCGACGACAACTTTTTTCCCGGCGCGCTGGCCGCCGGGTTGCTCGCTGGTCTGCTGCGGCCAACAAATCACCACGCTCTTTCCGAATGCGTCGAACCCATGCACCAGGATGCTGCGAAAACTGCTGCCGTAGGCGATCAGCAGCGTAACCGTGGCTATGCCCCAGACGATTCCCAGCATCGTGAGGAAACTGCGCGTCAGGTTTCGCTGCAGAGCGATCCAGGCTTCGAGAATAATTTCGATGAGCATGCTCGGCCTATTTCCCTATCCGCCGGCCTCATAGCGCAACGCCTCAATGGGATCAATCGACGCCGCTCTCCGCGCCGGATACAACGCCGCACCCACGGCAATGGCGCCCAGCAAACCAGCCGCGACAAGGCCGGAAGTCCAGTCCGGAATCAGGCCCGCAAAAAAATCCGGCATGGGTAACAAGTTCACCAGAGCGCAGAATCCGAATGCCACTCCCAGGCCAATTGCCCCGCTGAGCAATGCGATGATCACAGCTTCAACAAAGAATTGCCGCAGGATCGTGCCTGCGGGCGCGCCAATCGCCTTCCGCACTCCGATTTCGCGCGTCCGCTCGCGCACCGCCACCAGCATCACATTCATCACGCCAATGCCGCCCAGGAGCAGCGTCACAATTCCGACCGCGCCCAGAAAATATCTCATTCCGTCGGTCATCTGCCGGAATGCTTTGGCCTCCTGCACCGTATCCCAGATGGGGCAGGCTTCCTTATCGTTCGGATCGTAGCGATGCATGCGCGCCAGGGCGACCCTCACTTCGTGTTTGCAAGCCTCGTGCTGTTCCACCGATTTCGGCGTAACCAGCAATTGATCAAAAGTCGTGGGCGTTCCCGGCGGTTTGTCGGGGAAGTCACGCCGCATTGCGGAGAATGGAATAAAGACTTTGTTGACGTCCCAACCGTCATAGCTGGCGTCTTGCTTCTTTTTTTCCATCACGCCAATCACGACGAAAGGGAAATCATTCAGATAAACGTTTTCGCCCACCGGGTTGCGCCCGGGGAATAGCTGCTTGGCGGCATCCGATCCCAGAAATGCCACGCGTCTCGCCTCGCGCATGTCACTCCAGTCATAGAAGCGTCCCAATCCCACGCTCAGACTACGAATCGAACTAAACTGCGGATACGATCCGGTTACGGTGAACGACGCATTGTTGAAGTTGCTGTGGGTTAAAACGGTCTCCTGCTCCAGTTCGGGGATGGCATATTCGCAATCCATCGCCTCGGCCTTCACCACCGGTACATCCTCATCTTTCCAGTGGATCAGCCGCCCTGCATGCGTTCCGCCCGCCTGCAGGCTGGTGCGGCCATGGAAAACGATCATTACGTCCTTGCCCAGCATCCTTGACTGTTCTTCCTGTCCCTTGCGCAAACCTTCGCCAGCCGCCACCATCAGCACGATCGATACGATCCCCCACGCGATGCCGAACATGGTGAGGAACGCTCGCAGTTTGTGGGCCCACAAGGTGCGGACCACATCGACAATGAGATCCCGCAAAGTCATCGCGCTTCTTTGATTGGACGCGGCTCGACGGTCAAAGTAAGCTTGCCGCGCCATTTCCTGCCCGCTCAGTATATGGATACGTACCGAAGAAGCGCATTGTTGCAGGAAAAGTGCCCCTCAGGGCCGAATAATCTAGCCAGCGAGATGCGCTCAACTATTTGGAAACGTGGTGTCGTGCTAATCCGGACTGGCACGACGAATCTCAAGTTGGATTGTCGCTCCCATTTTTCCACGCTCTCGGCCGCCGTTCTCTGCTGCTTTCTGCGATTCAGCTTCTCGCCGCCGTTGCTCCGACCAGATCCATCCACTTATCAAATTCGTTCAGCGCCAACTCGCACTGCACTCGGTGGCGCTCTTTGCGATCGCGAATCTTTTTTTCCAGAGCAGGCAAAAGATCAAAAGTGATGTTCGCCGGCTGGAAGTTCTTCGTATCTGCATGAGTTACGTAATGCGTCAGCGACCCGAACGCCGAGGCTCGCGGCGGTGGTACCGGTTCGGCACCGAGCGTCATGGCCGCGGCATTCATTCCCGCGATTAGGCCGGTTGCGATCGACTCCACATAGCCTTCCACGCCGCAAATCTGTCCGGCGAATAAAACTCGCGGATGAGCCTTCATCTGCAGCGTCTCGCACAGCAGCGCAGGACTGTTGATGTAAGTATTGCGATGAATCTGGCCGTAGCGTAGAAACCGCGCATTTGCCAGGCCCGGAATCATACGCAGCACTCGCGCCTGCTCTCCGAACTTCAGATGATTCTGAAATCCCACCAGGTTGTAGGAATCCGCCCGCAGATTTTCCTGCCGCAATTGCACCACTGCATAAGGCATTCGGCCGGTGCGCGGCTCCTTCAGTCCGACGGGTTTCATGGGGCCAAACCGCAGTGTATCCCGCCCGCGGCGCGCAATCTCTTCAATCGGCAAACAGCTTTCAAAATAATTTAGCTTCTCCCAATCGCGCTCCTCTACCGACTGCGCGGCCAGCAGCGCATCGTAGAACTGATCGTATTCCTCCCGCGACATAGGACAATTGATGTAGTCCGCCGATCCTTTGTCATAGCGCGCCGCCATGTACACCCGCGACAGGTCAATCGAGTCCGCCTCCACAATCGGACTGATCGAGTCGTAAAAATATAGGTGGGCCTCGTGTTGGGCGGGATCGTTTGGGGGCGGGCGGCTCGCCCACTCCAGCGTTGATTCTTGCGCGTCAATACTCAGCCGTGCAATCTCGGCAGCCAGCGCTTCCGAAGTCAGCGGTCCGGTGGCAATGACGGTAATGTCGTGCGCGTCGATCCGCGTAACTTCTTCCCGCTGCACCGTAATTCGGGGCTCGCGTGAAATCGCCTCGGTCACCTTCGCGGCGAAGGTTACCCGATCCACCGCCAACGCATGCCCCGCGGGAACCGCGCACTCACGTGCCATCTCCAACAGCAGCGACTGGGCTCGCCTCATCTCTTCCTTCAGCAGCCATGGAGCCGTATTCTCGGAGTCCGATTTCAGTGAGTTCGAACATACCAGTTCCGCAAAATCTGCAGTCTGGTGTGCCGGTGTCGACCGCATGGGCCGCATCTCGAACAGTTCCACGTCTAGGCCTCGCCGCGCACACTGCCACGCTGCTTCCGATCCCGCCAGTCCGCCTCCTATGATTTTGACGCTGGGCATCGTTGTTCGCTTTATTCCGCGGAGAGACGCGCTTTGCGGGGCTCGTGAATCCTTTTGTTTCTCTCGAGCATTTCTATGAACTGGCGAATCTTTGCGGCCCGAGTTGCGGCCTTTTTGACGGTCTGGATTCGAAACAGCACCGCGTAGCGGTTCGCTCTGTCCAGCGACAAGAAAAACTCCCGCGCCGCTGGATTCGCGTTCAGCGCCGCCTGCAGATCCTCCGGCACTCCGGCCCCTCTGGGCGAATCGTATGCCGATTCCCAGTTCCCATTTTTCTTGGCAGCGTTGATTGCTTCCAAACCCGCAGCCTTCATTCTGCCCTGCGCGATCAACAAAAGTGCTTTTTGTCGATTAATCTTCGACCAAATGCTTTTTTCAGATCTGGGAAGAAATCTTTGTAGCCACGCTTGGTCGCTTTCAGCCTTCTTCTGGCCATCGATCCATCCGTAGCAAAGCGCAATCTCCAGTGCTTCGTGGTATGAAACCGACTTCAGGCCTGATCCCTTTTTCGCCAGCCGCAACCACAAGCCTTCCGATCGGTGATGATTCTTTTCCAACCACTGTGCCCAGGCTTCTTTGCCTTGGAATAATCTTGCCCTTTCGGCCGGCGCTTTTTCCCCGCTCTGCGCTTTCATAAAGTCGTGCTCCGCATTATTGATCGTATCAGGAAGAAAGGATGGCCCTGCAGGTTGGAAATACGGGCGGCTGATGAGTGAGTCTCGGGAAAGTTTTATTCGTTGGTCAATGTCGAGTGGCTAGCCACGCAGATCCAACTATCCTGCTGACGGACCCAGGTGTCCGTAAAGCGCTCCCGGAGCGTATAGGGCTTTCCATTCTTTGCGCCGTTTTCACGGTACACGCCATTGACCACTGCAACCGCACCGTGGAGGTGCACATTCATGGATTCGCTCACGATACGCTCGGGTTGCAGCGTTTGCGACTGTACGCTGGCCAGATAACTCGCTTTGTCCATCAGTTTGCCGTCGAAGTCGACGTAAATCAGGTCCGGGCCGAGAAGCATCTTGAGTGCTGGTATATCTTTTTGGTGCGCGGCCTGGTCCCACGCATTCTCCAACGCGAGAATTCTACTTTTTTCGGCGTCGGGCAGTCCGCTCTGAGCGTTGAATATCTGAGTGTTGAATAGTGGTGCTGCCAATAATAGAAGAACCGGGAAGAGCTTTCGCATCTGGGCTCCTGGCCCTCGCGGCCACGGCGCGAGAGACGAAAACCATACACTGCCACGGCGCCCCGCCGCTCTCAGTGCAAGATCGGAGTTGTCTCGGCAGCTACGCATATCCAGTTCTTACCCCTGAGTACCCAGGTGTCGGTAAAGCGTCCACGCTTCAAGTACGGCTTGCCATTCTCTAATCCTTTGACCCGGTAAGTCCCGACCACGATCGCGGTGTCGCCAAACATTTGCACGCTCATTTCTTCCGCAACAATCTGCTGCATGTGAATGTTGTTCGCCTTCACCCGCGCCATGTACTCCGCTTTTGTCAATAACTTCCCGTCGTAGTCGACGTATATCAGAGCATTGTCGAAAATTGCGGTCAGAGCCTTGACGTCTCCACGCCCTTGCGCCTGATCCCAAGCGTGCTCCAGGGCCAGAATGTTCGACCGGCCGCCCGAATCGTCAGTGTTCTGCGCAGCCGTCAGCACCAGCGCCGAGCAAACCAGAATCGCGGCAACCGCAACATTTTTCATGCCAATAGGCCCGTTAAATATATCGGCATTCCCGGCTTTTTCTGTAGTGCCGCGGGCGACTGCGTTGGAGCGATTTACTTCGAGTCGTCCAGAATTCATCTATCATGAGTGCAGCCAGTTTGATCCTGGAGGACTCGATGGCACGCATCAGCCTGATCGCCCCGGAAGCCGCCTCTCCGGAAGTGCGCGAGATTTACGACACCACGCTTCGCGGCAAGCCCGGCAATGTGCAAAAGGCACTTGCCCATCGCCCTGAGATGCTTAAGAATTTTCTCAGCTTCTACGCCAGTGTCGGGCGCTCCCTTGATCGCAAGTTGTACGAACTGATCTACCTGCGTATCTCTTTGATCAACGGATGTCGCTATTGCACCCAGCACCACATCGCATCGTCGAAGCGTGCCGGCCTTACCGCCTCCGACTGGGCGGCGCTCAAGGCTGGAAACTACTCGCACTATAGTGAAAAGGAACGGGCCGCGCTGACCTATGTCGAGAGGCTAACGCGCGCACCCCACGAAATCGCGGAGACAGATTTCGACGAGCTGAAGAAATATTTTTCCGATGCCGAGATAGTCGATATTCACATGCTGACGGGCCTCGCCAACCTCACCAATCGCTTAACGGATCCGCTGGGATTGGAACTGGAATTTCCGGAAGAAAAAATCTAGTGCATTGAGGGCATTTGGGCGATTGAACCGGCCGCGGAGATTTTGACCGGGCCGCTCAACCCGACTACAAATCGCGAGATGGCTCAAGATTTACAGAATTTGCCGCGCATCTCCCACCCGGCGTGTTATTCGTTCGCGATCCAGATATTCCAGCAGCGGAATGGCATACTTGCGGCTCACCCCGGTCAGTTCCTTAAACTTCCCAACGTCGATGGTTGCTGATTTTACTTTGTAAGCTGCCAACTGCCGCCGCAATTCTTCCAGCGCGCCGCGATGAAAAACCAGCTCTTCTGAAACTTTGACCAATACCTTGTCCCGCAAGAGCAACGTAACAATTTTCTGGCCCCGCATCTTATCGATCTTCAGCCCTGCGATTACCTCATGCAGCGCCGGCACTTTCAATCCCGCCGAGGTAAATGCGTCCTCGATCCTCTTTTTCGATTCCGACTCCTCATCCTTCATCACCACGCCGTGACCGGGCAGCCGCACGACATCGTTTGCAACTTCCATCTTCTTATCCCGCACCAGCAGGGCCGCAACCGCCTCAAAGACCCCAGGTGACGTGTCCACCAACGTTCGCAATTCTTCTTTGCTGATTCCACCTGTCAGAGGATCCTTTTTATGAAAACCCGCGATCACGCTGACGACGTGGAGCTTCAAAACTTCCAGCGCAGCCGCATGCAGGTACCTCTCCCCGGCGCGCACCACTTCCCCCGCGTCTGACATCGAAGCCAGGTGCTTTTCGAGCAGAGTTTTTGTCAAACCAGTTTCGGCAACCAGGCGAGACATGGAAATTCCCTTCTGCTGCGTTCGTGCGATCCTAGCTTTTAGAATCGATCTGGCATCGCCGCTGGATAAGATTCTCAGGAAGTCCCCGAGCTCCGGCATCCGCGAAACAGGCGCCGCGTCTAAAACAATCCCGCCTCCAATAGTCACGACCGGCGAAAATTGCCGCAGAATGAACCGATCTCCTGGCAGAATGAGCGCGGCCTCCGGCAACCTGATCCGCGCAAATGCCTCGCTCCCCGGAAGAACTTGCGCGTGCTCCGTCGTCGCGCCTCTTGCGGGATGTTGTTCCTTACCCTCGAAGAGGACAATCTCCGCAACGGTCTCCATGGTGTAGGTGTGAAGATGCACCCGCGAGCGATTTTTTAACGGACGCGTCGCAGAAGCCAGCAGCCGCAACAAAACATCCGCCCGCCGCGTCTTCTCAAAAGTTGCCGGAGGAACCAGTGTCATGCCCCGCGTCAAATCCTCTGTGCTGGCGCCCGCCAAGTTCAGCGCGGTTCGCTGTCCCGCGGTCGCAGCCTCCGACGTCTCGCCATGCACTTGCACCCCGCGGACCCGCACCCGCCTCCCCGTCGGGAACACTTCCAGTTCGTCCTCGCGGCGAATTGTTCCCGCCACCAATGTCCCCGTTACTACCGTCCCGAAGCCTTTCATGGTGAAGACGCGGTCGATTGGCAAGCGAGCGATCGCGTGCGAGTCCCGCGGCTGCACTTCGGCCGCCGCCGCGACCATCGCCCGCCGCAGTTCGTCCAGTCCCGCGCCCGTCATGGAACTCACTGCGATGATCGATTTTGGGTTATCCAGGAACGTTCCGCGCAGAAACTCTTCCACCTCCAGTCGGACTACGTCGAGCGTTTCCGCATCCACCGCGTCGGATTTTGTCAGCACCGCAATTCCGCGCCGCACTCCCAGCAATTGCAGGATGTCGAAATGCTCCCGCGTCTGCGGCTTGATCGCCTCATCCGCCGCAATCACCAGCAGAACCAGATCGATCCCGCCCACGCCCGCCAGCATGTTGCGCACAAAGCGCTCGTGCCCTGGCACATCGACAAAACCCAGCCGCAGCGTTTCACTGTTCCCGCCGTCACCCGCGGAGGGTAAGTCCATGTGTGCGAAGCCCAGATCAATGGTGATGCCGCGCCGCTTCTCTTCCTCCAGCCTGTCCGCATCAATCCCAGTTAAAGCCTTTACCAGCGCGGTTTTACCATGATCGATGTGCCCCGCCGTTCCTACAATGATAGATTTCATCTGGCTGGAATCTTACCGGAAGCCGGGCACATCGGCACTCGAACCGCCGGTCTCGGTGTCTAAGTTGAAGGAACATTTTTGTCCGCCACCGCGTAGCATCAGCACGGAGGCGCTCATGTTCTCAAGTCCAAAAGTTCTCGCAGTTTACTCAGGAGTGTTAACTGTGGCATTTGCCGTGGTTGTGCTATGCGGCGCGGCGATCGTCCGCAAGCAGAATTTTGGCGTGATCACGGCCCGGCGCATCAACATTGTGGAACCGGATGGCACGGTGCGCCTGACCATTTCGAATCGCGCCGACTTCCCCGGTGCGTGGAACCGCGGGAAGGAATATCCCCGGCCCGATCGCCGGGAAGCCGCAGGGATGCTGTACATGAGCGAAGAGGGAACCGAGCTGGGCGGTTTGATCTGGGGCGCAGGCCAGCTTCCCGATGGCAGTATCCAGAATCATGCCCATCTCAGTTTCGATGAGTACGAACAGAACCAGATCTTTGCCATCGATGCTGGGCAGGAGGGAAACGACAAATTTTCCCGCATCAGCATCGTCGATCAGGGCGACTTTACCATCGAAGAGAAGCGGAGGGCGAACGACGAGATCGAAAAGCTCCCGGCCGCGCAACGGGACACCGCCTGGGAGAAGTTCTTCGCCACGCACCGGCATGACGTGCAACGGATGGTTCTCGGACGGTCGCCGGATGGCTCGGTCGGAATCAAGCTGCTCGATAATCAGGGTAATGTGAGAATCACGTTAACCGTGCAAAAAGATGGCGCACCGGCTTTGGCTTTTCTTGATCAATCCGGCAAGGTGGTTCGCGAAATCTCCACCTCCAGTCGGTGATTCGCTGTCGTCTGTCAGTTCTAGCCATCAGTCACTGTCCATGCGACAATAGAACTTCCCCATGGCCACTTCCATAACTTCTGTTTTTTCTCCGGAGACCCTCCGGCAGCACGGCCTCACTCCCGACGAATACGAAAAGATCAAACAGCTTCTCGGGAAGCGCGAGCCCACGCTCACTGAGCTTGGCATCTTCAGCGTGATGTGGAGCGAGCACTGTTCTTACAAATCGTCGCGCGTCCACTTGAAGCGCCTGCCCACGCGCAGCAAGCGCGTCCTGCAAGGGCCGGGGGAAAATGCCGGCATCATCGACATCGGCGACGGCTGGGCCTGTGCTTTCAAAATCGAGTCGCACAATCACCCGTCGTTCATCGAACCGTTTCAAGGCGCAACCACTGGCGTGGGCGGAATCCTGCGCGACATTTTCACCATGGGTGCGAGACCGGTAGCAGTGATGGACTCGCTGAGGTTTGGACCTATCTCTGCTCCCGTGGGCGCGCGCGACTCGCGCGAGCAGGGATTTCAGCAGGGATCTCAGAAAGATATCCATCGTAATCACTCCATCCTCGAAGGCGTGGTCAGCGGCGTCGCCTCCTACGGCAACTGCTTCGGCGTGCCCAACCTCGGCGGCGAAACCAAGTTCGAGCCGTGCTACTCTGGCAACCCGCTGGTGAACGCTTTTGCCATGGGCCTGGTCCGCAAAGACGAAATCTTCTATGCGCGCGCCGCAGGCGAAGGCAATCCGGTGATCTACGTCGGCGCCAAGACCGGTCGCGACGGCATTCACGGCGCGACCATGGCCAGCGAGGAATTCAGCGAGGCCTCGGAAGCCAAACGTCCGAATGTACAGGTCGGAGATCCATTTCTTGAGAAGTTGCTTCTCGAAGCTTGTCTGGAAGCTATGCAGACCGGGGCGATCGTCGGCATTCAGGATATGGGCGCGGCCGGGCTTACCTGCTCAACCTGCGAGATGGGCGGGCGTGGCGGTGTGGGCATTGAGATTGAACTCGACCGCGTGCCCCAGCGCGAAACTGGCATGACTCCGTACGAGCTCATGCTGAGCGAGTCGCAGGAGCGCATGTTGCTGGTCGCGCAAAAAGGCCGCGAGCAGGAAGTCTTCCGCGTTTTTGAAAAGTGGGGACTCGATGCCGTCGAAGTCGGCAAAGTCACCGCGGGCAATCAATTGCGCGTCCTCCATCACGGCGATGTTGTCGCGGAGATTCCGAATCAGGCGCTGACTGACGATGCCCCCGTGTATAGGCGTCCACTCGCCCGCTGGGAGCCACCCGTTCCCCGCGAGATGCCGGAGCACATTAAGCTCAACGAGGACGTTGATTTCGCGCAATGCCTGAAACAACTTCTCGCCAGTCCGAACACCTGCGGCAAGCGCTGGGTTTGGCAGCAATACGATCACATGGTGCAGACCAACACGGTTGAAGCGCCGGGCGCGGGCGATGCTGGCGTGATTCGCATCAAGGGTTCGCAACGCGGACTGGCGATGGCGCTCGATGGCAACGGACGCTGGTGCTATCTCGATCCGCGCCTGGGCGCGATGCACGCTGTGGCCGAGGCCGCGCGCAAGGTAGCGTGTTCGGGCGCGACTCCCGTGGGCGCAACCAACTGCCTGAATTTCGGCAATCCCGAGAAGCCGCACATTATGTGGCAGTTCTCGCAAACCATCGATGGCATTACCAAAGCCTGCGAGGAGCTTGAAATTCCCATCACCGGCGGCAACGTCAGCTTCTACAACGAGACGCTCGGCGAAGGCATTTATCCCACGCCCGTATTGGGAGTTGTGGGAATTCTCGAAGACGTACACCAAACCGCGAAGATGCATTTCCCTGCCACTGGCCGCACGATCGTGCTATTGCGTGCGGGCGAAGCGGCCGATATCACCGATGTGGAGAGTGAGTTCGGGTCCTCGGAATACGCCAAAGAAATTCTGTGCGCACTGTGGGGGTATCCTCCGGAACTTGATCTGGAAAAGGAAGCTGCGCTGCAGAAGGCGGTCGTCGAATTGATTCAGCGGAGCTTGGTGGATTCCGTGCATGACTGCTCAGATGGCGGCTTGGCCGTGGCGTTGGCGGAAAAGACGTTTCCCAAGGGGGTAGGCGCGCGCGTGAATCTCTTGTCTGGCGGGCTTCCGGCGCAGTTTGTTCTGTTTGGAGAGGACGCGAGCCGTATCGTGCTTTCCTGCGACCCGGCTAACGTTTCGCAAATCCAACAAGTGGCGGAGAATTGTGGGATCGATGCGGTTGTGCTGGGAGAAACGATTCCCGAGTGGCTGGAAATCTTGCTTGATGATACGTTGTTGGTTTCGGCGCCAGTTTCTGAGTTGAGCGGGGCATACGAAGCCGCTTTGGAATCAGTGCTGCGTGCAGATCCCGAACTTGTGGCGGCGGATTGAGTACATTTTGTGGGTGAGAGCTAGAGGCCAATTGCTAAATGCAGATTTCCGATAAATTCCATGACGAGTGCGGCGTTGTAGCGATCTTCGCTCATCCCGAGGCGGAGAAGCTTGCTTATCTGGGATTGCACGCTCTTCAGCATCGCGGCCAGGAGTCCGCTGGCATCGTCACTTCCGACGGCCTCACTTCTCGCGTGCTCAAAGCGATGGGCCTCGTGGCCGACATCTTCACGGAAGATGTACTTTCGAAGATACGAGGCACGCTCGCCATCGGACATACGCGTTATTCGACCGCGGGGGATTCGGCGCTGCTGAATGCTCAGCCGATTCTGGTGCAGTCGAATAAAGGCTCGATCGGAGTAGCGCACAATGGCAATCTTGTGAATGCGGCGGAAGTCCGCGGTCAGCTGGAGCGCCAGGGTTCGATTTTTCAGACGAATAGCGATACTGAAGTGATCGTCCACCTGATCGCGCTCTCGCGCGAACATACTCTGCCGGAAGCGATTGCGGACGCGTTGCGGCGAGTCGAAGGTGCGTTTTCGCTGGTGGTGATGAGTCCTGACCGAATCATCGCGGCGCGTGATCCGCGCGGCTTCCGGCCCCTGGCCATGGGACGGATTCCCGCGCTGGCAGGCCAGAACCGCGACACCATTGTTTTCGCCTCGGAGACTTGCGCCTTTGACCTAATCGTAGCCACTTACGAGCGCGACGTGAAGCCCGGAGAATTGATCGTCGTTGGCCCGGAAGGAATCAGCTCGCGTTTTTATTCCACCGCCGCACCCCAGTCGAGTTGTATTTTCGAGCACGTTTACTTTTCGCGCCCGGACAGCGTGGTGTTCGGGCGCGCCGTGCAAACCAGCCGCGAGGAGCTGGGAAGACAGTTGGCGCGCGAAGCGCCTGTGGAAGCCGATCTCGTGGTCCCGGTGCCGGATTCGGGCGTCACCGCCGCCGTGGGCTACGCCGCCGAAAGTGGCATCCCATTTCGCTTTGGTCTGATCCGCAATCACTACGTGGGACGCACGTTTATTGAGCCGAGCCAGAGCGTGCGGGACTTCGGTGTCAAGCTGAAGCTGAATCCAGTGCAGTCACTCCTGGAAGGGAAGCGCGTGGTGCTGATCGACGATTCGATCGTGCGCGGCACCACCAGCCGAAAGATCGTTCGCATGATCCGCAGCGCGGGAGCGAAAGAAGTTCACATGCGGATTTCATGTCCTCCGACGATTTCACCCTGCTACTACGGCGTGGACACGCCCTCGAAAAATCAACTGATCGCCGCCAACAAATCCATCGAGGAAATTCGCGAATACATCCGCGTCGATTCGCTCGCTTACCTCTCGCTGGAAGGACTCAAGAAAGCTTGCGGCGATGGCGAGAAAACTTCGTATTGCTCCGCTTGCTATACCGGCAAATATCCTACGAACATTGTGGACGTGGAAGACATCCAAGCGGCGCCGACACGTGCGTAGACCGGAGTGATTTACCCGAGGCCCACTGTAAGCAAATGGGCGACGGCGTGAGCCAACATGACTGCCTCGATTCCATAACGCGCGTACATCACACCTAGCAAAATCCCAATCGCGCCATTTACAGTCAGACTCGCCATGATGACGGGCGCGGGCAGACCGGCTACGCCTGAGGCATGAAACGCTACAAATGCCACGGCGGCGACGGCCACACCCAACCAGACGCGGCGAGTAAACCGGACGGTCGCGCTCATGATGAGCAAATGAATCACCGACTCCAAGTTCACGGCCGCGAAAAGAGAAGACGCCAGCCGCGCCGGAAGGGATCCCGGCAACGGGGGCGCGTGAAGTATATGCAGAAATACAGCTCCGCCTAAACCAAAGATCAATCCCAGAATCACAGCGGAAAGCAACGCTTCGCTTGCGGAGTGGCGGGTATCGGCCACGACCGGCGAGACCCCTTCTATTCTCCGGAGTAGCGGCATGGGCAAGCCAGCCTGGTCCGCGAAACGCAGACCTGCCCAGATAGACAAGGCAGAAAGCACCGTCACAATGATCGTGAAGACGCTTTCCTGTCCCAATGAGATGCCACCCCGCGCGACGGCTTTTAGGAATGGCAGGAACAAGACAGCGCCGAGAACGCTTAAGACAGTCAGCACAAACCATCTCATTCGGATCACTATGAGGGCTGTCTCAGCCATTCGCGAAGGATTCTACGTGCTGGGATCGACGAGGGCAAGCGCCATTCGACAGTAAAATTGAGGCAACTCTCAAGGATCGAGCGGATCCATTTGGATTTCGTTTCTTGAGTTTCCCTTCAAGCAACCGGATTCCGCGCTTGCACGACGCGCGGGATCGATTGCAGATCCGCTCGGACCACGACATCCTTCCAATTCCGCAGCAGCCGTTTTACATCTTCCGCGATCGTTCCGCTGATTTCCATCACCAGCCAGCCCCCGGGCCGCAGTGATGCGCGGGCTTGCGGAATCAGTCGCGCGATCACTTCCACTCCCGTTGGGCCGGCAAAGACGGCGCTGTGCGGCTCGAACTTGCGGACTTCGAGTTGTACCTCATCCACTTACGACTCGCCGACGTACGGTGGGTTGGACACGATGAAGTCAAAGGAATTCTCTTCGAATCCTGTGAGCAGGTCCGCTTCGTGGAAATGAATGTGCCCTTCCAGTTGATGGCGCGCGGCGTTGACGCGCGCGATTTCGAGAGCCGCGGTGGAGGCGTCGATCGCGTGGATTTCTGCTTGGGGCAACTCTCGGGCAAGCGCCAGCGCAATGCAACCGGAGCCGGTGCCGACATCGATGATGCGGATGATGTTGGACGGGCATCCTTGCCCGACCCGCCTTTCCTCGTCGGCGAGTTCTAGAACTGTTTCGATCACGTGCTCAGTCTCGGGACGAGGAATCAGCACGGCGGGCGTGACGATCAGATCCATGCCCCAGAATTCCTGATGGCCGGTGATGTACTGCGCAGGCACGCCGCGGGCTCGCTCCGATAGCGTGCTTTGATAGCGAGAGGTTTCGTCGGCAGTCAGATCGCGCTCCGTGTGCGCATACAGGTAAGCACGGTCGCAGCCCAACGTGAACATCAACAGCAGTTCCGCATTCATGCGCGGAGAAGGAACATTATTCGCGGTGAGGCGAGCGACTGCCTCAGTGAGCGCCTGTTTCAGTTGCACTCGTCTATTTCACCACAGTGCACAGCGGCGGGGATAAAAACCCAGACCATGGTTACTTACTTCGGACGCTAAGTCTGGCGAGGATTGAGTCTGACAATTTCCGAATTGAGCACGGTGGCGAATGCGACCCAGGCGGCAAAGGGGATAAACGCGTTGGCCTCTGCGCGATCGACTTTTCGAGCTGCCATTATGTATGAAAAAATCATTCCCTCGAGGGCAATCACGTCGGCAAGCGCGAGCCTTGGACGATGCTGGCCGAAGAATAGTTTCTACCATTTCGCATTGGCGCCGAGTTGCGAAATCCACAGGCGTAACGCGTGTTTGCGTTCACGCGACGGCGCGGCGTTCCATATCCGCCATCCTGACCATGCGATCATCGCGTAAAGCGATGTCTCCACAATTGGAAAAACCTTATCCGGCGGCATGAAACTCGGCTTGTCGAGATGGCGGTACCAGGTGTCACGGCTTTCGCTGCGGCTGTAGCGCGAACCGTACCACGCGGCGCCGGCCGTGGCCAGCCCGAAGCCTGCCAACGCCAGCAAAGAGCGAGATTTCCCGTTCGACATAGTGCACCTTAGGTGCGGAATATCTCCACTCGGGTTGCTCGCTTTGCGGCTGTTTGAGCCCGCGCAAAGCAATCCCCGAGAGGAGAACGCACTCTTACACTACGCTGGCGGTCTCTTGTTTTAGCTTCTCCGCCTGGTAGTGCGTAGTTAACGCCTCAATGAGCGGTTGCAGTTTGCCATCCATTACAGCTTCAAGTTGGTGAATGGTGAATCCGATACGATGGTCGGTAAGCCGGTTCTGCGGAAAGTTATAGGTGCGGATTTTCTCGCTGCGGTCGCCGGAGCCAACCATTGCCTTGCGCTCTATGGCCAGCGCCTGCTGCTGTTTTTCCATTTCGATTTCGTAAAGCCGCGAGCGCAGCACGCGCATGCCTTTTTCACGATTCTTGATTTGTGACTTCTCATCCTGGCAACTCACCACGGTGTTGGTCGGAATGTGCGTGATGCGCACCGCGGAGTAAGTCGTATTCACCGACTGCCCGCCTGGGCCGGATGAACAGAAAGTATCGATGCGCAGGTCTTTGGCTTCGATCTTGATGTCCACATCTTCAGCTTCGGGCAGCACGGCGACCGTGACGGCGGAGGTGTGAACCCGCCCCTGCTGCTCCGTTGCGGGAACCCGCTGCACGCGGTGCACGCCGCTTTCATACTTCAACTGGGAAAAAACTCGATTGCCTTCGATAATGGCGATGACTTCCTTCAATCCTCCGGCCGATGACTCTGACGACGAAAGGATTTCGACTTTCCAGCGCTGCATTTCGGCGAAGCGCGTGTACATGCGGAAGATTTCCGCCGCGAAGAGAGTGGCCTCATCTCCTCCAGTGCCGGCGCGGATCTCCAGAATGATATTTTTGTCGTCGTTGGGATCTTTCGGCAGCAGTAAGACTTTCAGCTCTTCTTCGATTGCGGCCACCCGCGGCTCGAGCTTGTTGAGTTCCTCCTGGGCATACGCCCGCATCTCGGCATCTTTTTCCTCGGCGAGCATGGCTTTACTCTCCGCTATGCCACGCGTTAGGTCTTTGTACTCCCGATACTTCTCAACGATGGGCGCGATTTCGCTGTGCGCCTTGGCGGTCTTCTGGTATCTCGCCGAATCGTTGACGATATCCGGCGAAGCCAGAGCGCTGGTCAGCTCTTCGTAACGGGCTTCGATTTGGTCTAAGCGTTCAAACATCGGTTCTCGATTTTCAGTTCTCGGTTCTCAGTTACTGATTTCGATTCTCGATCCCGGTCGCAGCTCCCCGTGCGCGGGCGACGGATGGACGAAACTTCATTCTATGGGTTTCGCTGAGAACTGAGAACCGGGCACTCGTCGGGGGAGGCCCCCTAGGCAATCACCAGTTCGCCACCATTCTGTTTTTCCAGGGCCATGGCTTGATCGAGCGCAACGATGGCGCATTGCGCCTGCTCGTCGGACGGAGGCTGCGTGGTGATGCGCTGCAGCCATAAGCCGGGAGCGGTCATCAGGGCGAAGAGAGAACCACGATGTCTGGCGGCGAAGCGAATGATTTCATACGAGACCCCGGCGATGACCGGCAGCAGCACAATGCGCGATGCGAATCGTGCCCAGAAAGTCGTGAACGGAACCAGCATATAGAAGCCAATCGAGATCAGCATCACGGTCATCAGAAAGCTGGTGCCGCAGCGGGGATGGAACGTCGAATACTTCTGCACCGCCACGGTTTCGAGCGGATCCCCGTTCTCGAACGCGAATACAGTTTTGTGCTCGGCGCCGTGGTACTCATACACCCGCCGGATGTCCGGGAACAGCGAAACTCCCCAGATTAACAACAGAAATAAAATCAACCGCACTGCGCCATCAATCAGGTTGAAAACGATCTGCCCGCCGAAAGCGGGATTAACCTTCTTGAGCTCCGTGGCCGCCAGCAGCGGCAGATACTTGTACATGAAGATGAAGAACGCCAGGGAAATGACGACATTGCCCGCGGCGAGCCATCCGCTGATAGACGCTGTTTTTTCTCGCATCTCGGTGGTGGTTTTCGCCGGGGAGGGTTCCGCCTCGCTCCGCACCGGCGGGACAGTCGAGGTTTCTACCTGATTCTTGGCAGAGGCGTCGTCCTGCATCATATCTTCGATGGCGACGTTCGCAGAAAACCGCAGCGCACGGTAGCCGAGCGACATGGCGTAACCAAGCGTCATCACTCCGCGCACGATCGGCCAAGCCATCCACTTGTGTTTCTCCGAAGGACGCTCGAGCGACTGGCTCAGAGTTACCACTTCGCCGGAGGGCTTACGGCAGGCAATTGCCCAGGCATGCGGAGAACGCATCATCACGCCCTCAAGCACAGCCTGCCCACCGACCAGAGTTTCTTCGCCACTTTCCAGCGCGGGAAGAAGCTGCACGGCCACAAGGAAACGCACGAGATTACGCAGAGAACGCACGGTAATTAGATGCTCCAGGCGAGAAAAAGCGCCAACAGTTAGGTTATCACAGGAGGCAAGCTCCCAATCACAGAGCCTGGCCCTTCGGTATTCTTTGAGAGGACATGCTTAGATTCGCACAGAACTGCGAGGCCATCGCCGCTACGACCAAGAAGCTTCAGAAGGCGGCCATCGTAGCGGAGTATTTGAAATCACGCAACGAGGACGAAGCCGCGATTTCGGCAGTGTTTCTTTCCGGAAGAGCATTTGCCGCGTGGGAGGAGACAACGCTGCAGATCGGCGGCTCTCTGTTGTGGCGCGCGGTGGCAGAGCTATCCGAAAAAGATGAATCCGCGCTTACCGCGGTTTATCGCAAGCACGGGGATTTGGGCGCGGTTGCCGAAGAGGTTCTTCCACATCGATCCGGCCAGGGCCTGAAAATTCTCGAAGTTGCTGACGCTTTCCGGCAGGTCGCAGCAGCGCGCGGGCCGGCGGCAAAGTCCGCGCTGGTTCGCGACTTGCTGGCGCGAGCCACACCGCTCGAAGCCAAATACATCGTGAAGATCATGACTGGCGATTTGCGGATTGGACTGAAGGAAAGCCTAGTCGAGGAGGCAATCGCGAAAGCCTACGGTGCCGGCCTCGCGGAGGTGCAGCGGGCGAACATGCTGCTGGGCGACATCGGGAAGACTCTGCGACTTGCAGTCGAACACAACCTGGCGAATGCGAAGATGCGGATGTTCCATCCCCTGGGATTCATGCTGTCCAGCCCGGTCGAGTCCGCCGAGGAGGGGCTGACTTACTTCGCGGAGGCTGCCGTGGAAGATAAGTACGACGGCATTCGCGCGCAAGCGCATGTGTCGGGCGGTGGGGTGAAATTTTTCTCGCGCACACGGGACGAGATCACAGAATCATTCCCGGAGTTGCCAGATGCGCTCGCGGGATTGCCCCAGGATGCGATTCTCGATGGTGAGATCGTGGCTTGGGAGTATCCGCAGGATCTAGCTCGCACACAGAAAGTTGTGGATGAATCCCCATCTGAAGCGGGGGAGATGAAAGCTATGGAACTGGGCCGGGCGCGCCCGTTCTCAGTTTTGCAGCAGCGTCTTGGGCGAAAGAAAGTAAGTGAGAAAATGCTGCGTGAAATTCCCGTCGCCTACCTTGTGTTCGATCTCTTGTATGCAGGCGGTGACTTGCTGATTGATCGTCCTCTACGGGAGCGGGCGCAAGTACTGGATGAGCTGCTGACTGGAGGAAGAAAAGTCGTTCACCACGGAGACACGGAGGCGCAAAGCAAAGTCGGAACACAAGGGAAGCTAACGTTCGACAGCGAAGAAGAGATTTCAGCAGCCAGCGTCATTCGGGCTCCGGTTTTCTTTGCGGGAACACCGGAAGAACTGGAAGGGCTTTTTGTGGCTGCGCGGTCCCGGGGCAACGAAGGATTGATGATCAAGGACCTCGCCTCAACTTACGCGCCGGGCAAGCGCGGCGAGTCGTGGCTGAAGATGAAGCGCGAACTGGCTACGCTCGACGTCGTCGTAACTGCCGTCGAGTTTGGTCACGGCAAGCGCATACGCGTGCTCAGCGACTACACATTTGCCGTGTGGGATATGCATAAAGACCGCATGGTGAATATTGGTAAAGCGTATTCTGGATTGACCGATGCCGAGATTTCCGAGATGACGCAATGGTTTCTCGAACACACAATTGAAGATCAAGGCTTCCGGCGGACGGTCGAGCCAAAGATTGTGCTGGAAGTCGCCTTCAATAACATGATGCAGTCCGATCGTCATGACAGCGGATATGCGCTGCGCTTCCCGCGGATCGTGCGACTGCGTCCGGATAAGACAGCGGACGAGGCGGATACGATTGAGCGGGTGCGGGAGATCTTCGAAAAGCAAAACAGTCACTCGTAATATGAGAAGGACTAGGCTGGTTCTCTTAGTGGCTGTGGTGGTGATGCTCTTCGCTCTCGCTCACGGGAATCACGCATCCATGCGCTACTTCGCATTCCACATGCTCGAACTGAATCGTAGTGTGGTCGATGCGGAAGTTGTGATGTAACCTTTCTTTCACATCGCGCAGGATGCGTTCGCTGACCGACGGCCGAATGTCCGCAATCGAGATGTGACAGGAGAGCGCCCGAGTTTCCGACCCGATGCTCCAGCAGTGCAGATCATGCACGTCGTTGACGCCCTCGACGGAGCGGATTGCAGTTGCGACTAGTTCGAGCCTGACGCCGCGGGGCGTGCCTTCGAGCAAAATGTTCAGCGTCTCGCGCACGATGCCGAATCCGGACCACAGAATCAGTGCGCCGATTCCGCAGGAGAGCGCGGAGTCGATCCATGAATCCCCGGTGATCAGAATTGACCAGCCTCCGGCGATGACAGCCGCGGTAGATAGCGTGTCCCCGACTTCATGCAGCAAAGCGCTACGGATGTTGACATCGCTTCCCGAACTCCTGCCGGAGCGGTAAAGCAGCAGCGCGATCACTCCGTTCATCACCACGCCGGCGGCTGCGACCCACATCATCACAGACGCTCGTAACTGCTCCGGATGCTGCAAGCGGCGGAACGCTTCGTAAAAAATGAAGAAGGAAACCGCGACCAGCGACACAGCATTCACCAGCGCGGCCAGCACTCCCGCGCGATGGTAGCCATAGGTCTTGGTGGAACTGGCCGGGCGCGAATGCAAATAGACCGCGACCAGTGACAGCAGCAGCGCTAAGAAATCCGAAAGATTATGTCCGGCTTCGGAGAGCAGCGCCAGCGAATGGGCGCGAATGCCGGCCACCACCAGCAGCACGATGTAGGCCAGTGTCACGCCCAGCGAGATCTTGAGCACCCGCTTGGGACTGCTGCTGCCGCCGTGGACGTGGCCGTGCATTTATTAAGTGTACGGGCTGCGCAAGCGGGCTTCAAGCGCCGGGCGGGACATTCAAACCATCGCCTTTTCAACCCTCAGCGATTGAAAAGATTCTGCAGGTAACGGTCGTTGTACATGGTGGTCGTGCTCTGAACGAACTCCAGAATGCGGTACATTTTGTCGCGCGACTCGCGGCTCATCTCCTTGAATTGCACGGCATCTCCCGATCCCGGATGGATTCTGGCGACGCTGCCTTCTGCGCTCAAATCAACCTTGTCCATGGAAAAAACCACCTTCACGTTAGAGCCAGGGGTGAGAATGGCAGCGGTTTCCACGTAGCAGCCCCCCAGGCTGATGTCGATCAGATTGCCGAAGAGTGGCGCATCGCTTCCTTGGGGACGCAACTCGATGGTCAGCCGGCATTTCATCCGCGTGTGCAGCCGCTGATCTTTCTTCACCGGCAGTCTTTGCTTCTCCATGTACATGCGGCGGTCCGCTTCGGTCAGCAACTGCTCGGCGTCGTTGCCATCGTCCGGAGAGACTGCGACTCCAATACTTAACGAGAGCATGTCTTCTCCGCAAACATCGAACCCTGCCTGCCGCGCCAGAGGTCGAATCTGCTCAATTTTCTTGGCCGCTGCATCAGCCGGCAGCCCCGGAGCGATCACCACAAATTCGTCTCCACCCATGCGGGCAACATAGTCGTACTCGCGGCAGCTGTCTTTCAAGGCTTGCGCAAACAGACGCAAGACCCGATTTCCCTCCAAATGGCCGAAGCGATCGTTGATCTTCTTGAACCCGTTCATGTCGCAGACCATCAGCGTGAGCGTAACCTTGTCACGCTTGCAGCGGGCCAGTTCGCGGTCGAGTTGCAGAAACAGCGACCGGGCATTGGGCAGGCCGGTAAGGTAGTCAGTGGTGGCTGAATTCTCCGCTTGCTCATACTTCAGTGCGTTTTCAATGGCCAGTGCCATCTTGCCAGTGACTGCCAGGAGGATTCGCAGATGATCGGAAGTGAACGCGTCGCGCTCGGCGCGATAAAGCGCCAGAACGCCGATTACGCCGCTTAATCCCTCGAGCGGCAACGCCAGGGCTGAACGCAGCGTGCTGAATTTGGCGGGATCGTTCAAGTACCCGGGTTCCACCGACGGATTTCCGTTCACAATCGGTTTCTTATTCTGCGCCACCCAACCGGATAGACCGTCGCCCATCGGAATCCGCAAAGAAGCAAAGAGACGGTAGTTGTCGCCGTTCACATATTCCGGAATCAGCTCATCGCCTCGCCGGATATAAATGGCGATGGCGTCATAGGGAACCATCGGCTTGAGTTTTACAGAGAAAACAGAAAGAGTTTCACCCAGGCTCAATGACGCTCCCAAGTCCTGGCTCAACTCAAACAATGATTGAGCCTCCTGGCGCGCGGCTGCGATCGACGAAAGAAAATTGGCTTCCCGCCCCGGCGTATCCGACACTCCGGCGCTTTCAAATCCTGCAGCCGGCTCCGGTCCGCGCGTAATCTTTATATCGCCGGAGCGTACCGGGCCGCCATCTTCCGATGACTTCTTCAGCGCCAGATTCTCCAGAGACTTGTAACGCCTCTTCAGGACATCCACCACCTTCGGATCGAACGACTTCCCGGACTCCGCCGCGAGCCGCTGCATCACTTCATCCAATGGCATCGCACGCCGGTATTGCCGGTCGGACGCCAGGGCATCCAGATAGTCGACAGCGGACAGAATCCGTGCCCCGATGGGGATTTCCGTATTTTTTAATCCGTAGGGATAACCGGATCCATCCCATTTTTCGTGATGGGCCCGCACGATCGGCACCACCGGGTAGGGAAAACGGACGCGCTCCAAAATTTCCGCGCCCACCACCGTGTGAATCTTCATCTTTTCGAACTCTTCCGGCGTGAGCCGGCCGGGTTTCGAAATGATGTGTTCGGGCACGGCTAGCTTCCCGATGTCATGCAGCAAAGCGGCCGCGTGCAGGGCTTCCAGCTCAGTCCCCTTCATTCCCAGTTCTTTGGCTACTTCGATGGCGTAAATACGCACCCGCTGCAGATGGTCGTGCGTAGTCTGATCCTTGGCTTCAATGGCCAAAGCCAAAGCCTCAATGGTTCGCAAATTCAGGTTCGCCATTTCTTCCACGTGCCGCTTTTCATCTTCCAACTTGCCCAGATACAGCCGGTAGGAGCGGTAGATGAGATAGATGGCCGGAACAAACAGCAGAGACGTTTCCCAATTGAAGGCGTGATTGAACCACGAAATCGCGGCTGCAATTCCAGCTCCGACCAGGTAGTAGGGAAAAGACCAGAAGTAGCAGTCCACCAGAATGCTGCGCAGCGGCTTGCCTTCGCTGAGCGAGATGACCGTAGCAATGCTTCCCGCGTTGACAATGAAATAAACTGAAGCGGTCAGGCACAAAATCAGTGGACGGTTGCCGATGAGTGCATTGCACTGCGGATTGTGATAGACAACATAGGCCAGAGCGGTCGAGAGAGAGCCCGCACAGACGTTGAACGTTACCTGAATGGCAGTTGGACGGTTCGGGTATAAACTCTGAGCTACCATCGACACCGCACCCAGAGTCATCGCTTCCGAATAGCCCAGTTCCGCGATCCCCACCAGGATGAACAGGAAGTTCACCGAAAGCGTTCCCGTAATTCCAGGCAGGGTGACGCGCAATCGTGAAGCCAGGATTGCCACGCCCAGATAACAGATGAATTCCGCGATGTTTCGGCTGTTCTGGTGGATGGCGCCCTGCAGTAAACAAGCAGTACCGGCAGCAATCACCAAACCCACTAAGACCTGGGCCCCGAGCGGCAGTGTTCTCCAAGAGTTTGTACTGGCAGACATTTGTGTAGAGATCACCTGTGTAGAGATCACCCCGCCATAGCTGCCGCCAACGCGTGCTGCGGCCCTTCTCAAGCATAAGCAGTTGACTGGTTTAGTGACAGGGATTTGAGCGGCAGATGGGAAACTTCGGTAACGCCCAAAAGTACTGAGAATCGACTTAACTTTCGGCGGAAAACATCTGCAAATTTTTTCTCAACGCCGCGCTAAATGTTTCAGGATGTTGGAATTGGTGGCGGCGCGTGGACTCGAACCACGGACCTCCTTAAGAACGCTGGTCCCCCTCGGAAGCCCGCGGGATGGTGGTAAGATTACCCTGTTTCTCGTGCGCCTTTTGCGCGAGAAGTGGGGAAGCAAGCGTCCTTTGCAGAAGCGGGGCTTTCGCCTCTGTCTCAACTAAGAATTGAGACTTGGGTTTGGTGGAACAAATTTCTACCTGCCCAGCACCAGATCAATCCCCGAAAAAAGTAACTCCAGCTTGGCCCGTGGCAGTTTGCCGGCGCGTTCCGTCAGCAGGGATTTGTCGAGCGAAATAAGTTGCGACACATTGGCGACCGAATCTTTTAGCAGTCCTGTAACCCGCGCGGATAAGCTGACGTTGCCCGGAGCAAGAGCCCATTTCAGATTGCTGGTCAGCGGAACGCAAACCACTGTGGAGATTCGGCTCTGGTTGAGCGCGTCGCCTTGTACAACTGCTACTGGCCTACGGAACCCTGGGCCCGAACCGGTCGGGGCGGGCAAATCCGCCCACCAGATGTCGCCTTGCGAGATCACCACTCGCTCTGCTCCAGCCGCCTGCGGGAAGCCACCGCTACGAAGGGATCGTTTCTCTCACCGATTTCAGCGAGAGCCTGATCCATGGCCTCGGTGATTTTGTCGGGCGAGCGGCGCGCCACATACTCGCGTAGGGCATCGCTAAACAGCCGGCTCCGCGACTTCCGGCTGCGCCGCGCCAGGCGTTCCGCCAAGTCGAAAAGTTCATTGGGAATGGAGACCGCCGTTTTCATACCGAAAGTATAACCGCGCTTGCGGCGATTGGCAAGGCATAAACGGTCTCGCTAAAGATGCACATCCTGTGATCCCCGCAACCCCCGCGCAACCAGGCGGAATGGAGCTGCCGCCGGATCTCTTGCAAGTTGTTGAGGAGATTGGTGGCGGCGCGTGGACTCGAACCACGGACCTACGGATTATGAGACCGTCGCTCTAGCCACCTGAGCTACGCCGCCATCTCTTTTATTTGCAACAGCTTAAATCAGGAACGGGTAGCCAGAGGGCTTTCCGTGCGTTCCCGTGCGATTTTACACGACTGCGGTGCGCGATGGAAAGCTGGAGCGCGTAGGAATCGTTTCAACGTTACTCAGCCATATGGGGTGAATCCATGTCCGCTCGAAGTTCGGCTCAGTGCAACGATCAGAATGGTGTGCTGGCCTAATCTAGTCGTAACAAGCACGATTGTTTGGCTGCTTGGTACAGTCCACGACGTCAACATCGGGGTCAAAGTTGATGTCCCCTTTGACGGGAACGATACATTGCACGTCACGTTTGTCATGCAACTTCACACGAACGAAAATACCGGGCGGGGTAACAGACTCATCATCCTCCTTCCAATCAACGATTTTCTCGATTGGACTTGGTGACTTGACCATTCCCGCACAACGGCGAGCCGCTTCTATGACTTTTGCATTTGGTTGCTCGTGGTCACTTGTGACTGGAATATGCTTGCCAATCGGGTAGTCCTGTCGCAACTGCGGAACCGTTTGGGTTGGCTGGTCGATGCAACCCGTCAAGCCAAGCAGTGCGAAGGTGACGGCGACGCTTTTGAATGTCCCCCTCATTCGGTTGACTCAGGTCTTTTCCTTCACCTTTCGCAAGTTGACATCGTAAATCTGGACATTGGACCATCCGATCTTTGCGATGTTGGTCCGATATTCGAGGGCATCTTCATAGGTCTCCTTGAAGCCAATAAACTTGGTGACGCGACGTGCGTCCGATCCAAGAATCGCAAAACTCCAGCCTGTCACCTTGCCGTTCTCGTCTTTGATCGCCATTTGCGATTAGGCCCCTCCATTTCAAGGAGACATTCTACTCCCGAGCCTCGTACACAAAGCTCGTTGCATTCTATTGCATGGTCACCCGGGGTGACGAATCGCAGGATTCCTCGTTGCACACTGTTGCATTCGCCCCCGTTTGCTGCCCGAAAAACCCGTTGCTCATGGCGCTTAGCGGTGCTACGATAAGTATTATAAGTGAAACTATGAAGACAGCTACTAGAATGATTAAGACGTATACCATCGATCCGGAAGTTGATCAGTACGTTGCCGCTACCAAAGGGGCAAACTCCGCCAGTGAACGGGTGAACGCTCTGCTGAGGCGTGCCATGCTGCAGGAGCGAGAGGAAGTGTTGGAAGCCGAGGCCGCTGCCTTTTTTGGCGGGCAGCAGGGAAGGCATCGAAAAACCACTTTGGATTTCCATAAAGCAGCGCTCCGTACTTTCGACCGGGACTGATGCTAGACATCCGCGCCCATCCCCGACGTGGTGAGGTCTACCTGGTTCACCTTGGAAGCAAGCGGCGTCCTGCTGTGATTCTGTCCATTGACGCCCTCAATCGCCACGCCTTGGATGTGTGCGTTGTGGGCCTAACCACCGTGGAACATGCGAGGTTTTCCATGCGCGTGCCGATCAAAGCCGGGGATGGGGGGCTGGATTCTGACTGTTGGGCGAAGTGCGATCAAGTCACCACGTTGGAGAAAAATCTGCTGCACCAGCCTGCGATCGGTCGATTGTCGGATGCGACATTCGCCAAAGTTGAAGAGCAGGTCAAAGTCGCTCTAGGCTTGGGATGATCACTCAGTCATGAAATCAGTCGCCATCATCCCAGCTCGACTAGCATCGACCCGTCTTCCGCGCAAGATGCTGCGCGAGATCGCGGGTAAGCCGCTGGTCGGGTGGGTGTACGAGGCGGTTCGA